>Ga0080064_1002795_pt1 | contig 28032 bp, 12 predicted proteins | sample Subgrocontami54m_FD_69260 | JGI IMG/M metagenome (GOLD analysis project Ga0080064, IMG submission 69260) | Subsurface groundwater microbial communities from S. Glens Falls, New York, USA - GMW46 contaminated, 5.4 m (SPADES assembly) (version 2) ...
GAGCCCGTCACGTGGGGTCGTCACTTGCGCCAGCCACCGATAACTCCTTGATGGCTGGGGCATCGTGCGCATCGTCACTACCGGCTGGCGCCTTTGTAGTGACGATGCGGTTGGCGCAGAAATGCTGCCGTAGTTACGCGGCCAGGATTGCAGCAGCAACCGTATTGGTTGGTGCCGCTACGATCCGCCGGCCTGAGGCTGCCGCCTGCATGTCGCACGCAACTGCGACTGGCGCAGAACATTGCTGACTGAAACAGAAGGTGCCGCTGGGGCAGTGGAGTAGGGGTGTCACACGCGAATGCGGGCGAAGCCCGATTACGTTGGCGCACCTTCGGGTTGGATTACGGCAAAACTGCGGTCGGCGCTAGTTGGCTGGACGCTGTGCGGACTTTGACTGCGGGCTTACGTGTATCTCCGAGCCTTGCGGCTGCCGGTTTTCAGGAGATGAGACCGGCGTTTGCGCTCGCTCTGGCGAGCACAGGGCGATGCCTTTACGGGCATCAAGCGGGCTGACTCAGCCAGCGTCGAACAATGTTCGATGTTCCGCGATTCTGCGCACGAGCACAACGGCATACGGCGCGTACTGCGTGGATCGCGGGGCTACCGCTGTGACCAGCGTGCCATTGCACAAGTTCCCCTGAAGTCAGCGGCTACGCGCTGGCTTCGCAGGCAAGTGGTGCGGGACGGGACAAACGTCGGAGCAAGGGGCGTGTCAGCAGTGCTAACGATTTCGCCCGACAAAGGCTGAGGTGGGCAGCTTACCCACCGCCGCGCGCCGCGTGCGTGATAGGCGCCGCCCGCGCGACCGTGGATAATGCCTACTCGTCTCCAAGACTTTCAAAATCGCACAAGCGCAAGACGTTGAATCACGCTGCCTAATCAAGAAGGGCAATTCTCCGATCTGATACTTCTCATCGAGCGGAACCTTAAGAATGTCTGCAATAGACTGGATCTCCAAAGTAAATCTCAACGCCCGTTTCTCGGACTTTGTGATTACTCGCATTACCAAAGCGAAGATTCTGGAGAGAGCGCCGCTTGAAGACGCCGAGGGAGCAAAGGCGGATAAACAGTGGAATTTGAAATGACGCTGACTCAAACCACTCAAGTTCCCCGTACCGGCATGTTCGCCACGGTGCGCAATCGCCGCGGGATCGTTTCCGCAGTCGAGCCGTTCGACGGGGAGGGCGGGCGACTCCATCTCGTTCATCTGGAGTACAAGGACGACCAACTTCCCGCCGAAGAACAGCTCCTGTGGGAGCTCGAGCCCAGAAAGGTTCTGCTCGAGCCAACGGCACTCCCGAACGTCGGTTCGACCGATCCGATGCCGGGCGAGGACTTCGACGCGTTGCTCCGCGCGTCCCGCTGGACCGCAGCGACGCCTTTCCTCGATCCGGATAGCAGCGGCCCACTCGAACGTCTTCCGATTTCAAGCCCGTTTCACGGCGCAGTTCAGATTGAGGATTTTCAGCTCGTGCCGCTGCTGAAGGCGCTGCGTATGCCGCGCGTCAACTTGCTGATCGCGGATGATGTCGGTCTGGGCAAGACGATCGAGGCCGGGCTGATCCTGAGCGAGCTTCTGCTGCGCCGCCGGATCCAGCGCGTCCTTATCCTCACGCCGGCTTCGCTGCGCCTGCAGTGGCGCGACGAGATGTGGGACAAATTCGCGATGCCATTCGATCTCGTGGATCGCACGGAGACCCACGCGCTGCGCCGGCGCCTTGGAATGGACGCCAACCCCTGGCGCTCCTTCAGCCGCATCATCGCCTCGTACCACTACCTGCGGCAGGACGACGTGCTCGATCAGTTCATGGCGGCTTGCCGCACGCCGGAAGGCTCGCCGCACCTGCCTTGGGATCTCCTGATTGTCGATGAGTGCCACAACCTGATGCCCTCGGCATTCGGTGATGACAGTGATCTCTGCCGAATGCTGCGCCTGCTCGCACCGCAGTTCGAGCATCGATTGTTCCTCAGTGCGACGCCACATAACGGCCATACGCGGTGCTTCACCGGTCTGCTTGAAATCCTTGATCCCGTGCGTTTCAGCCAGACGGATGTGCTCAAGCCGGCCGAGAAAGAACGCGTCCAGCAGGTTGTGCTGCGTCGCCTGAAGCGCGAGATCAACGCCCGCACGAATCCGCCGAAGTTCTGCACCCGGCACCCGCCGCACGCTCTCGTGCTCGCGCTCTCGCCCCAGGAGATCGCACTGAGCGCCGCGTTCGCTGCGTTCCGCACCGCCATTCGCAAGCTCATGGCCGGCGGCGAGGGCCGCCGTCGTCGTGCAGGTAGTTTCGCGGTGGAAATTCTTGGCAAGCGGCTCCTTTCCTGCCCGACGGCCTTTGCCGAGTCGTGGCGGCGCTGCAAAGACGGGCTTGCGGAGCATCTTGCCGTGGATGAGTCCGAGGTCGATGCTGTCCGGCGCAACGTGGAGCGAGAGACCGGCGACGACCGCGAAGCGCAGGCGCGCGAAGCCACTGCGGCCGGCGTAGTCGGGGCGTGGCTGAAGAACGTTGCGGCCGACCTCGAGTCGGAAATCGCCGCCATCGACGACGCGGTCGCGGGCTTGGGCATTGAGATTGGTCGCGGCGACGTCGTTGCGCAGACGCCGATCGGCGACGCGCGTTTTGACGCGTTGCTGGCTCTCGTCGAGAAGCTACTACGCGCAAAGGACAAATGGTGTGACGACGAGCGTCTGCTCGTCTTCACCGAGTACAAGACGACGCTCGACTACCTGGTCCGCCGGCTGCGCGAGCGATACGAGGAGGGGCGCATCCTCACGCTGTTTGGAGGCGGCGGAAAGGACGGCATGGATGAAGCCGACCGCGATCTCGTCAAGCACGCCTTCAATGACCCGGCTCACCCCGTACGCATACTGCTCGCCACGGATGCCGCCGCGGAAGGCTTGAACCTCCAGCGCACTGCGCGTTACCTGTTGCATTTCGACTGTCCCTGGAATCCCTCCAAGCTCGAGCAGCGCAACGGGCGAGTGGATCGCCACGGCCAGGCGCGCGATGTCACGGTGCATCACTTTGTCACGGATCAGGACCAGGACCTGGCCTTTCTCGCACACGTGATCCGCAAGGCTGACGAGATTCGCGAGGACTTGGGCTCGGCCAATGAGCTGTTCGACGAGGCCGCACATCGCCGGCTGGTCGATGGGGAGAGCGCCAAGGCCGTGCAGGCCGACCTCGATCAGCGCATTTTCGCGGCGCGAGGCCGTGCAGCGATCGATGCCGATGCCACCATCGACACCGGTGCCGAGGGGCGCGCTGCAGGCGATCAACTCCAGGCCCTCGCAGCAGAAATCGACCTCGACCCCGGCGCGCTGCGGGACACGCTGGAAGCGGCCATGGCAATCCGCGCCGGCCGGCCCCAACTCGACTGCTCGCCGACCGAGCGCACCTGCAAAGTCCTGAATCCGTCGCTACCTGGCTGGAGCGAGGTCATTGACGATTCGCTGAGGCGAAATATTGGCCGCGGCAGCCGCGGCCCCGTCGCCCGAATTGCCTTCAGTCCAGAGCCATTTCTGGAGAAGATTGCTGAACGTCTGGTTTTCTGCCCGCGCCCCGACGTGCTGCTCATGCATCTTTCGCATCCGATGCTGCAGCGGGCGCTTTCTTCTCTCACGCGCCGGCGCTTTCCGGGCACCGATGAAGGGGTGTCGCGCTGGACGGTGCGTCTTGGCAACCTCCCGCCTGGCGCAGAGGCGCTGGTGCTTCTCAGCGTTGAAGAGCTGGCCGTGAACGATCTGCGCGAAACCTTCCATCATTGGGTGCGAACGCTGGTGTTCCCGATCCGGAAGGGCGCGCTCGGCCAGCCGCTTGGTCACCGGCCCGCCATGGAGTTGCGGCACGCAACCGCTGTCCGTGACGAGAGCCAGCATGGCCGCGCCCGGGATCTCCTCGACGAGATCACGCCCAACCTCGGGAAGTTTCTTGTTGCGCACGCCAAGGGACTCACCGCCGCGCTGCAAACCCAACTCGAACGTGCGGGATTGCAGGCGCGCAAACAGGAGGAGGAGCGCTACCGCAGCCGCCAAGGCGAGGTATCCAGCCTGATCGCAGAGAACACGCTGGCCAAGCTCGAACGCGAGATTGAAAAGCTGAAGGCAGAGCGACAGCAGGGGCTTTTGTTTGACGTGGAGGCTCGGCTCGACGCCATCGATCGTTCAATTGAAGAGAAGCGCGAAGAGATTGCGCGCCGCACCCGTCACTACGAGGAAGTGCGCGAGCAACTCGATCGCGAGCGCGACCGCATCCTGAAATACCTGCTACCCAAGCGTCACGCAATGTCCGGAACGGCGCAAGTCTTCCCTGTTTCGATTGAGCTTCGCTTGCCGGGAGCGGCAGCGTGACTCCCGTCGAGCTGCTCGGCTGGGATCGGCTGCGCCACGGTGGCCTCCTACTCGACGCGCCGCGCCTGCGGCGCGTGGCGGAAGTCGCACCCGGGCCGCTGCCATCCTACGAAGAGCAAGAGTTGCGGCGGTTCGCGACCGCGGCGCTCAATGGCAGCGCTAATGCGCCCGAGTTCGTGATCTTCGTACTGGACAAGGTCTGCGGTTTCACGGCGACCAACGGGACCTGGCAGCGCGGCTCACAGGTGGGTGCGGAATGGGGCCGTCGGGCGGTCACGGGCGAGGTGGTCAAGCCGCGCCAACTGTGGCGTGGGCAGAACGGGGCAACTCTCCCGGTATTCCTCGATGCCGAGACGCGCCTGGGCATCGGCCGTGGCCGCAAGTCCGCGAGCCAGACTGTTCAGTGGCTGCGCGCCGGCAGCGAGCGCCTTGCGCTTCTTACCAATGGCCGTCAATGGCGGCTCGTCTTCGCCGGTCTCGATTTCGACGCCTGGTGCGAGTGGGATGTCGATCTCTGGTTTGAGGAGGGTGCACTTTCCCCGCAAGTCCACGTCCTCAGGACGCTTTTTTCTCCAAAGCTCTGGACGCCGTCCGCGCAGGATGCGCCGGCCCCGTTGCTTCAGGCCATTCTCGACAGTCGCAAAGGGCAGGCGGAACTCTCAGCCGTCCTCGGCGAGCGCGTGCGCGAAGCAGTCGAGCTGCTTGTGCAGGGACACGGCGAAGTGTTGAAGGAACAGTGCGCTGGCGTCGATTCCGCTGACACATATCGCGCTGCCGTGCGCATGGTGATGCGCATGGTGGTGGTGCTTTTCGCCGAATCGCGCGAGCTGCTGCCGCGCGACAACGCGCTTTACCACGGCGCCTACGGCCTAACGGGTCTGCTGGAAGAACTGGAGAAAATCGCCGCGCGCGGTGGCAACCGTCTCGCGCGCTCGTGGAACGCCTGGCCGCGGGTACTCGCGCTCTTTCGCCTCGTGCATCAAGGCTCGCACCACCCCGCGTTGCCCGTACCGGCCTACGGCGGCGAGCTGTTCGCTCTCGGCGATTCCAGCTCGATGGACGGGTTGTCACGCGCGCTTGCAGTGTTCGAGTCTGCCGCCTTCGATCGGGAGATACTGCCCGATCGCGACGTCCACCGTCTGCTTGAGCGCATCACCCGCACGAAGGTGAAAGTACGCCAGGGCCGTGCCAGCATCTGGGTGCCTGCACCGGTCGACTTCTCGGATCTGTCGAGCGAATACATCGGCATTCTCTACGAGGGCCTGCTCGACTTCGAGTTGAAGACCGCGCCCGCCGGCGACCCGGTCGTATTTCTCGCCGTCGGCAATCAGCCGGCGCTGCCGCTTTCGCGTCTCGAGGCGATGGACGACAAGGCGCTCGCCGACCTCCTCGAGAAAATGAAGGACACGAGTACCGGCGATGATGACGCCGGGGACCGCGAGGTTGGCGAATCGCCAGACGAGGAGGCGGCTGCTTCCGAGCAGGATGGCGAGCCAGAAGGTAGTGAGGAGCCCGCTGGAGAAATCGACGCCGATTCACAAGATGACGCCGACAGTGGTGACGAACGTCACATCACGCGCACCCGGGCCGAGACTTGGGCCCGCCGTGCTGTGGAGGTGTGCAAGCTCGCGAAGAAGCCTAAAGGCGCCATGACGCCCGAGAAGCGTCTCTTCTACGAAGACGCCGTGGCGCGCAAGGCGCGTCAGCTCGTCGTTCGCGTAATGCTCCCCGGCGAGTGGTATGTCGTGCGCTGGGGCGGCACGCGCAAGGGATCGGGCACTTTCTACACGCGTCCCGGGCTCGCGGTTCCGACCGTGCACCGCACGCTGCGCCCCCTCGCCTACACGCCGCCGACAGTACCGGACGGCACGCCCGAGCTCGACGCGCCGCCTGCTGCGTGGATACCGAAGATGCCCGAGGAAATCCTCGCCCTCAAAGTCTGCGATCCGGCCTGTGGCTCCGGCACCTTCCCGGTGGCGGCGCTGCGTTTCCTCACGGAGGCACTGTTCGCCTCGCTCCACCATCACGGCCGCGTGTCGGCAGACGGCGAGCGGGCCGTCGTGCGGTTGCTCGCGGGTGCCCCCGCAAGCGCGAGTACGCCCGAGGAGCGTCTCGGCCAGGAACTCCTGCCGTGCCGTCCGGACGATGCACTCTTCGAGCCGCGCTTGAAGGCTGTCCTGCGCCGCCACGTCGTCGAACGCTGCATCTACGGCGTCGATCTCGACCCGCTCGCGGTGGAGCTTTGCCGGCTTGCACTCTGGATCGAGACCATGGACCGTACGCTCCCGTTCTCGTTCCTCGACCATAAGGTGAAGTGCGGCAACAGCCTGCTCGGCGCGTGGTTTGATACGTTCCAGCATTACCCGGCGATGGCGTGGAAGAACCGCGAAGGCGGCGACAAGGGTCACGGCAATGGCGTGCATTTCGAGAAGGAGGCGCGAACCAAGGCGATCAAGGAGTTTGTAAAAGGCACACTGACGCCAGATCTCGCAGCTGCAATTAGCGGTCAGATGGTGATTGCGTTTTCATCGGATGCTGCCCAGGATGTCCACGAGCAAGCCCTCGCGCTCTTGCAGCGCCTGCACGCTCTCCCCGTTCAGGACAGCGCCGAGCGCGCCCGCCTCTACCGCGAGGATCTGCTCGGGTCGCCGGCGTACCGCTCGCTCAAAGCAGCAATGGATCTTTGGTGCGCCTGCTGGTTCTGGCCGGCCGACGATCTCGAACACGCGCCGCTACCGACGTCGATGGCCGCGCCGCCGGGCGAGACCCGCGCGATCGCCGAGCGTGTGGCGGCGCGCAAGCGATTCTTTCACTGGGAGCTTGAGTTTCCCGATGTCTTCCGCGCTCCGGGATCGGGGTTTGATGCGATCCTCGGTAACCCGCCGTGGGACATCGCCAAGCCGAACTCGAAGGAGTTTTTCTCCAACATCGACCCTCTCTATGGGTCCTATGGCAAGCAGGAAGCGCTTCGATACCAGACCGAGTACTTTGCCGATGAAGGAATCGAGCGCGCCTGGCTCGACTACAACGCTGACTTCCGCGCGCAGTCGAACACCGTAGGTTACGCCGCAGGCCCCTTCGGGGATTCAACCGAAAAGGAGAAGAGCCAGGACCGATTCTCGATCGCTCGGGGTCGAGAAAACGATGATCTCCACGCTCGCTGGCGCGCGGCGCGCGCGAAAGTCAAAGGGTTCGCCGACCCGGCGCATCCCTTTCGATATCAGGGCTCAGCGGATCTGAACCTTTACAAGGCTTTTCTCGAGCAGGCGCATGCGCTCCTGCGCGTAGGTGGCCGGCTCGGCTTCATCGTCCCTTCTGGCCTCTATTCAGACCACGGCACCGGTGGCCTGCGCCACCTCTTCCTCGACTGCTGCCGCTGGGAGTGGCTTTTCAACTTCAGCAACTGGAACAAAATCTTTCCGTCGATCTACTACCGCTTCAAGTTCAACGCCATCGTCGTACAAAAGGGTGGTACGACGGAGGTGCTCAACACGGCATTCGTTCGCACTCAGTTGGAAGACTGGGAACGCGCCGAGGCCCTGGCCACGCCCTACACCCGGACGCAAGTGGAACGATTCAGCCCGAGATCAAAGGCCATCCTCGAAATTCAGTCCCCGCGCGACCTCGAGATTCTGGAGAAGATCTATGCGAACTCCGTGCTGGTCGGTGACCAGGGCCCCAATGGCTGGGGCATCCAGTACGCCACGGAGTTCCACATGACCAACGACTCCAAGCTTTTCCCCCCGCGGCCGAAGTGGGAGGAGCAAGGCTATCGCCCCGACGAGTACAGCCGTTGGCTCAAGGGCGACTGGCGCCCAATTGCTGAGTTGTGGGCGGAGCTGGGCGTGAACCCGCTCCCCGAAGGCGAGCGGCGCTGCGCCCAGCCGCCGTACGACACGCTGCCGATCCCGCGCGCCGACGTCCCAGCGGGCATCGTGCTCTCTCGCGACGCGGATGGGTGGGTGCGGGAACAGCGGGTCGAGGATGTGGCATTGCCGCTCTACGAAGGGCGGATGATCGGGCAGTTTGATTTCAGCCAGAAGGGATGGGTAAGTGGTAAGGGACGGACTGCAGTATGGCGCGATGTCGATTGGGCAGGGAAGGTGGTTGATCCTCAGTATCTAATGGCTGCTGCAGATCTGGCAGCTTCGCCGAAAAGAAATGCCGGTCCAAAGATCGCATATATGCGTATCAGTTCTGCGATGAATTCGAGAACAACGATTGCTACATACCTGAGGGGATCCCCGGCCGGCGACAGCGTGTTTTTCTTCGTTGCTAACGACACTCCGACTCTAACAGCGTGCGTTGTGTCCGGCGTGTTCTCTTCTTTTGCGTTTGACGTGGTTGTTCGTCAGCGACTCGGCGGTTTGAATATGAGTGAGTTCGTTATGGTCGAGACTCCGCTCCCGTTTCGTACGAAGCGCATGCTTGGCCATGCTACGGGTTTGCTCTTGGGTCTGAGCCTCAGTGATCGATTATTCGCGAGCGAATGGCTATTGCTCGAACAGTTCCACACGGCTAGCAAAGCTTGGCGGGCACAATGGGCACTCGCACCGGTACGCCGATTGGAGAGACTGGCCTACTTCAACGCATTTGTCGCGTGCTGGTATGGGCTTACGTCCCGGGATCTCGAACGAGCTCTTGGAGATTGCGATTGGCCGAGAGGAATGGGTACCTCAGCTTTCGACGTTAAAGGCTTCTGGCGCGTAGACAAGGATAAGGACCCCGAACTGCGCTACACGGTCCTGACGCTCATCGCCTTCCACGACATCCAAGAGCAAGTACGCGCCTGTGGCGGTAACCGCGAAAAGGGCATTGAGGCCTTCTTCAATCAGAACGATGGCGAGGGCTGGATACTCCCCGAGACCCTGCGCCTTGCCGACTATGGCCTCGGCCACGACGAACGCGCGAAGGAGCACCAACCCGTCGCCAGCCGCCTCGGCCCGCGCTTCTTCGACTGGCAGCATGCGCAAAGCGCTGAGGAATCTTGGCGCGAGTGCCACCTCCACGCACGCAACGTTCTCGGCCAGGCCGGATACCAGAAGCTCTTGGCCGACATATTGGCGGAGAAGCGCGGGGAGATTTTAGATCGAGCCGAGACTGGGTCAGTTAGACCTGCAGGCGCGGAAAAGATGCAGGGGTTACTGTTCGACTGAGCAAAGTAGGCGGGCAATTGATGATGTGAAGAAGGCCTTATGAAGATACGAAGAATCAGAATCGAGCGGTTTCGCGGAATCAAAGAACTCCAGTGGGACGTCAAGGGCGACTTCATGTGCTTGATCGGCCCAGGTGACTCAACGAAGAGCACAGTTCTCGATGCAATCGAGCTTGCGCTTTCACCTCGCTGGAACGTTCAGTTCGACGATACGGACTTCTACAACGCCAAGACAGATGAGCCAATCAAAATCACCATCACCGTCGGAGACCTACCTGAGGAATTCAAAAGCGACGCGAAGTACGGATACTTGACCAGAGGGTGGAGCAACAGCGGTGAGCTTCACGACGAGCCTGAGGATCACGATGAAGTGGTTCTTTCCATGCAGCTTTCGGTTGAGCCTTCGCTGGAGCAGTCCTGGGCTGTGGTCAATGACCGGAACCCTGATGGCAAGCAGATGACGGCGAAGGACCGGGAGAAGCTTGGCTGTACACGCCTGGGGGACTTCTTGGATCGGCACTTTTCCTGGAGTCGGGGTTCGATCCTCTCTCGGCTCACCGGTGAGGCGGACAGCGTTGCTAGTATTCTGGCCGATGCGGGGCGTGCGGCCCGCGCCGCATTGGACGACGTACCGTCGGATAAGCTGCCGAAGCTGCGGCAAGCTGCCCTGGATGCTGAGCGTGTCGGGGCCGAGTTCGGCGTCGCCGCCACGTCGGACTACCGTCCCTACTTGGACGTCCAGACTGTATCGCTTGGACTCGGGGGCCTTTCGCTCCACGATGGCGCAGTGCCCCTCAGACGCGCAGGACTGGGAACTCGCCGACTTCTGGCTGTGGCCATGCAACGCGAAGTGGCGAAAGCGGGCGGCATCACCCTGATCGATGAAATCGAACACGGTCTGGAGCCGCATCGGATTCGACATCTGCTTCGCGTCCTTCGCAGTGCGAAAGACCAGCAGCGAAGCGCACAGGTGTTCATGACCACGCACGCGCCCGTCGTCCTGGGGGAACTGGACGTCGACCAACTGCGTGTCGTCCGCGTCAAAGATGGAGTGACAAGCGTTCAGGCGGTAGACACGGCGCTCCAGCCCATTGTTCGCAAAGTGAGCGAGGCCCTCCTCGCCCGGAAGGTACTGGTCTGTGAGGGTAAAACGGAGCTCGGGCTTTGCCGCCGCCTTGACCAGTGGTGGGGTACGAGTGGACCGTCCTTCAGCTTTGCAGGAATCGCTCTGGCCGACGGCGAGGGGTCGGACGCCCCTTTGGCCGCGAAATCGCTTGCTGATCTCGGGTACCGCGTTGCGCTCTTGGGGGACTCGGATAAGCCCCTCGATCCGGACCGGCTACTGCTGGAGTCGGTCGGGGTGCGGGTCGTGCTGTGGGACGGCGGCATGGCACTCGAAGAACGCATCGCTTGCGACTTGCCGTGGGAGGGCGTCGCGGCCGTCGTGCGCCTGGCAATGGATTTCTATGGCGAGCAAAATGTTCGTGACGCCATCGCGCACAGGATGGGGACCGCCGCGACCGAATTTGCCGGACCACCTCTCGATTGGCGGCGCCTCGGCTGTAAGGAGTCCGAGCTGCGACGAGCTATCGGTGTCGCAGCTAAGAAACACAAAGTAGGAAACCGAACGGGCTGGTTCAAACGGGTTGACTTAGCCGAGGACCTTGCCGGTATAGTCATCGAGTTCTTCGACGCCATCCTAGACAAGGACCTCGGTCAGAAGATTGTCCATCTGCGAGAGTGGGCGCAAGGCGATGGATGAGGCGGCGGAACTGGCGAAAAGCCTTCGCGGGGCGATGATCGCCGCCGCGGGATGCGGCAAGACGCAGATCATCGCCACGGCAGTCTCGAACCATGGTGGCGGCAGGGAATTAGTTCTGACCCACACCCACGCCGGTGTGGAGGCCATTCGCACACGATTAGTCAAATTCAAGGTCAAGGAGAAGGCGTGCCACGTTGACACCGTTGCCGGATGGGCGCTTCGCCTCGCCACGGCCTTCCCCAATAGTTCGCGCCTGCAGAATGCGAAACCCCGCAACAGCGCGGACTACTCCGCCGTCTATTCTGCCGCCACACGGCTTCTTGGATTTCGCTCCATTCGGGAAATCCTTCACGCCTCGTACTCCGGGGTATACGTGGATGAGTATCAGGACTGCACCGTTGAGCAGCACGCGCTTTTGGTTGCGTTGCTGGACACCCTGCCTTGCCGCATTGTCGGAGACCCCTTGCAAGGCATCTTTGACTTTGGCGATAACAAACCGATCCGATGGGAGGAGCATGTCGCTCCCTTCTACGTTGACGTGCCCGGGCCGACGACGCCGTGGCGCTGGGAGAAGGGAAATCCCGAACTGGGTATGTGGCTCAAGGACGTTCGTGCGAAGCTCTTCGCCGGTGAGGGAATAGATCTTCGGGATGCGCCTGTCCGTTGGTTGGATGGCAGCGACCCTACACGGAAGAAAGCCAATCAGGTATCTGCCTGCTTCGCTGCCGCCAAAAATGCAGGCGAAACGGTGATTGCCATCGACCGTTGGCCGAATCTCTGCCACGACATCGCGAGTCGACTCAACGGAGCGTACTCGTGCGTGGAAGCGATTGACCTGAATGACCTGTATGAGTTTGCTGCCCGGATTGACGAATCCAGCGGTTACGAGCGGGCCATTGCCGTCCTGGAGTTCGCAGGTGGGTGCATGACCAAAGTCAAAGGCGAGCTTGGGACCATCCGAAGCGCATTTGCTGAGAGGCGCGTACCGAAGGTTCAGAAGCACAAAGCTGAACTTGACGCCCTTCTCGCCGTGCGCGACGACAATTGTTTGAGGGCAGTTCAGCAAGTATTGAAGACGCTGTGTCAGATTCCGGGGGCGATCATCTACCGACGAGAGCTGCTGCGCGAGATGGAGCGCGCCATTCAGGCTGTCCTTGCCGGTGAGACGGCTAGCCTAACCGAGGCGGCATGGATCGTGCGCAACCGCGCACGCCAGCGGGGTCGCCTGCTGCCTCGATGTGCCGTCGGAACGACGCTACGTGTAAAGGGCCTGGAGTTTGATCATGCGATCCTTCTCGATGCCGACGATTACGACGCGCGTAACCTGTACGTCGCGCTTACACGGGCGTCGAGATCGCTTACCGTCATTTCGAGATCACGTTTGATTCAGCCTGCTGCAGACCGAACCAGTCCTCGGATTCGTAGAACGTAAAACACTGTGCCGTCCACTTTCGCCTGGCTCGACTACTCCGACCGCGACCGAAAGCGGGCAATGGACATAGTTGATTTGTTCCGCGAGGAGGACACGCGGGACGAGCTCGGGATCGGCGTGATTCGTGACGCCATCGCCGACCGTCTGTTTCCCGGAACGAGCACGATCCAGACCCGGGTCAGATATTTTCTCTTCATCCCCTGGTTGTTCCGTGGGTTGAATGCCCGCGACGCAGCGCCGGACCGGTTTGCGCAGCGAATCCGGCAGCAGCAGGATCGGCTGCGCGAAAGTCTCGTCAAGGGCGGACAGGAGCTCGGCGTGATTGGTTTCCGCGCCGGCCGGGAGGTCCAGCGGCTGCCGAGTAGCGTCTATTGGCATGGGCTTCGGCGCTTGGGAATCCTTCGTTTTAATGGATCCGAATACGAGTATCGCAACGAACTCTCGCACCAGGGAGCTGGTGTCGTAACGCTCACGACGGACGATGGGGAACCGGTTGACGATTCGGAAAAGAGGCTGTGGGATCCACGGCTTCCTGACCCACCGGACGCCTGGCTTGATGCCACAACTTTCGAGTTGGCGGCCGAGGAAGCCGACTATCTGGAGCATCGGGTGAACATGTCGGCAGGAGATTCACTGCTCGCGCACCTCATCGACCTCGGCATGGCTCCCGGTGAGTCGACATTCGCGTGGGAGCACCTGGCGCCGGAGCGTCTGCCAGCGCCTCTCGACGAAGAATTGACGCACGCCCGAAACTTCTCAGAGTCGATGCACGGCGCCTTTTTGCTCTACAACCTGATGCTCGCGGAGGAGAAGCGCGGTGAGGATCGCGTGAAGTCTTATGAGAACGCGATGGCGAAGTGGTGGGAACGCCGCAATGCGCGGTCTGCCGAGCTGACTGTATGGGATCGACCCCGCTTCTGGGCGTTGCTTGCCACGTGGAATGCGCGTGTGACAGCGGGGAGCCACACGTTTGTCGAATCGTGGCTGGAATCAATCGGGCGCGCCCGTCGCGTCGAAGATGTAATCGGGGACCGTGGGCTCGACGACTTGATCCGAAATCGGGAACGAGTACTGAAGGGGCCTCGCGCCCGGCTCGGCAACCCACGCGCTCTTAACTCGTGGAACGGGGCGTCCGGCACCGCTCAACTGGACTACCGGTGGAACAGGCCCGTCGCCGGCATGCTTCGGGACCTGATTGGCAGTCGTGGAAAGAAGTCCTGATCGATGCTCGAACCCGCTGACCGCACTGTTTTCACCGAAATGCTTCGGTCACCCCCGGGGTTCCGGCTCGATCGGGTGGTATCGACGACATACACCCTCGATCTTGTCGCGCTCCTCACGCTGCCGCTGTCGTTCACGCTGCTCGCCGGTGACGGGGTCAACGAATCGGGGCGCGTCGATCCGATTGCGCTGCTGGAGGCGCTGCGCCGGTACGCGGGGCGGCTCCATGTCTTCTGTGAGTCGGGCCGGATAGCCGTCCCACGCCGCGGGCAATTGCTATTCGGATATCTGGAGCAGTCCGTCATCGAGGCGACCGCGCCTAACGGTGGCGCTTTCCATCCGAAAGTTACGGTGGTGCGCTATACGCCCGATCTGCACGATCCGGTGTGGGGCGATGATGACCGGCCGGGGGCTGACGCGGTTCGCTACCGAGTGCTGTGCGGCACCCGCAACCTGACGTTCGATCGATCCTGGGACACGATGCTCGCTCTCGATGGTGAACTCGCAACTAACCGCAAGCTCGCATACGCGCGGAACCGGCCCCTGTCGAAATTCATCAAGGCGCTTCCGGGGCTTGCAGTTCGAGCAGTGCCGGAGCCGATTGCCGCGGCGATCGATCGGGTGGCCGACGAACTGCTTCGCGTTCAGTTCGAGCCGCCGGAGGGCTTCGGCCGCGAAAATGACGATCTGGCGTTCTGGCCGATTGGCTTGGACGGCCAGGAAGTGTGGCCGTTCGACGCCGGGGCGGATCGGTCGCTGGATCGCCTTTTGGTGGTTTCCCCCTTTGTGGACAAGACTTGCATCGACTGGCTGAAGGACGAGGCCGAACTTTGCGCGCTCGTTTCCCGGTCGGAAGAACTCGACAACATTCCGCCATCTGCTCTGGATGGGGTCGCGGCGCGATACATTCTTGCGAATGCGGCAGAGGCTGAACCTGCGGAACAGGATTCGCCCTCGCAGCAGGACAGCACCGTGCCGGCAACCGGAAGGCCAGCCGAGGATGCTGTAGAGGTTGAGCCGTCGGATTTGCAACTGCGCGGACTTCACGCCAAGCTGTTCGTGGCCGACGCGGGGTGGAATACGCGCATCTGGACAGGATCGGCCAACGCCACGCGCGCCGCCTTTAGCGAGAACGTCGAATTTCTGGTCGAGCTGCGCGGCAAGAAATCGCAGTTTGGAATAGACACGCTGCTCGGCTCCACGGAGCCAGAGGACAACCGAAGCCGGCAGATCCGATTCCGGGATCTTCTGGTCCCTTATCGTCCGCCCGAGGAGGCAAAGCCGGTGGACGCCGCGCAGAAGAAACTCGAAGAAATGCTGGAGGAATCCCGTCGGGCAATCGTGGGCAGCAAGCTCGTCGCACGCGTCACGGAGACTGGGCCAGCGGCGACGCCAGTGTACGAAGTACGGGTCGAGGTCACTGTCTCAGAGGCGAAGCATCTGCCAGGCGACGTGGCGTGCACGATTCGGCCCATCTCGCTGTCGCCAGATCACGGCGTGCCCGTTACCGCTCTGTCGAGGATGATTGCGAAGTTCGATTCGCTTGCGTTCGAATCACTGACAGGCTTCTGGGCCGTCAATCTAACGGCGAAAGCAGGGGGCCGGCAACTCCCCTGCGACTTCGTTCTCAGCCTCCCGCTTGATGGAGCGCCCGCGGACCGGCAAAGCCGACTTCTGCTGGCAATGCTCTCGAATCGGGAGCGCTTGTTCCGGTACCTCCTGATGCTTCTGGAAGGACCCGATGCTGCTCTTCGGAAATTGCAGGGCAACGGCAGCGGCGGCATCTGGAACGACTCATCAACGTTCGACCCGTTCGGATTGCCGCTGCTGGAGCCGCTGCTCCGCACGCTCGCGGCCGATCCCACGCGGCTGGCTCCCGTGGAGCGCCTCGTCCGTGACCTGGAATCGACCGATGAGGGGAAAAAGCTCCTGCCCGAGGAGTTCGTGACGCTGTGGGCTTCGATCCGGTCACTCATGCCGCAGCCTCAAGATCGGGCACCAGAGGAAACGCATGTCTCAACCTGAGCGGATCGACGTGGACCGGGTTCTCTCGTCGCTGAAGGATTTCCAGCGACGGTCAGTTGATTACGTCTTCGACCGTCTGTACGGAGCGAATCCCACCCGCCGGTTTCTACTTGCCGACGAAGTCGGCCTCGGGAAGACGCTGGTGGCACGCGGGGTGATCGCCCGAGCGATCGAGCACTTGCGGGCTCAGGGTGAGTCGCGAATCGACGTGGTCTACATTTGCTCGAACGCCGACATTGCGCGCCAGAACATCAGCCGGCTGAATGTCACCGGGCAGAAGGACTTCCAGCTCGCGACACGTATCACCTTGCTGCCGCAAACCGTGCGTGAACTTGCAAAGAATGCATTGAACTTCATTTCGTTCACCCCTGGCACGTCGTTCAACCTTGGCCATTCGACAGGTCGGGGCGACGAGCGATGGCTTCTGTATTGGCTCCTTTCATGGACTTGGCCCGACCTGTGCAAAGGGGCGGGTGCCATGAACGTCATGCAAGGAGGGATGTCACGGGAAAATTTCCGAAAATGGATTGACGATTACGATCCGCATGAGTCGATCGACGAAAGCCTAGCCAAAGGGTTCAAGGAAGCCCTAATCAAAGAGGACCTGGCCGCTGCCAAAGTCGGCACACCGACGCACGAGGCGCGCTTCGGCGAACTGTGCCAGAGATTCGGCTGGAGCCGTAAGCATATTCCGCAGCAGGACCGGGAGGACCGCAACAGTTTCATCGGAGAGATGCGCTCGTTGCTTGCGGCAACCTGCATTAAAGCGCTCGAACCAGACCTGATCATCCTTGATGAGTTTCAGCGGTTCAAGGATCTGCTCCGTCCGGACGACCCCGCAGGTTCGCTCGCACACCACCTGTTCACATGGGGGGATGCACGGGTTCTGTTGGTTTCGGCCACGCCATACAAGATGTACACGCTGAGCCACGAGGCCGCGACAGATGATCACTACAAAGACTTCGTCGACACGCTCTCATTCCTTATGGACAACGACGCGAAGTCGAAGGACATGAAACAACTGCTTGCCGAGTACGGCCGGGCATGTGCCCGCGTCTTCCCAAACGGATTGGACCCTCTTCGCCGGGTGAAGCACGAGGTGGAAAGCAGGCTACGCCCGGTCATGTGCCGCACCGAGAAGCTAGCGATCACCGAAGATCGTAGCGGCATGCTCCGCGAGTGGGAAGGAACACGCCCGAAGTTTACGGCCAAGCACATTCGCAGCTACGAGGAGGCCCGGCAAATTGCGGGCGCTCTTGGCCACTCGGAAGTGATCGAGTACTGGAAAGCGAGTCCCTATCTCCTGAACTTCATGGAGGCGGACCAATACAAGCTAAAAGGATCGTTTCGAGATGCGCTCGACAAGGGGCCGGCCGCAGTGGCGGGTATGCTGTCCAAATCGCCGGGCAGCGTGCTTGATCCGGCATCCTGGCGGGCGTACGAGGCTGTCGATCCGCGCCATGCACTGCTGGAGCACCTGGCAGAGCAAACGGTTGGCGCAGGCTGGTGGCGATTGCTCTGGGTCCCTCCATCTTTCCCGTGCTACGAGTTATCCGGCCCCTTCGCTGACGCCGGAGTGGCTGAGGTCACCAAGCGATTGGTGTTCTCGAGTTGGCAGGTCGTGCCGCGTGCGATCTCGGTACTACTCAGCTACGAGGCCGAGCGTCGAATGATGAAGGGGTTTGATCCCGAGGCTCTGAACACGGCCGAAGCCCGCGAGCGCCGCCGACCCTTGCTGATGTTCACTCGGTCCGAGGGGCGGCTCACGGGGATGCCGGTTTTGTCGCTGCTCTACCCCCGTATGGCGCTGGCGAAGCTCGGTGATCCACAATCGATTGCCGCAAGCGCGACAGTTCGCCGGCCTAGCCTTGAGGAAACTCTAACCGCCGTAGCAGACCGGTTGAGTACGGCGCTATCCTCACTCCTTGCGCGCGCACCCACTTCGGGGCCCGAAGACGAGACTTGGTACTGGGCGGCTCCAATTCTCCTTGATCGAGTGGAAGACCGGGCGGGGACCGAAGCATGGTTTTCCGACCCTGCCAAGCTCGGAGAAGGATGGTCCGGGGCAACCGAGGAGATGACGGGGTGGCTGGAACATGTCCGACAGGCATCCGAGGTAGCTCGCGGGACGATAATGCCTCAGGGCCGGCCGCCTGATGACCTGGTGCAGGTGCTCGCCATGATTGCGGTGGCGGGGCCGGGGAATTGCGCCTTGCGGGCGCTGGTACACGCGTTGGAAAACACTGACTTGGACGTCCATGCCGGCATACGTCACGCTGCGGGAAGGATGGCGTGGGGAATTCGCAGCCTATTCAACACGCCTGAAGTCATTGCGCTGATTCGGGGCATGAACGGCGAGGAGCCGTACTGGCGGCGCGTCCTGGAGTATTCTGCCGGCGGCTGTTTGCAAAGCGTGCTCGATGAGTACCTCCATATGCTCGTCGAGTCGGAGGGACTTATAGATAAGGATGCCAACGAGGCGGCCGAGCGATTGGCAGAGTGCGTGGGTGCGACTGCGTCCTTGCGTGCGCAGACACCCGGGGTTGACTGGATTGAAACAAGTATGCCGGACAACGTGAGCATCGACAACCAACGGGTGCGTGCCCGCTTCGCAATGCGGTTTGGCGACGAACATGGAGAGCGGGAGGAAGGCGGCATCCGCAAAGACGTGGTCCGTGCCTCCTTCAATTCTCCGTTCTGGCCATTCGTGCTCGCAACGACGTCGATCGGCCAGGAGGGGTTGGACTTTCACCCGTACTGTCACGCCGTCGTACACTGGAATCTGCCCAGTAATCCGGTGGACTTGGAGCAACGGGAGGGGCGCGTGCATCGATATAAGGGTCATGCGGTCCGGAAAAACGTTGCCCGGCTTGCGCAGACAAGCGGCATCAGGCTCGCTACTGACGCAAATCCGTGGCAAACGTTGTTCGCGCATGCTGAAAACCATGCCGCTCGAAAATCCGACATCAGTCCCTACTGGGTGTTCCCGATCGAGGGCGGCGCTGTCATCGAGCGGCACACGCCCTCGTTACCGCTCAGTCGTGAGGCTTCGCGGCTTCCTGCCCTACGCAGATCGCTGGCGGTTTACCGAATGGTCTTCGGACAACCGCGGCAGGACGACATCGTCGAACACCTGAAGCAGACGGTGCCGGAAAGCGAGATGTCCGGTTTGGCCCAAGAGCTGTCCATTGATCTTGAGCCGAAGCGTCAAGCAACGGTAGCAGACGGGAACAGCGAACAGCGCACGACTTGACGGTACGTTTCGATATAGGGGACATTGCCCCCATAGACGCACGGAGCGTAAAGTGAAACGGTTGAACTCTTTGGCTTGAGATCCGGCGGCGCCGACCCGTACTGCTCGCACCGGGGCAGGCGCATGGCAAGGCGCCACCCGATCGGCGTTGGAGCGTCATTCCGAACGTAACCGTCGAGGCCGATCTTTGATTCCACGCGCCCACGTCACGGCCTGATGAGCATCTATGTCATTTGACGCCATAAGCGTCATATGGCATGTTTCGCCATATGAAGGCAATCCGGGCGTTCTATGACCGAGCGGAATACCCTGACGGCGCAATTGTCGAAATGAGCATCTGGATTGTGCCGGGCTCCGTTCCTGGAAGTTCGCATGCCTTCAAGTACAGTCTCTATTACGGCTACCCGGGCAGGCGCGTTGTTGGCTACGACAATGAGCGCGGGAAGGGTGACCACCGGCACGTCGGAAATCGGGAAGAGTCCTACCGGTTTTCCAGTGTAGAGGCCCTGATCGCCGATTTCCTGTCCGATGTGAAACGAGCGCGAGGTGCACGATGAAACAGACGGTCCGACTTCATGTGGGTTCGGTCGAAGAGATGGGGAAACGCTTTGGCGATGCCTGGCGGCGGCTGGAGCGCGGGGAAAAGGTCCGCGAAACCCACCTCACCTTCTTCAACCTCGAAACCATGATGGCGACGCTTTCTCCCAAGCGCCTCGCCCTGCTCAAGCACGTTCGCCGTCATCCTGCGAGTAGCGTATCCGAACTCGCCAAGACCCTGGGCCGCGACTACAAACGGGTCCATGCGGATGTGTCCGCCCTCGTTCAAGCGGGATTGATCGTGCGCGATGAGAAGGGCATCCGCGCCCCCTACGACAGCATTCAGGCAACCGTGTCGCTGAGTGCCTGAGCGGTCTCGAACCCGGAGGCGAGGGCCTTCGTCATGGCACTGAACCCCATCGTCTTCACTGAGAAAGTTGTCCGCAGTTTCCTGCGCTACCAGCTCACGGCGTATCCATTCGCCGATGCGCGCCTGCTCTCGCAGATGCGACGGCTGCTGTCGCTGGACGAGACGCGACAGTCGCCGCTCTTGAAGGGCCCTTATGTCAGCCTCGCGCGCCCATTCCGCCAGGGCGCCGCCGTCGATGAGTTGGTGCGTGAGGGCGTTTTCCATCCGCATATGCGCCAGCGCATCCCGGCAGAAATCACCCATGTCTACGGACATCAGGAAGACGCGATCCGTTCGATTCGCGTTGGCCGGACGACGCTGGTCTCCACCGGCACCGGTTCGGGCAAGACGGAGTGCTTTCTCTATCCGATCGTCAGCAAGTGCCTTGAGTTGAAAGATGCGGGGGTAGCTGCAGGGATCAGTGCCATCATCGTCTATCCGATGAATGCGCTGGCCGAGGACCAACTCTGGCGGTTGCGTTCGTTGCTGGCCGGTACCGGCATTTCGTTTGGCATGTACGTAGGCAAGACACCCGAGCGCGAGGTAGAGGTAGCGGGCATTCGCCTTGCAGCGGGGGCTTCCCGAGCAGACTACGAGGCGCGGCTGGCACAAATTCGCCTGGAGAAGCGCAGTGAGACCGTGTACCCGCCCGAGGAAGCCTGCTCGCGCGAGGTGATGCGCACCTCCGGTCGGCAGCCGCGCATTCTACTCACCAACGTGAAGCAGCTCGAGTTGCTTCTCACTCGCCAGCGCGACGTGGAGCTGTTCGTAGGCGCGCGTCTCGACTTCCTTGTTTTTGACGAGGCCCATACCTTCACGGGGGCGCAGGGGGCCGAGACTGCATGTCTCATCCGCCGGTTGCGTGCGTTCTGTGGCCGTGAGGCACAAGACACGGTTTGCATAGCCACTTCGGCCACGATTGCCGACAAGGATAACCCTGGTGCAGCGCGTGATTTCGCTTCACGATTCTTTGGCGTGCCGAAAAACGACGTGACGACAGTCGGCGAAGCGTACGAACGCGAAGTGTGGGCCGAGGGACGCGTCGTGCCGCCGGGCCTGGCGAAAGATGCCGGAGTGATTCTCAACGACTGCGTGCATGCGGTGGAAGATGAGGCGGGCTCTGGCGATGCCGTTCGTGCCGCCTACCGCGACCTCGCCGGAGTCGATCTGCCAGCAGGCGATTGGCCCGAGATGATGTATGTGGCGCTGTCGCGGAGCGAGCTTGTCTTTCAGTTGAATGAGGCGCTCGCCACACCGCGACCGCTGCACGAGTTGCCGGCGGAACTCGAGCAGAAGATCGGGAGGCTGGTAACCGAGGCGGAGATCTTGAGCTGGCTAACCCTGGGTGCCGCAGCGCGGCACGAGGGACGGCCGCTCCTCCGGCCGGTGGTTCACGGATTCCTGCGCGGCATCAGCGGCGCCGTGGTGAGCTTCCCCGAGGGCGATTTGGGGCCGCACCTTTGGCTCGCCGCCGAGGACGAGATCGAAGCGGGCGGCGGAGAAGCGCAGCATGCTCATTTTCCGGTGACGACCTGCACCACCTGTGGGCAGCACTACCTCATTTCATTTCTCAAGGACTTCGAGTTCAGCGGGAGGGCTCCCGGTGGTGGAGAAGCTCATGGTAATTCGTCGTTCTGGGAGCCATTGGAGGAAGCTCAGGGTGGTCGACGTGTGGTGCTGCTCGACCGGTTAGTTGGCGGCAGCGACGATGAAGATCTTGGAGAGCACGAGCGTACGGCGGCGCTTCACTTTTGTCGCCGCTGCGGCACTGCCCATCCACAAGCTGTGAGCCGCTGCTTGCACTGCGGCACTGCTGGAGCAACGTTCCCTCTCTACGCTGTTCGGCAGAAGAAGGACAATCCCGGCGTGCTGGCAAGCTGCCTTTCCTGTGGCGCTAACGGGCGCCGTATTGGAAGCAACTACCGCGAGCCCGCACGTCAGGTGCGTGCCACCAACGTCGCCGACGTGCACGTGCTGGCGCAGGACATGGTCCAGCACTCGGAGCGCCCACGCCTGCTGGTGTTTTGCGATAACCGGCAGGACGCGGCTTTCCAGGCCGGGTGGATGAAGGATCACGCGCGCCGCTTTCGTCTGCGCGCGCTGATGGCTGACGGCATGAAGAATGCGGCCATGTCGATCGGTGACCTCGCGCTGCACCTCGACGACGTACTGGAAAAGGATGAAGCGCTGTCGCGCGCGCTCGTGCCCGAGGTCTGGCAGGTCGTCCGCAAGGAAGGAGGCGGCGGTCGCCACGAACAGGAGCGGCGGAAGTTTCTTCGCATTCAGGTACTCCGCGAGGTGACGCTTTCTTCCCGGCAGGCGATTGGTCTGGAGCCTTGGGGCCGAATGAAGGTTGAGTACACCGGGCTTGATCTGGCATTGCCCTGGATCCAGAAACACGCGCACGTCCTTGGAATGCCTCCCGAAGATCTGCGCGACGGCGTGGCGAGCCTGCTCGACTACCTGCGGCGCAAACGCGTACTGCACGACCCGGAGCAGGAGATTTTTACCAAGTACTGGATGGATGGCGATCTCGAGGTTCAGCAGGGCTACCTGCCACAAGTCGGGAATCCTACGGGCACCAAGCTTCGCCGCGGGGCTGACGAGAAAGCCGAACTCGTCACGCAGTGGTTGAGCGATCGAGGCGACACCACGGTTCGCCAGATGGGGAAGAAATGGGGCGTTCCTGCCGACGATGCAGAAGAATTTCTGGAGGGGTTGTTCAGTGTTCTCGTGGAAAAGGGGCTGCTCGCTCCCGTTCGGCTGAAAGGCTCCAAGGGCAAGCCGCTGCCCAATGTGAGCGAGGTTTATCAGGTCAACGCTGACCGCATGCGACTGCAGCAGAACCACGGAGTCTGGCGCTGCAAGAGTTGCCGCCGGCGGTCCACGAGGCGCACGCCGCGGCAAGCGTGTCCGGCCTGGCGCTGTGACGGGACGCTGGAATTCGTTCGCGAGGACCCGGACAACTACGATCTGCAAGTGCTCGACCAGGGATACTCGATGCTTCGGCCCGAGGAGCACACGGCCATGGTCCCGCATGACGAGCGGGAGCGGCTGGAGAATCTCTTCAAGGGGGACTCGGAGGCGATCAACACCTTCGTTTGCACGCCGACGCTGGAGCTCGGTGTGGACATTGGCCAACTCGATGCGGTGCTCATGCGAAACGTGCCACCGCTACCGGCCAACTATTGGCAGCGCGCCGGCCGGGCCGGACGGCGCCACCGCATGGCGGTGGATCTGACCTACTGCCGGCCGGTATCCCACGATCGGGCGTACTTTGCGGAGCCGCTCAAGTTGCTCGCGGGCCGGATCGACCCGCCGGCGTTCAATTTGCGCAACGACCTTATGGTTGCCAAACATGTCCACGCAACGGTCGTAACGCGCTTGCACCAGTACGTGCGCGATCCGTCACGATCCGAGGCGAATCGTCTGAACATTGAGGAAACGCTGAAGAGCTGCCTGCCTGATAGGGTTTCGGCTTACCTTTTCGACGGTGGCCTCGTTAGGCAGAAACCCTTCGATCTTGCGCCGCTTCAGATGCTGATCGACCGAAGCGCAGATGACCTGGTCGCGTACGTGGAGGGCGCTTTTCGTCAGGGATGGCCAGAAGTTGATGCGGAGGTAACTCGGCCGGAGGTATTGCGCGACCACGTTCGCGAAATGGTACGCGGACTCGAAGAGGTTCTCGCCCGATTGGGACGGCGCTTGCGCTGGGCGCTCGAGCAGATCAAGCGCCTTAGCGCAGTGCGCGCAGTACAGGGCGACCTGGACCCGGAAGACGAAGCCCTGTTCAGGCGTTGCGACGCCGTCGTCAAGCGACTCAAGGGCACGGCGCGGCGCGGCCGCCGCGAGGCCGAAGGGTACGACGACGTGAACACCTTTGGCGTGCTCGCCGCCGAAGGCTTTTTGCCTGGGTATGGACTCGAAGTGGGTTCAGTGCTGGGCACAGCCGAGATTCCCTTCTGGCGAACCGGGGCTATGGCGTTTTCGCTTCCGCGTCCGCCGAGCGTGGCTTTGCGGGAGTACGTGCCCGGCAATTTGATCTACGCCAACGGGAACCGCTTTGTCGCCCGACGCTTTCACCGCGACATCGATGAGCAGCGGGCGGAGATGCCCACCTTCGAGGTTTCGACCGAGCGGCAGGCAGTCAAGGAAACGAACCTGGGCGTTGCTCCCGGCACGCTTGGCGGTACCGTGTTGCAGACAATTGCAGTCTGTGACGTGGACCTCGTTCATCAGTCTCACATCTCCGATGAGGAGGAGCTGCGGTTCCAGATGGGAGTGGCGGTATATGGGCTAGAGCGCAATCAGCACAATGGCGGGCGCGCATATCGCTGGGGCGCGCAGAGTCTGCAGCACCGCCGCGGCGTGCGGTTACGGTTGGTCAACGTCGGTGCTTCGAGCGCGATCAATCGCTTTGTCCGGTTTGGCTATCCGGTTTGCACGGTCTGCGGCCAGAGCGTCTCGCCACTTTCCTCGGACAGGCAGCGCGAGCAGTTCGAGCAGTCGCACCAGGAACGTTGCGGCCGGCAGGTCTCCCCAATCGGTTTCTACGCCGATGTGGTCGCTGACGTTTTGTCACTCGCGGCGTGCCCGGATCAAACGACGGCCTACAGCGTGCTGGAGGCACTACGCTTTGCCGCTACCCGTGTGTTGGACATGCACATGGAGGATCTTCAGGTTCTGGTCATTGGCTATGTTGACCGGGAAGAAGTGGACGCTCTCTTGTGGGATCCGATGCCCGGTGGGTCAGGGCTGCTTGACCAGCTCTGCGAGCGCTTCGAGGAGATCGCAGCAGTCGCCCGTGAGATCGTTGAGGATTGCCCCTCAGCCTGTGACACCTCCTGCGTTGACTGTCTGCAGACGTTCCGCAACGGCTATTACCACAAGTATCTGGACAGGAAGGCGGCGCGGGAGCGTCTTGCGGCGTGGGGATCGCGCCTGTCGTTATCGCATGAGATACCGGGGAAGCAGCCCTCGAAGGAACCCGCAGAAGGAACGCATCCGGTCAACGAAGCGGAACGACGGCTGCGTCACCTGCTCCTCGCGGCCGGATTCGAAGAGGGAATTCGAAGGCAACAAATCCGACTCGACCGCGCGATCGGGACGACCACGCCGGACGTCATCTACCGCGCCTCGCACCACGGAGAAAGTGAAGGCGTGTGCATTTACCTCGACGGCCTGAGCGGCCATTTGCACGGAAATGCGGTTACGGCAGAACACGATCAACGTATTCGGACTTGGTTGCGCAACAACGGCTACGAGGTGATCGAGATTGCGGCCAGCGACCTCTACGACGAGGCGGCCATGGCGCGCCATTTTCGCAAGCTTGCCGGTTACCTCGGAGCAAGCGATCTCAGAGATTCGCTGCGAACGGATACGACGTGGTTTGGTCGGGTAGACAATAAAGTAGCGGCGCGCGACGGAATGGTGCTGCGCATAGTGCGACCGAGCGCGCAGCAACGATACGTCAAGTGTGTGCCGTTGGTTCCACTCAAAGCGGCGGCAGGAGCCTTCAGCGAATCCCAGAACGTAAAGGACGGAGACTGGGACTGGGTGGAAATTGATAGCCATCACAAATTGCGGTCCGGAATGTTTGTTGCGCAGATCGTCGGGAAGTCAATGGAACCGGCGATTCCGGACGGTGCGTACTGCCTCTTCTCGGCTCCGGTATCCGGGTCGCGTCAGGGCAGGACGGTCCTCGTGCAGTTGCGCGATTCGCCCGATCCAGAAACCGGCGAGCGCTACACTGTGAAGCGCTACGAGAGCGAGAAGGTGACTGCGGAAGACGGAACCTGGCGCCACGTGAAGATCACCTTGAAGCCTAACAATCCCGCTTTTGTTCCGATCGAGTTGACCTGTGACGACGAGGGCAGCGTACAGGTAATCGCAGAAATGTTAGAGGTCGTTGGCTGAGCTAAGGCGCGCTTAAAAACCAAGTTGCCCTCGTGTCCCATTGCGACACGGGAGGGGGTTATTTTCATCGTCAAGGTGCCCGCGCGACTAAAGTCGATCACTCCAATTGACCGCGGCACCCGTTGGCGTATTATTTGAGCGCGTGAATGTTTCGTTTCGCAGTCCAATGAATGAACACCTGAAGCCTTTCTGCGAATTCCTGACCGACTTCCTCGGGAGCCTTGGGGTGCAGCTTCGTGCCGCTCTCTCCACGGGAATTGCCGAGGATGACTGCACTCGCAAAGTGGAGAGCCTGGTTGACCCGGATTTCGAGGGCTGGCTTCGTGGCGATCCGTCGGTGAAGAAGAACCCGGCAAGTCGATACGGTGATCGGACGCCGGGCTACATCACGGGCAATGGTCTTGGCAGCATGGAGATTGGCGCGGCCGACGATTGAAACGTCGCTGTTCCTACCGGTTTCCGTTCGTTCCCTTTCCGTCGGTCGAACGACGAGTTTCCTCTGATCCGGGCGCCTCTTTAGCTTTCGCGGCCGGGGGCACTGATTCCCGCGTTTCGGGCTTCGGGCCCGCAACCGGCACGCCGTCTTTGTTGGTGTGCCACTCGCCGATGCTCGGCCTCTCCGGGGGCGTACCCAGATTGGCGCGGTTGTCGGTTTGCGCGCCAATGGTGTCCCACACTGCCTGATTTCCCCCGTGGTGGCGGCTCACCTTGCCGAACCTTACTGTCGCGTTGTAATCCTCGCTCAGGGTGCCTTGCTCCTGTGAGACTTCGCGGCGACGCCTATCGAGGGTCGCGGAGGCCTGACTTTCGCTCGAACTTACCCGCGCCGAAATGTCATTGCCAACGGTTTGACCCGGTGTGACGCGCTGGCCGGACTGGCGGCCCCGGATCGTACTGTCGTTCGTTGCTGCCTGATTTCGCAACGCGTCGATGTTGCTCGCCCTGTCGGTTTGGTCGAAATCCTCACGCAGCGCCGATGATGTCCAGCCAAGGAGTTGGGGCAGGGGTTGGCTCGGCGCCAACGGACTGTCAGCAGGGACGAATCCCGTTCCCACGTTTCCGCCTCTCGCGTACGCGAAGGCGATCTCCGTGACAGCGCGTTGCAACTTGATCGGATCGTCCTCGCGAAGCAGGCCGCGCTCCGAGAGCCTGCGCGCGGCGTAGTTGGTGAAATCGGTCTGGGCACCGCTGCTCCACTCGCGCATGAACTGTGCGGTCCGGGCGAGTTCTTTGGCTCGACCATAGGCGTTCTCGCTAGAGGACTGACGATCGACTGCCTCGCGATACGACGAGTCGAATCCGGAAGTGGAGGCTGTCCGGCTGCCCCGGGCCCATTGGTACGCATCCGACGACCGGAACTCCTTGACGAGTGCAGTCGCTTCCGACAGTTGAGCGGTTTCGACGGCCTTGCGTGCGTAGTCGTAGGCGCTTTGGAGCCTCTGCTGATCCATGTGTCGGCCCTCGCGCGTCAGTTGGCCGCCAATCTCCGTGTAGGGGATCTTCGCGCCGACCGAGGCCGATGCGGTCACGCTCTTGCCGACAATGGAGTCGTCGCCCAAACCCAGGCGCCGGTTGATCTCGCGAGCGACGGAGTTCAGCGTCTGGAGCTGGGTCGAATTGGACCCGCCGTCGGAGGTGGTGCTTACGCCGGAGCGCTGCTGCGTGCGCTCGAAGCTTTCCTGAATGCCGAGCGCACGGGTGAGCGCGCTGGCCTGGCTGCGTTGCATGGAATCGCGCTCGGACCGGGCGAGCGTTTCCGCCTCGCGTGCGTTCTCCGTGAGGACCGTTGCCTGGCGCTCCGTGAAGGTGAAGGTCGTGGCAAGCCGGCTCAAAGTTGCCTGGTAGCGGAAAACACCCGCATCGGCACCGGTGCCCTGAATCGTGGTGCCATGGGCGTCGGATGTCGTGGACATGAAAGCAGACGACCGTGTCGGGGCGAGCTGCTGCTGGTCGATGGACACTGAGTCCTGG
>Ga0080064_1002796_pt1 | contig 28018 bp, 22 predicted proteins | sample Subgrocontami54m_FD_69260 | JGI IMG/M metagenome (GOLD analysis project Ga0080064, IMG submission 69260) | Subsurface groundwater microbial communities from S. Glens Falls, New York, USA - GMW46 contaminated, 5.4 m (SPADES assembly) (version 2) ...
GCACATTATGTCGTCAACCAGCTCGAGGTACCAGAGCCGATCCATCCTGACGACTGGATACTCACTGTCGGCGGCGAAGTCGCGCGGCCGCTTGAACTCTCGCTCAGGGAGCTGCAAAAGCTGCCGGGGCGCACGGTGCGCGCGGTGACCGAGTGTGCCGGGAATGACGCGGGATTTTTCGATTATCTGGGGAAAGGCGGCAAAAAGCCGTCGCGCATCAATCAGCAGGACATGCAGAAGCGCGCCGCGATGCGCGAGCAGAACGAGGTTCCCTCGACCGACGAGATCGGCAACGAATCGACTACGACCTGCGCCGTCAGCGCCGGCGAATTCACGGGTGTGCCGTTAGCCGAGGTGCTCAAGAAAGCAGGCTTGAAACCCGGTGCGGTGGCGGTGCGGTTGGAGGGATTCGATCGCGGACAGCCGGATCTTGCCGTGCAATACCGCTCGGTCGGCCGCTCGGACTTCAAGCTGGTGGACCCGGGTGTCATCAACTACGAGAAAGGGCTGCCGCTCGCGAAAGCGCTGCACCCCGACACTCTGCTCGCGTGGTCGATGAACGGCGAGTATCTGTTGCACGTGCACGGCGCGCCGGTGCGCGCGGTGGTGCCGGGCTGGTCGGGCAACTGGTGGGCAAAATGGCTGCAGAAGATCGAAGTGCTCAACACCATGCCTGAGTGCTACTACCAGAAGCATTATTTCGTGTACGGCCAATCGCCCGACGACCCGCACAAGGAAATGATCACCGCGATGGGCGTGCGCTGCATCATCATCGACCCGCTCGATGAGGATTCACCGCTGGCCCGCGGATCGCACAAGATCCGCGGGCTCGCCTGGAGCGGCATGGGCGGCATCACGCGCGTGGAGGTGAGCCTGGACGAAGGCGCGACCTGGCACGACGCGCACCTCGAAGAGCCGCGCGAACGCTGGCTGTGGGTGCGCTGGTCGTACTTGTGGGAAGTCGACCGTCCGGGGGCGTATCGCATCATGGCGCGCGCGCGCGACGAGACGGGCCGCGTGCAGCCGCAGATCCCGTGGAACTACCAGCGCAAGCACTTCGACGGCATCGTTCCCACCGACGTCACCATCGTGTGAATGCGTCGATGCGCATCGTGGTTTGCGTCAAGCAGGTTCCCAACCCAGAAATCGCCGCCAGCCAGTACCGCATGGACGAACAGGCGCGGACCGTGGCGCCAGTGGCGGGCGTGCAATGGGTGATGAGTCCGTTCGACGAGCAGGCGGTCGAAGCAGCGCTGCGCATTCGCGAGGCGCATCCCGCCACCAACATTACGGTCATGAGCCTGGGGCCCGAGCGGGCGCGCAACGTGCTGAAACACGGACTGGCGATGGGGGCGGACGAAGGCGTGCTGCTCGCCGACACGGCATTTGCTGGTTCGGACGGCTATACCACGGCGCTGACGCTGGCCGCGGCGATCAGGAAAATCGGCAAGGTCGATCTCGTAATGACCGGACGCCAGGCAGCGGACCGGGATGATGGTGTGGTCGGCGCCGGAATCGGTGAACTGCTCGGTATGCCGGTGATTTCGTTTGCGAAAGAAGTTTACATCGAGGATGGCGTGGCGCGCGTGGAGCGGGTGCTGGACGATGGCAGTGAAATCGTCGAGGCCTCGTTGCCGGCGGTGGTGACCGTGTCCAACGAACTGGGCGCGCCGCGCACCCCGAGTTTGCGCGAAACCATGCGGGCCGCCCGCAAACCGGTCGCGGTATGGTCGGCGTCCGACCTGGGACTCGCGGCCGATACCGTAGGCGCGGCCGGCGCGCGGCGCGTGCTCGAGCGGATGTTCATACCGGTAAAGCAAAACCGTTGCGAGTTTATTGCCGGAAGCTCGCCCGGGGAGCAGGCTGCGGGCCTGGCGCAGCGACTGCGCGAGGCCAAGCTCATATGAACGTGCTGGTGATCGCGGACGCCATGGATGGCAAGGCGACCGGCCCCGTTTGTGAGTTGCTGGGGTTGGCGCGGCGGCTGGCGGATCAGGTGGGTGGCGCGGTTGCCGCGGCGCTGCTCGGAAGCGGAGGCGATGCTGTTGCGAAAGGACTGATCGCCCGCGGCGCTGACAAGGTGTTTGTCGCGGAGCATCCATTGCTCGGCGAATATCACGCGGACGCCTGGGTTCCGGTACTTGCCGGGATCTGTCGGCAGGCTGCCTGCGATGCAATATTGATCAGCCACAACGCGGTGGGCGCTGACTTGGCGCCTCGCCTCGCATTTCGGCTCGGAACCGCAGTTGCAACCGGTTGCGTGGAAGTGGTGTTGAGCGCCGGCAGATTTACCTTGACGCGGCCGTGCTACGGCGGCAATGCGCGCGAAGTCATCGCATTCAAGACGGTGCCGGTGATTGCCACCGTGAGGCCGGGATGTTATGACATGTTGGCTGCCGACGCGAGCCGCAGCGGTACGGTGGAACAGGTGCAGCCGGAGTTGGAAGCAACCGCAATCCGCACCAGAATCATCGCGCGCAAACGCGACGCTGCGGAAGGTGTGCGTCTCGAGGATGCCAGGGTCATAGTGGCGGGCGGCAGGGGCCTGAATGGCGCCGATGGGTTTGGCGTGCTCGCAAAGCTCGCGCATGTGCTGGGCGGTAGCGTGGGCGCGAGCCGCGTACCCTGTGATCTGGGCTGGTGCCCGCGCTCGTGGCAGATCGGGCTTACCGGCAGGACCGTGACGCCTGAGCTGTACATCGCCGTCGGCATTTCAGGCGCGGGGCATCACATGGCAGGATGCGGCAACGCCAAGGCTATCGTTGCCGTCAACACGGATCCGGCGGCGGCAATTTTCAGGGATGCGCGTTACGGTATTGTCGGCGATTATCAGCAATTCATTCCTGCGTTCATCTCGGAAGTGCAGAAGCTGTAGAGCTGAACCGCGTTTTTTCGCATGAGAGGCAAAGATGGCATTCGAAGCATTGTTGGCTGAATACGAAGCGCGGCGCGCCAAGGCGCTCGCAATGGGGGGGCCGGAAAAACTGGCGAAGCGCAAGCGGGCGGGCCAGTTGAACGCACGCGAGCGCATCGCCTGTCTCGTCGACCCGGACAGCTTCATCGAATCCGGTCTGTTCGGTACCTCGGCTGTTTATCCCGAACAGGCGGATGAGACGCCGGGCGACGGCAAGCTCGCGGGCTACGCGCGGATCAACGGACGTGATGTTGCGGTGGTGGTCAACGATTTCACCGTCAAGGGTGCCTCGACCAGCGCGACCAACAGCAAGAAGATCGGGCACATGAAGCGCACCGCCACCGAACGCGGCATGCCGCTCGTCATCGTCGGTGAATCGACCGGCGCGCGCCTGCCCGACGCGATGGGCTCGCGCGGCATGGGCCTGCTGCTCGGCAACGACAACACCCAGTTCCGCCGCACCCGCGAGACGCCGCTCGCAACCGCGGTGATCGGGCCTGCGTTCGGCTCCTCGGCGTGGCTCGCGTGTCTCGCTGATTTCGCAGTGATGCACAAGGGCGCGACGATGGCGGTCTCGAGTCCGCGCCTGATCGAGATGGCGATCGGCGCGAAAGTTGATCTCGACGAACTGGGCGGCTGGCGCATGCACGCCGAGGTGACCGGGCTGGTCGATCAGGTGGTCGACACCGAACCGGAGATGTTTGGCGCGATCAAACGGTTCCTCTCCTACCTGCCGAGCCATCATCGCGAACCACCGCCGGATGCACCCGTACCCGCCGGCTCGGGGAAGAACATGCAGGACATCATGGCGATCCTGCCGGAGCAGCGCGCCCAGGTTTACGACGTCAGGAAAATCGTCAGATGCATCGTCGACCAGGACACGCTCTTCGAGATCAAGCCGCGCTTCGGCAAGAGCGCGGTGGTCGCACTCGCGCGGCTCGGGGGAAAAAGCGTCGGTATCGTCGCCAACAATCCGCTGCATCGCGGTGGCGCGCTGGATGCCGATGCGTGCCGCAAGATCGTCGATTTCCTGGTGCTGTGCGACTCGTTCAACGTGCCGATCGTGCTGCTGGTCGACACGCCCGGATTCCAGATCGGCACCGAGGCCGAGAAAAGCGGCGCGCCGGGCAAGATCATGAACTTCATGAACGCGATGACGCTCGTCACCGTGCCCAAGCTGTCGGTGATACTGCGCAAGAGCTACGGCCGTGCTTATGTGTGCATGGGCGGCGGGCGCCATGCGGACGATATTTCGGCGTGGCCGACCGCGGAAGTGAGTTTCATGAGCCCCGAGTTCGCCACCACCATCGTGCATGGCGTCAAACCCGGAGAACCCGGCTTTGACGCGAAGCTCGCGGAAATCGAGCACGATGCCGACGTGTGGGGCCTCGCCTCGGTATTCGCGGCACAGGCGGTGATCCGGCCCGAGCAGACGCGGGATTACCTGATCCGCATGCTGGAGGTCTACCAACTGCGCATGACCAAAGGCGTTGGCCAGCATTTGATGCGCACCTGGCCGACGAGCTATTGAGTGAAGGAGTGGAATGTGAACGGGTTTTCCCTCGCCCGTGTTCGAGGGAGAGCCAACCTTGGGTACAACCACTTCACCGCGGCGCTGTGGGTACGTTACCCGGCGTAGCGTTACGCTTCGGCCCGGCTAGGTGGGCGATGTGAGCTCCAGACGGATCTCTTTGTTCTCGATATGGACGTACCTGAACCGTGGACGCTTGGCGAGTTCGGCCATGAGCACCGAGATCGGCGTCTCAAAGCGGTATTCGGTTTGCATGGGTCCCGCAGCGACCATCTTATCGACTTGCGAGCCCGCGAACGAATAGCGCAGCAGCCGCTCCTCGTCGGTCATGTTCGGATATCTGCGGCGCAGGTCCGGTACTGCCGGCGGCATGGGCTGTGGCTCGAGCGCGATCCTCTGCGAGCCGCTTTCGACGATGCGGTCGAGCACGTCGGGTTCAACCGGAGCCAGCAGCTTCCCGTAGTAACCGAGCGCGTATTTCTTCACTTCATCCGGGACGGTTCGATAGCGCTCGCCCTGCACGACGTTCAACACCGCCTGCGTGCCGACGAGTTGCGCGAAAGGCGTAACCATGATCGGCCATCCGAGTTCGCGGCGGATCTGCGCGCACTCGTGCAACACCGCATCGAGCTTGTCGCCTAGGCCGGCTTGCGCGAGCTGGAAGTGGAAGTTGGTGAGCATGCCGCCAGGCACCTGGTGCTCGAAGTGAAAGGCGTCGTATTCCATGGGCACTCCGAGCGGTTTGCCCTCCTGCTCGGCCACGCGGCGGAAATGCGCGCTCACTTCGTCGATGAGGCGATCGTCGAGGTCGACGCGATAGCCCATGCTTCGCAGGTTGCGCGCGACCGTTTGCGTGGCTGGCTGTGCGGGTCCGTTCGCGAGCGGGGCGATCGAAGTATGGACCTGATCGACGCCGAGCTTCACCCCTTCGAGATAGACGAGCGGCGCGAGCCCGGTGAGGCAGTGACTGTGCAGCTCGAGCGGTACGTCGCCCATCGCCTGCTTCATCGCCGGCACGAGCGTGCGGATGCGGTCGGGCGTGAGCAGGCCGCACGCATCTTTCAGCATGATCGAATCGACCCCGGTGCGCTCGATGAGTTCTTTCGTCTTCTGCGCGTAGAGCGCGTCGGTGTGGACCGGGCTGTGGCCGTAGACGAGCGCGCCGACGGTATACGCACCGAGCCGCTTCGCGTGATTGAGAATGTGGACGATGTTGTCGAGATCGGCGAGCGCATCGAAGGCACGCACGCGGCGCAGGCCATTGGCGAGGAGCCGCTCGGTCCACAGGAGCAGAATGTCGTTGGGCACGACATCGAACCCGGTGAGGCTTTTGCTGCGGATCGACGACTGCATCGGCGTGTGCGTGATCTTCTCGCACATGAGCTTCACGCGTTCCCATGGATCCTCCTTGAGGTAGCGCACCGCCACGTCGAACTGGATGAGCCCCATGAGATCGATCGCGTCGTAACCGATCCGGTCCATGCTCCCGGCCACCGGCAACATCATGGCGGTCGTCATGCGCGTCGCCCACAGTGACTGGTGCGCGTCGCGTAACGTCGTATCCATGACCTTGATGGTTTTCATGCGTCAGCCACCGCCGTGTCCATTCTCAAATAGTTCTGCGCCGCGCCTTCTGCGGGCGCGACAGCGGCTATTTATTCGATCCGCACGCCGGCGGACTTCGCGACTTTCGACCATTTGGCAAGCTCCGCCTTGCCGAAAGCTTCGAACTCTTCGGGCGTGCTGCTCATGGGGGCGAAACCGGCCGCAACGACGCGCTCCTTCACGTCGGGCATTTTCAGGACTTTGACGAGCTCGCGATTGAGCCGCGCAATGGTGGCTTTCGGTGTGCCCGCGGGGACGTACAGCCCGCGCCACGAGTCCACTTCGAAGCCCGGGTATCCCGATTCGATCATGGTCGGCACCTCGGGCAGGAGCGGTTCGCGATCGCGGCTGGTGACCGCGAGCGCGCGGAGCCTGCTCTGCTTCACCTGCGGAGCGCCGGTCGGCATGGTGGTGAACATGAGTGGAAGACGCCCGCCGAGTATGTCGATGATCGCCTGGGGTGCGCCTTTGTAGGGCACGTGCGTCATCTGTATGCCGGCGCTGTTCTTGAAGAGCTCACCGGCGAGGTGTGCGAGGCTGCCTTGGCCCCACGAGCCGAAATTGAGCTCTCCCGGCTTGGACTTGGCCAGTGCCGCCAGCTCCTTCACCGATCTCGCGGGAAACGGGGGCGGCACGATCAGGACAAGCGAGTGGGCCGCGACGAGACCCACCGGCGCAAAGTCCTTTACGGTGTCGTAAGGCAGCTTGGCATAGGTGCTGGCGTTGATCACGTGCTCGACGGCTTCCAGGATCATGGTGTAGCCGTCGGGCGTCGCCCGGGCCGCGATCTCCGATCCGACGATACCGTTTGCACCCGGGCGATTGTCGATGATCACCTGCTGACCCAGCGCTTCGCTGAGTTTGGGCGTGATTATGCGGGCGACGATGTCGGTCCCGCCGCTGGCTACCCACGGCACGATTACGCGCAGCGGTCGCGATGGATAGTCCGGGCCGCCTGCCGGGACGGCCGCATGCGCCGCCGAGCAGACCATCAGTGCGGCCGAGCAGAGAAAATGCGTAAGGCATTTCACCATGTTCCACCCCCCTTTCATTATCCGTACGAGGTTCTCGCAGGTTGCAGAGCGGGGGCGAGCACCGGCGCACCCGATCAGTCATTCTTGTCTTCGTTTCGAAGGAATTCGACCAGCACTATCGGTCAATTACCGGGCAATCTACCCCGATCTGAAAAAACAGGCAATGCGCAATGGCATTGCGCGAATCCCGCGTCTATCTCACTTCGCCTGGATATCGCTGGCCGCACCAGAACCCCGCCGTGACCCGGTGTTCATTTTCCGGTGCACCTTGGCCGGTGCGGCGCAGGCTTTTTTGATCAGATCGGCCATTACCCGCGCCGCAGTCGTCCGGTAGCCGCCCTGCCGCCAGAATATCGCCGCGGTGCGCACGACAATCGGCACCAGCTCGACGCAATGCAGTCCCGGGACCGTTTTCGCCATTCTTCTGGTGAGTATCGTTGCGAGCCTGGTGTGTCGCACGGTGGCAAGCATGGCCTGTATGGAATTGATCTCGAGCACGATGCGGGGCTTTGCACCACCCGACGCAAGGCAGTTTTCCAGCAGGCGGCGGGACGGGAACTCAGTGGTAAGCAAGGTCAATGGTTCGCCGTCGAGCGCGGCGATGTGGATCGATTTCCGGTGCACGAGCGGGTGCTGCGCGCCTACGACCAGCACCAATGGCTCGTCGAACAGTTTCTCCGCCTCGATTTTGTCGGTCGCGGGAGGTGAGTAAGCGATGCCGAGATTCAGGTTGCCTTTATCGAGCTGCTCTTCCAGTTGCACGGTCGGCAACTGGCGCATGGTTACATGGACCCCGGGGTACAAATCGCAGAACTCCGCGAGCAGCGGCGGCAGCAGCGAGGTACTGAAGGATTCGAAAACTCCCACCGTAAGCGCTCCATGCCGCAGGCCCTCGAGTTCCGAGATTGCGGCGGTAGCGGAGTTGATTTCCTTCAGCGCTTTTTGGGCGTAGTCGCGGAAGATCTCGCCGGACTGCGTGAGGTGCACCCGGCGCCCGACGCGTTCGAAAAGTACGCTGTTGATTTCCTTTTCCAGTTGCCCGACCTGGTGTGACAGCGTCGGCTGGGTTACCCGCAACTGACCGGCGGCGCGGGTAAAGCTCAGATGGTCCGCTACGGCGAGAAAATAACGCAGATGCCGCAGTTCCATGGCGCCCTTTCATATAGATGGTGTCTATCATTATAATAAAAATATAACATTTGCTCTATCATTTATTGAGGCGTAACTTGCAATCACACGGCGCCGGGTAACGGTGCCGCGGGAATTTCGCCGACCACACCTGAGGACCGAAAAAACGCGGGAGGAGGCCAATGATCAAAAGCATCGCAATCGTTGCTGCTTTCATTATGGGGTCTGTGAGCGGCGCGTTCGCACAGACTTTTCCAGCCAAACCGATACGCATTGTCGTGCCATTTCCCGCGGGGGGAGGCGCGGACCTCTGGGCCCGCATTATCGGTCAGAAGCTCGCTGAAGCGTGGGGACAGAGCGTCATCGTCGACAATCGCGCAGGCGCTTCCGGCATTATCGGCACGGAACTGGTGAGCAAAGCGGCTCCGGACGGCGACACGCTGCTGCTGGGTACCACCGGCACGCATGCGACGAACCCGGTCGTGTTCAGAAAACTTCCTTACGACCCGATCAGGGACTTCGCTCCGATTACGAACTTCGTCGACACGCCGTTCATGCTGGTCGTACATCCGTCGATCGCGGTCAAGTCGCTGCAGGCTCTGATCGGCTTCGCCAAGGCCCGGCCGGGGCAGCTTACTTTTGCCTCTTTCGGCAACGGCAGTTCCGCCCATCTCGCGGGTGAGCTTTTCAAATCCCTGGCGAAGATCGACCTTTTGCATGTTCCGTACAAAGGCGGGCCGCCTGCGGTGAGCGATCTTGTGGGCGGACAGGTATCGATGATGTTCAATAGCCTGCCTGCAGTGGTGCCGCAAGTGAAAGCGGGGCGATTGCGCGGGATAGCCGTCGCATCGCTCCAGCGCGCCAATGCCGCGGCGGATATCCCGACTTTTGCCGAGGCGGGGTTGCCGGGCGTCGAAGCCGGTTCCTGGTACGGGGTGTTTGCGCCGGCACGGACACCCGCGGCGGTGGTGGGCAAGCTTCATTCGGGAATCGCTGCGGTGCTGAAGTTGCCCGACGTTCAGCAACGGCTGACTGCGGAGGGCGCGGTTGCCATCGGCAACTCGCCCGAACAATTCTCGGCGCAAATCAAAGGCGATATCGCCAAGTGGGGCAAAGTAGTCCAGGAATCGGGCCTTCAGACCGAGTAGAACGGCTACGAGCCTTTCCGAAACGCAGAAAACACGGATTTCGTGTAACCCAACCTTCCATGGAATAGGAGATTTAACGATATGGATACAACAGAGGTCACTCCCAAAGTGATAAAGATGACGCCCAAGTTATCGTTCGGTACGTCGGTCCGCGACTGGCAGGAGGGCATAAATGTCGCCCGCTTGCGGGAGGAGCGCGCTGCGCGAGCCCGCAAAATCATGCGCAAGCACGGAGTTGCGGCGCTCGTCGCGAGCGAACCACCCAGCGTTCGCTACCTGACGGGACTGCGCGTAGCTCCCCTGCACCAGACGACCTACGTGCTGTTCTTCGCCGACGACCCGGAACCCGTGATATTCGCCCATGCCGGCTGGTATCAGCAAATGCCGGAGGATGCGCCCTGGATCAAGAAATGGCGCGTGGCACGGGCGTGGTTTGCAGGCATCGCGGGGCCGGGCGCCACCAGCGATGAGACCAGGAAATTCGCCAGCGAGATTCACCAGGAACTCGCCGATCGGGGCCTGACGAAGGAAAAAATCGCCACCATCGCGATCGACGGGCTGGGCCAGGAGGCGCTGCGGAAAACAGGCCTTACGGTCATCGAGGGATGGCCGATGATGATGGAGATGCGCACCATCAAGACCCAGGACGAGATCACGTGTTTCAGGATGGTGGCATCGATGTGCGGCGCCGCCTATCAGCGGCTGCACGAGAACCTGCGTCCCGGGATAACCGACATCGACGCGAATCGCATTGCGATCAACTCATTGTTTGATCTTGGCGCCGATGCGATCTGGGTCGCCACCCGCAGCGGCCCCATGTCGTTCGAACGCGCGTTCTACTCGACCGGCCGGATCATCGAGCACGGCGAACTGCTTTACGTCAACATGTGCAGGACCCAGTTTCTGGGCTATTCCGCCTGCATCTACCGGACTTTCGTGGTGGGCCGCCAGCCCAGTGGCAAAGAGGTGGGCATGTATAACCGGCTGCGCGACCGCCTCGATGCCGTCATCGATGCGATCCGGCCCGGCAACACGACCGCGGATGCCGCCAAGCATTTCCCGCCCGCCAAATCCTGGGGATATAAGGACGAGGCCGAAGTCTTTACCGTGGAGTTCGCGCATGGTATCGGCCTGCATGAACTCTACGATCCGCCCATCGTCAGCCGCCACTGCTCGTTCGATCATCCCCAGCCGTTCGAACCGGGGATGGTGATCGCCGTCGAAAGCATGGATGGCGAGCACCGGGTCGGAGGAGTCCGGCTGGAGAATATGCTGGTGGTGACTGAGACCGGCGTCGAAATGCTGGACTCGTTCCCGCGGGATCAGATCCTGGTGGCCGGCACCTGCTGAGGCGCACGGACGTCGGCGACGTAAGCGGGTTTTTGGTGTAGGCTTTGCCGCAAATGTTGCCGCGGGCAGGTTGACCGCGACCTTGATTGCCGAGGAGGGGTGCACATGCAAAAAAATGCGCAAGTGTTGGCGGGTTTCGTGTTGTCCATGGCCGCCGCGTGGATTTTTTCGGTGCCGGCGGCATTTGCGCAGGCGAAATACCCGGTCAAGCCGGTACGAATATTGATCCCCTTCCCGGCCGGTGGCGCCGCTGACACCATAGGACGCACGCTCGGCGAGCAGCTTGCCGCGCAGATGGGCCAACCGGTGGTGGTTGATAACCGGGCTGGCGCCGCAGGACGCCTCGCGACGGAAATGCTGGCACGAGCCGAGCCTGACGGCTATACGCTGCTGGTCGGCGGCGTAGGCCCGCTTTCGATCAGCCCCTCGCTCTACACGAAGTTGCCGTACGATGCGGATCGGGACTTTCTGCCGGTCACGCGAGTGGCCGAGCTCATCAACGTCATGGTGGTCAATCCGTCGATTGGCGGCGCGAAGAACATCCAGCAATTCATCGACTGGGCCAAGAAGCGGCCCGGCAACGTGCGCTTCGGCAGTTCCGGTCTCGGTCAGTTCGATCACCTCGTCGGCGAGTTCTTCCAGCGCCGGGCCGGTATCCGCATGACGCACGTGCCGTACAAAGGCGGTGGCCCCGCGCTGGTCGATATGGTGTCGGGCGATATTCAGGTGATGTTTGCCACTTATGTGACCGCGGTGCCGCATATCAGGGGCAACAGGCTACGGGCGCTGGCGGTGAGCACGCCGCAGCGCCAGGCATTGCTGCCTGATTTGCCCGCGGTGAGCGATGTCCTCCCCGGGTTCGGCGCGAGCAACTGGAACGGCATGTTTGCGCCGGCCAAAACGCCGCGGCAGGTCGCGGACCGGCTGTTCGCCGAGATCAACAAGGCGATGCTGGCGCCCGAAGTGAAGACCCGCCAAAACGCCGTCGGCATCGTGCCTGAAGGCAGCGCCTCGCGCGCGGAGTTCGTGAAATTCATCCACGAAGATACGGCGCGCTGGGCAACGATCATCAAGGACGCCAAGATCAGTGTCGAATGAGCGCTCCGGCGAAGCGCGGCGGGCAAGGATCACCAATGACATCAATATCAAGATGGAGTGATACCTGATTCATGCGAAAACAATCGTGGCCGGGCATCGCGGTGCTGGTGCTCGCAGGCATGTGCAGCACCAACGCTTCGTCTCAGCTCTACCCGACCAAGCCCATCCGCTTCATTGTGCCGTGGCCCGCGGGCGGCGTCGCCGATATCACGACCCGTCTGGTGGGGAGGAAGCTCGGCGAAAACATGGGCCAGACCTTCGTCATCGATAACCGCGCGGGCGCGACCGGCATCATTGGCTCCGAACTCGTTGCGCGCGCCGCACCCGACGGGTACACGTTGCTGATGGGCACCACCACCACGCACGCAACCAATCCCGTCATGTTCAAGAAACTTCCTTACGATGCGATAAAGGATTTTGCAGCGATTTCACTCGTCGCCGACGCGCCTTTCGTCCTGATCGTGCACCCGTCGCTGCCCGTCAGGAGCGTCAAGGAACTGGTCGCGCTCGCCAAAGCGCGACCGGGACAACTCACCTACGGCTCATCCGGCACCGGTGGTTCGTCGCATCTCGGATTCGAATTGTTCAATCAGATGGCCGGAATCAAGGCCGTTCACGTGCCGTACAAGGGATTGGCGCCCGCCACGCTGGACCTTCTTTCCGGCAATATCACGATGTCGTGGGAATCGACCGCGGCAGCCACACCCTACATTCGTAACAAGCGGCTGCGCGCGCTGGGCATCGGGTCGGCCAGGCGCTCGGCCCTGATGCCGGATATTCCGACGATTTCCGAATCCGGGCTGAAAGGATTCGAGCTGGGCTCGTGGTCCGCGATGTTTGCGCCCGCGGCGACGCCGCCCGAAATAATCCGCCGTCTGCAGCGCGAAGTCGCGGTCGCGGTTGCGGACCGGTATTTGCGTGAGCAGTTTGCGGCCCTGGGCGCGGAGCCCGTGGGCGGCACGCCTGAGGAGCTTGCATCGGTGCTCAAGCACGATATCGTCAAGTGGGCGAAAATCGCGCGGCAGGCCAACGTGCAGGCGGAGTAGCCTGCAGCCCGATGCGTGAAATCCGCTTCATGGACACCACGCTGCGCGACGGGCATCAGTGTCTGTGGGCCACGCGCATGACGACCGCGATGATGCTGCCGATCGCAGACAAACTCGACCGCGCCGGTTTTGAGGTGATCGATCTCATGAGCGGCGTGCAGTTCGATGTCGCTATCCGTCATCTCAGGGAAGATCCGTGGGAGCGCATCCGCCTCATGCGCGAACGGGTAACACGCACACCACTGCAGGCGAATCTGCGCAGCAAAAGCGTGCTTTCCTTCGACATGCTGCCGGATGACATCAACGCGCTCTGGATCGAACGGCTGATCGCCTGCGGCATCCGCAGCGTGCGCGCCTTCGATGCACTCAACGACATGGATAATATCGTTGACAGCCTGCGCCTGGCCAAAAAACTCGGCGCGCGGGCGGTCGGGGCGGTGGTGTTCAGCGAAAGCCCGGTGCATACCGACGCCATGTACGTGGCCAAAACCGGCGAGTTGATCGCGCGGGCGGGAGTCGATGCGATCATGCTCAAAGACCCGAGCGGACTGCTCACGCTGGACCGGGTGCGCACGCTGGTGCCGGCGCTCAAACGCGTTTGCGGCAACATTCCACTCGAGTTTCACTGCCACGCCCTGACCGGGCTCGCGCCGCTGCTGTATCTGGAAGCCGCCCGCCTCGGGGCCGACCAGCTGCATACCTGTATCGCGCCGCTGGCCAACGGCGCGGCGCAACCCGCGGTCCAGACCATTGCCCGCAACCTGCGCAGCCAGGGCTACGCTGTCGGTCTCGACGACACGCTGATCAACGAGGTCAGCACGCATTTCCGCCAAGTCGCAGACCAGGAAGGCAAGCCGCTCGGCAGCGTCGCCGAATACGACGCTTTCCACTATCAGCACCAGATTCCCGGCGGAATGCTGTCCAATATGCGCGCGCAACTCGAGCAGGCAGGGCTCGCGCATAAGTTCGGGGACGTTCTGGCCGAGTGCGCGCGGGTGCGCACCGAACTTGGTTGGCCGGTGATGGTGACGCCATTCTCGCAGCTGGTCGGAACCCAGGCGGTAATGAATGTCACGCAGGGTGAGCGCTACCGCACCGTGCCTGACGAAGTAAAAAAATACGCGCTCGGATATTACGGCAAGCTGCTGGCACCGGTCGAGCCGGATGTGCTCGACCGGATCGTACGCAACGGTTCGTCCCTGATCGCACTCAGGCCGCAACCGCTGGAACCCGGGGTTCCGGCGCTGCGTCGAAAGTATCCGCGCGCAACTGACGAGGAACGCCTGCTGCGTTACATGTATGCCGGCTCGCAGGTTGATGACATGCTTGCGGCGGGGCCGGCACGCACCGAATACACTTTCGAAAAACCGCTGGTGCGCCTGGTGCGCGAACTCGCGCGGCGCCGCGAGCACCGTCACATCCGCGTCGAGCGCGGCGATCTCCGGATCGCGATCAGTACCACCCATTGAGAGAACAGTGGAGAGAACACGTGCCATTTGAAGATTTGCTGAAAGAGCTCGACGCGCGCAGGCAGAAAGCGCTCGCGATGGGCGGACCGGAGAAGCTTGCACAGCGCAAGGCGCAGGGCTTGCTGAACGCGCGCGAGCGCCTCGCACGGTTATTCGACCCCGGATCATTCATTGAGTCCGGCATGTACGCCGTGTCGAATCGTCCGGAAGACAAGGAGAGCACGCCTGCCGACGGTAAAGTTGCGGGATTCGGGCGCATCGCGGGGCGCGAGGCGGCGGCGATCGCCAACGACTTCACGGTCAAGGGCGCTTCCAGCGCGACGATCAACATCAAGAAGTTAAAGCACATGAAGGGAGTCGCCAAAAAGCGTGGCATCCCGATCGTGTTCCTTGGCGAATCGACCGGCGCGCGCATGCCGGATGTGATGGGTGCCGCGTCGATAGGCTCCAAGGACGATCCGGTCGAGTACCAGCGTCTGCGCGATTCACCCTGGGCCGCGGGCGTGCTCGGCTACTGCTACGGTTCGTCCGCGTGGTATGCGTCGATGTCTGATTTCTGCGTCATGCGCAAAGGCAGCATCATGGCGGTATCGAGTCCGCGTCTGGTCTCGATGGCGATCGGCAGGCAGGTCGATGCCGAAGAACTCGGCGGCTGGCGCGTGCATTCAGAAGTCAGCGGATTGATCGACCAGGTGGTGGATACGGACGAGCAGGCCATCGACGCGATCAAGCAGTTTCTGTCATATCTGCCGGGCAACAACATGGAACCGCCGCCCGAGCACCCGGTGCCCGCAGGCTCGGGCGCCGACATGGCGAACATCCTCACGCTGATCCCGGAAGCGGCGAACCAGGTGTACGACGTCAAGAAGGTGGTCCGTTGCATCGTCGACCGCGATTCCCTGTTCGAGATAAAAGCGCGTTACGGGAAGGCCATCGTAACGGCGCTGGCGCGCCTCGACGGCAAGTCGGTCGGCATCATCGCCAACAATCCGCTGCACCGCGGTGGCGCGATCGGCGCGGACGAGTGCCAGAAGGTGCAAAGCTTCTTCGTGCTGTGCGATTCGTTCAACATCCCGCTCGTGCTGTTGGTCGATCAGCCGGGCTTTCTGATCGGGATGGAAGGCGAACAGAAGGGCGTGACCGGCAAGGTGATGAACTGGCTGAACGCGATGACGCTCGTCACCGTGCCGAAGATTTCCGTGGTGATGCGCAAGAGCTACGGGCTCGCGGTGTCCAATATGGGCGGCGGTGGCAATACGGATGAGGTCGCATGCTGGGTGACGGCGGATGTGAGCTTCATGAAACCCGAATTCGGCGCGCGCGTGGTGTTCGGCGTGAGTCCCGACGAGCCCGAGAAATTCCGGGACGCGGTCGCCAAAATGAGCAAGGGAACCACCGCGTACGATATGGCGGCGATCTACACCGCGCACGACGTGATCGATCCGCGCGAGACGCGCAATTGGCTGATCCGCATGCTCGAAGTGCACCGCATGCGGCTCACCGGCGGTGTCGGCGAGCATCTGATGCGCAGCTGGCCCACGAGCTATTAGCAAATTCATCGCGTGCAGGAGGAGGATAAATGTTGAGTAAGCCGAGTTTTGCCATGGCGGCCGCAGCCGTGCTGTGCGCGGGCGCGGCAGTCGCGCAGACCTATCCCGCCAAGCCCATCCGCTTCATCATCCCGTTTACGCCGGGCGGCAACACCGATGTGCTGGGCCGGTTGCTGGGACAGAAGCTCTCCGAAGCATGGGGGCAGCCGGTGGTGATCGACAATCGGGCCGGGGCGGGGGGCACGGTCGGCGTTGATCAGGCGAGCAAGGCCCCGCCGGACGGATACACGATTGTGATGGGTACTTTCGGCAGCGTGCTCGTCGCGAACAGCCTGTACAAAAAGCTCGGCTACGATCCGCAGCGCGATCTTGCGCCCGTGGTACTGGTGTCCACGCCCCCCGGGCTGCTGGTGACCCATCCTCAGGTTCCCGTCAAGAACGTGCAGGAGTTGATCGCCTATGCGCGCTCGTATCCCGGCAAGCTGAACTATGCGTCATCGGGAAGCGGCACGTGGAATCACTTGTTCGGCGAGCTTTTCAACTCGATGGCGCAGGCGAAAACCGTCCACGTGCCGTATAAAGGTGCGGCGCCCGCGGTCACCGACCTCCTCGGCGGGCAGGTGCAAATGATGTTCTCGCCGTTCCCGCCCGCGCTGCCTCAAGTACGAAGCGGCAGGCTGCGCGCGCTGGCGGTCTCTTCGGAGAAACGCTCCGGCTTGCTTCCCGAAATTCCGACCGTCGCGGAGTCCGGGCTGCCCGCGTATGCCGCGGAAGGCTGGTTCGCGGTGCTCGCGCCGGCCCGGACACCGCCTGTAATCGTTGGGCAACTCAATCGGGAACTCAATCGCGCGCTGCAGTTGCGGGAGGTGAAAGCTTCGCTTGCCGCCGATGGCGCCGAGCCGGCAGGCGGCACGCCGGAGGAGCTTACCCGGTCGATTCGCGAAGGTTCGGTCAAATGGGGCAAGCTCATCCGCGAGCTGGGCATGAGCCTGTGACGAAATCCGGCTCCCGGAGCCAGCGACGATTTCCGCTGGAGAGGTCATAGCCATGGCTAACGCCAGTTACCAGACTTATCGCGATCTTGCAATCCGCGGGATCGAGGCAATACCGGTAGCCATTCCGATGCTGCGCGCGATCAAGTGGGCCCGCGGCGAAATCAACACCATCGACAATGTCATCGTCGTAATCACGTTGAGCGACGGCACACAGGGTATCGCGGATGCCCCGCCCCGCCCCACAATTTACGGCGAAACCCAGAGCTCGCTCGTGACCATCATCAAAGATCACTTCGCACCGATGCTGGCCGGGGTCAATGCGTTCGATCTCACCCGCGTGTGGTCCGTCTTCGATGCGATTGCGTGGAATCCGACCGCCAAGGCGGCGCTCGACATGGCTCTCTACGATGCGCAGGCCAAAGCGCTCGGAGTTTCGTGCGCGCAGCTGCTGGGCGGCACGCTCAGGCCGTTGCCAGTCAACTGGAGGCTGCGGCTGGGTACCGAGCAGGAAGTACTTGCGGACGCAGAGGAAATGGCGCGTAAATACGGTTTTCGCGCCCTCAAAGTAAAATGCGGCATCGACCGCAGGAAGGACATTGCGGTCCTGACTGCACTGCGCAAGCTGCTCGGTCCGGACGTCGAAATTACCATCGATTGCAACCAGGGCTACAGCGCGCAGGAGCTTCTGGAAGCGGCGCCGCACTTCGAGGAACTCGGGATCGCGCTGATCGAGGAACCCATCCCGGCCCGCGACAGCGCCGGCAAGCGGCACGTCGCCGCGCGCATGCGCGTGCCGATTTCAGGCGACGATTCATGCATGACGCCGGACGACGTGCTCGACCAACTCAGGCTCGGCGCCATTCGCGCGGTGGTCATCAAGTGCGCCCGCACCGGGTACACGCAGTCGCGGCAGATCCTGGCGCTCGCGCGCGGCTACTACACGCCGGTCCACAACGGCACGCAAGCCGACATGCAGATCGGCAGCGCCGCGGCAGCGCATTTCGCGAGCACGTATAATGCCGTGCATGCGCACGAGTTCAGCAGTTTTCTTGACGCGAAGGATCATGTGGCCGATCAGGATCTTGTGATCAGGAACGGGCAACTGATCGTCCCCGAAGGCCCGGGCATCGGGCTCAGCCTCAACCCGCGGAAGCTCAGCAAATACCGCGTCGACAAATAGGCTTGCGGTCAGGAGCGCCAACGGCGTGCGCTGCGTGACAAAGCTGTTCTCGAGGATTGAACGAAATGTTCAGTAAAGTAGTCGTTGCAAACCGTGGTGCGGTCGCGGCGCGCGTGCTGCGCGCATTGAACGCGATGGGCATCAAGTCGGCGGCGGTTTATTCCGAAGCTGACTATGGGGCGCCGTATCTCGAAATGGCGAGCGAAGCCTATGCGATCGGTGCCGCGCCGGCACGCGACAGTTATCTCAACCAGGACGTGCTGCTCGATGTGATCAAGCGCTCTGGTGCTGACGGCGTGCATCCCGGTTATGGTTTCCTGTCGGAAAACGGCGGCTTTGCGCAGCGCGTCGAGGATGCCGGTGCGCGCTTCATTGGCCCGTCGCCGCAATGGATAGACGCCATGGGGCACAAGACGCGCGCGCGCGAGCTTGCCGCGCAGCACGGCATGCCGATGTCGAAAGGCTCGGACGTGCTGCCGGCAGAGCCTGCCGCGATCCTCGCGGCGGCGCGCGCCATCGGCTACCCGGTGCTGGTAAAGCCGGCCGGCGGCGGTGGCGGCATCGGCATGTTGCCGGCCAAAGACGAAAGCGAACTGCTGGCGGTGGTCGAGCGCTCGCGCTCGATGGCCAGCCGCGGTTTTGGCAACGCCGAAGTTTATCTCGAACGGCTGTTCGAACGTCCGCGCCACGTCGAGTTCCAGGTGCTCGGCGATCGCCACGGCGGCGCCGTGCATTTATTCGAGCGCGACTGTTCGGTGCAGCGCCGCAACCAGAAAGTCATCGAGGAGGCGCCCGCGCCGGCGCTCGAGCGTTCGCAGGTCGACGCGGTCGCCGACCGCATCGCGGCGATCGTGCGCGAAATCGGTTACGACAACATCGGCACGGTCGAGATGCTGATGGGCGCCGACGGCGAATTCAGTTTTCTCGAAATGAACACACGGCTGCAGGTCGAACACGGCGTGACCGAAGAAGTGACCGGTGTCGATCTCGTGGTGGCGCAGATACGCTCGGCCGCCGGCGAGAAACTCGGCGCCATCCTGCCGCAAACAATCGCGGTCACCGGACATTCGATCCAGGCGCGCGTCTACGCCGAAGATCCGAAAAGTTTTTTTCCATCGCCCGGCAGGCTCACCGTGTTCCGGCCGCCGCAGGACCCATCGATACGCATCGAAACCGGCTACGCCGAAGGCCGCGACGTGACCCCGTACTACGATCCGATGATCGCCAAAGTGATCGTGCATGCCGCAAGCCGCGAAGCGGCCATAGAACGGCTCATCCAGGCGCTCGCAGCGTTCGATATCAAAGGCCCGAAGACCAACATTCCCGCGGTGCTGGCGATCCTGCGCTCCGAGCAGTTTCGCTCGGGGCAAGTACACACGGGGCTGCTGCCGGAAGTGTTGGCGCAGGCAAAGAAATCCTGAGCCGGCAAGGCCGCCAAGAACAGTTCGTATCTATCGATAGATGAATATCAAAGACATCATCACCAAAGCGCGCAGCGAGAACCGCACGGCGCTCGACGAATTCGCCGGCAAGCAGTTGCTGGCGAGCTTTGGCATCAGCGTTCCGAAAGCCGCGGTGATCAAAGGCGCAGATGACGCGGCGGCGGCATTTGCGAAGCTGACCGCCCCGCTCGTGCTGAAAGTCATGTCGCCCGACATCCTGCACAAAAGCGACGCCGGCGGAGTCAGGGTCAACCTGAAATCTGCGGCGGAGACCGCAGACGCGGTGCGGGAGATGATGAACTCACCGGCGCTGCACGCCGCGCGTATCGACGGTTTTTTGCTCGAGGAAATGGCGCCGGGCGGGCAGGAGGTCGTGGTCGGCGCGGTTCGCGACCCGCAGTTCGGGCCGCTCGTGATGGTGGGTCTGGGCGGCATTTTCGTCGAAGTGCTCGCTGATGTCTCCTTCCGCATCTGCCCGATCACCCGCCTCGATGCGCGCGAAATGCTCACGGAGCTCAAGGGCGCGGCAGTCCTCAAGGGCGCGCGCGGACGCAAACCGGCTTCATTGGACGCAATCATCGATGTGCTGCTCAAAATCGGCGGCGAAGGCGGCCTGCTGGTGCGCCACGCCGATGATTTCAGGGAAGCCGACATCAATCCGCTGATCGTGTCGGAGTCCGGCGCGGTCGCGGTTGACGCGCGGTTTGTGCTGTCATGAGCACGCAGCAAATCATCGACCGGTACGCGCCGCTTTTCATGCCGAAAACGGTCGCGGTAGTCGGTGCGTCGACCCGGGGCGCGGCCCTGCCGAACATTTTCATCCGCCGCATTCGTGAATTCGGTTTCGAAGGCGCGATCTACCCGATCCATCCCGTGGCCGCGGAGATCGACGGGCTGCGCGCTTATCGCACTCTGGCCGACACGCCGCAGCCGGTCGATTACGCCTATATCGCGGTTTCCGCGGCGCAGATTCCCGCCATGCTTGCCGCCGCTGCCGGCCGCGTGCGCTTTGCGCAGGTGATCTCGAGCGGCTTTGGCGAGGTCGAGGCCGGCAAGGAACTGCAGCAGCAACTGGCCGCGGCAGCGCGAGCCGGCGGAATGCGCCTGCTCGGACCGAATTGCCTCGGCCTCTATACACCCCGCGGCAAAGTGACGTTCACCGAAATCGCGCCGCGCGAGGTCGGCACCGTCGGCATCGTGTCGCAAAGCGGTGGCCTTGGTACCGACATCGTTCGCCGCGGCATGAGCCGGGGCCTCGGGTTCTCGGGGCTGGTCACCGTCGGCAATTGCGCCGATCTCGGGGCGAATGACATGCTCGAGTTCTATCTTGCCGATCCGCAGACCAAAGTGATCGGCCTTTACATCGAAAGTGCGCAGGACGGCCGGCGGTTGTTTGAAATCCTGCGCGCCGCCCAGGCGCGCAAACCGGTGGTAATGCTCAAGGGCGGGCGCACGCGGCAGGGGCTTGCCGCCACCGTGTCGCATACCGGCTCGCTCGCCGGCGACGACCGGGCATGGGTCGCACTATCGCGCCAGACCGGGTGCGTACTGGTCGACACGCTCGATGAATTCGTCGACGCGCTGCTCGCCTTCCAGACGCTCGCGCCACGCACGCAGCGGCCAACGCAGCGCGTCGTGCTGTTCGGCAACGGCGGTGGCGCCAGCGTGCTCGCAACCGATTACTTTGCGCGCCTCGGACTTGATGTGACGCCGTTCAGCCAGACGATCGTGGACGCACTCGCCGCACTTGGATTGCCGCCCGGCACCAGCATCACCAACCCGGTCGACTGCCCGGTGGGAACGCTGCAGCAGGAAGACGGGCGCGTCGCCGAGAAAATACTCGACGTGGTCTACGCCAGTGCCGAGCCCGAGGCGCTGGTCATGCACCTCAACCTGGCCGCGTTCGCCGGCCGCGCCAAGCCCGAGGTGCTCGACAATCTGATGCAGGCCGCGCTGCGCGTACAGGCGCACTACCCGGGCAAGGCGCATTTCGTGCTGGTGCTGCGCTCGGACGACGAGCCCGAATTGCTGGCGCGCAGGCGCGATTTCCGCGCGCGGGCGGTCGCCCTTGGCATACCGGTCTACGACGAGTTGAGCAATGCCGGCCACGCGCTCGCAGCGCTAAGGGCGCACGAGCGCTTCGTGCAATCGAGACGCGGCGCGTGAACGCCCCGAACGCCGGCGGTTTGCCTCGCAGTGCTTTAGAATGACGTTCCGCAAACCATGAATTACGGGATGACGATGGATGATCTCAAAGTCGGAATGAAGGGCGAACAGGTGTGGGAGGTCACTCGCGAATTGTGCACCGCGCGCGGCGACTACCTGGTGTTTTCAACGCCGTCGATGACGCGCTTCGTCGAGATGACATCACAGGAACTCGCGAGACCTCATTTGAAGCCCGGTCAGGGGCAGGTCGGAACGTCGGTGAATATCCGCCACATGGGGCCGACGCCGCTCGGCAAGAAAGTGCGTTGCGAGGCCGAACTCGTCGCGATCGACCGCCGCAGGCTCACGTTCAAGGCCAAAGTGTTCGATGACATCGAGCAGGTCGGCGAGGCCGAGCATGAGCGCTTCGTCATCGATCTCGACAAGTACATGGCGCGGCTCAAGGCCAAGATCGAGGGCAAGCCGGCGACACCCTGACCCGCGAAATCGACCCGTACGGCACGATCGCTCTTATGTGCGCTGCCACCTGTCGATGCCCCATGGAGGGAATGATGCGCCCGCTCGCCCGTGGCCTGATTGCCGCTGCATTCGCATTTGCGTTCGTACCGCTCGTCTCGGCCCAGGCCTGGCCCGTCAAGCCGATCCGACTGATCGTCAACTCCGCGCCCGGCAGCGGCGTTGACCTGGCGACGCGGGCTTTCACGCCGCAACTGGGCGAAGCGCTCGGCCAGACGGTCGTGGTCGACAACCGGCCAGGCGCGGGGGGCACCATAGGCATCGAGGCGATGGCGAGGGCCGACCCGGACGGCTACACCCTGCTCGGTTCGCCGGGCGGTGGCATCCTCATGGCACCGCACCTCTACAAGCTCGGCGTCGATATGAACAAGGACGTGGTGCCCGTCACTCCCACGGCGCGCCTCACGATATTTCTGGTGGTGCGTCCGGGCTTGCCGGTGCGCAATGTCGCCGAACTGATCGCGCACGCCCGGGCGAATCCCGGCAAACTCAACTTCGGCTCGTCGGGCACCGGCAGTTCGCTGCACATCGCCGGCGAAATGCTGCTGCGCACGGCAAAAATTCAGGCTGTTCACGTGCCATTCAAAGGCGGGGGGCCGGCGCTCATTGGCCTGCTCGGCGGGCAGACCGATTTCATGTTCGATCCGGGCCCGTCAGTGCCGCAAGTCAAGGCCGGAAAGCTGCGCTTGCTCGCGGTCGCGCGCGCCACGCGCTCGTTGTTCTTCCCGGATACGCCGACCATGGCCGAGGCGGGGGCGGACGTGAATGTGGATCTCGTGCAGGGCGTGTACGCGCCGGCCGGCACGCCGCGCGGAATCATCACGCGCCTGAACCGCGAGGTCGGCCGCATCATGCAGACCGCGGAAGTGCGCAAGGCGCTCGACGGGATTGGTGGCGAGGCGGTCGTGGCCCCACCCGATGAGTTCGCGGCGCGGCAGCGAAGCGAACGCGAGCGCTTCGGCGTGATCATACGCGAGGCCAACCTTCACGCGCAGTGAGAAATCCTCACGGCTTCTTTGCCATCGTCGATTTGTTGAGCGAGCGCGCATCCCGCGGCTTCCAGCGGCCGGAGTCGACCTGCGCGAGAAACTCGGCCGTGATGCGGTTGAATAAATCCGGCTCCTCGAGATTGACCGCGTGGCCGGTGCCTGCGACCACCGTGAGCCGCGCCGACGGCTAGCAGGGCATCCGAGCAGATGGCGGCTTACCTGCGGAGCGAAATCGAAAGTACGGTAAGATCGTTCGCGATCGGCCTGAAGATAGACTGAGTTCTCGAACCATGCGGCATGGATTCAAGCAATCTTGCTCTTAGCCAGCTCGAATCCCATCTTTGGGAGGCCGCCAATATTTTGCGCGGGCCGGTCGATGCGGCTGACTTCAAGACTTATGTTTTCCCGCTGCTTTTCTTCAAGCGCATCTCCGATGTGCACGACGAGGAGTACCGCGTCGCGCTCGAAGAAGCCGGCGGCGACGAGGAATACGCGCTCTTTCCGCAAAACTACCGCTTCCAGATTCCGAATAAATGCCGCTGGCAGGACGTGCGTGCTGTCGCCACCAATGTCGGCCAGGCGTTGCAGAAGGCGATGCGCGGCATCGAGCGCGCCAACCCCGAAACGCTCTACGGCATCTTCGGCGACGCGCAGTGGACCAACAAGGATCGCCTCTCCGACACGCTGCTGCGTGATCTGATCGAGCATTTTTCGCGTATCGATCTGGGCAATCAGGCGGCGCAGGCCGATGTCCTTGGCCAGTCCTATGAATACCTGATCAAGAAATTCGCGGACGCCACCAATAAGAAAGCGGGCGAGTTCTACACCCCGCGCTCGGTGGTGCGGTTGATGGTGAACATCCTCGATCCGCGCGAAGGCGAATCGATCTACGATCCGGCCTGCGGCACGGGAGGCATGTTGCTGGAGGCGATTCACCACGTCCGCGAGCGGCACGAAGACGATCGCACGCTGTGGGGCAGGATCTTCGGCCAGGAGAAAAACCTGACCACTTCCGCCATTGCCCGCATGAACCTTTTTTTGCACGGCGCAGCGGACTTCCAGATCGTGCGCGGCGATACGCTGCGCAATCCGGCGTTTTTTTCGGGCGACAACCTCGCGACATTCGATTGCGTCATAGCCAACCCGCCTTTCTCGCTCGAGAAATGGGGTGACGAAGTCTGGGGCAGCGACCCGTTCGGGCGTAACTTTGCCGGCATGCCACCCGGCAAGAGCGGTGACTACGCATGGGTGCAGCACATGATCAAATCCATGGCGCCGAAGACCGGGCGCATGGCGGTCGTGCTGCCGCACGGCGCGCTGTTCCGCATGGGCGCGGAGGGCAAAATACGCACGAAGCTCCTCGGCATGGACGTGCTCGAAGCCGTCATCGGGCTTGGTCCGAATCTCTTCTACGGCACCAGTCTTGCCGCTTGCATTCTCGTTTTCCGCCAACGCAAGGCGAAGGATCGCAGGAACAAGGTGCTTATTCTCGACGTCTCGAAGGAGTTCAAGACCGGCCGGGCCCAGAATGAGTTATTGCCGGAGCACGTCGAGCGCATCCACGGCTGGTATCGCGATTACCGGGATGTGGAAGGCATCGCCCGCGTGGTCACGCTGGAAGAGATTGCCGCCAACGATCACAACCTCAATATTCCGCGCTACGTCGAGCCGAAAGTCGGGCAGGAAGCACTCTCGGTTGAGGAAGCCATGCGTCGTCTGAAACAAAGCGCGGAAGCGGCCTTTGCTGCGGAAGACAAACTGGTGGCGATTCTCCTGCGGGAGGGCCTGCTGAAATGACCGCCCGCATCTCCCAGCAACAACTCGAATCCTATCTCTGGGGCGCAGCGGTGCTGCTGCGCGGCACCATCGATGCGGGCGACTACAAGCAGTTCATCTTCCCGCTGCTGTTCTACAAGCGTCTGTGCGACGTGTACGACGAGGAAACTCAGACCGCGCTCGCCGAGTCCGGCGGAGATAAGGATTTCGCGGCTTACCCGGAAAGCCATCGCTTTCAGATTCCGCCCGAAGCGCACTGGCGCGAGGTGCGCCAAGCGGCCAAGGATGTCGGCCGCGCCCTGCAAAATGCCCTGCGTGCTATCGAAACCGCCAACCCCGATAAGCTCTACGGCATTTTCGGTGATGCGCAGTGGACCAACAAGGACCGCCTGTCAGACGCCATGCTGCGCGACCTGGTCGAACATTTTTCCTCGCTCGAACTTACCGTCGCCAACCTGCCCGAAGACGAGTTAGGCAACGGCTACGAATACCTGATCAAGAAATTCGCCGACGACTCCGGCCACACCGCAGCCGAGTTCTACACCAACCGCACCGTCGTCCATCTGATGACGGAAATGCTGAAGCCGCAATCGGGCGAATCCATTTACGATCCAACCTGCGGCTCGGGCGGCATGCTGCTTTCCTGCATCACGCACCTACGCCGGCAGAAAATGGAGTGGCGTAACGTGCGTCTCTACGGGCAGGAGCGCAACTTGATGACCTCCTCGATCGCCCGCATGAACTGCTTCCTGCACGGCATCGAGGACTTCCGCATCGAGCGCAGCGACACCCTCGCCGAGCCCAAGCTGGTGGAAAGCGACCGTCTGATGCGCTTTGATGTCTGCCTTGCCAATCCACCTTATTCCATCAAGCAGTGGGACCGTGACGCTTTCGGCTCCGACCCGTGGGGACGCAACCTCTATGGCACTCCACCGCAGGGTCGCGCCGACTACGCGTTCTGGCAGCACATTCTGCTGAGCCTTGCGCCCAAAACAGGCCGCTGCGCCATTCTGTTTCCGCACGGCGTGCTCTTCCGCCAGGAGGAAGCCGATATGCGGCGCAAGCTTATCGAGGCGGATGTCGTTGAGTGCGTGCTCGGCCTCGGCCCCAACCTCTTCTACAACTCGCCGATGGAAGCGTGCGTCGTCATCTGCCGCATGAGCAAGCCGAAAACGCGACGAAATAAAATTTTGTTCATCAATGCCATCAATGAAGTCACTCGTGAACGCGCGCAGAGCTTCCTCACCGACGATCACATTGAACATATCGTCAAGGCTTACGAGAAGTTCAAAGATGAACCCGGTTTCACGCGCGTTGCCACACTGGAAGAAATTCGCGCCAAAGACGGCAACCTCAGCATCCCGCTGTACGTGGCGCCGCAAACATTGGGGACACGCGAGGAACGCGCCGACTACGCAGCCAACGGGTTGCCCGACGCGCTCTCGGCGTGGCTCGCGTCCTCGGCTCAGGTTCGAACCGCCATCCAAGGCTTACTCGACTCGAAAAGGCGTTGATTTTTGTTGGAAAAAGACTATACTTTTTTCAACATGAAACGACCCTCAAAATCAACACAAGTCATTGAACCCAAAGCCCGTTCCATCATATTTGGGCATAGGGGGGGTTGGGTATTTACGCCCCGAGACCTCTCCACGCTCGGAGACCCCCGCTCCGTGGGTATGGCACTGACCCGGCTTTCCCGCAAAGGCATCATCCGCCAGCTTGCGCGCGGGCTCTACGACTATCCCATCGATCATCCCAGCTTTGGTCGCATCCCGCCTTCCGCTGATGCTGTTGCCAAAGCCTTAGCCAAACGCGACGCAAGCCGTCTTCAACCCACCGGCGCCTACGCAGCGAATATCCTGGGCTTGTCCGAGCAGGTGCCCACGCGCATCGTCTTTCTGACGGATGGCCCTTCGCGCCGGGTCAAGTTCGGTCAGCAGGAAATCGTGCTCAAACGCACCACACCGCGCAACATGGCGACTGCCGGTCGCAAGAGTGGCACCATCATCCAGGCGCTGCGCCACATCGGCCAACGCAACGTCAACGATAGGGCGTTGGCTATCCTGAAGCGTCAAATAACCAAGCAGGATCGGACGCAGTTGCTCAAGGACTTGCGCTACGCACCCGGCTGGGTCACCGATATCCTGCGGCAGCTGGCAGCCTGAGCCATGGATGCCTTCCTGCGCATGGCAGTCCGCGACCGGCGTCTGGCCTGCTTGAAAGTCACTGAGGTAATGCGCCTGCAAGCCGCCAGCGTGGACAAGGACTTCTGGGCTTGCTGGATATTGCGTGAACTGGTCCATTTGCCGGATATCGGTAACTGGATCACCTTCAAGGGTGGCACATCGCTCTCCAAAGCCTGGGGGCTGATCGAGCGTTTTTCCGAAGACATCGACCTCGTCGTGGACAAGGATGCGCTGGGCTTTGCCGGCAAGGCCAGCCCGGATCAAGCGCCGAGCAACAAACAACGCCGGCGCCGCCTTGATGATCTGATGACCGCTTGCCGGGAGTGGGTGCAGAGCCGGTTACAACCCGCACTCGACCAGCGTATCGCCGAACGCATCGGTACCCGTGAAGGCTGGTACCTGGAAGTGGACCCGGACATGGCCGACGGCCAATGCCTGCTATTTCATTACCCGAGCGCGCTCCCGGTGACCGAAGCCGGCTACGTGCGTCCCGTCGTCAAGATCGAGCTCGGCGCCCGTTCCGATGACTGGCCAGCCGAATCCCGGACTATCACGCCCTATGTCGCTGAAGTGCTGCCGCAGGCGATCCCGGATGCCGCTTTCTCCGTGCCCTCGCTCGCGCCCGAACGCACTTTCTGGGAAAAAGCCATGCTGTTGCACGAAGAGACCTTTCGTCCGGCGGACAAGCCGCGCAAGGAGCGCATGGCGCGGCATTACTATGACGTATGGTGTCTCATAAAGCGCGGTGTTGCTGACCGGGCAGCAGCGGATCGCGCCCTGTTCGACCGCGTCGCAGCACACCGCGAGATTTTCTTTCGCCTGGGCTGGGTGGATTACGCCACATTGCAACCGGGTTCATTGCGACTCGCGCCGCCGGCGCACCATCGGGATGCGT
>Ga0080064_1002797_pt1 | contig 28018 bp, 29 predicted proteins | sample Subgrocontami54m_FD_69260 | JGI IMG/M metagenome (GOLD analysis project Ga0080064, IMG submission 69260) | Subsurface groundwater microbial communities from S. Glens Falls, New York, USA - GMW46 contaminated, 5.4 m (SPADES assembly) (version 2) ...
TCATCGGCCCGGGGTGCATGACGATGGCGTCGGGCTTCGCGAGCGCGAGCTTCTCCGGCGTGAGGCCGTAGGACTTGAAGAACTCCTGCGCGCTGGGGAGCAGCGCGCCCTTCATGCGCTCGTTCTGCAGCCGCAGCATCATGACCACGTCGCAGTCGCGCAGGCCCGCGCGCATGTCGTGGTACACGCGCACCCCGAGCTGCTCCATCGCCGTGGGCAGCAGCGTCTTCGGCCCGATCGCGCGCACGTCCGGGGTGCCGAGCGTGGTGAGCGCGTGAACCAGCGAGCGCGCCACGCGCGAGTGCAGCAGGTCGCCGACCACCGCCACCGAGAGCCGCGTGAAATCGCGCTTGTAGTGCCGGATCGTGTAGCTGTCCAGGAGCCCCTGGGTCGGGTGCGCGTGCCGGCCGTCGCCGGCGTTGATCACGTGCGCTTGCGCGCCGACGTGCTGCGCGATCAGGTGCGCAGCGCCGCTCGCGGCGTGGCGCACCACGAACATGTCGGCGTGCATCGCCGAGAGGTTGTCGACGGTGTCGAGCAGCGTCTCGCCCTTGGTGGAGGAGGAGGTGGCGATGTTCAGGTTGATGACGTCGGCCGAGAGCCGCTTCGCTGCGATCTCGAACGTGGTGCGGGTGCGCGTGGAAGGCTCGAAGAACAGGTTGAACACGCTCTTGCCGCGCAAGAGCGGCACCTTCTTCACGTCGCGCTCGCCGACGCTGATGAAGGAGGCGGCGGTGTCGAGGATGTGGATGAGGATTTCGCGCGGCAGCCCTTCCACGGTCAGCAGGTGCTGCAGCGCTCCCTTGTCGTTCAATTGCGGATTGCGCGCCATCATGTCTGCGCCTTGCGTTCGCGCCGTTTGTCGGAGACCGTGAGCGAAAAGCGGCCGCCCGCGTCGCGGTCCAGCACCAGCACCTTGCCGGGCGGGACTTCGAACCGGGCGCCGACGTATTGGGCCGCGACGGGAAGCTCGCGCCCGCCGCGGTCCACCAGCACGGCGAGCTCGATGCACGCGGGCCGCCCGTGGTCGAACAGCTCGTTCATCGCGCCGCGCACCGTGCGGCCGGTGTAGAGCACGTCGTCAACGAGCAGCACGCGGCGTCCCGCGACCTCGAAGGGGATCTGCGAAGCCTTGATGTCGTGGTGCAGCCCGGCCTGGTCGAAGTCGTCGCGGTAGAACGAGGGATCGAGCACCCCGAGCGGCGTATTCACGCCGAGCGCGCGGTGCAGCCGCTCGGCGAGCCACACGCCGCCGGTGACGATGCCGACGATCCCGGTGTCGGGCGTCACGTGGCCGCGCAGTTGCGCGACGAGCGCCTCGCACAGCGTTTCGGCGTCAGGCAAGTTCATCGAGATAACCCTGCAGAACGATGCGCGCGGCCTCGCCGTGCACGAGTTGCTTGTGCTTCCTGCCGCCGCGGCCCGCGCCGCGCAGGCCCTCCTCGGCCGCCGCCGAAGACAGCCGCTCGTCGACCAGCTCGACCGGCAGACCGAAGCGCGCCTGAAGCTGCCGCGCGAAGCGGCGCGCGCGGCCGCTCATCTCCTGCTCGGCGCCGTCGAGCGAGAGCGGCAGGCCCACCACCAGGCGCTGCGGCCGCCACTCGCGCACCAGCGGCTCGATCGCGGCCATGCGTGCCGACCCGCTCTTCGCTTCGAGGGAAGCGAGCGCATGCGCGATGCGCGTTTCGCTGTCGCCTGTAGCGACGCCGATGTAGCGGGTGCCGAAGTCGAATGCAAGGACGTTGAAGGCGCCCTTCACGCATGCCCCGCCTCGTCGGAGAGGCTGGCGAAGTTGATGCCGAGCAATTCCATCGCCGCCGGCAGGCGTTCCTCGACCGACAGGTCGAAGATGATCGCGTCCCTCGCCGCGACGGTGAGCCACGCGTTCTGCTTGATCTCGTTCTCGAGCTGCCCGGGGGCCCAGCCGGAATAGCCCAGCGTGACCAGCATCCTCTGCGGTCCCGCGCCGTTGCCGACCGCCTCGAGGATGTCCTTGGAGGTCGTCAGCCCGACGCGGTCCTGCACCGCGAGCGTCGACTGCCACTCGCCGACGGGCTGGTGGAGCACGAAGCCGCGGTCGGTCTGCACCGGGCCGCCGAAATAGACCGGCTCGTTGGCGCGTCCGTCGGGGGCGATGGTCAGGCTCAGGCGCTCGAACAGCGCGCTCAGGGTCATGTCGATCGGGCGGTTCACCACGACGCCGAGCGCGCCCTGGTCGTTGTGCTCGCAGATGTAGGTCAGCGAGCGCGCGAAATACGGATCGACCATGTTGGGCATGGCGATCAGGAAGTGATCGGTGAGGTTGACCTGCGACATGTGGTCCCGTCGAACTATTGTAATCGCCGCGGCAGGCCCGCACAATTTCGATTCGCGCCGTTTCCGGCAAATATCACGTTCGCGCGATGCGGTCTGCATCAGGCGATGGCGGAATGACCGTTTTGGCCCCTGACCGCTACGGCTCAGGTACCGGCACGATCGGAGAGAATTGGGGTTTAGACAAGTCTCGTCATTTTGCACGGTTGCAATCGCAACCGTGCAAAATGGCGAGATCGAAAACGGCAAACCACGCCAGGCTGCCTGTATCCGGCCCCTCCCCTCAGGGAAGCACAATGGGAGGCGTCCACCGTCGCCTTCACGACGAGCGCTCTCCCCGGGCCCTTGCGTCGGCGCGGGCGAGATCGGATTCGATGTCCGAACCCAGGCTCGAGAGCCTCTGGGCGAAGCGCTCGATTTCCTCGGGACGCGTCCCCGCGCCGGGCTCCGCCAGCCGGGCGAGCTCGCGTTCGCACTCGGCGAGCGCCTGCCGCTCGCGCGAGCGCCCCAGAATGTCCAGCGCGGCCTTCACCTGGTGCAGCGGCCCGCTGAGCGCCCATGCGTCCAGCCGCCTCGCCGGATCGCGCAGGATGGCATCCGAGACGCGCTTGATCGAGCGCAGGTTGGTCCGGATCTCCGCAACGGCCTGGCTCGCGAGCAGCTCGCCCTGGGCCCGGCGCGACAACGCGTCCACGAGCGGGATCGAAGGCGCGGTCCGCAGCAGGCTTCCGGTCATGCACGCGCGCAGCCGCTGGCGCACGAACCGCGACTGGTGCGCGAATTCCGCGCCCAGCGCGTCGAAGCCCGCGAGCGCGTTCTCGAGCAGCAGCAGCGCGGTCGCCACCTCGAGTGCGATGGCTTCGCTCATTTCGGAATCGTGGGAATACAGCCAGCTCGAGAAGCCGGCCAGCTCCGCCGCGAGCGCCGCGAGGTCGGGATTCCCCAGTTCCGCCGCCCAGGCGCCGAGCGCGTCGCTCGCACCGAGGAACGCGATCAGGCCCGGCGCGTCGTCCTCGGCGGCGTATGCGTCCCAGGCATCCTGCGCCTGCGCCAGCGCATCCCCGGCGACGCCGAGCAGGACCTCGCGCACGAGCGGCTCCGGGACGCCGCTCGCGCCTTCGGCCAGCCGGCCGAACTGGCGCTCGATGCGCACGCACAGAGGCGTCGCGGCACCGGTTTCCCCGATGGGCTTCGCCACCAGGGCGTCGAAGAACGCGAGCGCGGCCCGCCAGAACGAGCCCTGCGGCGTGAGCGTTTGCGCGCGCTCGACCGCTTGAACCGCCGTGCGCATGTCCTGCGCGCCGCTCGCGTCGCCCTTCAGCCATTTCAGCAGGCCGCACTGAAAGCACCTGCGCTGGTGGCGGTAGTTCCTGAATTCGAACGAGGCTGTTTCAGTCATGCTGAAACAGCCCCGGGTCAAAGCTGGACCATCTCAAAGTCTTCCTTGCGGGCCCCGCACTCGGGACAGGTCCAGTTCATCGGCACGTCTTCCCATCGGGTGCCGGGGGCAATGCCCTCGTCCGGGAGCCCCGCCTCCTCGTCGTAGATGAAGCCGCAGATCAAGCACATCCAGGTCCTGTATTCGGTCTTTATCTCTGCCATGGCACTGCGAAAGGGATTAAAATGCGCGCTTGCATCTTACCGTGTTGCCCCCGGGCTTTCCACCCGGGAAAGCGGCGCGCGAGTCCACCTCAATGCCCTCTTTCCACATTCCGCCCATCGTGCTCGCGTTCGCCGCGACCGACCCCACGAGCGGCGCAGGTCTGCAGGCGGACATCCTGACGCTGTCGGCCCTGGGCTGCCATCCCCTGTCGGTGGTGACGGCGATCACCGTCCAGGACACCGCGGGCGTCGACGGCATCATGGCCATCGACTCGGACTGGATCATCGATCAGGCGAGGGTCGTGCTCGAGGACATGCCGGTCGCGGCGTTCAAGATCGGGGTTCTGGGCAGCATCGAGAACATCGCGGCGATCGCCGAGGTGGTCTCGGACTATCCCGACGTGCCGCTGGTGCTCGACCCGGTGCTCGCCTCCGGCCGCGGCGACGAGCTCGCCTCCGAGAACATGGTCTCGGCGCTGCGCGAGCTGTTGCTGCCGCAGACGACGATACTCACCCCCAACGGCGCCGAAGCGCGCCGCCTGGTGCAGGACGAGGGCGACGAGCCCGAGGTCAGCCGGCTGGACGAGTGCGCGAAGCGCCTGCTCGGCTTCGGCTGCGAGTACGTGCTGATCACCGGGACGCACGAGAATACCCCGCAGGTCGTCAACACGCTCTACGGTCCCGAAGGCGAGGTGCGCTCCGACACCTGGGAGCGCCTGCCCGGCAGCTATCACGGCTCGGGCTGCACGCTCGCCTCCGCCATCGCCGCGATGCTCGCCAACGGGCTCGATTTCCCCGAGGCGGTGCGCGAGGCGCAGGAATACACCTGGCAGACGCTTTCGGCCGCGTTCAGGGCCGGCATGGGGCAGTACCTGCCGGACCGCTTCTTCTGGGCGCGGGACGCCGACGAAGGCGCGGGCGAGGAATGAGCATGGCCGCAGGGGTGGAGCGCGCGCGCGCCTCCGGAGCGCGCGGCCGGATCGCCGGCCTGTACGCGATCACCCGCGAGCAGGCCGATACGCGGCGCCTGGTTCGCGAGGTGGAGGCCGCGCTCGCGGGCGGCGCGCGCGCCGTGCAGTACCGCAGCAAGTCCCCCGATGCCGCGCTGCGCCGCGCGCAAGCCGAAGCGCTCGCCGCGGTCTGCCGCCGCGCGCTCGTCCCGCTCATCGTCAACGACGACCTCGAGCTCGCGCTCGCCGTCGGCGCCGACGGGGTGCACCTGGGCCGCGGCGACGGCGACATCGCGGCGGCGCGCGAGCGGCTCGGGCCGCACGGGCTGCTCGGCGCGTCCTGCTACGCGCGCATGGACCTCGCCGAGCGCGCGGTCGCGGCGGGCGCGGATCACGTCGCCTTCGGCAGCGTCTTCCCCTCGCCGACCAAACCCGATGCGGTGCCCGCTCCCCTCGCGCTCTTCGGGGAGGCGCGCGCGCGCCTCCCCGTGCCCCTGGTTGCCATCGGCGGCATCACGCCGGACAATGCGGCCGCGGTGATCGAGGCCGGCGCCGACGCGCTCGCCGTGATCACGGCGGTGTTCGAATCCCCCGACATCACCGCGGCCGCGGCCCTGTTCCGCGGCCACTTCGAGCGCAGAAAACGATGAGCACACATAACGAATCGCTGTTCTCCCGGGCCCAGCGCAGCATTCCCGGCGGCGTCAACTCCCCGGTGCGCGCGTTCCGGGCGGTCGGCGGCACGCCGCGCTTCCTCGTGCGCGGCGAAGGCAGCCGGGTGTTCGACGCCGACGGCTGCGCCTACATCGACTACGTCGGCTCGTGGGGGCCGCTGGTGGCCGGGCACGCGCATCCGCGGGTCGTCGCCGCGGTGCGCGAGGCCGCGGGCAGAGGATTGTCCTTCGGCGCGCCGACGGAAGGCGAGATCGAGATGGCCGAGCTGCTGTGCCGGCTCGTCCCCAGCATGGAACTGGTGCGCCTGGTGTCCTCCGGCACCGAGGCCACGATGAGCGCGCTGCGCCTGGCGCGCGGGTTCACCGGCCGCTCGGCCATCGTGAAATTCGAGGGCTGCTACCACGGGCACGCCGACAGCCTGCTCGTGAAAGCGGGCTCGGGCGCGCTGACCCTCGGCCAGCCGAGCTCGGCCGGCGTACCGCCGGAAACCGCGGCCCACACGCTCGTGCTCGCGTACAACGACTGCAGCGAGCTCGAGGCGACGTTCAAGGCGAAGGGCGATACGATAGCCGCGCTCATCGTCGAGCCGGTCGCGGGCAATATGAACCTGGTGCGGCCCTCGGCGGAATTCCTGCGGCTTGCGCGTGAGCTGTGCACGCGGCACGGCGCGGTGCTCATCTTCGACGAGGTGATGACCGGGTTTCGCGTCGGCCTGACCGGCGCGCAAGGCCTGTTCGGGATCCGGCCGGACCTGACCACGCTGGGCAAGGTGATCGGCGGCGGCATGCCGGTGGGCGCGTTCGGCGGGCGCCGCGACATCATGGAAAGAATCGCCCCGCTCGGGCCGGTCTACCAGGCGGGCACGCTGTCGGGCAACCCGATCGGCGTCGCCGCGGGCCTGGCGACGCTCGCGCTCGTGCAGGAGCCGGGCTTCTACGAGCGGCTGTCCGCGAGCACGCGGTCCCTCGGCGACGCGCTCGCGGACGAAGCGCACAGGCAGGGCGTCGCGTTTTCCGCGCAGTCGGTGGGCGGCATGTTCGGGATCTACTTCCGCGCGCGGCCCCCGGCGAGCTACGCCGAGGTCATGCAGTGCGACAAGGAGGCGTTCAACCGCTTCTTCCACGCCATGCTCGAGCGCGGCGTGTACCTCGCGCCCTCGGCCTACGAGGCCGGATTCGTCTCCTCTGCCCACACCGCCGCCGACATCGCCGCGAGCGCCGCGGCGGCGCGCGAGGCATTCGCCGCGGCCAAGGGCTGAGCCGGCGCGGCGCCCCCACCCTTCAAGCCGATCCGACCATGGACCGCCCGCGACTCCTCTCCTTGACGATTGCACGGCGCTCGGACCTGGAGAAGTCCTACATGCCCTGGCTCAAGCGCGGCGGCCTGTTCGTGCCGACGACCGCGCAGTACCATCTGGGCGACGCCATCTACCTGCTGCTCACGCTGCCCGGGGACGCGGAACGGTTTTCCGTGGACGGCGAAGTGGTATGGACCGTGCCGCCGGAGAGCGGCCGCCACACGACGCCCGGCATCGGGATCCACTTCTCGGAGAGCGAGGCGTCGCGCAATCTGCGGCTGCGGATCGAAGCCCTTCTGGCACCTCAGAGCAAGTGACCCGCGAGATCCTCACGGTCTCTTGAGGGCGTCGCGGATCTCGCGCAGGAGCTGTACTTCCTCGGGCGGCGCGGGCGGCACGGCCGGCGCAGGCGGAGCCGTCTGCTCCAGGCGCTTCAGCCTGTTCATCGCCTTGATCACCATGAAGATCGCCCAGGCGACGATCAGGAAGGAGATCACGGTGTTCAGGAATACCCCGAAGTTGAGGGTCACCGCGCCCGCCTTCGCCGCCGCCTCAAGCGTCGCATAGGGGCCGGACTGGCCCCCGTCCCTGAGCACCAGGAACAGATTCGCAAAATCGACCCTGCCCAGGGCAAGGCCGATCGGCGGCATGATGATGTCCTTCACGAAGGAATCGACGATCTTCCCGAAAGCCGCGCCGATGATGACGCCGACCGCAAGATCGACGACGCTGCCGCGCATTGCGAATTCCTTGAAGTCCTTGAGCATGTCGGTCCTCCGGAGATGAGTCACATCAGGAACAGCGTCGCGAGGCCGAGAAAAATGAAGAACCCGCCGCTGTCGGTCACCGCCGTGATCAGCACCGAGGAGCCCATCGCCGGATCGCGGCCGAGCTTCATCATCGCGAGCGGGATCCCCACGCCCATCAGCGCGGCGAGGACGAGGTTGAGCGTCATCGCCGCGGTCATCACCAGGCCGAGCGGCACGCTGCCATAGAGCCAGTAGGCGATGACGCCCAGCATGCCGCCCCAGATGAGCCCGTTCATCAGCGACACGCCGATCTCCTTGGCGAACAGCTTCTTCGCCTGCTCGACCTGCACCTGGCCGAGCGCAATCGAGCGCACGATCATGGTGATGGTCTGGTTGCCGGAGTTGCCGCCAATGCCGGCCACGATGGGCATGAGCGCGGCCAGGGCCACGAGCCGCTGGATCGAGCCCTCGAAGGCGCCGATCACCCGCGAGGCGATGAACGCGGTGACCAGGTTGATCGCGAGCCAGGCCCAGCGGTTCCTCACGCTCGCCCACACCGAGGAGAAGACGTCCTCCTCCTCGCGCAGGCCGGCCTGCGCCAGGACGTCGCTTTCGGATTTTTCGCGGATGAAGTCCACCACGTCGTTGACCGTGACGCGGCCCACGAGCTTGCCCGCCTCGTCGACCACCGCCGCGGAGACCAGGTCGTAGCGCTCGAAGGCCTTGACCGCTTCCTGGGCCTTGTCGTCCGGATACAGGGTGACCATCTCGCGCACCATCACCTTCGACACGACGTCCTCCAGATCGGCGACGATGAGCCGGGAGAGCGGCAACACGCCCTTCAGGCGCTCGTCGCGGTCCACCACGAAGACCTGGTCGGTGTGGTCGGGCAGCTCGTCGAAGCGGCGCAGGTAGCGCGTCACGACTTCGAGGGTCACGTCCTCGCGCACGCTCACGACGTCGAAGTCCATGAGCGCCCCGACCGCGTCCTCGGGGTAGGACATGGCCGCGCGCAACTGCTCGCGCTCCTCGACGGGGAGGGACTGGAAAACGTCCTGGATGACGTCGTCGGGGAGGTCGGGGGCGAGATCGGCGATCTCGTCGGCCTCGAGCTGCTCGGTCGCGGCGACCAGCTCGTGCGAGTCCATGCTCGCGATGAGGCTCTCGCGCACCGCGTCGGAGACTTCGAGCAGGATCTCGCCGTCGCGCTCGGCCTTGACGAGGTCCCAGACGGCCAGCCGCTCCTGCACCGGAAGCGCCTCGAGCACGTAGGCGATGTCCGCCGGGTGCATGCGGTCGAGCTTTGCGCGCAGCTCGACGGCGTTCTGCTTGTGCACGAGAGACTCGACCAGCCCGTGCCTGGGCATCTCCTGGCGGCTCACCAGGGTCTCGACGAGCCTGTGCCGGCGCAGCAACTCCTGCACCTCGCGCAGATCCTCCTGCAGGTGCTCGAGCTCCTTCGTCGGCGAGGCGGTATCGGCCATGGCGGGTGCAGGGTCCGGCTGCGCGCGACGCACGGTGTGCGCCCTCGCGGGCTGCGGGGATTCTAACTCCGCGCGTATCATTGCCCAAGGAAATTTTCATGAATTCGCGCCCGCAAGCCACCGGCCGCAACGACGACGCGAGTCCGGGCGAAGTGTTCGGTTGGGCGATGTACGACTTCGCCAACTCGGGTTACACGACCGTGGTCATCACGGCGGTGTTCAACGCCTATTTCGTGTCGACGGTCGCGGGCAACCGTCCCTGGGCGACGTTCGCGTGGACGCTCACCCTGTCGCTGTCGTATGCGGCGATCGTCGTATCGGCGCCGCTGGTCGGCGCGTGGGCCGACCTGCATGCGGCGAAGAAGCGCCTGCTCGCCATGACCACCGCGGGCTGCGTCGCGTTCACGGCATTGCTCGCCACGGTGGGTCCGGGCGAAGTGGCGCTCGCGATCGTCCTGGTCGCCACCTCCAATGTCTTCTTCGGCACCGGAGAGAACATCGTCGCCGCTTTCCTGCCGGAGATCGCGCGCGGCCCGGCGCTGGGCAAGGTCTCGGGCTGGGGCTGGAGCCTGGGCTACGTCGGCGGCCTGCTGACGCTCGGCCTGTGCCTCGCCTACGTGACGCACGCCCAGGCGCTGGGCGAGCCGGCTTCGGCCTTCGTGCCGGTGACCATGCTCATCACCGCAGCGGTATTCGCCCTGGCGAGCCTGCCGACCTTTCTCCTGCTGCGGGAACGCGCCCGGCCACGGGCGACGGCGGGGCGCGGGCGTGCGATGCGCGAGGCCTACGCCCGGGTACTGCACACGCTCAGGCACGCGGCGCAGTACCGGGATCTGCGCCGCTTCCTGCTTTGCCTGGTGTTCTACCAGGCCGGGGTGCAGACAGTGGTGACGATCGCGGCCGTGTACGCGGAGCAGGCGATGGGGTTCACGACCCGGGATTCGATCGTCCTCATCCTCATGGTCAACCTCACCGCCGCCGCCGGCGCCTTCGCCTTCGGCCAAGTGCAGGACCGCCTGGGCCACGTGCGCACCATCGGGCTCACGCTCGCCGGCTGGATCGCGACGGTGCTGCTTGCCTGGTTCGCCGAGACGCGGCCCCTGTTCTGGTTCGCGGCGAACCTCGCCGGGCTATGCCTGGGCGCTTCGCAATCCGCGGGCAGGGCGCTGGTGGGTTATCTCAGCCCGAAGGACAGGCTCGCCGAGTTCTTCGGCCTGTGGGGCCTCGCGGTCAAGCTCTCTTCGATCCTCGGCCCTATCACCTATGGCATCGCAAGCTGGGTATCGCTCGGCAATCACCGCCTCGCGATGCTCGTCACCGGCAGCTACTTCGTGGTGGGACTGATACTGCTCGCGGGGATCGACCCCGAGCGCGGCCGCCGCGCCGCCGAGCAGCCGTAGTATCTTACGAGTCAAGTGTTGACAGCTTTGGCGAAGAATTTGGGGTTATCAACGTCTCGCAATTTTGGGAAGTTGCAACTTCGCAACTTCCCAAAATTGCGAGATTAATGGATTCCAGAACGAAGTGAGCTGTCTGGTTCCGGCTATGCCGGTTTAGGTCAAGGCACCTGCGCGCCGGACATGCGCGCCTGTATGGTCTCGGCGTAGCGGGCGAGGTAGGGCGAGCTGCGGTTGCGGTCGTAGAACCTGGGCCGGGGCAGCATCGCCGCGAGCCGCGCGGCCTGCTCGTCGCTCAGTCCCGCCGCGGAGACGCCGAAATAGTGGCGCGCTGCGGCCTCGGCGCCGAACACGCCCTCGCCCCATTCGGCGACGTTGAGGTAGATCTCGAGGATGCGACGCTTGTCCATCGCCGCTTCGAGCATCGCCGTGATGACGGCCTCCTGCCCCTTGCGCAGCACGCTGCGCTCGCCCGAGAGGAACAGGTTTTTCGCCAGTTGCTGGGTGATGGTCGAGCCGCCGGCGACGACCTTGCCGCGGCGCTGGTTCTTCTCCATGGCGCGCTGGATGCCCTCCCAGTCGAAACCCTCGTGGTCGACGAACTTCGCATCCTCCGCGACGATGATGGCGCGCTTCAGGTGCGCGGAGATCCGGCCGTAGGGGACCCAGCGATGCTCGAGCTCGGCGCGGGGGTTCTTCTCCCTGAGGCTCCGCAGCCGCGTCTCCATCACGTGCGTCGAGGCGGGGTCGTGGTTCACCCAGTAGAGGACGTGGACGAGAAACCACCCCTGGTAGAGCGCGAATATCGCGACCAGCGCGGCGAGCGCGTAGGCGAAGACGCGCCACAGGCCGTGGATCGCCCGGATCACCACCGCTATTCGCCCCTGAGCGAGGCGAGCACCTCGGCCGTCGGCGGCCTCACGCCCCGCCACACGAAGAACGACTCCGCGGCCTGCTCCACCAGCATGCCCAGGCCGTCGGCGGTCAGCGCCGCGCCGCGCGCGGCTTGCAGGAACGGCGTCGGCCCCGCTCCGTACATCATGTCGTAGGCGAGCGAGCCGGTGGCGTAGACGCCCGCGGGCAGCGGCGGGGACGCGCCGGCGAGGCCCGCCGAAGTGGCGTTGATCACGAGGTCGAATTGCCGCCCCCGCAGCGCCTCGTAAGTGCTCGCGCGAACGCGTGCCCCGAACAAGCGCTCCAGCGCGAGCGCGCGCTCCAGGGTGCGGTTGGCGAGCGTGAGGCTCTGCGGACGCTGCTCGAGCAGCGGCGCGACTACGCCGCGCGCGGCGCCCCCCGCGCCGAGCAGGAGCACGCGCCGCCCGGCGAGGGCCAGGCCGAGGTTGTCGCGGATGTCGCGCACCAGGCCCACGCCGTCGGTGTTGTCGCCGTAGATCGCTCCGGCGTCGAAGCGCAGCGTGTTCACCGCCTCGGCGGCAACCGCGCGCTCCGAGCGCGCGGTCGCGAGGCGATAAGCCTGCTCCTTGAACGGCAGTGTGACGTTCAGGCCCCGCCCGCCTTCGGCCCGGAACCGCTCCACCGTTTCCGCGAACCGCTCCAGCGGGGCGAGCAGCCGCCCGTATTCGATGTCCTCGCCGGTCTGGCGCGCGAACGCGGCGTGGATGAGCGGAGATAGGCTGTGCGCGACCGGATTGCCGATCACCGCGTAGCGATCAGTCATGGGGATCGAAGCCGGTTTCGGTACTGTCTCGGGGCGACCCGGCTATTCGCTGAACAGCCTGTCCCCGGGGGCGAAATGCCAGGTGCGCGTGATCACCAGGATGTCGGTGTCGCGGCGGATGTTGGCGGGAAATCCGGCGAACGGCGCAGCCATCTCGACGATGCGCCGCGCGGCGCTGTCGAGCACCGAGTGGCCCGAGGAGCGCTCGAGCTCCAGTCCGGCGAGCGTGCCGTCGGCGTTGATCGACACGGCGAGCCGCAGGCTGCCGTAGAGGCGACCGCGCGCGCTCTCCGGGTAATTGAGGTTGCCGATGCGCTCGATCTTCTGCCTCCAGTCCTCGACGTACTGGGTGAAACGGAACTCGACCGCGCGCGCGCCGACGAATTGCTTGCGCGGGCGCTTGTTGTATTCGTCGATCGAGCGCGACACCTGCGCTTCCAGCCGCGCGATCGCAAGCGCCCGCTGGGCGAGGTCGGCGCCGGACGCCTGCGGCTGCGGCTCCGCCTGCGTGTTCGGCGCCTGCGCGGGGGCGGTCGCTTCGGGCTTGAGCCGCGACAGCAGCTGCTTCTGACGCGCCTCGAGTTCCTGTGCCCGGCGGCGCGCCTGCCTCACGTCGTCCCCGCGCTCGATGCTCTTCATGACCGGCAGGGGCGACTTGGCGCGGCGCTCCAGGTCGGTGTTGCCGCCGCCGTCGAGGTTCGCCTGCGCGAGGACGTCGGGTGCGAGCGGCTTGGAGCGCGTCTTGCTGTTGACGAAGACGACGTCCAGGGTGCTGGGCGTCGCGAGCCTGCCGCGGTCCGGGTGCGTGAAGTGGATGAACAGGACGCCGGCGTGGATCGCGACCGACATCGCGAGGGCCAGTATCAGCGCGCGCGAGGACGGGTCCAGCCGCGCGAGCGGCTCGGGCCAGTCCAGCAATTCGTAGCGTCGGATCGAGATCGGCAGCAAGCGTCTCAGGAAGCCATGGATTCAGCGGATTCTACGGAGTTTCCCGGCATTTGGGAACGCGTCCGTTCCTCGAGCGGTGCGCAAGCGCCGCGCTCAGTCCGCGGCGACGCGCAGGTAGGTGCACTTCAGGTCGGCTTCGATCAGGTCGACCTCGGCCACCTGCAGCTCAACGCGCGCGCCGAAGGGCAGATCCGCAGGCAGCGACGGGACGCGCGTCTCGAGCGGCAGGCCGTCGAGCTTCGCGAGGTTCTCGCGCACGACCTGCGCCGCCACCACCTGGACGTCCTCCTGCAGCAGCCAGCGCAGGCACCAGTAGCGTTCCATGCGCGACTGGAACTCGGCGTAGCTCGCGTAGGTCGTCTCGAAATCGTGCACCGCGGCGAGCAGGGTGTCGTCGCTGCGCGAGAACGGCGGCGGCTCGTGCTTCAGGAGCGCCAGGAGCTGCCATTGGTTGAGCAGGTCGACGTAGCGGCGAAGCGGCGAGCTGGCCCAGGCGTAGTGGCTGATGCCCAGCCCCTGGTGCGGTGCCGCCGCGGTCGTCATGCGCACCTTGCCGTTGCCCTGCACGCGGTAGACCGCCGCGATGTCGTGGTCGTCGAGCAGCCTGCCCCAGCTGTTGTTGGCGCGGATCATCATCTCCGCGACCAGCTTGTCCAGCGGCGTGCCCCGCTTGCGCTCGACGATGCTGATGCGCGCGCTTTCGTCGCTTCCTTCAAGGTAGAAGTTGTAGTCCGGCCGCTCCTGGCTATTCGAGGGCTTGCCGCGCCGCGCCTCGAAGGCGAGCGCGAGCCGCCACAGGAAATGCAGCTCGCCGGCGAAGGGAATGTCCCCGGGAAGCTCGTCGGCCAGAAACGCCGCGTCCAGGCTCTCGACTTGCTGGTGACGCAGGTTGGCCGCGATGCGCACGCGCTCGATGCGCGAGTGCTCGTTCTCGACCGCAAGGTCCGCGCCGCCCACGTCGAGGTAGAGCGACACCGCCGGGCATTCGCGGTTCTCGGTGAGCGAATAGCGCTCGACCGCCGCCGGGGGAAGCATGGTGATCTTCTTGCCCGGCATATAGACGGTGGACAGCCGCTCGCGTGCCACGCGATCGACTGCCGACCCGGGGGCGAACCCCAGGCCCGGAGCGGCGATGTGGATGCCCACCCGCCAGCGCCCGCCGGGGAGCGCGGTGACGGAAAACGCGTCGTCGATCTCGGTCGTGGTCGCATCGTCGAGGCTGAACGCCGAGACTTCCGCCAGTTCCAGGTCCGCGGGATCGTCGACGGCGAGCCCTTCCGGGAAACCCGGGCCCTTGGGAAAGCAGTCGAACAGGAAGCGATTCAGGTGATATTCGTGCGACGAGGGCAGCGCGCCCGCGCGCGCGAACAGCTTGGCCGCCGAGAGTCCCGTCTGTTCGCGGGCCCGCTCGACCGCCTTCGTTTCCGGACGGTTGCGGTCGGGCCTGTAGAGCAGCATCCCGAGCAGGGGCCGGAAGCTCTCGGGGAACTCGCCGCGTACGAGTTCCTGGGCCCAGGATTCGATCTGGAGCTGCTGCACCCGCTTGCGCTCCTGGCCCGCGAGCGCCGCTTTGAGCGTCTCCGGGGGCGCCGCCTTGTAGCGGCCCTTGCCCTTGCGATAGAAGTACATCGGGGCCGAGTGCAGCTTCAACAGGATCCCCGCCGACTGCGCCGCTTCGGGCTCGCGCCCGCAGTACTCGCGCGCGAGGCCCAGGAAGCCGAATTCCTCTTCGCCGCAGCACTGCCAGAGAAAATCGATGTCGATGTCGCCGGCCATCGCCTCGGCCTGCTTGAGCAATTCCGATGCCGCGGGCCTGTCGAAGCGCAGCAGCACCGAGGAAGCCTTCACCTTGCTGCGCTTGCCGTGCGGCGCCTCGACCTGGATCGCACCGTCGCCGTCGACGAGGATCGTCCCGACCTTGAAGCCGCCGTCTTCTTCGTAGAGTACGTTCACGCCTGGGGGTCGGGGGAGCCGCGAAAATGGATGGGAGCCGCTCGCGCGCGCGGCGAGCGCGCGCACGGCCGGCATCGGAGCGCGATTATACCGGAGCGACACGACGGGATCGGGCCTTGCCTCTACAATATGCGCTCGACTCCAATATCTTAAGAGTCAAGTCTCGACAGATTTGGCGAAGAATTTGGGGTTATCAATGTCTCGCCATTTTGGGAAGTTGCAACTTCGCAACTTCCAAAAATGGCGAGATCAATGGGTTCCCAAACGAGGCGACCTGCCTGGTTTCGGCTGTGCCGGCTTAGGGTTCTCGGAGAAAAAGGGACACGCACCGTGGCAATGATCGAATCCATCAGCGTCGCCACCGCGCGGGTGCCGCTCGACACTGTCACCGCGTTCGCCACGCGCACGGTGAGCGCGCGCGACTACGGACTGGTGAAGGTGCGCTCGGGCGATGGCGCCGAAGGCATCGGCTTCTGCTACGCCGGTTCCGCCGCGGGCACCCTGGTCGCCGATGCGGTGGAGCAGCTGCTCGCGCCCATGCTGATCGGGCAGGACAGCCTGCGGGTCGAAGGCCTGTGGCAGCGGATGTTCCAGGAGTCGATCCTGCAAGGCCGCGCCGGCAGCGTGATGCGCGCGCTCTCGATCCTCGACTGCGCGCTGTGGGACCTGAACGCGCGCACGGCGGGGCTGCCGCTGTACCACTACCTGGGGGCCTTCGTGGAGGATGCCGTGCCGGCCTACGCGAGCGGCGGCTATTACCTCGCCGGCAAGACCCCGAAGAAGCTCGGCGCGGAGATGGCGGGCTACGTGAAGGCCGGCTTCACGGCGGTGAAGATGAAAGTGGGCAGGCTCTCGCCGAAGGAGGAGGAGGCGCGGGTCAGGGCGGCGCGCGAGGCGGTCGGGCCGGAGGTCGAGCTCATGCTCGACGCCAACAACGCCTGGCAGGACCTGCCGACGGCGATGCGCTACATGGAACGCTTCGAGCTCTACGATCCCTACTGGATCGAGGAGCCCTTCTTTCCCGACGACATCGAGAACCACGCGCGCCTCGCCCGCGCGACCCGCGTGACCGTGGCCACGGGCGAGATCGGCACCGGACGCTGGCACTTCAAGGAAATCCTGGACAAGGGCGCGGCTCAGATCCTGCAGCACGACGCGGCCGTCTGCGGCGGAATCTCCGAGTGGCGGCGCATCGCCGCGACCGCGTCGAGCTACAACGTGACGATCTGCCCGCACTGGTTCCACGACCTGCACGTGCATCTGGTCGCCGCCACGCCCAACGCGCGCTACGTCGAGTTCTTCCCCGACGACCAGGTGCTCAATTTCCGGCGCCTCGTCGACACCCAGTTGAAGCACAAGGGCGGCAGGCTGCTCCTGCCGAAGACGCCCGGGGTGGGTTTCGGATTCGACGAGCGGGCGGTGGCGCGCTACGGCCTCAAGCGCGGACGCGCGCTCTGGGGCGTCGTTCGCTGACAGGCCCTTCTTCACCGGGCGGGCGCGAGCCCGGCGAACTGCAGGATCAGGGGGATGTGCTCCGCGAAGCTCTGCAAGCTGTGGTCACCGCCTTGCACCACGACCTGCTTCGCTCCGGCGTATCTTGCGACCGCCTCACGATAGTCGAGCACCTCGTCGCCGGTCTCGACCAGGAGCAGATAGCGCGACGGCGTGATCTCCGGAGCGACCAGTTTCGCCCACTGCTCGAGGTGGGGCTCGGTGAGCTCGTATTTCTCGCCGGTGTAGAGGTTCTGCTGCACGCCGAGGAAGGCGCGCAGATCCCGCTGCGGATGAACGGCCGGGTTGATGAGCACGGCGCGCGCGCGGTGCCTTTCCGCGATCCAGGTCGCGTAGAAGCCCCCGAGGGACGAGCCGACGAAGCAGATCGGCTCGCCGGCATGCCGCACCATTTGCGCCTCGATCGCGGCGATCGCCTGCTCGGGACGGTGCGGCAGCGCGGGGCAGGCGTAGTGCGCGCCGAGCCCGCGCTCCCGCAGGGAGCGCGCGAGCATCTGGGCCTTGTGCGAGCCGGGCGAGCTGTTGAAGCCGTGCAGATAGATCAGCACTCAGTTCTGCCGCGCGGCAAGCCTGTCGAGCAGCCTCTGGTGGATGCCGCCGAAGCCCCCGTTGGACATCACGAGCACGTGGTCGCCGCGGCGCGACCCGGCGAGCACCGCATCGACAAGCGCATCGAACTGTTCCAGGCAAGCCGCCTTGGCGCCCAGGGGCGCGAGAACGGCGCGTGCGTCCCAGCCCAGGCCCTGCGTGAAGCAGAACACGCGGTCGGCGTCCGCCAGGCTGGGCGCGAGCTGGTCCTTCATGACGCCCAGCTTCATCGTGTTGGAGCGCGGCTCGAGCACTGCGAGGATCCGCGCGGCCCCGACCTTGCGGCGCAGGCCGGCGAGCGTCGTGGCGATCGCGGTGGGATGGTGCGCGAAGTCGTCGTAGACCGCGACACCGCCGGCGACGCCCCTCAGCTCGAGCCGGCGCCGCACGTTCCTGAAGCGTTTCAGTGACGCGACAGCCTCTCGCGGCGCCACGCCCGCGTGCCGGGACGCAGCGATCGCCGCGAGCGCGTTCATGCGGTTGTGCTCGCCGAGCAGGTCCCAGTCGACGCTGCCGAAGGCCTCGCCCTTGTAGCTCACGGCGAAGCGCTCTCCCGACTCGAGTTTCGCCTGCCAGCCATCGTCGGCGCCAAAGCGTTCCACGGGCGTCCAGCAGCCGCGTTCGAGTACGCGCTCGAGCGCCAAATCTCCGGCGTTGGCGACGAGCAGCCCAGAACGGGGAATTACACGCACGAAGTGGTGAAATTGCGTCTCGATCGCTGCAAGATCGGCGAAGATGTCTGCATGATCGAATTCGAGGTTGTTCAGTATGGCCGTCTGCGGCGAGTAGTGGACGAATTTGGAGCGCTTATCGAAAAATGCCGTGTCATACTCGTCGGCCTCAATGACGAAGTGCGACGCCTCCGTCACCCTCGCCGAGGATTCGAAGTTGAGCGGCACCCCGCCGATGAGGTATCCGGGACGCTTGCCGGCATCCTCCAGAATCCACGCCAGCATCGACGAAGTGCTTGTCTTTCCGTGGGTTCCAGCGACTGCAAGCACCCACTTACCTGCGAGTACATTCTCGGACAACCACTGCGGCCCGGAGACGAACCGGTCTCCCCGGTCGAGGATTGCCTCCATCAGCGGATTGCCCCGCGATACCACGTTGCCGATGACCCAGAGGTCGGGCCGCAGCGCGAGTTGATCCTCGCCGAAGCCCTCGACCAGGTCGATTCCGGCCGCGGCGAGCTGGGTGCTCATGGGCGGATAGACGTTGGCGTCGCAACCGGTCACGCGGTGCCCGGCCTGCCTCGCGATGACCGCCACGCCGCCCATGAAGGTACCGCAGATGCCGAGAATGTGGATGTGCATGAAAGCTTCTGTGAACTGTCTCGAATGCGGCGCTGGCAGCCGACCGAAGCACGGGCTGGAGGCCGTCGATTTTAGCGCACTTCGTCGGCCCCGCCGCGTACGGTATGATGCCTGCACTCCTTCCCCTCGCCCGTTCCCATGCCGAAGGATGCGAAATACAAGCAGCAGCAAATGCGCACGCGCATCGCAGCCGCTGCGGCGCGAATGATGGCCGAGGACGGGATCGAGGACTTCTCCCTCGCGAAACGCAAGGCGGCGCGGCAACTGGGCGCCGAGGACACGCAGGCGCTGCCGAAGAACGAGGAGATCGAAATCGAGCTGCGCGCGTATCAGTCCCTGTATCAGGGCGAGGAGCAGCGCGAGCGCATCCGCTATCTGCGCAACCGCGCCCTCGAGGCAATGCGCCTGCTCGCGCAGTTCCGGCCTTACCTCTCCGGCCCCGTGCTCAAGGGTACGGCCGGACGCTACGGAGAAATCGACCTGCAGCTCTTCACCGACGATTGCAAGGAGGTGGAGCTGTTCCTGCTCAACCGCAGCGTTGCCTACGAGGTCTCCGAGCAGCGCCATTTCGCCGGCGACAGGGAGCGCCCTGTCTCAGTGCTGAAGCTCGACTGGGAAGGGGTGCCGCTCAAACTTGCCGTGTATTGCACGAACGACGAGCGCAGCACGCTCAAGACCAGCCCCGTCGGCAAGCCGATGGAACGCGCCGGTATCCAGGCCGTCGCCCAGCTGCTCGCGCATGACGCCTAGGGTCCGGATCCTGCTGCTCGTTGCGGCCCTGCTGGCCGCAGCCTCGGGCATAGTCTTCTACGGCGCGATGCAGTCCCAGTCGACAGCGTCCGAAGCCGTTGCAGAACTCCTTCGGACGCGCCTGCCCGACCCCGACGGCGTGCCCCAGGACCTCGCGCAATGGCGGGGCAAGCTTCTGATCGTCAATTTTTGGGCGACCTGGTGCGAGCCTTGCCGCCAGGAAGTTCCCGCGCTGGTCAGGATACAGTCGGCATATGGGTCGAAAGGCGTGCAAATTGTCGGCATTGCACTGGATTCTGCAGTCAAAGTCCGAGATTTCGCCAACGAGTACGGGATCAATTACGCGCTCGTGGTCGGTGGAATGGAGACCATAGACCTCACCCGAAAGCTCGGCAACAGCGCAGCAGCCCTGCCCTACACGGTGATCCTGGATCCGTCGGGCAGGATCATCGCCACGCGACTGGGCGGAATCACCGAGCAGGAGTTGAAGAGCGTGATCGGGCGAGCGAGTAGCTAACAGCCCGTAATTCTTGCAAAAATCGGTCAAAAGCTGGACAACTTGCACCGATTTGCGGCAAACTTGCAGACATGGCAAACACCAAGACCAGCCGTTCTGGCGCCAAGGGATCGGCGCGCAAGATTCTCGTGCTGCATGGGCCCAACTTGAATCTGCTGGGTACCCGGGAGCCCGAGATTTACGGCAGGGAAACGCTGGACGACATCAACCAGCGCCTGGCCCGGCTCGCGCAGGCCTACGGCGTGGCCCTAGAGAGCTTCCAGAGCAACCATGAAGGCGCCTTGATCGAGCGGGTGCACTCCGCCAAGGCGCAGCGATTCGCTTACATCATCATTAACCCCGGTGGCTACACGCATTCCAGCGTCGCCCTCCGGGATGCGCTGGCCGCGGTCAAGATCCCCTTCATCGAGGTACACCTGTCGAATGTCCACGCCAGGGAGGACTTCAGGCGCCACTCCTATTTCTCCGACATCGCGGTCGGGACGATCTGCGGCCTGGGCAGCCGCGGCTACGATCTCGCCCTGCAGTTCGCGCTTCAGCCCAGCTAAGCTGCAGCACCCCCGGCTGCGCCCCATGGGGAGCAGCCCCGCAGGAGACCACATGGATCTGAGAAAACTCAAGAAACTGATTGACCTCGTCGAGGAGTCGGGCATCACCGAGCTGGAGGTGACCGAGGGCGAGGAGAAGGTCCGGATCGTCAAGCGCGGGGTGCAAGCCAGCGAGCAGTTCGCGTCCCCGCCCGCCGCGCAGGCCGTCGCGCCCTCTCCCGCGCATCCGGCCGCGCCCGCAGCGTCCGCGCCTCAGGCCGAGGAGGCCCTGCCCGAAGGTCATATCGTCAAGGCGCCCATGGTAGGCACCTTCTACCGCTCTCCCTCCCCCGGCGCGAAGTCCTTCGTCGAGGTCGGGGATGCGGTCAAGAAGGGCCAGACGATCTGCATCATCGAAGCCATGAAGCTCATGAACGAGATCGAGGCCGACATCGACGGCGTGATCAAGGCGGCACTGGTCGAGAGCGGGCAGCCCGTGGAATACGGCGAGCCGCTGTTCGTGATCGGGTGAGGGATGTTCGATAAGATCCTGATCGCCAACCGCGGCGAAGTCGCTCTTCGCATTCAGCGCGCCTGCCGGGACCTCGGAATCAAGACCGTCGTGGTGCATTCCGAGGCGGACCGCGACGCCAAGTACGTGAAGCTCGCCGACGAGTCGGTGTGCATCGGACCGCCCGCGTCTGCGGCGAGTTATCTCAACGTTCCCGCGATCATCAGTGCCGCGGAGGTCACCGACGCCCAGGCGATCCATCCGGGTTACGGCTTCCTCGCCGAGAACGCGGACTTCGCCGAGCGGGTCGAAAAGAGCGGCTTCGTGTTCATCGGTCCGCGGCCGGACACGATCCGCCTCATGGGCGACAAGATCAGCGCCAAACAGACCATGATGAAAGCTGGCGTCCCCTGCGTTCCCGGCTCCGAGGGCGCGCTGCCCGAGGAGTCCGAGGAGGTCGTCAAGATCGCGCGCCGCATCGGCTATCCGGTGATCCTCAAGGCAGCCGGCGGCGGCGGCGGGCGCGGCATGCGCGTGGTGCATACCGAAGCCGCGCTCAAGAATGCCGCGAGCCTGACCCGCGGCGAAGCCGAAGCGGCGTTCGGCAACCCGATCGTCTATCTCGAGAAGTTCCTCGAGAACCCGCGCCACATCGAGATGCAGGTCCTGGCCGACGAGCACAAGAACGCGATCTACCTGGGCGAGCGCGACTGCTCGATGCAGCGCCGTCACCAGAAGGTCATCGAGGAGGCGCCCGCGCCCGAGATCACGCAGCGCCAGCGCGCGCGCATCGGCGAGCGCTGCGTCGAGGCCTGCCGGCGCATCGGCTACCGCAGCGCGGGCACGTTCGAATTCCTGTACCAGGACGGGGAGTTCTACTTCATCGAAATGAATACGCGCATCCAGGTCGAGCATCCGGTGACCGAGATGGTCACCGGCATCGACATCGTGCAGGAGCAGATCCGTGTCGCGGCGGGCGAGAAGCTCAGCCACCGCCAGCGCGACATCGAGGTGCGAGGCCACGCGATCGAGTGCCGGATCAATGCCGAGCACCCCTTCGATTTCACGCCTTCGCCGGGGAAAATCACCGCCTACCACACCCCGGGCGGTCCCGGCATCCGCGTCGACTCCCACGTCTATCAGGGCTATACGGTACCGCCGTACTACGACTCGTTGATCGGCAAGATCATCGCCTACGGCAGCACGCGGGACCAGGCAATCCGGCGCATGCGCATCGCCCTGTCCGAGACGGTCGTCGAGGGCATACAGACCAACATCCCGCTGCACCAGGAGTTGCTGCTCGACACCCGCTTCATCCGTGGTGGAATGAACATCCACTACCTGGAGCAAAAGCTCTCGCAGGCGAAAAAGCTCGAAGAATCGAGGTAGCGGCGTGGCGCTCGCCTCGCTCGTGTTGGAACTCGGGGCGGAGGAGGCCGAGCCGATGATGGACGCGCTGCTCGAACAAGGCGCGCTCTCCGTCGCCGCGGAGGACGCGGACGCCGGTACGGGCAGGGAACGGCCCCTGTTCGACGAACCCGGCGAAACGGGTGCCTGGGCGCGGCTGCGGCTGCGGGCGCTGTTCGCCGAGGGCGCCGATCCCCGTGCGCTCCTGGAACGCGCCTGTGCCGCGACCGGCATCGCCCCGCCCACGACCATCCTGATCGAGGCCTTGGCCGAGCGCGACTGGGTGCGCGAAACCCAGGCGCAGTTCGAACCGATCCGCATTTGCGAGGGCTTCTGGATCGTGCCTTCCTGGCACGCTTTGCCCGAGCCCGGCGCGCTCGCCCTGTCCCTCGACCCGGGTATCGCCTTCGGCACCGGCAGCCATCCGAGCACGCGCTTGTGCCTCGGGTGGCTGAAGGAGCACGTGCATGCCGGCGATACCGTGCTCGATTACGGCTGCGGTTCCGGTATATTAGCGATCGCCGCGATGAAACTCGGCGCGGCGCGCGCCGTCGGCGTGGACATCGACCCCGGCGCAGTGCGCGCCGCCGGGGAGAACGCCGAGCGCAATCGCGTCGCATGTGAATTCTTCGACAGTCGTGCAACGCTGGCTCTAGAGGCCGACATCGTCGTGGCCAACATTCTCGCCAATCCGCTCAAGCTACTCGCTCCGCTGCTCGCGCGGTGCGTCCGCGGGCGCGGGCGGATCGCGCTCTCGGGCCTGCTCGAGGCGCAGGAGGAGGAGGTCCAGCGCGCCTACGCGGCCTGGTTCGATTTCGAGGCGCCGGCGCGCGACGAGGGCTGGTCATGCCTGTCCGGCGTAAGAAGGGCGAGGCCTTCATGATCACGCGCTGCCCGGGGTGCGGCACCGCGTTCCGCGTCACGCCGGATCAGCTCGCCGCCCGCCAGGGAAAGGTGCGCTGCGGCCGCTGCGCAGCGGTATTCGATGCGCGGGAGACGATGCAGGAGGCCGGGGCGGAACCTTCAGCTCAGCTCGAGGAGCATCTCGATGCAAGCGGGGCGACCGTCGCAGCCGAGCCGCCGGAGTCCGCCACGGAACCCTCCCGTTCGCCGGAGTCCCCCGCGGAGGAGTTCGAAGAAGCGCTCGACACGCAGGAAGCGCCGCCCGAATTCGACGCCGCGCCGATATTGCGGCCAGCGGGGCGCCGCCGCATCTGGCTGGCGGGCAGCGCGCTGCTCGTGCTCGTCCTTCTGGCGCAGATCGCGATGCAGTATCGCGGCGATATCGCGCTCCTGTTCCCGGAGACGGGAACGGTGTTCCGCGGAATCTGCGCGGCCCTGGGCTGCGAGGTGCCCCTGCCGCGGCATGCGGACCTGATCGGCATCGAGTCCTCCGACCTGCAGGCGGACCCGTCCAGCCCCAGCGTCATGGTGCTGACGGCGGCGCTGCGCAACCGCGCCATGTTCCCGCAATCCCACCCCGCGCTCGAGCTCACCCTCACCGATTCGCAGGACCAGCCGGTCGCCAGGCGTGTGCTTGCCCCGCGCGACTATCTCGGGCAGGGTGCGAGGCTGGACGCCGGCTTTCCGGCCAACAGCGAACTGGCGGTCAAGGTGTTCCTGGAGGCCTCGTCGCTGAAGGCGACCGGCTACCGCCTGTATTTGTTCTATCCCTAGCAACGAGGCCGACATGCGCACCCTGATCTGCGGTTCGATCGCCTACGACAACATCATGGTCTTCCACGGCCATTTCAAGGACCACATCCTGCCGAACCAGATTCACATCCTGAACGTGTCCTTTCTCGTGCCGAAGCTGCGGCGCGAGTACGGCGGCTGCGCGGGCAACATCGCCTACAACCTGAAGCTGCTAGGCGGCGAGCCGGTCATCATGGCCACTGTCGGTGACGACGCGGGTCCCTATCTGAGGCGCATGGACGAACTGCAGCTGATGCGCAATTTCGTGCGCCAGCTCGCCAACACCCTCACAGCCCAGGCATTCATCACCACCGACCTCGATGACAACCAGATCACCGCGTTCCACCCGGGGGCGATGGAGTTCTCGCACATGAACCACATCTCCGACTGGATGAACGTCAACCTCGCGATCGTCGGCCCCGACGGACGCGAAGGCATGCTGCAGCATGCGCGGGAGCTCTCGCAGCACGAGATCCCCTTCGTGTTCGATCCGGGCCAGGGCCTGCCGATGTTCAGCGGCGCGGAGCTGCTCGAATTCATCCGCCAGGCCACCTACGTCACCGTCAACGACTACGAGGCCAAGATGATCGAGGAGCGGACCGGCGAGCAGATCGACGCCCTGGCCGAGGTCGTCGACGCGCTGGTCGTCACGCGAGGCGCGTCGGGCTCCACGATCTACACCGGCGGCCGGCGCATCGAGATTCCCTGCGTCAAGGCCAGGCAGATCGTCGATCCCACCGGCTGCGGGGACGCCTACCGCGCCGGCCTGCTCTACGGCATCTCCACCGGTCGCGACTGGCAGACCTCCGGGCAGCTCGCAGCCGTGATGGGCGCGATCAAGATCGGCTCGGCCGGCGGGCAGAACCACGAGTTCACGCGCGAGGAAGTCGAGCAGTTGTACCGGGACACCTTCGGCGGCGACCTGTGGCCCGAGTGAACACAGGCGCCGGGGTTCAGACGCGGTTGCGCGTCACACGGCGCATTCGCGCACGTCGTCCACGCGGCCCATTTCGGTCACGCTTTCCAGCCGCACGGTAAAGCCCCAGAGCCGGCCGAGGTGCTTCATGACTTCCTGCGCCTCGTCCAGGTCGAGCGGCCGCCCGCGCTGGATCTGGTGGCGCAGCACGAGCGAGCGGTCGCCGTCGCGTTCGAAGCCCGTGACCTGGATATCGGGCACCCGCTGGTCGCGGTTGTGCTGCTGCGCGAGGAGCTGGCGCAGCCGGGCGTAGCCGGCGTCGTCGTGGATCGAGTCGACCTCGAGCATCGGCTTGCCCTCGTAGTCGGCAACGCCGAAGAGGTGGAATTCCCGCATCAGCCGCGGCGACAGGTATTGGGCGATGAACGACTCGTCCTTGAAGTTGCGCATCGCGAAGTCGAGCGTCTTCTTCCAGTCGCTGCCGGCGATCTCGGGGAACCAGCGCCGGTCCTCCTCCGCAGGCCGCTCGCAGATGCGCCGGATGTCCTGCATCATGGCGAAGCCCAGCGCATACGGATTGATCCCGCCGTAGCCGCGCTCGTCGAAGCCGCGCTGCGCGACCACGCTGGTGTGGCTCTGCAGGAATTCGAGCATGAACCCGTCGTCGACCAGCCCCTTCTCGTACAGGCGGTTGAGGATCGTGTAGTGCCAGAAGGTGGCCCAGCCCTCGTTCATCACCTTGGTCTGCGCCTGGGGATAGAAGTACTGGGCGATCTTGCGCACGATGCGCGCGAGCTCTCTCTGCCAGGGCGCGAGCCGGGGCGAGAACTTCTCGACGAAATAGAGGACGTTCTCTTCGGGTTCGGCCGGGAACTTCGCCTTCGCGGCATCGGTCTTGGCCCCCTGCGCGGGAGGCAGCGTGCGCCATAGGTCGTTGTACTGGCGCCGGGCGTGCTCCCGGCGGTCGCGCGCGCGCGCTTCCTCGGCGCGCAGCGTGAGCGGCGCGGGGCGGCGGTAGCGATGCACGCCGTAGTCGCTGAGCGCGTGGCAGGAGTCCAGGATCTCCTCGACCGCGGGGACGCCGTAGCGCTCCTCGCAGTCCATCACGTAGCGGCGCGCGAAGACCAGGTAATCGAGGATTCCGTCCGGCTGGGTCCATTGCCGGAACAGGTAATTGCCCTTGAAGAACGAGTTGTGCCCGTAGTTCGCGTGCGCGATCACCAGCGCCTGCATCATCATGGAGTTCTCCTCCATCAGATACGCGATGCAGGGGTCGGAGTTGATCACGATCTCGTAGGCGAGGCCCCGCGCGCCCTTGCGGTAGGCACGCTCGTTGGTGATGAATTCCTTGCCGTAGGACCAGTGCGAATAGCCGATCGGCAGGCCGATCGAGGCATAGGCGTCGAGCATCTGCTCCGAGGTGATGACCTCGATCTGGTTTGCGTAGGTGTCCAGGCCGAACTCGGCCGCGGTGTCGGCGATCGCGACCTCGTAGCGCTCGATCAGCTCGAAACTCCAGTCGGCGCCGTGCGAAATCGGAGTCATGCCGCCGCCGTCTCTTTCTTGAAGAGCTCCCGGAAGACCGGGTAGATGTCCGAGCGCTCGCTCACCCGCTTCATGGCGAAGCAGGGATGGCAGACGGTCTGGTAACCGGCCCAGAGGCTGCTCATTCGCGTCTCGCCCGGATCACGGACTTCGACGTAGGCGAAATAGCGCAGCAGCGGCATCAGGCTTTCCTTCACGAAGTGCGCGCTCTTGCCGGCGTCGCTGCCGAACGCATCACCGTCGGAGGCCTGGGCGAGATAGAGGTTCCAGCTCGACCCCGGATAGCGCTCGACCGCGATGCGGTGCGCGAGCTCCAGCGCGGAGAAGACCACCGTGCCACCGCTCTTGCGGTCGTGGAAGAAGGTGTCCTCGTCCACCTCCTCCGCGTCGTCGGTGTGGCGTATGAATACCAGCTCGACCTGGTCGTACTTGCGCGACAGGAACAGGTACAGCATCGTGAAGAAGCGCTTGGCGAGGTCCTTGCGCGCCTCGTCCATCGACGCCGACACGTCCATCAGGCAGAGCATCACGGCGCGCGCAATCGGGGCCGGCGTCGCCACGCGGTTGCGGTAGCGCAGGTCGATCGCATCCAGGAACGGCACGCGCTCCAGGCGACCCCGGCGCAGCGCGACCTCCGCCGACAGCGCGGCGACCTCGTCCTCCGGCTGATCCTCCTCGAGGGCCCGGGCGAGGCGCACCTCGGTCTCCGCAAGCCGCTTCTGGATCGACGCGCAAAGCGCGATGCGCCTGCCGAGCGCGGTCTTGAGCGTGCGCCTCACCGAAAGGTTGCAAGGCGCGCCCTCGGTCACGTAGCCGGCGCGGCTCCACTTCTTCTGTTCCACCTGTCCGAGCACGGTGCGAGCGAGGCGCGGCAGCTCGAGGTCCTCGAAGAAGATCCTGAGAAACTCCTCGCGCGAAAGACTGAAGACGAAGTCGTCGACCGACTCGCCCGTGCCGGGCTCGTTTCCGCCCCCGCCTCCGGCCTTCTGCGGGCGCGGAATCGTGTCGCCGCGGACGAACTCGCGGTTGCCCGCGTGCACCACTTCGCGGTCCCCGCCCTCGCCGTGGCGGAAGCGCGGCTCGGCGATGTCCTTGACCGGAATGTTGACCTCGCCGCCCTTGTCCATGTCGGTGATCGAACGCTCGCCCACCATGCCCTTCACGGCGCGGCGTATCTGCTCCTTGTAGCGTCGCAGGAAGCGCTCGCGGTTGACGGCGCTCTTGTTGCGCCCGTTCAGGCGGCGGTCGATCAGGTGCAGCATGAGCTTGCGGGCTACGAGGACTTGCGCACCCGCAGGTACCACTCCGAGAGCAGCCGCACCTGCTTCTCCGTATAGCCCTTCTCGACCATGCGGGTGACGAAGTTCTGGTGCTTCTGCCGGTCCGCGTCAGAGGCCTTGGCGTTGAAGGAGATCACCGGCAGCAGTTCCTCGGTGTTGGAGAACATCTTCTTCTCGATCACCTCGCGCAGCTTCTCGTAGCTCCTCCAGTCCGGGTTCGTGCCGCCGTGGTTGGCGCGTGCGCGCAGCACGAAGTTGACGATCTCGTTGCGGAAGTCCTTGGGATTGGCGATGCCGGCGGGCTTCTCGATCTTCTCCAGCTCGGTGTTGAGCGCCGCGCGGTCGAAGCATTCGCCGGTCTCGGGATCGCGGAAGTCCTCGTCCTGGATCCAGCAGTCGGCGTAGGTCACG
>Ga0080064_1002798_pt1 | contig 28011 bp, 27 predicted proteins | sample Subgrocontami54m_FD_69260 | JGI IMG/M metagenome (GOLD analysis project Ga0080064, IMG submission 69260) | Subsurface groundwater microbial communities from S. Glens Falls, New York, USA - GMW46 contaminated, 5.4 m (SPADES assembly) (version 2) ...
CGAGAGCCTCCAGAAATCCTTCGCCGGCGTGCGGGCTGTGAACGAGGTGAGCATGGCGGTTAGCCCAGGCGAGATCCACGGCCTAATCGGCCCCAACGGATCGGGCAAGACGACGCTGGTCAACCTGGTGACGGGTGTCTACCGTCTGGGCGGAGGCATGGTTACGTTCGGTGGGGAGCGGATCGACGGCCTCACGCTCTACCAGGTCGCTCGGCGGGGTCTCGTGCGAACCTTCCAGAGTCCCCACATCTTCAGGCGGCTGACGGTGCGCGAGAACGTGATCATCGGCGCGCACCGGCACTTCCGGAGTGGATTCTGGCCCACGGTCGCGAATCTCGGTCATGCGGTGGCGGAGGAAGGGGAGATGCTCCACCGCGCCGACCGAATCCTGGTTGAGGTTGGTCTTGCTGACCGTGCCCAGGAGCAGGCCGTCGACCTTCCCTTTGGGATGCAACGTATGGTCGACGTGGCGCGCGCCATGATGTGCCGCCCCCGGATGATCATCCTGGATGAGCCCGCCGCAGGGTTGAGCGAGGTCGAGCTCGCGCACCTCGGCGGCGTGCTCCGGACGCTCCGCGACAGCGGCGTCACGATCCTGTTGATCGAGCATCACCTGGATTTTCTCCTGGGTCTTGTCGATCGGGTGACGGTGCTCGACTACGGCGAAACGATCTTCGAGGGGACGCCGACCGGGGTGCGCCGGGACGGGCGCGTCATTGAGGCGTACCTGGGGGCGTCTGCGAATGCTCAATCTTAGGAACGTCTCGGTCGTCTATGGCGCGGTCCAGGGCATCACCGATGTGAGCCTGACCGTGCCGGCAGGACAGGTAACGGCGATCGTCGGCGCCAATGGGGCGGGTAAGTCCACCTGCCTCAAGGTCATCAGCGGTTTGGTGGCGCCCAAGAGCGGCGAAGTCGTCTTCGAAGGCGTCGCGGTGACCCGCGTGCCTGCCGAGGGGCGCCGTGGTCTCGGGATCGCGCATGTGATGGAGGGACACCGGCTCTTCGGCGACCAGACGGTCCACAATAACCTGGTGCTCGGCGCCTACGTGCGGCTTCGCCGCGGGGACAAGAAGGCGGTGGCGGACGATGTTGCCGATATCTACGAGCGGTTTCCCATGCTCGCCGAGAAGCGAAACGCACTTGCGGCAGTGTTGTCGGGCGGACAGCAGCAAATTCTCGTCATCGCGATGGCGCTGCTCTCGCGCCCGAAGCTCCTGCTCCTGGATGAGCCCTCGCTGGGCCTCGCACCCAAGCTCGTGGATGAAATCTTCCGCCGGCTGGAGGAGTTGAAGCGCGCGGGACAGACGGTACTGCTAGTCGAACAGATGGCGTTACTCGCACTCGAGGTTGCCAGTACGGGCTACGTCTTCGAGCGGGGGCGCGTGGTTGGCCACGGGCCAGCTTCGGACCTGCTCCGGGGCGGGCTGGCTGGTCGCCTGAGCGAGATCTACCTTGGGCGCGATGGCGCCCCTCGTCCTGAGAACTGATCGCGGGAAGTCCGCAGGGAGGTCAAATGCAGAAACCAGTCACCTCGGGGCGGAAGGAGTTCGCCGGGAAGGTCGTCATCGTCACGGGCGCCGGCAGGGGCATCGGTCGCGGCATCGCGCGCGCCTTCGCCGAGGAGGGAGCGACAGTGGCCGTGTGCGGTCGTACGGCGGCGTCGCTGTCGGCCGTGGTAGGCGAGATCCTCGCGGCCGGAGGGGAGGCATTCCCGGTCCGTGCCGACATCTCGGCTGCAGGCGATGTCGACGCACTCGTTCGGACGGTCGTCGATCGCTGCGGCCGCCTCGACGTGCTGGTCAACAATGCCGGGGTCTTCCTGACTGCGCCCGTCGTCGACATGAGCGAGGAAGAGTGGGATCTGACCATCGCCATCGACCTCAAGGGTGTCTTCCTGTGCTGTCGCGCCGCTGGGCGCCAGATGATCGAGCAGCGAAGTGGTCGTATCGTGAACGTGACCTCGATTGCCCAGATCCGCGGCGGGACTCCTGGCCATGCGCACTACGGCGCGGCCAAGGCCGGGGTAGGGGCCTTCGCCAAGACCCTGGCTAAGGAAGTTGGGCCCTACGGGGTCACCGTGAACTGCATCGCGCCAGGGCTCATCGGGGATACGGAAATGGGTGAGGCGTCCAGACAGTTGGTGGGTGACGCCTACCTTTCCACGATCCCACTCGGTTGCCTGGGAAAGGTACAAGACATAGTCGACGCGGTTCTGTTTCTCGCCTCGGACCGGGCTCGGTACATCACCGGGGAAACGCTCAACGTCAACGGCGGGAGCCACATGGCCTAGTGTGTCCAGACCCGAAATGGTCTTGCCACGTGTGCCATCCGAGAGCGGAGCCGGTGGTCGCGCAGATGATGCGCGTTGCCTAGGAGCCTGTCGGACTTAGAAATTTGACGCAAAGCAGTGTGCTGTAGCATGCATTTAGAGGCGTCAAACGCCTCCTGGAAAATTTGGGAAGCAATCTAGCGCCTCGTGGCGACCGAAATATTGTTAAGTCCGACAGGCTCCTAGGCCGTGGGCGCAGCCGTAACTGAAGTACGGCTTGCAGAAGTCGTGAATCGCCCGTCCGAGGAAATCGGGCAGAATGCGGATGGCCCAAAGGGCTGCGGTGCCGCGTTTGGGATGGATGTCCTAGTAGGTGGCCTTCGCCGTCGAGGCGTTCGACTAACGCTGAAACTCAAGTGTTCGATTAACGCTGAAACTCGGCCCTTTAGACATCGGTAACCCCCTTCTTCAGACAACGACTATTTACCCCAAAATCGTGTCCAAGAAAACCGGGGGCGCCCCAGTACACCCAGTTCTTGAAAGCACCAGAATGAATCTCAACCTCTTTGGAGGGTGTTTATATGGACTACTCTTATGCAATCCGAGTCGCTGCAAACAAGTATCCAAAGCGAACTGCAGTCCTATATAAGGATACGAGAACAAGTTTTGAAGAGTTGGACCAAAGAATTAACAGGTTGGCTGGAGGTTTACTGGACATCGGGATGGGTGGAACACGTGTGGCCTCTATTTTATTAAACGAGCCAATGACGATCTACTTATATATGGCTCTAGCGCGCATCGGTGCGGTCAGTGTACCGCTCAATGTGAGGCTGAAAGAACGCGAGAAGGAGTATATCGTTCAGAATTCCGAGGCTACCAAACTTATTGTTGACAACGAATATTTGGGTGAAGCGATCCACCTTCGCGACCATATACCCAACCTGAATGCTCTGGTTACTGTGAATGCCAAAGGCGTGAATGATTCCACCCTCATGCATTTAGAGGAAATCGCTGACAGGGGGGCTTCTGAGGAAATTACAGCGGATGTAAAAGAGGACGACCCGGCGATGATCATGTATACCTCAGGGACAACGGGTTTCCCCAAGGGCGTAGTCCGGACCCATGGCGCGAATCTATGGAACGTTGCTAACTCTGCACTTGGCTCCCCCCGTAATCCGAAGGATATCGAGTTGTTCACGCTACCCATCTTTGGCATTGGATTTATCCATTTTGCCATGCCGACACTGCTCGCCGGGGCAACCCTGGTACTGGACCGAGCTTTTAATCCGAAGCGAACATGGGAATTGATAGAGAAGCATAGGGTAACTCGGACCTTTCTGGCGCCGACGATGGTTGATTCAATGCTCGCTGTTCCTGAGAACAAAACATATGATATATCGAGCCTCGAGATCATTTACAGCGCCTATGATTTTGCTGAAAAGCTTCGGGACCGTGCTCTCGAACGCTTCGGAAATCGTTTTGTGTACATGTACGGGTTAACCGAGGGCCAATTGACCTGTGCCCGCCCCGGAGAATTTGCGAATAACCCAACAAGCGCGGGAAAGGCGATGGGAATGATGCGAGTGAGAATCCTAAATGATAAGGGAGCGCCGCTGGAGGTAGGACAAATTGGGGAAATCGCTTTAGAAGGGCCTTCCATTATGTCTGGCTATTACCACTTGCCTGAAGCAACAACTCAAAGCCTGCGTAACGGTTGGGTACTCACCGGCGATCTGGGATACCTGGATGAAGAGCAGAATGTCCACTTTAGTGGACGCAAAAAGGAACTCATTAAGACGGGTGGCTTCAATGTAGATCCGATTGAACTTGAAAACAAGCTTCTCGAACTAGAAACTCTTCGTGAAGCAGCGGTCGTAGGCGTTCCGGATGAACACTGGGGTGAGATGGTGGTCGCCTTCGTGGCCAAAAATCCGGAGGCGAAGATATCCGAAGAAGAGATAATCCATTTCTGCAAAAAGGAAACAGCGGATTACAAAGTACCGAAAAGAATTATCTTCGTAGAAGAATTGCCCAAGAACCCCACGGGCAAGGTGGAACGAGGCAGATTACGTACCCTTTGGAAAGAGGAGCACTCCTAGTTTGCCTCAAAATTCATGTCCCTGGTGGCAAATGAATGCGAGACAGGGCAAGAATCTGAAATTTACTATGGTAAATTCCGGTAAATGCCGGACGGATGCACACAACATAGCTCCAGGGGGTGAAAGGTTATGTTGGGGTCGTATAATTACTGTCGAAAGGCAGGCCAACGATGTCATCGAGGAAGAAGCTGAGGATGGTTGCGTCAGGTATGGAAGTTCTCACGCCGCCCGAACCTGGCACGATGACTCCCGCGTCGAGCTGTTCGTTCAGATAATTCTGGAGCTGGGCGTACTCGTCGTCGTCCAGGCAGCGCGAAAGCGCCTTCGTGAAAAAGGGCGCTTCGATAAACTCGAACGCGCGCGTAGGCTACGGCATTGACGTATCAATGTCCAGCTTCGTGGGTCGTGAAACGATGGGGTTGAACGTCGTGCTCGGTCCCCCGGAACAAGACCCCGCTAGCGCAGCTCGAAGCCGAGCGCCTTCACCATCGAGCGCATCCGGTCGCGTCCGTTCATGCCATTCAAGCCGGCCATGCGCGCGAACACCCTGTCGGTCCAGTTGACGTTGCCCATGCCTTGGCCGCGCGAGAAGGCGGCCACTGTCTCGTCGTAGTTTGCCACATGCTCCATCTCGGCCTGGGGCGTGTAGCGCTCGCGGAACGCCAGCACCGGTTGCGGCAGGCGTGGCTTGATGTCGGCTGGCCGCGCCGGGTCCTCGCGGCCGACGCACATTCCGAACACCGCCATAGCCCGCGGCGGCAGGCCGAGTTCGGCAGCGACGCGTTCGGGGTCGTTGCGCAGCGCGCCGACATAGCAGGTGCCGAGGCCCATCGATTCGGCGGCGACCGCGGCGTTCTGCGCCGCCAGCCCGGCGTCGATGGCAGCGGCCATGAAAAATTCCAAATAGTCGCAGCCTTCCAGCGTGCGGCCGCGCGCGGCGGCCACGCGGTCCGCCCGCGAGAGGTCGGCGAGCCAGACCAGCAGCAGCGGCGCCTGTTCGATCTGCGCCTGTCCGTCCGCGACCTGCGCCAGCCGGGCCTTGCGGCCGGCATCCTCGACTGCGATCACGCTCCAGAGCTGGAGGTTGGAGGTGCTGGCTGCGGATTGCGCGGCGGCCACCAGCGTCTCCAGCGTGCCCGGCGGCAGGGCGTCGGGCAGGTAGGCGCGCACCGTGCGATGCGCGAGCAGGCAGCGCAGTAGGTCGTTAAGCCGGCCTGCAGCCGGCACGGCATCCGCGCCATAGCGGGCCTGCAGCAGGGCAGCGTCGGTCAGGGCGGGCTTGGTAGTTTCGGTTGCGGACATGCGGCGCTCCAGATTGGCAAATCGAAGGGGAAGGGGTGGGGCACGGGATGTTCACTCCGGCTTCACTCCCATTTTTTCCAGGAAGGTGTTGTAGATAGTGAAGTGCTCGATGACTTCTTTTTCCAGTTGACTGCGCGCCAAGCCATCCACTGCCACTACCCTTAAGCTCGACAGCCGGTCCACGTATCCTACCTTATGCGGCCATCGCGTATGGCACATCAATTGCTTCCGTTTCACAATAGCGATCTAAGCATTGCACCGCATGAAATTTTTTGTACTTTATTTTTAATAGGTTGCATTACAAAACGGATAACACACTGAAGCTTGCCAATTCACCGGGAGAGAGAGATGGTGGAGTTTCAACAAGTCCCTGTCAAGAGCTCGACAAACCGGGAGCCATGCCGGTCGAAGGCAGATTTCCGCGATGTGCGCTATTGGCCGAAGAACGAATCCTGGCGGTGTAAGCGACCTACCTGAGAATCCGGGTGTCCGAGGTCCGGTAGCGTGCGCGTCGAAGATATGGCGGCAAGGAGTGTAATGACTCACGTGTTGATCGTCGAGGACCACGAGGAGAATCGCACTCTCCTCAAGATGTTGCTCGAGGCCAATGGCTACCGGGTGACGGTTGCGGGCGACGGCCTGGAGGCGCTGGCCGCCGCACGGTGCGATGCGCCCGATGCCATTGTCTCCGACGTGCTGATGCCGAAGATGGACGGCTTTGCCCTGTGCCGCGCCTGGATGCAGGATGCGGGGCTCAGGCCCGTTCCGTTCATTTTCTACTCAGCCACTTATGTCCACCCCAAGGACGAGCAATTCGCCATGGCGCTGGGTGCGGTGCGCTATCTGATCAAGCCCGTGGAGGCGGAGGTGTTTCTGGGGGAACTGCGCGCGGTGCTGCAGCAGTGGGCTGGGCACACCGCGCCCGCCCCGGCCTCGCCGCTGGACGACCTCACTTCGCACGCTCTGCACGAGTTGGCGCTCACGCGCAAGATCGAGGACAAGATCGCGCAACTGGAGACGGCGAACCGCAGGCTGCGCGAGAGCGAAGAGAAATACCGGCGCATCTACGACAATCTGCAGGACGTCTATGTCGAGGCGAGTTTGGATGGAACCATATTGGAAATGAGCCCCCAGGTCGCGACGCTGTCGAAGGGGCAATACAAGAGGGAAGATCTTATCGGAACACCGGTGAATGCATTGTGTGCCGATTCCCATTACAGGGACGCCATCTTGGAAGCCATCAAGCAACGCGGCCGGGCCATCGACGTGGAATCGGTGTTCAGGAACTGCGACGGATCCCTCGTTCCATGCTCGGTCTCCGCGACGATCGTGCGCGGCGCCGATGGCGAATTGAAGACCGCCGCTACTTTGCGCGATATCACCGGGCGCAAGCAGGCCGAGCGCGAACTGGTCGAAGCGGAGGCCCGGTCCCGGAGTCTGGTAGAGCAGTGGTTCACCGGGATATTCGTCTTTCAGGACCAAAGGCTTGCCTATTGCAATCCCCGCTTCGTCCAGATTCTCGGCTACGCTTCGGAAGCCGAGTTGATCGGCAAGGACATGTTGTCGATTCCGGTCGAGAAGGACGTTGCGGCGGCGGCCGACACCCTGCGCCGTTTGTTTGACGAGGAAGCGGGCCCCGTCAGCCACGCTTTCGCCGCCGTGCGCAAAGACGGCTCGATCATCGAGCTGGAATTGCAGGGCATTCGGGCGACCTACCTTGACCGGCCGGCAATCCTCGGGATGATCCAGGAAATCTCCGGGAAAAAGCGCGCCGCGGAGCGGACTTAGCGCTGTTTCGCGCAACGCGAAAATGCGTTCATGAGCACAGTGCAGGTGGTCACGACCCTGAGCGAAATGCGCGACCCCTAAACCGCCGGCCACAAGCGGAGGGTGGCGGAGATCGCGGTCGCCATCGGCGCCGAGCTCGGCTTCGACGCGCGCCGGCGTGGCGATGATCCTCGGCGGCATCTGGCTCACCAGCCACGCCGATAATCCCGAGGCCGAAGCCGGGATGGAGAACTGAACGCAATCGCGCGGGATCAGTCTTCCAGCGTGAAGCCCACCTTGATCGTCACCTGCCAGTGGGCCACTTTCCCGTTTTCCACGTGACCGCGCGTCTCGATGACCTCGAACCAGTGGATATCGCGCACCGACGCGGAAGCCTTGGCGATAGCGGTACTGACGGCATCCTCTATGTTCTTGGTTGAGGACCCGGTGAGCTCGATATGCTTGTAGACGTGGTTGCTCATGCTGCTCTCCTGAAGAAAAATGGCTGATGGCAGAGAGGGTGACCCTGGCAGATGAATTGTCCGCCTTTTTTCTCGGGGCTGGCAAATCGGGGTGCTGCTGCCGCATCTCATCCGGCTCCCGGTCCATTGCGGATTCTCTGCAATAATGCCGCCCATGCTTCGCCCGACAAACCGCGCCGCAGATCCGGCACCAGCAGCGGACGCACGAACACGGCTGCTGACAGGGCCGATCCTGGCGACGATGGCGCGCCTTCGGCCTCGAACTTGGCGGCTTGTTCGCAGTGACTGCGGCAGCGTTGGTGGTGTCCGGGTGATGTACGCAATAGGTGTTTGGCGCTATTTCTTCTCACCATACGCAATCGCGACCTTGAGCGTCGCCGGCGCAGCGACCGGGACGATCCGCCGCGCGGGGTGGGCCGGCGTTGAACGATCGTTGTTCGCCGCGGCCAGAACGTGACAGAATGCGAGCTGGCGGTCCGGGCGCAGTCTTCGACGATCGGCTGTCGAGGCAGATGGGGATCCCGCGATGAGACTTTCATTTCGCTTTATCGTACCGCTTGCCCTCGCGCTCGCCGCGATTGCGTACGCGGTGGTTCCGCTGGTCGATCAACTCACCCTGAAGTGGTTCGTCAGGGATCTGGAAATCCGCACCTCCCTGATCACCAATACCATTCAGGAACCGTTGCAGGCATTGGTGCGTGAAGGTTCGCGGGTAAAGGTATTGCGCTTTCTCAATCGCATTACCCAGGATGAGCGCCTGTTCGCGCTCGGCTTCTGTGACGTGAACCGGAAACTGCTTTACAAGACGCTCGCCTTTCCCAATACGATCAACTGCAGCGACCCTGTCCGCGATCCGGACAGCGACAAGGGCGCCGGGCACGGCCGGCTGGTCGAACTCGGGCGCGGGCTGATTCAAGTCACGGTAAATCCCGTCGAAGACGAGGGCACGCCCTATGGCTACCTGGTCATGGTGCATGACATGAGTTTCGTCGAGCGCCGCAGCGAGGACACGAAGAAATACGTGTTCTACCTGTTCCTGGCCATCGGCGCGATCGTCTCGCTCATCACTGTGGTCATCGCGGAGTTGAGCTGGCGCGGATGGGTGGCTGGCTTGAAATCGCTGATCCGCGGCGAAAGCTTCAGGCACAGCGGGAACGAAGTGCGAATGCCGGAGTTGAGACCCGTGGCACGGGACTTGCAGGCGCTGATCAGGGAACTCGAATCCGAGCGACGAAGCCGCGACGAGACGCAGGTCAACTGGTCGGCCGAAACGCTGCGCGGCATTTTGCGCGACGACCTCAAGGGTGAAGAGATCCTGATCGTATCGAATCGCGAGCCCTACATTCATTTGCGGAACAACGACCGCGTCGAAGTCCGGCGGCCCGCAAGCGGCCTGGTGACGGCGCTCGAGCCGGTGATGCGGGCGTGCTCGGGAACGTGGATCGCGCACGGCAGCGGCGATGCGGACCGCGACGCGGTCGATGCGCATGACCACGTCATGGTGCCGCCCGACAAGCCCGCTTACCGCATCCGCCGCGTATGGCTGACGCAGGAGCAGGAGGCCGGTTATTACTATGGCTTTTCCAACGAGGGGCTTTGGCCGCTGTGCCATATCGCCCATACGCGGCCGACGTTCCGCTCGAGCGACTGGTCTGCCTACGTCGAGGTCAATCGCAAGTTCGCCGAAGCGGTCGTCACGGAGACAAAAGCGGAAGACCCCATCATCCTGGTCCAGGATTACCATTTCGCGCTGCTGCCGCGGATGCTGCGCGAGCGCCTGCCGAACGCCACCATCATCACCTTCTGGCACATTCCCTGGCCCAATGCGGAAGCGTTCGGCATCTGCCCCTGGCGCGAGGAACTGCTCGACGGACTGCTCGGCAGCAGCATCCTGGGCTTTCACACCCAGTTTCACTGCAACAACTTTCTCGAGACCGTCGACCGCTATATCGAGGCACGCACCGATCGCGAGACGTTCACCATTTCCTACGGCGGCGAGCAAACCGCCGTGCACCGCTATCCGATCTCGATCGATTGGCCGCTCGCATCGCCGGCAATGGAGAAACCGGTGGAGGCGTGCCGGGCGGAAATCCGGCGCAAGAACGGGCTCGCCCCCGACGCGCTGCTCGGGGTGGGCGTGGACCGGCTCGACTATACCAAGGGCATTCTCGAGCGCTTCATCGCGGTCGAGCGCCTGTTGGAGCTCGAGCCGCAATGGATCGGCAAGTTCGTGTTCGTGCAGATTGCGGCGCCGTCCCGTTCCAGCATTGACGAATACCAGAATTTCGACGCCAGGGTGCGCGCGCTGGCGCGCAGGATCAACGAGCGTTTTGCGCGCGACGGCTACGAGCCAATTTGCCTCAAGGTTGAGCATCACGAAGCCGATGCCGTGTATGAATATTACCGGGCAGCCGATTTGTGCTTCGTCAGCAGCCTGCACGACGGCATGAACCTCGTGGCCAAGGAATTCGTCGCGGCGCGCGATGACGAGCGCGGCGTGCTCCTGCTCAGCCAGTTCACCGGCGCGTCGCGCGAACTCACCGAGGCGCTGATCGTGAACCCGTACAATGTGGATCAGTGCGCGGCGGCCCTGCATGTCGCGCTGACCATGCCGCAGGCCGAGCAGCGCGCGCGCATGCACAGCATGCGCGGGCTGATTCAGGAATTCAATGTGTACCGCTGGGCCGGCAGAATGCTGCTCGATGCGGCGCAAATGCGCATGCGCAGGCGGCTGCATGCGCGCACCGGTGACGATGGCAGGCGGGCCGGTGCGCGCCGCGCTTGATCCCGGTGTGCGTGCCGGCGGCCCGGCCGCCCGGCCGCCGCCGCAATGGGACGAGTGAAATCCAGGCAGGAAAGTTGATATGAGCGAGCAGCTTGAACCCGTGATTGCGACATCCGCCGACGGCTGGGCGCTGTTTCTGGACATCGACGGGACGCTGCTCGAGTTGGCAGCGCATCCGGCTGCGGTGACGGTCGATCAGCACCTTGCGCATCTGCTGCGCCGTTTGTACGATGAGACCGCGGGCGCGGTTGCGCTGATCAGCGGGCGGACGGTGACGGACGCCGATGCACTGTTCGCCCCGCTCCAGCTCTGTGTCGCCGGGCAGCACGGCGCCGAGCGCCGCGACTTTACCGGCGGGCTGCATCTGCATGCGCCGCCTCTGGACGGGCTGCGGCGGGCTGCCGAGCAGCTGCGCCGGGTGGTTTCAGCGCATCCGGGTCTGGTGCTGGAGGAGAAGGGCATGAATCTTGCGCTCCATTTTCGCGGCGCGCCGCTGCTGGAGGCGGAATTGGTTCCGCTACTCGAAGGGCTGGTGTCGGAACTGGGGCCGGACTTCGAGCTCCAGGCGGGCAAGATGGTTCTGGAAATCAAGCCGACGGGCAGGGATAAGGGCACGGCCATCGAGGCGTTCATGCAGGAGCATCCGTTTCGGGGCCGGGTCCCGATTTTCATCGGTGATGATCTCACCGACGAGTACGGGTTTGCGCTGGTCAACCGGCTCGGCGGCCATTCGATCAAGGTCGGGCCGGGCGCATCCGCAGCGCTGTGGCGCCTGGCGGACGCGTCCGCGGTGCGAGGCTGGCTCGATCGATTGGCGAAGAAATGGCAGACCCGCTGCAATACGCCGGCATGAGCAGCCTCGATCTTGCGCTGATCGGAAATTCCGACGTCGCGGCGCTGATCGATGCGCGCGGAGCGATCGTCTGGAGCTGCATGCCGCGTTTCGACAGCGACGCAGTGTTTTGCTCGCTGTTGCGCGAAGGGCAGAATGACGAGGACTTCGGCTTCTTTGCCGTCGAGCTCTCCGATTTTGAGCGCGCCGAGCAGGCTTACGTCGAACACACGGCGATTCTGAGCACGCGCCTGCATGACCGGCACGGCGGCGCGATCGAGATCGTCGATTTCGCGCCGAGATTCAACCAGTACGGCCGAATGTTCTGTCCGATGACGCTGGTGCGGCAAATTCGCCCGCTGTGCGGCAGTCCGCGCATTCGCATCAAGTTGCGCCCGGCGTGTGATTACGGCAGCCGGCGCCCCCGCGTCACCGCGGGCAGCAGCCATGTGCGCTACGTCATGCCGGAGCTGGTGCTGCGCGTGACGACCAACACCTCGCTTACCGCGATTCTCGAGGAAACGGAAATCGTGCTGAATGCGCCGATGGCCTTCCTCCTCGGACCGGACGAAACGCTGCAGGGTTCGGTGCAGGACGTGTGCCGGCGCTTTTTCGAGGAAACGGCGGCCCATTGGCGGGAATGGGTGCGTTACCTTGCGATTCCATACGAATGGCAGGAGGCGGTGATCCGGGCCGCCATCACGCTAAAACTGAACGCGTTCGACGATACCGGCGCGATCGTCGCTGCGGTCACGACCTCGATTCCGGAAGCCGCGGATGGCAGGCGCAACTGGGACTACCGCTATTGCTGGCTGCGCGATGCCTATTTCGTCGTGAACGCGCTGAACCGGCTCAATGCCACGGTGGGCATGGAGCGCTATATGGATTACATCGTCAACGTGACCGCGGGCACGAACGGCACCGAACTGCAGCCCGTATACTGCATCAGCGGCGATCCCAGAATGGACGAGCGCGAAATCGGCTCGCTCCCCGGCTATCGCGGCATGGGGCCGGTGCGCGTCGGCAACCAGGCGCATCTCCAGGTCCAGAACGACGTTTACGGCTCGGCCGTGCTCGCCTCGGCCCACCTGTTTTTCGACCAGCGCGTCAGGCACCGCGGCGATGAAGGCCTGTTCCGGCGGCTGGAGGCGCTGGGGGAGCGCGCAGCCGCGCTCTACGACCAGCCCGATGCGGGCCTGTGGGAACTGCGCGGCGCGGCGCGTGTGCATACCTTCTCCAGCGTGATGTGCTGGGCCGCGTGCGATCGCCTGGCGAAAATTGCCGCGCACATCGGACTTGCCGAGCGCGCCGCTCACTGGCGCGGCGCGGCCGACCGGATGCGGCCGGTCATCATCGAGCGCGCCTGGAATCCCGGCCGCAACAGTTTCGTCGCCACCTTCGGCGGCGAATCTCTCGATGCGAGTCTGCTGCTGCTCCACGAACTGGGATTCCTGCGCGCCGATGACCCGCGTTTTGCCGGGACGGTCGAGGCCGTCGAGCGCGAATTGCGCAAAGGCGAATACGTCTTTCGCTATAGCGACCAGGACGATTTCGGCGTGCCGACCAACGCCTTTATCGTCTGCACTTTCTGGTACATCGACGCCTTGGCCGCGCTCGGCCGGACGGCCGAGGCGCGTGCGCTGTTCGAGCGCATGCTCGCCTCCCGCAACCGCCATGGCCTGCTGTCAGAGCACATCGATCCGCGCACAGGCGAGTTGTGGGGAAACTATCCGCAAACTTACAGCATGGTGGGGCTGATCAATTCGGCAATGCGCTTGAGCATCTCCTGGGACCATGCGTTCTGAGTGCCCGGTCCGGGCGCGATGGTGCCCGAGCGCGGCTTTCGAGGCGTCAAAACTCGACTGTCGCTCACTGCTTGGCATCGCCGGCGGCGTCACCGCGCCGACCTACGCCGAGCTTTATGCCAAAAAATCAAGACCCACTACATTTGGTAGACTTGGGAGCTAACCGGATAAGCACGGAATAATGTTTTTTTGACGGAAGTTAGTCGAAACTTTCACAATGACAAAGGTCAACTCATATTACCGGTAACGGCGCGATCCCGAGGTATAATTCCCGCAGGCAGCATGCAGGGGCGCCAGCCTCCGCGGCGCCCGCTTTGAGATCGATCATTCAGGACTATCGAGGTCGACATGTCGGAAGCCAGTGTGAAAAAAGGTGTTGCCTCCGGACAAGGCGCGGCGCATCTGAAACGCGGCCGGTGCTCGTCGACGTGGAGCCGTCCATGCGCGACATGACGGAGGAGCGGCTGGTCCTGTTCAACCGGTAACATGAACACGGCGCTTAGCCTTGGTACCGCGGGAATTGGGCGCTAGGGAATCGTCTATAATCTATCTATAAGAAATTGCATTTCACCGGTGCGGTGCCCGCTATCGGGCGGCGCTGGTGTGGCGCCGGACAGAGTGAGCAAAGAATATGAAAAAACCTGCACGCACGAAGACCCTCCCGCCGGACGAGGAAGTCCGCGATCCCGGCAAGGAGCGCAGTGGCATCCAGTCGATCGAACGCGCTTTCGCGATTGCCGAGGAAATTGCCCGCAATCGCGAAGGCATCGGCCTCGCGGAGTTGAGCAAGCGCGTAGGGCTGCATAACAGCACGACGTTTCACCTGGTCAAGACGATGGTGCAGCTTGGCTATGTGAGCCAGCTCGCGGATTCGCGGAAGTACCGCATCGGTCGGCGCATGTTCACGCTCGCGGCAGGCGCGCTGGACGAGATCGAACTCGTCAATGTAGCCACTCCGATAATCGAGACCCTTACCCGTAAGACCGGCGAGTACAGCCATTTTGCGATCCGTTCAGGGGAGGAAATCGTGGTCGTGGCCAAGACTGCCGGCACCGGCATGTTTTAACTGGTCGACCGCGTCGGGACAGTTCGGCCCGCGCATGGCACGGCATTGGGCAAGGTCCTGCTGGCGGCGCTTGCGCCGTCCCAGCTCGAGCGCTATCTGGAAACCTGCGAGTTGCGCAGATTCACCGCCAAGACCATCATCGAGCGGGATACGTTGCTGCGCGAGATCGAGGAGGTGAGGCGCAAGGGGATTGCCTTCGACGATGGCGAATTCGATGCGGAGGTTCGATGCGTGGCCGTGCCGGTGTGGGACTTTGCCGGCAGGGTTGCCGGTGCCATCGGCATGTCCGGACCGATGTGGCGGCTTTCGCTGCAGGCGTTGCAGGAGAAGTCGAAGTACGTGCGCGAGGCCGCGGCAGCGCTGTCTGCGGAGCTGGGTTACCACGCCGAGCAGGAACTGGCCGCATCGATCGCCTGAGCAGGCCGACTGGCGCAGCGCAAGCCCGGAACCATGGGCGATAGTCCCGAGCCGGAACGAGACCGGGCCCCGGCTATTCCGGTTTACGCCGGGGCATCTGATGCGCGACGCGGGATCAGATCGACTTCAAATCTCCAGCCGACGTTTTGCCGTCCTGGCCCTTTTGCAATTCGTACTGAATTTTCTGGCCTTCGTTCAAGGTGGCCAGGCCGGCTTTTTCCACGGCAGAGATATGCACAAACACGTCTTTCGAGCCATCATCTGCCTGGATAAAACCGAAACCCTTGCTTGCGTTGAACCATTTCACTGTTCCAGTAGCCACAAAAATCTCCTGATAAGAATGTAGTCGAATATCGACCCGGGCAATGCCTGAGCCCAAGTCAATAGAGGGACAGTCTAATGCATCGCGCCTCAGGTTGCTACTGCAAGCGGGGCGAATCATGAAATAAGGGCGCCGACCCGGAGGCTGATTCCCTTAACATGGACCCCGGTCGAGGGATACGTCGCGGGCCGACCCGGCGTAATAGAGGAGACGAGATGTTGAGTCTGGTCCTGCCTACGGTCGCTTTTTTGATTGCGGGCTACTTCGCCAAACGCTATCTCGACGACATGGGCATGCCCAAAGGCACGACGCGCAGTGTCTGGATATTTTGCGTCGCGGCCGCGGTCTCTTACCTGGTCGCATTCATTGTGGACTGGATCGGGACGTGACCCATTTCGCGTTTTGCGACGCCCGAATCATGGCGGCCGGCACGCTGCTGCACCGGCTGAACATGGAGTTCCGCGAGTTCGACCGCGACTACAAGCCGGTGGCCATGGTGCCGGAGGCCGCGCGCGGGCAACCTTAATGCGCCGGTGCGTCTCTGGTGCGCCGTCTGACCACTTTCTCGCCGACCAGAGCACCGACGACGACGACGGCCCCCAATATTTGCAGCGGTGTCAGCGTTTGGCCAAGAAAGAGGAATGCCGTTCCCATGGTGAAGAGCGGTTCGGCGTACTGAAACAATGTGGCTCTGGCAGGACCGATCAGCGAAATCGCGACAAAGAATCCGACCATCGCGATCCCCGAGAACAGGACAGAGCCGGCAAACCCCCACCAGCCGGTGACCGTATGCGGTAACAGGTACTCGCCGCGAAACAGGACGATTACGATGGCGACGGCCGAGGCCATTGTCAGGATGTAGAGCGTGACGGGGCGCGGATCGCCACTGCGGATTACCCGACTGCTGACTGCCGACACGATCGCCAGGCCGAGGGCGGCAATGCCGCTGTAGATTACCCCCTCGAAAGGCAGCGCCTCGCGGCTGACACCCAGTGCCAAGGCCAGGCCGGCGAAGGCGAGCACACCTGCGGCAATCGTCGTAACCGGCAGACGCTCCCAGCCCATTACGGCAAGGATCACGCTGGTCAAGATGGGAAACAGGAAGAAAATCAGGATGGCAAGTGCGACCGGCAGAATTTCGATCGCGCTCAGCAATGCGAGGGTATAAACCGCTGTCACGATGCCAAGGGCCAGGGCGACCACACCATCGCGTCGCGGCAAGGTAGGTGGCTTACCCGCGAGCGCCAGTATGGCGGCGAGGGCGATAGCCGGGAAGAGGAACCGCGCCGTGGATAACGATACGGGGTCGCTGCCGCCTGCATAGGCGATGTTCGCCAGTGTGTTGCCGAGCGCGAAAAACAGGCCGACGCCGACGATAACGGCGATACCCAGATATTCGCGCGATCGGTCCATTCGTTTCGCCCCCGTGAGTTGCCCCTGCGTGACGCCGGTGTCGGGTGTGCAGGTGCGTCGTTTTCTTGAACGGATAGATCCTAGCTAGGGCCGCAGTGGTTAACCTCAGGTGGCTTTCTCAACCGTGAAGAGAAGGAGCCAGAAGATGAACGCCGCGACCCATGGAGAGCAAGGTAGCGCATCGGCGCGGCGTCAGGTGCCGACGGTCTGGATGACCTCCACGAAGTCGCGGCTGCGCGTGACCTTGTCGCCCCACACACGGTCGAACTCCGCCACCAGGCGCTTGCGCGCATCGGAGCCCTGGATGGCCTGTGCACGCGCCATGCCGTCGAATTCGTAGAAGGCGTGGCGCACGGACGCGTCCATCGCGCTCCATCCGCGTCACGCGCGCCGCGCATTGAATCCCTTGAGCGCATCCGGCAGGTGCTCGTGCTGGTACCAGCGGTCGAAGTCGTCCTTCACGGCCGCATCCACGACCTGGGCACGCACGATGAAATAGGCGGTCATCTCGCTCTCTCTTTCGGTTCTTCACGCAGCTGCGTAAGGGCCGGAACCGACGGACGAAGAGCCCGGTCAATCCCAGTCGGTGATCAGTCTACGCCCGAATGTCTGCTCAGGGTCGGTTGCGGTCAGTCACGTTTTCCGGAAGCGGACGTTGAAACCGGCTGCCCTGATTACCTCTTGGGCAGTGCGCTAACGTCCGCTCAGGCCGACAAGCGGACGGTCAAGGTGGTCAGCCCCTGGTTCACACCGTCCCGAGATCAAATCCGGCCTTCGTCCGCAGAGCGCGCGAGGGCTCGCCCGTGAGCAGCGCGGCGAGGCGCCGTGCTGCGTCGGGGTTGGCCGCGCCAGCGCATACGCCGACGGAATACACGGTTGCGAGATCGAACTCGCGCGGCAGCAGCCCGGCCAGCACCACGCCCGGAGTGTTGTTGATCTCCGTGACCTGGGCGCACCCCACAAGCCGCGCACCTTTGGACTGGGCCAGTTCGCGCATGGCCGTGGCCCCGTTCGGATAGGTCTTCAGGCGCGGCCCGACTTCGCCGCGGATGCCGAGGGTGTCCAACACGCGCGCGAAATGGATGCCCGCGGTCGCTTTTTGCGGATCCGGGAGAAAAATGCCCTCTGCGGCGAGCAGGGCGGCGCGCAGCGCGCCTGCGCTTGCGATGTCGGGCAAGGGGTCGCCCGCGCGCACCGCGACGCCGGTGCGCACGCGGCCGAGGTCGGCGCAACTGTCCTGCAGCACCTGCCCGCCTGCCGCGAGTTCGGCGATCAGCGCCTGGGTCAGGATGACCAGGTCGGCGGGTGCGCCCGCGAGCAGCTTTGCCTTCATCTCGCCGACCGCGCTGAAGGTGCAATCGAGATCGTATCCCGTCGCGGCGCGGAAATCGGCGGCCAGCGCGTTCACCACGCTTTGCGCGGCGCCGCCGCTCAGTACATTCAACTGCATCGAATTTTCTCCAAAGGAATCACTCTGCCGCGGCGGCGTCTTCCGGCATCGCGTCAATCCACCTTGGCGCCGGAAATTTTCACCACCTTCGCCCATTTGGCGATGTCGTCGCGCAGGTACTGCCCGAACTCGTCGGTGCTCATGCTCATCGGCGCGGCGCCCTGCTTGGCCCAGGCTTCCTTGACCTCGGGGCGGTTCACGATCTTCCTGATCTCCGCGTTCAAGCGCTCGACGACGGGCTTGGGCGTGCCCGTGCCCGTGGGCGCCATGATGCCCAGCCATATCGTCGCTTCGTACCCGGGTACGCCGGCTTCGGCTACGGTGGGCACCTCCGGCAGCACCGGCGAGCGCGCCTTGCCGGTCGTGCCGAGTGTCTTCAGTTTTCCCGCGCGCACGTTCGGCGCCATGGTCGTGATCGCGTCGAACATCATCTGCACCTGCCCGCCGAGGGTGTCGGTGCGCGCGCCCGAGCTGCCCTTGTACGGGACGTGCACGATGTCCAGGCCCGCCATCGCCTTGAACAGTTCGCCGGCCATGTGGTAGGGCGTGCCGGGACCCGACGAAGCGTAGTTGAGGACATGCGGTTTCGATTTGGCGAGGGCAATGAGTTCCTTCAGCGTGTTGGCCGGTACCGACGGATGCACGACCAGCACCAAATCGGAATAGTTCACCGGGGCGACGGGCACGAAATCGCGCAGCAGCTGGAACGGCTTGTTCGAAATCAGCGATTCGTTGACGGTGTGCGTATTGGACATCATCAGCAGCGTATAGCCGTCCGGCGCGGACTTGGCCACCGCGTCGGTGCCGACCACCGAGCCGCCGCCGGGGCGGTCCTCGACCACGAACGCCTGTCCCAGCGCTTCCTGCAGGCGCTGCCCGACGACGCGCGCGTAAATGTCGGCCGGGCCGCCGGCCGCAAACGGGACGATGATGTGAACCGCCCGGCTCGGGTAGTTCTGCGCGTCGGCGGGCAGGGCCGCAACGGCGCACAAAATGAATGCGATTAAACCTCCTGCCAAATGGGTCATGGATGCTTCCTCTGGTGACGAGCCATCGCTCTTGTGTTTTAGGCCGCGCCGTGGGGCGCAGTCCGGCTTTGTAGCATAAGCTCGCGCTTCGCGTCCAGAGGCTTCACAAACCCGCCATCTGGCCTTGTTGCAGCCAACCGTCCGCGCACTCGCCGCCGATCATGCCTGAGAGTGTCATCCGGAGCGGAGCGAGGGACTACGGCTAGGTGCTATCATTTGCCCGACCCGTCGTCTTCCGAACAGGCCCTTTCCCGACTTTCCCATTGTCCGCAAATCAGGAGCAAGCCCATGACCGCCCCGCAGATGGTTGACCCGCACGACGTCGTGCTGACCGGTGAAAACTCGTTCATTCGTCTCTCCAACGATGGTGGCAAGACCATCGCAGACCGCGTCAGCCACTGGCGCGTGCTGTGGTCGCCCGCCGGACAGGGACACGCGTTGTTCATCGAAAGCCCGCTCACCGGCAAGGGACCGCGCGTCTACACCGACAACGCGGCTGTCGCGCGCTTCCTTCAGCGCACGATCGAAGTCCTGCTCTACAAGGACTTCGCCTCCGAGTCGCTGCCTCTGATCGACGCCGAATTCGAGCGCACCGGCAATTCGCTCAGCACGGTCGAAGAGCGCATCATCTCCGACGAGGACGAGATCATCCTGAGCTACTGGGATCTGATGGCGCCGTTCGTGCTCACGATGCCGCCGGGAGCGATGGACCGCCCGATTGGCGTCTACAGCACCTTTCTGCCCGCGCGCAGCGCGCAGCTTTCGGTAAATAGCAACGTCGCTTCAGCGAAGGGGTTCCTGCAGGACCGTTTCGGCAAGCAGGGATCGAGCTGTTGCCTGGCGTGGTCGGAGACGTGGACGCGACCGAGGGGGTGAACCCGATGTGCCCTGGGCCGGACAAAGTCCCGGGCGGGTATGCTTCAGGCCTCGGCCACGATCAGCGGTAGGTACATCTCGGCAGCGCTGAATCAGCGCCAAACTGTCGCCAGCGGCCAGAGGCGCAACAAGAGCAGAATTGAATTTCCTATCTTTCTTTAGGGGAGACACCCGTGGCAATGTCCGGTATCTATGAATTCTTGGCTCAGGATCGGGTAATTTTTGGCAGGCCCGCGCACGAAGCTGTGCTCGAAACGGTCGACAAGCTCGGCAAACAGCGCCTCATGATCGTTGCCAGCAAGACGCTCAGCCGCAAGACAGACGTCATCAGCACCGTGACTGATACGTTGGGCAAGCGGTGCGTCGGCCTGTTCGACGAATGTGTCGAGCATGTGCCGCGCGAATCCGTGCTGGCCCTGGCCGACGAAGTGCGCCGTCTGCAGCCCGACCTGATCGTGACAATCGGTGGGGGCACCCCCATGGACACCGTCAAGGTGATGCTCGTGGTGCTGACCGAAGACATCCGGGACGTCGAAGGCTTTGACCGGGTGCGCATCCGGGTAGGCGAGGATGGCAAGCGGGTGGTGCCCGTGGTCAAGGATCCGCCGCTGCGCCAAATCATTGTGCCGACCACGTTGTCGGGCGCCGAATTCTCCAGTTTCGGCGGTGCGACCGACCATACGCGCCAGGTCAAGGACCTCTACCACGGCCGCTTTATCGGCGGACAGGTGGTGATTCTCGACGCCGCGGTGACCGTGCATACCCCGGCTGATCTCTGGCTCTCCACCGGCATTCGCGCAGTCGATCATGCCGTGGAAACCATCTGCTCCCGCAGTCCCCAGCCGTTCACCGACGCGACCTGTCTGCATGGGTTGGCCATGCTGTCGAAGTCTCTGCGCACCAACCATATCTCGCCCGAAAGTCTTGACGTCCGGCTGGAAAGCCAACTGGCGGTGTGGCTCGCGTCGACCGGCCTCGGTCGCGTGGAGTGGGGCGCCAGCCACGGCATTGGTCATCAGCTGGGCGCCGTTGCCAATGTGCCGCACGGGCATTGCTCGTGCGTGATGCTGCCGAGCGTTCTTGTCTGGAACCGCGCGGTCAACAGCGAACGCCAGGCCTTGGTCGCCCGTGCGATGGGCCGTGACGATGGCGACGCGGCCCGGGCCGTGGCCGATCTCGTTGCGGCACTCGGCCAGCCCTCTCGGCTGCGTGATGTCGGCGTCGAGCGTTCGCACTTCGACGCCATCGCCCGGGGTGCGATGCAAAACATGATGGTGCGGACTAATCCGCGTCCGGTGACGTCCGAGGCCGACGTCCATCAAATCCTTGAACTTGCCTGGTAAACACTATCTCCAAATTTTTGAAACAGGTTCTTAGCGCCGATGCAGGCGCGATTTGAGAGCCCACTGAACGACGATGGCCACTGCGGTTGCGGCAACGAACGAGATAGTCACGCCTTGTTGCGGCAACAATACGGCTAATGTAAGGCAAAAGCTTGTGAACGCGTAAAATCCCAAGGCCATCGCTTTGAGCAGAGTCATTGCGAATGCCGGACCGGAGGCGCGATGCGAGAACACTGCCAATACGATGCTGATCACCGGGAATACGGCGAGCATTCCGCTCCACCAGGGCCCGATCGCCGCAGCGATCGAGGTCACGGCGAGCGTCAGCGCGGCGCCGGCCAGCATGCGCAGTGGTAGCTCCCATTTGGGCAAGATGGTGGTCAATATTGGCGCGGATACGCGCGGAAACAATTTTGGCGCGATGGTGAGGGTGAGCAGCGCGATACCTAGCGAAACGAAATTGGTAAGCGGAAGCCGCGCCAGCAGCAGTGCGGCGCAGCACCAGCTGGCCAGGCCGGCAAGCAGGGAAAGCCCGGGCGATCTGCGCGCGCAAACGCGCGCGTAGGTGAGGATGAAAGCGACGGCGCAGAACACGGCGGACAAGGACACAGTGGCCGCCTCAGCCGCAAAGGTGGGGCCATTTTCAAGCGCCAACAAAAATAATATAGGGCCGGTCACCACCGGAAAACCCGCCAGCCAGCCGGCGACCTCCGGTCCCCAACGCTTGCCGGCAAGCGAGATCAGGGCGAGAAACGCCGGGACGAGAAGCAGCTTGAGCGCGAGCACGGTCGAAGCGCTTTTTTCAGGCCTCGGCGACGATCAGCGGCACATACATCTCCGCTGCGCTGACGCCGCCGTGCACGCCCAGGGTCAGATAACGCGACTCGCCCGGAATCCAGTCCTTGATGGTGTAATTGTCCTTCATCACCAGAGTGTAGTGGCCGATGCGCTCAGCCAGGCGCGTGTTGGCCGGGCCCAGGCCGAACCAGCCTTGCGCGATCAGCTCGGCGCTTCGGTACAGGCTGGCGCAATGGTCGAGCCGGGTTTGCGCGTAATGCTCGAAGGCGCCCTCCCGCCCGGGTTGGACGTAGCAATAGGCGACGCGGCGCTCGCCGCACAGCGGCAGCATCAGGGTCTCGGCCAGCTGCGGATGGTCCTCGAGTTCGATGCAGGCGGACTTTGGCGAATCGATGAAGCCGTGGTCGGCGACCGCAATGACCAGCGTGTCGCTGCCTGTGATCTCGTCCAGGAACCGGGCGAAGGCGGCATCGATCTGGCGGAACTTCTGCTGCAGCTCGGGGCTCGCGCTGCCGAAACTATGCGCGGCGGCATCGAGGTCATAGGTATAGGCGTGGATAAACTGGCGTTCGCTGCCGCCGCGCACGATTTCGGCCACAGTCGAAAACAGCTCGGGCAATTCCTTGTACGGCCGGCGCAGGGCGAGCCCGCAATGCGCGACGTTGTAATCTGAATCGATGATCTTGTCCGGAGAAACGACATGGCATTTCGCCGCCAGGCGATCGAACATCGGTTCGGCCGCGAACACGCTGCGCGGGGCTATGCCGGCCTTGGACAGCGCCTCGCCGCCGTGACGCGGGCGAAAGCGCAATATCGCCGCGAGGCAGCCCAGTTCGCGCAGCCAGATATGCCAGCCGGTCAACGCGTGCTGCTGCGGGCCGACGCCGGTGAGAAAGCTGCTCACCGCAGTGGCCGTGGTCGAGGGAAACACCGACGTTATGCGCTTCTTGAGGTGACGGTGCAGCGCGCCGCCCGCGCCGGCGCGGGTGAGATAGTCATAGCCCAGCCCGTCGATCACCAGCAGCACGATGTTGCGTGCGCCCGAGAGCGCCTTGGCCGGCAGAGCGTTCAGCTCCGGATAAGCCTGAGCCGCGTCGCACGGCCTTGCGTCCAGCGCGCGTTCGATCGAGCGCATGAGGTTGACGATGCTGCCGCCGTGGTAGTCTGGAAGCTCCATGTCCGGATGCTATAAGAAAGCGCGCGCCACGGCCAGCGCGCTTGCAAATAGCTGCACCTGACCCCATATACCGCACAACTAGCTGCTGGAGCCGCCATGATCACTCATTCGTTCGATACCGGAACCGAGGCCTTCGAGCGCGACGTGCTGCAAGCGTCGCAGAAAGTGCCTGTGCTGGTCGATTTCTGGGCGCCCTGGTGTGCCCCTTGCCGGGCGCTGAAGCCGATCTTGGAGAAGCTGGCCGGGGAATACCAGGGCAGATTCCTGCTCGCCAGGGTCAATTCCGACGAACACCCGCAGTTGTCTGCGCGTTTCGGCGTGCGCAGCATCCCCAACGTCAAGGCTTTTGTCGACGGCAAGCTGGCGGACGAATTTACCGGCGCGCTGCCGGAGAGCGGCGTGCGCGCCTTCATCGACCGCCTGATCCCGACGCCGGGCGAAAAACTGCGCCGCACGGCGCGCGCGCTCGTGACCCAGGGCGATTTCGACGAGGCCGAGCGCCATCTGCGCAGCGCTGTCGAACTCGAGCCGGCCAACCACGCGGTGCGGCTGGATCTGGTCGAGCTGTTGCTGGCGAAGAACAGCCACGCCGAGGCGGATGAAATGTTTGCGCCGATTCCGGAGCGCGAGCGCGACGAACGCGCGGACAAGCTCTATTCCGTCCTCGCGTTGTGGAAGAAAAGCCGGCAACTGCCCTCGATCGGGGAACTGGAAGCGAAGCTCGCGGCCAATCCGGACGATCTGCCCTCGCTCCTCGCGCTGGGCGAGCGCCTGGTCACCGACAGGCGCTTTGAGCCCGCGCTCGCGGCGCTGCTCAAGGTGGTGCGCAAGGACCGCGGCGCCTTGCGCACCAGCGCGCGCAAGCTGATGGTCGAGGTGTTCAATCTGGCCGAGGATCAGGCCGGGCTGGTCAGTGAGTATCGCAAGCTGCTTGCCGGTGCTCTCTATTGACGAGCAGGCCGGCAATCCTCTGCTGACATTCACACCTTTGGCGGCATTCGCATGCCGCCAAACGTCCTGATCGATAATCCCAGGCCGGTGAGGGCAGGCTTCGTGTCTGTTTGACGCAGATCATAGGCACGCACCGGCAGTTCGGTAACCTAAGTTACATACGCCTCGCAGGCAACCCGCTAAAATGATCGCCATGATTATTCGAAACATTTTCCTATTGCGCGCCGCGCTTGCGGGCATTGCGCTGGGCGTCGTGCTGACAGCGCCTGCGGTGGCGGCCGACGCGCCTGCCCTGCAGACCGCCCCGGTCCAGTATCGCGAGGTCGAGCAGACCTATGCCGCCGAGGGCGTGGTCGAGGCGGTGAAACAATCCACGGTCGCGGCGCAAATCTCCGGGCGCGTAGTGGCGGTGAATTTCGACGTCGGCGACCGGGTGAAGAAAGGCCAGGTGATCGTGCGCATCGACCCCGCCGAGGTCAATCAGATCTATGCCGCCAGCCAGGCCCAGATAGCCCAGGCCGAGGCGACGCTGCGCAACGCCAAAGCGCAATACGAGCGCACGCAACGGCTGGTGGAGCAGAAATTCATGAGCGCGGCGGCCATGGACAAGGCGCAAGCCGACTACGAGGCCGCCAAGGCGCAGCTTGCGGTGGCCGAGGCGGGTGGCGGCCAGGCTGCGGCCACCAGGGGCTACGCCACCGTGACTGCGCCCTATAGCGGCGTGGTGTCTGCGCGCCATGTCGAGCTGGGGGAGATGGCCGTGCCCGGCAAACCGCTCATGACCGGCTTCGATCCGCGCGAGTTGCGCGTCACCGCGAGCATGCCGCAATACCAGCTCGATGCGGTGCGCAGGCTTGGCAGCGCCAGTGTGGAATTCCCGGCTCTTAAAAAACGCATTCAGGCGGCGAGGGTGACGATCCTGCCCGCTGCGGACGCCCAGACCCACACGACGCAGGTGCGGCTGGACTTGCCTCCAGGCATCGAAGGTCTGTATCCGGGCATGTTCGCGCGCGCTTATTTCGCCATCGGCCGGGTGAAGAAGCTCCTCATCCCGGCGTCCGCGGTCGCGCTGCGCAGTGAAGTGGCCGGCGCCTATGTCGTGGGCGAGAACGGCGGGATCCGCTTTCGCCAGTTGCGCCTGGGAGAAGCGGCAGGCGACCAGGAAGTGGAAGTGCTCGCCGGCGTCGCGCCGGGGGAAAAGGTTGCGCTCGACCCGGTCGCTGCATTGGCGGCCTTGAAGCGCGGCAGCAAGTAGGGAACCGCGCGAGGGACGTGACTGATCGGCCCGAGGGCGGGCCTCCCACAACGAACCACGATTGCAGCGACCGATCGGCCCGAGGGCGGGCCTCCCACAACGAACCACGAACTCACCATGGGCATCTCCGGACGCATCAGCCAGATTTTCCTGCACTCGCAGATGACCCCGCTGATTGCGCTGATCGCGCTGTTGCTCGGGGTGTTTGCTGTGCTGGTGACCCCGCGCGAGGAAGAGCCGCAGATCAACGTCACCATGGCGAACGTGCTGATCCCGTTCCCGGGCGCATCGGCGAAGGATGTCGAGTCACTGGTGACCACGCCGGCCGAACAGGTGCTCTCGCGCATCACCGGCCTGGAGCACGTCTACTCGGTGACCAAACCCGGCATGGCGGTGCTCACGGTGCAGTTCAAGGTCGGCGAGGATCGTACCCAGGCACTGGTGCGGTTGTACGACACCATCGAATCGAACAAAGACTGGTTGTCGCCGGCGCTGGGCGTGGGCGAGCCCATCATCAAGCCGATGGGCATCGATGACGTGCCCATCGTCAGCCTGACGCTGTGGACTTCCGATCCCGCGCGCGGCGCTTACCAGTTGGAGCAGATCGCGCATGCGGCCGAGATCGAGCTGCAGCGCGTGCCCGGCGTGCGCACCGTGGCGACCATCGGCGGCGCGCGGCGCGCGCTGCGGGTGTTGCTCGACGTCGAGCGCCTGCACGCCTGGCGCCTCACGCCCCAGGACGTGCGCATGGCGCTGATCGCCGCCAACGTCGCGATGCCCTCGGGCAGCCTAGTCGACGGGAACCGCGAAACCCAGATTGAGACCGGGCAGTTCCTCGCCTCGGTGAAGGACGTGAAGCGCCTGGTGGTCGGCGCGGTGCAGGGCCGGCCGATTTATCTCGAAGACGTGGCGCAGGTAGAGGATGGCCCGGAACTTCCCGTGCATTACGTCTGGTATGGCAACGGCGTCGCCGGCAGCGGCAAGGGCCGCGGCGAGTTCCCTGCGGTGACCATCGCCGTGGCCAAGAAGCCGGGCGAGAACGCGGTGGATGTCGCGTCGCACCTGACGCGCCGGGTGGAACAGCTGAAGGGCAGCGTGATTCCGGAAGGCGTGGAGGTCTCGCTCACCCGCAATTATGGCGAGACCGCCAACGACAAGGCGCAGAAGCTGATCCAGAAGCTGATTTTTGCGACGCTGTCGGTGGTCGCGCTGGTATGGCTGGCGCTGGGGCGGCGCGAGGCCGTGATTGTCGGTACGGCCGTGATCCTGACGCTGGCCGCAACGCTGTTCGCTTCGTGGGCGTGGGGCTTCACCCTCAACCGGGTATCGCTGTTCGCGCTGATTTTTTCCATCGGCATCCTGGTCGACGACGCCATCGTGGTGGTGGAGAACATCCACCGCCGCGGCGCGTTTTCGGGACAGCCGTTGGCGGCGCTGATCCCGGAAGCGGTGGATGAAGTTGGCGGCCCGACCATACTCGCGACGTTCACCGTGATCGCGGCGCTGCTGCCCATGGCTTTCGTCAGCGGGCTAATGGGCCCCTACATGAGCCCGATCCCGATCAATGCCAGCATGGGCATGATCATTTCGCTCGCCATCGCCTTCATCGTCACCCCCTGGCTCGCGCTGAAGCTGCTCAAACCTGAGAGTGACGCACACGGCGAGGCGGGCGAGGACACGCGGACGCTGCGCCTGTTCCGCCGCGTTATCGGACCGTTCCTGGGCGGTGCGCAGGGCGGTGCGGCGCGCACCAAGCTCTACGCCGGCATACTCGCGCTGATAGTCGTGGCGGTGTCGCTTGCGGCGCTGAAGCTGGTGGTGCTGAAAATGCTGCCGTTCGACAACAAGTCGGAACTGCAGGTGGTGGTGGACATGCCCACCGGCACGCCGCTGGAGAGAACCTCCGGCGCGCTGCAGGAAATGAGCGCCTATCTGGCGACGGTGGCCGAAGTCACCGACTATCAGGCCTACGCCGGCACCAGCGCGCCGATCAACTTCAACGGCCTGGTGCGGCAGTATTACCTGCGCCAGTCGCCCGAACTCGGCGACATACAGGTGAACCTGGTGGACAAGCACCAGCGCAGCCGCAAGAGCCACGAAATCGCGCTCGCCGTGCGGCCGCCGCTCGAAGCGATCGCCAGGCGCCACGGCGCGTCGCTGAAAGTGGTCGAGGTGCCGCCCGGTCCGCCGGTGCAGGCGCCGATCGTGGCCGAAGTCTATGGACCGGACTATCCGGGCCAGATCGCAGTCGCGCAAAAACTGCGCGCTGATTTCGCCGCCACGCCGGACATCGTCGACGTCGACGCGAGCATCGACGAGCCTGCGCCGAAGCTGCGCCTGCGCGTCGATCAGGCCAAGGCGGCGCTGATGGGCGTGGCGCAGCGCGATATCGTCGCCGTTATTCGCATCGGCCTGGTGGGCGAGGACGTCACGCCCCTGCACGATAGCGGGGCGAAGTACGAAGTGCCGGTAAGAGTCTCGCTGCCGCCGGGACAGGCGAGCCGCATCGAATCGCTGCTGCGGCTGAAGGTGCGCGCCGCCGACGGCGCGCTCATCCCGCTGACCGAGCTC
>Ga0080064_1002799_pt1 | contig 28003 bp, 28 predicted proteins | sample Subgrocontami54m_FD_69260 | JGI IMG/M metagenome (GOLD analysis project Ga0080064, IMG submission 69260) | Subsurface groundwater microbial communities from S. Glens Falls, New York, USA - GMW46 contaminated, 5.4 m (SPADES assembly) (version 2) ...
TCGGGCCGCCGCCTCGATCTCGGCGACCGACGGTCCGGGTCGGCGGTGCCGGAGGACGAGGATCGTGGCCGCCAGGACGATCGTCAGCGACGACACGATCTGGGCCGTCGGGATCCCGCCGATCGTCCAGTTGTAGCCGGACCGGAAGAACTCCAGCGCGAACCGGGTGACGCTGTACCAGATGAAGAAGATCAGCACCAGGTCGCCCGCCCGGAGCCGCTGGGCGAGGCGCCGCCCGAGCCAGAGCAGGACGAACAGACCGACCACGGCCGACAGCGACTCGTACAGGAACAGGGGCTGGAAGTGCTGGCCGAGGGTCGCATTCGGGTCGGACCCGGGCGGACAGGCGTACTCGGGGACGCCCTGGACCCGGTTCTTGCACTGGATGGCGATCCCCCACGGCAGCGAGGTCTGCGGCCCGTACAGTTCCTGGTTGAAGAAGTTGCCCCAGCGGCCGATCGCCTGCATCGCGAACAATGCCGGCGCGATGACGTCCGCCCAGCGCCAGAACGACTGGCGGGTCCAGCGGATGTAGGCGACCGCCGCGATCGTCCCGGTGAGCAGTCCGCCGTACACCCCGAGCCCGCTGAACCCCGCGAACATGTAGCCGCCCCCGGCGGCGCGCTTGATCGGGAGCAGGATCGTGATCGGGTCGTCCTTGTAGAGGACCCACTGATCGATGACGTGGTACAGCCGCCCGCCGATCAGGGCGGCCACCGCAACGACGATCAGGCCGTTGATGATCAGCTCGGTGTCGAGGCCCCGCCGGCGCGCCTCGCGGACGAGGACCTGGTAGGCCGCCAGCAGCCCGAGTGCGTAGCACAGCCCGTACCAGTAGACCGGCAGCGGCCCGATTTGGATCGCGATCGGGTTCGCCGTCAGGTCGATCATCGCCCGGAGTGTAGTCGGTCCCTATACTGGCGCCCGAATGCCGCCGAACGCCGCCACCGCGAGCCACCCCGGATGAACGCCGAGTTCCAGTGGTGGTTGTTGATCGTCGGGATGGTGATCGGTGGAGCGCTCGTCTACCTCGTCCTGGCCGACCTGCAGGGCGATCCCGACGACGCCGACGCCCCCCTCGGCGACGAACCGGATGCCCAGGAGCCTGGCGGCCTGTCCAGCGACGAGCCCCCGGATTGGTCAGCCCGCGGGTACCAGCCCCACGTGGAGGGCGACCGCCCCAAGGCCCATTCGGCGGAAGGAGACCTCGACTAGACCCACCCGGTTCATCGTCGCGGCCAGGGCCGGAGCGTCCGGGAACCCGTCGAGCGACGCGGGCAGGTAGCGATACACCCGTCCTCGAGCGAACGGCGCAGCCGCCAGCGGTGCGAGACGCCCGAACGCGGTCCGATAGATGGCCCGCCAGATCCGCGGTCGGGGCTGCGAGAGCTCGAGACAGACGACCCGGCCGCCCGGTCGCACAACCCGGGCCAGTTCGCGGAAGCCGGCCTCGAAGTCGGCCAGGTTGCGCAGCCCGAAGGCGATCGTGGCCGCGTCGAACGTCCCGTCCGGGAAAGGCAGGTCGAGGACGTTGCCGACCTGGAACTCGAGCTGGACAAGATCGCCGGACCCCTCGCGGGCGGCCTCGATCATCGCCCGGGCCAGGTCGATGCCGACGACCCGCCCGAACGGACCGACGGCCTCGGCCAGCGCGATGCTGAGCTTGCCCGTCCCGCAGGCCGCGTCGAGGACGGCGGCGCCGGACTCGAGGCGGGCGGCCCGGACCGCCGCCCGACGCCAGCGACCGTCGGCACCGACGGTCATGATCGTGTTGATCCGGTCGTAGACCGGGGCGATCGCGTCGAACATCTCCGCCACGTCGGCCTCGGGGACCGTGTTTCCGGGCCGGTTCGTCGCGTTCGACGAACCGGGAGCGGTCGGCGGTCGAGGGACCGGCGGTGCGGTCATCGCGGCGTCAGCTCTGTCCGACGATCCCGGTCAAGACGTCGCCCGGGCCAATCGGCCGACCGTCCGACCCGACCAGGGTCACCCCGAAGGTCGTCCCGGGTCCGGTTCCCTTGAGGTCGTCCGACCAGCCGGCCCAGTAGGCGATCCCGCCGCCGAACTCCATCTGGCCCATCCGGACCCGGCTGCCATCGGCCCGGGTGACCCAGCAGGCCAACACCTGCCCGTCGGCCGGACGGGTCAGGCCGACCACGCTCACGACCAGCTCGGTGGTCGATGGCGAGTAGAGCAGCGTCCCCGCTCGATCCGTGCCGCCGACCGACGGCCCGACGAGCGCCACCCGGATCGCGTCGGGCTGTCCGGATACCGCGATCGTCGCGCTGGCGAGCTCGGCCAGAGCCTCGGCCTGGGTCTCGAGCCGCTGCGATTCCCGAACGGCGAACAGGCCGCCTCCCGTCACCAGGGCCAGGACCAGCGCGGCCGCGACGGCCGTCGGCCAGCCAAACGTCCATTGGCGACGTCGGATGGCAGGGGACCCCGCTCCTGCGATCCCCGTCAGACGGGCTGCGTCGGTGCCGCTGGCGGCCTCGGACGTCGGCACCCCCTCGGCCAGCCGAGGGGCGCGGGGGCGACCGACCTCGCGGACCAGGGTCAGGGTGCGTTCGCGGAGGGCGTCCGGCGGGATCTCGCTGGCCGCTGCCCGGATCGCCGGCGCGACCGCGGCTAGGCGGCGCGCCTCCTCGGCACAGGACGGGCAGCCGGCCAGGTGACCGGCGATCGCGGCCGCCTCCGGGGTGTCGCCCGCAGACAGCCGATCGAGGCCGCCGGGCTCGACGGCGGCCAGCTCGAGGCGCTCGCGGATGTCGCTGTGGTCGATCATGGCTCGCGACTCGACCGGCCGCTCGCGCTGACCGTCTGGGACGCCCCTTCGTCGGTCAGCCCCAGGCCCGGGACGGGAGCGAACTCGGGGCCGAGCAGCGAGCGCAGCTTGAGCAGGGCCCGTCGGGTCCGGGTCTTGACCGTCCCCAGCGGCCAATCCAGGCGCTCCGCGATCTCGCTCTGGGTCAGCTCGTCGCGGTAGGCCAGGAGGAGGACCTCGCGCTCCAGGTCGACGAGTGATTCGAGCGCTGTCCGGATCGTCTCGCGCAGCTCGGCGCCAGCGAGCTCCGCCTCTGGACCGAGGGACCGACCGGCCCCGCCGACGACCTCGCCCGCCCGGGCGACCCGCTCGAGGGTCGCGGCGTCGGTCTCATCACCGAGCCGCGCGGCCGCCATCGGAACGATCGTCGGACGACGTCCGGCCGCCCGGAGCCGATCCACCGTCCGGTTACGAGCGATGGTCAGGAGCCAGGCCGCGAGCGACCCGAGATCCGGCCGATACTGTTCCGCGCGGTTCCACAAGGCGAGGAAGGTCTCCTGTACGACGTCTTCGGCCAGCTGGCGGTCGGAGGTAAGGCGACAGGCGGTGGCATACACGGCGCCCGCGTGCAGGTCGTACAGCGCCGCGAATGCTTCCTGCGACCCATCCACGACCCTGGCCATGAGTCGTGCGTCCTCGATTGGATCGGTTCGGGATCCCGCCATCGACTACGCCTCCAACCCGCCGTCGGTTTCGCGCTCGAGCGGGAGCGGCCGTCCCTCGAAGGCGGTCGAGAAGACGATCTCCGTTTCGCTCGTGTAGACGTGCGGGATCGCCTGGACCCGACGCATGACCCGTTCGAGGTCGAGGGTGTCGGTGGCCCGGATCTTGAGCAGGTAGTCCGCCTCCCCGGCCACGTGGTGGCACTCCTCGACCTCGTCGATCGTGGCGAAGTCGGCGGTCAGGTCGGTCGTCGACGTCCCCGGGGCCTGGCGGATCCGGCTGAACGCGAGCACGCCGAGACCCAGCGCCTTGGGATCGACCTGGGCGGCGTAGCCCCGGATGATCCCGCGCGCCTCGAGCCGCTTGACCCGTTCATGGGCGGACGGGGCGCTCATCCCCGCCCCCGAACCGAGCTTTTCGTACGAGGCGCGGCCGTCCCGCTGGAGCTGGGCCAGGATTCGCAGATCGTTGACGCTGGGCCGGTCCTTTTGGGGCATCGGTCTACATCCGTTAGTTCCGGTGTGGTTGACACTCTTGATTTGTTAGGCTAGAATTCATATCAGCATTCGATTCTAATACAGAAAGGAGGCACCGCTCATGATCTTCGTGATCGGCCTCGCGCTTATCGCTTCGTTCGCCATCGCCGCCATCCTCAGCGACCCGACTGACGGGTACCAGGAGCCGCGCGATCCGCGCAACGAGCTTCCCCTCTGGGCTCTTCTCGGCCGGCGCTAAGCCGCCAGCCTACCAGCCCCCAGCCGAACGACATCTCGGCCCGGGTGCGAGGGTCCCTGCCGGCCGATGGGCCTCCAGGCAGGTGACCCCGCCCGGGCCGACGTCTGCCCAGTGCTCCGTTCCCGCGGGTAGCTCCAGGCGGTCCCCGACCGCCAGCTCGAACGGCGCCTCCCCGCCGGCGATCCCCATCGCGATCGAGCCCTCGGCGACCACGATCACCTTGTCGTAGTCGTGCCGGTGGACGGCGTATCGGTCACCCGGCCCGTTCGACCAGCGCTGGGCGACCAGCCCTTCGGCCGCGAGGCGCCCCGCCAGCCCCGCGTCGCTCACTCGTCGCCACGCTGCCGATCCGCCGCGTCGCCGTCCAGAAGATCTCCGGCATTGATCCGCCACGCCTCGTCGGCGGCCCGCGGGTCGTCGCCAAGCGACGTTGCGACGACGAGGAAGGCGACCCCGAAGATCGCACCCGTGGCGACCGCCACGAACCCGGGCCAACCGATCCAGAACAGGAACAGCAGACCGACGACGAGTCCCACGCCCAGGCTCGCGGCGATCTTGGTCAGGCTCGGCACGGTGGTTGGCGCTCCCTTGCCTAGCTGACGCTGACGCCGATCAGACGTCCGACCAGGAAGGTGACCCCGGCCGCGGCCGCGCCGATCGCGACCTGGCGGGCGCCCGAGAAGAGTGCGCTCCGGCCGGTCAGCAGGCTGACTCCGACCCCGACTCCGAACATCGCCACCAGGCTGAGGCCGATGCTGATGGCCACGATCGTCAGGCCGCCACCGAACAGAAATGGCACGACCGGGACGACGGCGCCGATCGCGAAGGCCACGAACGAGCCGCCGGCCGCTCCCCAGGGAGACCCGAGCTCATCGGGGTCGAGACCGAGCTCTTCGCGGATGAGGGTGTCGAGGGCGCTGTCGGGATCGGCGAACAGGCGATGGGCGATGGTCCTGGCCTCCGATTCGGTGAAGCCTTTGGCCTGGTAGACCGCCGCGAGCTCGGCCTCCTCCTCGGCGGGCATCATCTCGAGCTCGGCCCGTTCGAGGGCGATCTGGCGCTCATACAGCTCGCGCTGCGACTGCATCGAGATGTACTCGCCGGCGGCCATGCTGAACGATCCTGCGAGCAGGCCGGCGACCCCGGCCAGGAGGATGAAGCGCGGCTCACCGCTGGCCGCGCCGGCCACGCCCATGACCAGGCTGGTGTTGCTCACGAGGCCGTCGCTGACCCCGAAGATCACCGCCCGGAGCGTGCCCGACCGACTGGCCTGGTGCCAGCGCTCGTCGCGGCCGACGACACCCGGCAGCCGGTTCTTTTGGACCGTCCGGACGGCCTCGGGCGTCGACGCCGTGGCCAACCCGGCCGGTGCGTCCCCAAGCCGCTTCCAGATCTCGGCGTGCTCGCGCTCGTCGGCGGCGATCGCCTCGACCTCGGGTGACGCCTGGCCCTGGTAGATGTCCTCCTCGTCGCCCTCCAAGGCCTGGACGAGGTCGCTGACCGCGCGGGTCCCGAGCAGCCGGGCGAGCCAGATGATCGCCCGGACGCGGAACCGGGCCCGGGCCGGGGCTGGAACCTCGGCCCCGAGCTCGCGGAGCCGGGCCGCCCAGATCTCGGCGTGGCGGCGCTCATTGCCGGCGATCGTCCGGAAGGCACTCGCCCGATGGGTGTCCTTGTCAATGGTGGCAAGGGCGTCGTACAGGACAATCGCGTCCCGCTCGAGCTTGAGGTTCTCGAGACTCTGGGCCAGGTCGATCGGGGTCACGATCCGATGGTAGCCGAGCGCCCCGGACCGGGCTCGGCCTAGACTGGATGGGTGACCGTGCCGGAGCTGCGTTACCTGTCCGCCGCCGACGTGGTGGCCGCCCTGCCCCCGGTCGCGGAGCGCATCCGGCTGGCCGAACGGACGCTCGTCGCCCTGGCCGATGGCTCGGCCGAGCTGCCGGCCAAGATCGGCGTCCATCCGCGCTCGCCGTCGTCGTTCGGCCACGCCATGCCGGCCTACCTGCGCGGCGCCGACCCGGACGGCGCGGACGACCTGCTCGGGCTCAAGTGGGTGGTTGGCTACCCGGCCAACGGCCGGCGCGGTCTGCCCACGATCTCGGCGACGGTCATCCTGAGCGACCCGGCGACCGGGCTACCCCGGGCGATCCTGGACGGGGCGCCGATCACGGCGGCGCGCACCGCGGCCGTCAGCGGAGTCGCCCTGGCCCGCTTCGCGCCCGAGCGACCGACCGGGTCGGCGGGCCTTCGGGTCGCCATCCTCGGGGCGGGCGTCCAGGGGCACAGCCACCTGCCGGTCGTTGGCCATACCCTGCCCGGCGCCGCGGTGGTGGTATTCGACCGTCATCCCGAACGGGCAGCGGCCCTCCGGGCCCTCGCCGCCGCCACGGCCGGGATCGGCAGCGCGACCACGGCGCCGACCGCCCAGGAGGCTGTCGCCGGAGCGGACGTCGTGATCAGCGTGGTGTCATTCGGGCCAGTCCACCAGGTGATGACCGCGGACTGGCTGGTCGAGGACGCGCTGGTCGTGCCCGTCGATTACGCCACCATGTGTGCCGCCGACGTGGCCCGCGACGCTGCCCTGTTCCTGGTCGACGAGACCGGGCAGTTCCTGGCCAATCGGGCAGCCGGTCTGTTCGAGGGCTACCCGGAGCCCAGCGCGACCCTCGGTGCGGCCATCCTCGACGGGATCACCCGGCCGCTCATGGGTCGGGTGGTGACGACGCATCTCGGGACCGGGCTGGCCGATCTCGTCCTGGGCGATGCAGTCGTCCGGAACGCGCTCTACCACGGCCTCGGGACGATCCTCTCGGAGTGACAGCGTCGCCCGACCTGGTCGTTGCCGGAGCCGGCGCGATGGGCGGCTGGACCGCCCTGTGGGCCCGCCAGGCCGGTTTGACGACCCTGCTCGCCGATGCCTGGGGCGCCGGGAACCCGCGGGCGACCTCGTCCGACGAGACGCGGATCATCCGCAGCTCACACGGCGCCGACGACTTCTATCCGGTCTGGTCGCGGCGCGCTCGCGACCATTGGCTCCGTTTTGGCCAGGTGTGGGGCGAGGAGTTGCTGATCGAGACCGGAGCCCTGTGGTTCGCCCACCGGGAGGATGGCTTCGAGACCGCTTCCGCGGCCACCCTGACCGGGCTCGGTATTCCCGTCGAGCGACTGTCGGCGCCGGAGGTCGCCGACCGCTGGCCGGCCATCGGAACCGTCGACCTTGCCTTCGCCACGTTCGAGCCGGAGGGCGGACTGCTGATGGCCCGGCGCGCCGTCCAGGCCGTCGCCCGGGCGTTCGCCGTCGCCGGTGGCCGGTTCGAGCCGACCGCACTCCGGCCGGGACGGGTGGTCGGTCGCCGGATGGTCGACGTCATCGCCACGGATGGGTCGCGCCGGGTCGCCGGGTCGTTCGTGTTCGCCTGCGGGCCATGGCTCCCGGATCTTTTCCCCGGACTCCTTGGCGGCCTCATCCGGGTGACCCGACAGGATGTCCTGTTCGTCGGTCCGGCGGCCGGCGACAGCCGCTTTGGGGCCGATCGACTGCCGGTCTGGGTCGACTACGACCGGGCGTTCTACGGCGTCCCGGCGGTCGACGGGCATGGCTTCAAGCTGGCCCCGGACGGCGACGGTCCGCCCTTCGACCCGACCGACGGCGAGCGGGTGATCGACCCAGCCTCGATCACGGCGATCCGACCGTTCCTGGCTGATCGGTTTCCCGACCTCGCCGGTCGACCCGTCGTCGAGACCCGGGTCTGCCAGTACGAATCCACCCCCGACACCCACTTCATCATCGACCGCCACCCCGAGCTCGAGAACGTGTGGATCGTCGGCGGCGGGTCGGGACATGGCTTCAAGCACAGCCCACGGATCGGCGAGTACGTCGTGGAGCGGTTGCTCGGCGCGCCGGTCGGACCCGGTGAGGAGCGCTTCTCGGTGACTCGGCCGCGGGGCGCACCGGCCGGCCTGCGCAGCGCGGCCGCTACTCGTTGACCGGGATCGGTCCCTCGGGCACCTCGATCATGACCCGACCGTCGACGACCACCACCGGATAGCGGACCAGGGGCAGCTCGGCCGGCGGGTCCAGGGCATCGCCGGTGGCGAGATCGAACCGCGACAGGTGCAGCGCGCAGGTCAGCGAATCGCGGGTCAGAAAGCCCTTGTCGAGCTCGAAGTACTCGTGGCTGCAGATCCCCTGGAAGGCCCGCAGTTCACCGTCCACGTTGACCACCAGGACCTGATCGCTCCCATCGGCCCAGGCCATGACCATGGTCCCGGGCGGGACCGCCTCGAGCCCGACCAGATCGATCAGCCGGGTCACGCGGCGCCGGCGGTCGCGTCCTTCGTCTTCCCGGCGACCCACTTCTGTTCGAGCAGGTCGCGCAGGCGATCCTGCGCTTCGGCCAGCGGGACCCGTGCGACGACCGGCTCGAGAAAGCCGAGGACGATGAACTTGCGAGCCTCGTCCGGGTCGATCCCGCGGCTCTCGAGGTAGAACAGCTGGGTCTCATCGATCGGCCCGACCGACGATGAGTGCATGGCGCGTCGGCAGTCCGGCTGGTCGATCTCGAGGCTCGGGATCGCGACGGCTCGGGCCTGCCGCGACAGGTTCATCCCGAACTCGCCAAGGAAGCTGTCGGTCCCGACCGCCGACTTGTCGATCACGATCAGGCCCTTCATATAGCTCCGGGCCGCATCCTGGAGCGCGCCCTTGCTGAGCAGGTTGCCGGTCGTGTCGCGCCCGATGTGACGGGTGTACGAGGTCAGATCGAAGACCTGGTCGGCCGCCCCGAAGACGATCTCGACCTGCTCGACCGACGACCCGTTGCCCTCGAGCCGGTTGTCGACCCGCGACCGGACCAGCCGGGCGCCGAGCTGGGCCAACGCCCAATGGAGGGTCGCCGCCTGACCGAGCGTGGCGTGCCGATGCTGGAAGGCCACGACACCTTCGGGCAGGTCCTGGATCGAGGCGACCGACAGGTTGGCCGCCCGGCCGAGGATGACCTCGAGGGTGCCGCCAAAGAACGACTGGGGGACGGTCTCGCCCGCGGCGCATTCGATCGGCGGTCCGGACGCGACGAGCTCTTCGACGAACGACGCCTGGGCGTCATCGCCGAGCCTGACCAGCGTTCGCGAGATCAGGGCACGACCGGGATTGCCGACCGCCCAACGGACCAGGAACGGCTCAACGAGTCGGACCCCAGCGGGGATCACCAGGCGCACGCCCTGGCTCCAGAACCCGCGGGCGAGCTGGGCCAGCTTGTCATCGGCCGGCAGCGTCGTGCCGCCCTCGAGGTCGGTCCGCAGCCCGTCCGGATCCCGGGTCAGCGCGGTGGCGAACGTCTCGAGGATCACCCCGGCGGTGGTGGCCTCGACGGACAGGCTCAGGGCCTTCAGCCCATCCTCGCGCAGCTCGATCAGCCCGGATGTGCCCTCGGGAACCGCGCTCGGAGCGCTATCCGGGCCGCTGGCGGTTCGAACATAGGGTCGGACCTCCATGAGGTCCGCGGCGCGCAGGTCGACATAGGGCGTGTACAACCGGTTCGACTCGACCGCCAACCCGTCGTACGCCGCGAAGGCGGCCAACCGATCGGAGCGGAGCCAGTCCGGCTCGGATCGTTCGGCGGACAGGGCCTCGGCCAGCTCGAGGTCAGGGAAACGAAACGGAAGGTCGGCCGGACCGCGTCGGGCCGGTCTGGCGGGGGCGGTCGGAGCGTCCTCGGATGCCTCGGCCGTCGTGGCCGTCATCCGAGCGACCCCTCCATTTCGAGCTTGACCAGCCGGTTGAACTCGATCGCGTATTCCATCGGGAGTTCCTTGGTGAACACCTCGAGGAACCCCTGGACGACCAGGTTCTGGGCCTCGTTCTCGGTCAGGCCGCGGCTCATCAGGTAGAAGATCTGGTCGGCGCTGATCTTGCCGACGACGGCCTCGTGGGTCATCGTCGTGTCGTCTTCCTGGATGTCGATATAGGGGTAGGTGTCGCTGCGGCTGATGTCGTCGAGCATCAGCGCATCGCAGCGGACGCTGGCCACCACGTTGGTGGCACCCGGCGCGACCTTGAGCTGACCGCGATAGGTCGCCCGGCCGCCGTCCTTGGAAACCGACTTGCTGACGATCCGGCTGCGCGTATTCGGGGCCAGGTGGACGGCCTTCGCCCCGGTGTCCTGGTGCTGGCCGGCGCCGGCCACCGCGACCGAGATAATGTCCGCAGTGGCGTTTTCGCCACGCAGGTAGATCGCGGGGTACTTCATCGTCAGTCGCGAGCCGGTGTTGGCGTCGATCCACTCCACGGTGGAGTTGGCGTGCGCGTGGGCTCGCTTGGTGACCAGGTTGTAGACGTCGTTCGACCAGTTCTGGATCGTGGTGTAGCGGACCTTGGATCCGGGCAGTGCGATGACCTCGACGACCGCCGCGTGGAGCGAGTCGGTGGCGTAGATGGGGGCCGTGCAGTTATGGACGGCGAACCCTCGCGCGAGGTAGGCATTCGGCGCGGTCGCCATCTCGAGGTTGTAGACCCAACCGTCGTACGGCCGAGTCTCGATCCGCCGGATCGGAACCCAGAAGCAGCTTCTGGCGGGATCGTGCCAGACCTGGTTGACCGTCCGGCCTTCCTCGAAGTGCAGGTTGTACTGCTCGCGATGGGCGATATGGCGGCCGTCCTTGAGGTCCTCCTCGAACGCCTTGCGCACCTGCATCCCGGCGTAGATCCCGCTCCGGGCGAGGATCTCCTGGACCTGGAAGGCGAGCGTCCGCGAAACAGTCGCCGCTCGAACCAGGGTCCGGCCATTGGCCCGCAAGTGTCGGCTGCCGTCGCCAAGGAGATAGCTGTCCACCAGCAGCCGTTGGCGGGCGGGCGGCAGCTCCATGACATCCGGGTGGAGCCGCTTCTCGGCTGAGCCGCGGCCGCAGTAGCGCTCGGCGAGCTCCATCAGCTCGCGCGAATAGACGTAGACGCGAGCCTCGTGCTTGTCCGGCACTTCCTGAAGTCCGGCCTTCTTGCCGGTCAACAGGCTCACGAGGCGTCGAACGTCGTCCACGAGCTCTCGCTCGTCGATGTGGAACGAGAGAGCGACCGTCGGGACGCCGGATGCCCCGTTGATGAACGCGCTGCCCTCTGCCAGGTAGTAGCCCAGGAAGCGAAGCAGGTCGTCCGAGAGCTCGGCGTGATCGCGCTCGTGCTTAGCGATCGGGAAGCAGATGAGATCACCCTGCTTGAGCTCGCCGGCCGGAATCCACTCCGGCTTGGTCGTCGGGATCTTGGCTGCGTTGACATCCCATCGACTGACCGGTCGCGTCCGCCGAGCTCCCCTGGTAACGCGTTCTCGTCGAATGGCCCAAACGGGATGCTCAAGGGTCAGCTCGAAGGCATTCCCGACGGACACGGGCACGATCTTCAGCAAGTCGCCGGAATACGAGCGGCGGCGACTGGACACGACCGAAGACAGGTCGCCGTCGCTGTTCATCGCCAGCGTTCCCGGTTGCACCGTCTCGATGGCTACCATCTCGTCGCCCAGGCTCACCAGCTCGCCCTCAGGCAGACAGCCTTCGATGTAGTGGACCTTGGCGCCCTCGTCCACGACGATCAGGGTCCGCTCGAACTGGCCGGTGTTCTCACCGTTGATCCGGAAGTAGGCCTGCAGCGGCAGCGGGACCTCGACACCCTTCGGGACGTACACGAACGAGCCACCCGACCAGACTGCGCTGTTCAGGGCGGCGAACTTGTTGTCCTCCGGCGGGACCACCGTCCCGAAGTACTTGCGGAAGATCTCGGGATATTCCCTGAGGGCCTGGTCGGTGCCCATGAACACGACGCCGATCTTGGTCAGCTCCTCGCGGACCGAGTGATAGACGACCTCGCTGTCGTACTGGGCGCCGACGCCGGCCAGGAACTTGCGTTCTGCTTCCGGGATACCGAGCCTCTCGAAGGTCGCCTTGATCTTCTCGGGAACGTCGTCCCACGACTTCTCTTCGCGCTCGGACGGCTTGCGGTAGTAGACGATCCGGTTGAAATCGATGTGGGTCAGGTCGCCGCCCCAGGTGGGCATCGGGCGAGTCAGGAAGTGGTCGTACGCTCGGAGCCGGAACTTGAGCATCCACTCCGGCTCGTTCTTGATCGAGCTGATCTCCTCGACGGTATCCCGGCTCAGGCCGCGCTTCGTCTCGGTCAGGTAGACGATGTCGTCCTTGAAGTCGAACTTCGAACGATCGTTGTCGACGACGGGCTTGGCGACGGCCATGTGTCAGGCCTCCGGGCGCGATATCGAGGCTGGTTCTAATTCCGACCCCCATTATCGGAATTAACGCGCCAACCGTCAACGACCCGTGTGTCCGCCCCTCGGCCGCAGGGCTCAGGTTGGGCGGCGCCGGTCGACGACGAGGCCGCCGAGGACGATCGCGCCGGCCGCCGCGGTCCCGAGGATGACGCATTCGAGCGCCACGATCTCGGGATAGCGGGCGCCCGGCATGGCCAGGACCTGCTGCTGGTAGTGGGCATCGAACCAGGCTTGATCGGGGTTGCCGTCGGCGTCGAGCGGGGCGAGGTTGTAGATCTCGCCGGGGTCGACGATCTCGCCGGTGGCGAGGTTGCGGAAGCCCTGGCCGATGACGTAGTCGCCCCGACCGGAGCCGGGCATCCAGGCGGCCTGGTCGCGGATGTAGCGCTCCATCAGCCCGGGCACGAACGCGGTGACGAGGATGACCGCCAGCCCACCGACGATCACGGTCGGCAGCTGTCGTCCGATGACCGCGCCGACGAGGACCCCGATCCCCATCGCCATCAACCCGCGCAGCGCGATCACCGGCCCGCGCAGGCTGCCGTCGATGAACGACACCCAGGGCGAAATGCCCGGCTCCTTGGACGTCTCGAGAACGACGGTTGCGATCGATGGCACGGCCAGGATCGCCAGGACGATCAACCCCAGCGGGACCACCCGCCGGTAATACCAGCGCCGACGCGAGCGGCTGAGCGTCCAGGCCAGCGACGCGCTCCCGCTTTCCAATTCGCGCGAGACCAGCGGCACGCCGATCAGGAGCCCACTCACGGCCGGGATCAGGACCCCGAGCGCGAAGACCTGGCCGCCGCTATTGCTCAGCTCGTAGAACGCCTGGCGCAGCGGCTGGCAGGCGTCCTCGTGAGCCTGGTTGAAGATCGGCGCGCTGACGATCCCGAAATCCGAGTAGAGGCAGTCGACGGGCATGTGGACCGAATCGAGCTGCCAGGCGACGTACAGCGTGGCCAGTCCAAGGAGGACGACCGCGATCGTCATCGACACGATCTCGAAACGAAGCGTCTTGAGCGTCAGCCGGATCGTCGTCCGCATCAGCTCGGCCTCCCGCCAGCAGGCGGCGGGGGCGGCGGCTCGTCGGTCGATCGGTCTGGCTCCGTGCGCGGCCGCCGGCTCGAGGCGAGCCGACCGAGGACGAGCTCCTCGAGGGTGGCCGGCCGGAACCCGGGCGGATCGGGTCGATCGCCGTCGGCCCGCCACAGGGTGATCGGCTCGCCAAGCGGGCCCGGGAACCCGGCCACGCGCCGGAAGCCAGCCACGGGCGCCGGATCGCCTTCGACCACCCGGTGCGCGCCGACGGCCTGGGCGATCGATTCGTCGAGGATCTTCCGCCCACCGCCGAGGACCACGATCCGGTCGCAGGCCTGCTCGATGTCGGTGATGACGTGGGATGACAGGACGGCCGTCGCCCCGGCCGAGCGGACGGCGTCGACCAGCACGTGGAGGAATTCGCGCCGGGCCAGCGGATCGAGACTGGCCAGCGGCTCGTCGAGAACCAGGACCGGTGCCCGCGTCCCGAGGGCCAGCGCGAGCATGACCTGTGCCTGCTGGCCGCCGGACAGCGTCCGGCTGTCCTGGCCGAGCGGGATGTCGAGCTGGGCGAGGCGCCGCTCGGAGAGTTCGGCGTCAAATCCGGGGCGCAGGCTGACGGCCAGCGCGACATGGTCGTGGACAGTCAGTCCTCGGTACAGGGCGGGCCGTTGCGAGACATACCCGAGCCGGTCGAGCGCCCCCGATCGGTCCTTGAACGGGTCGATCCCCAGGACGGTCACCGAACCTCGGCTCGGCGGCTCGAAGCCCACCCAGGCCTTCATCAGGGTCGACTTGCCGGCGCCGTTCGGCCCGACCAGCGCGGTGATGCTCCCGACCGGGATGTCGAGGTCGATCCCGTCGAGCGCCCGGATGCCGCCGCGATAGTGCTTGGCCACGGCGCGGGCGCTGAGCGCCGCGTCGGTGGTCGGTGCGGCGGACAGCCCTCCCCCGGTCATCACGGGCAGCGTAGCCGACGCGGGGCGCCTGCGATGACTGTTTGCCGGGTGTCGAGGATGGGCATCTGGCGCTCCTGGCGGGCGTTCGGATCCGGGCGGCTCGGACGCATGGTCGCCGGTTGGCGGCCTCCCGGGCAGTGCCGACGTCCCGGGCCGTCGTTCAGGGATTCCCCCGAACCGAAGCGGCCCGATCCTCTGCTACTGTCGAGCCGTGGACGCCACCATCCGCGACCGGATCGCGCTCGCCATCGGAGCGGCCGCCGTGGCCCTGGGGGTGGGGACGGTGGCGGTCGGCCAGTTCGACTCGGGCATCCGCCTGAGCACGGACGGCCAGGATCGGGTCGTCGTGGCCTGGCTGAACCAGGACAGCCAGGCATGGTCCAACGGACTCCGACCGGGGATGATCGTCCTCCGGCTCGCTGGTGTGAACCTGATCAACCTCCCCCAGAACGTATACCCGCCGGGCGAACTAAGTCCGGACCCGCAGACCGGCGAGATCCCACCGGCGATCCCGACCGGGATCGTCCCGCTCAGACCGACGGTCGTCCCGATCGACCACCAAACCCGGACCCAGCTGATGAACCAGCCGGTCACCGATCTGGTCGCGATCGAGCCGTGGGATCTCGACCAGGGTTCCGTCGACGCCTACCCGACCACATATGTCAGCGACGACACCCAGTTCGCCATTCGCGACAAGCTCCCCGCCGTGGTCTTCGGGTTGGGGCTGTTCATCGTGGTCGGGTGGTGGCTGGCCAGCGGTCGGGCGGGCGACAACCTCAAGCGCCTCGCCGCCCCATTGGCAGTGGCAACGGCCGTGCCGTTCATCGTCCAGCCGCTCGAGGTCAGCTGGTCGCCTGCCCTGGTCGCATGTGCGGATGTCCTGACCATCCTTGCGATGGTCCCCCTGGCGCTCGGTCTGATCGAGCGGATCGACGATCGGAGCGAGCGACGGCTGGTCGAGTACGTGACCGCCGCGGCCATGACCGGCGCCGTGGCCCTGGCCCTCGCGATGACCACCTTCGAGCCGTGGTCGACCCAGGGGATCGTGCGCTGGGCGTTGGTCGGCGCGATACCGATCATCCCTGGGCTGGCCGCGGCCGGTCCGATCCAGCGACGCGGCCTCCGAGGCGCGGCCAGCTCGAGCGGCCGGCTGCTCGAGTCGACCGAGTTCGCGGTGGCTGGCTTCACCCCGCTGATGGCCCTCTTGACCGACACGAGCCCGTACGTCTTCCCGCTCTGGCTATGGTTCGCGATCGTCCTGACCGCCGGCCGCTTCACGATCCGCCCGCTGGCCCGACTCGCGACCCGAGCCGCCTTGCAGCGCGATCTGGTCGTGGCCGCGACCGAGGCCGAACGGGCGAGGGTCGCCGCGGATATCCACGACGACGCTCTCCAGGAGCTCACCCTCCTCGTCCACCGCCTCGACGCGGCCGGCGACACCGAGGGCGCCGACATCGCCCGGAGCGTGTCGGATCGGCTGCGGGCGATCTGCGGTGACCTGCGCCTGCCGATCCTCGACGATCTGGGCGTCGGGCCGGCCCTCGACTGGCTGGTCCTGCGGATCGAGCGGCTCGCCGGCGGCGAGGTCCGTCTCGAGCGATCCGATGGGACGCGCCCACCGGCGGACGTCGAGCTGGCGATCTTCCGGGTCGCCCAGGAGGCCCTGTCGAACGCGGTAAAGCACGGCCGCCCGCCGATCGTCGTCCGTTACGCCACGACGCCCGACGGTGCTTCGCTGTCGATCGACGACGCCGGGCCGGGCATCGCGCCAGACGCCGGGGAGACGGTCGAGAAATCGGGCCACTTCGGGCTGCTCAACATGCAGCAGCGGGCCGAGGCGATCGGGGCCATCCTCGACGTTCGGCGCTGGCCGTCGGGTGGGACCCATGTCGCCCTCGACTGGCGGGCGCACTGATCCGGGTCGCGATCCTTGACGACCACCCGGTCGTCGGCGAGGGAACGGCCGCGGTCCTGCGAGCGCAGCCAGATCTCGAGGTCGTCGGCGTCGCGACTTCGATCGAGGGGGCCCGGACGGCCAACCTGATCGATCGGCGAGCGGCGGACGTCCTGCTGCTCGACCTACGGCTGGGCACGGACAGCGGCCTTCGCCTGCTGGTCGATCGATCGTCGACCGATCCACTCGACCGGTCGGCCGCGAGCAACCTGCCGGCGATCATCGTTCTGACCGCCTACGACTACCCACAGTACGTCGAGGCGGCCCTCCAGCTGGGCGCGGCCGGGTTCGTCCTCAAGACCGCGCCGCTGACCGAGCTGCTCGAGGCGATCCGTCGGGTCGCTGCCGGGGGGCTGGCCTTCTCGGTCCGTCCGCCGTCGTCGACCGTGCGGCTGACCGCGCGCGAGCACGACGTCGTGCGGTTGGTCGCCGACGGCCGAAGCAACGACGAGATCGGGGCGGCGCTGGGGATCGGGACGAAGACCGTCGAGACCCATCTCGCCCGATTGTTCGAGCGGGTCGGCGTCGGCTCGCGCACCGAGCTCGCCATGCGCGCCGTGCGCGAAGGCTGGCTCGACGTGCCCCCGCCCACGGCCTGACGAGAGGCACGAGTCGCCGATCCGCGGCGGTTCTCGCCCGCGGCCCCCGCGCGCCGCAGGTGCGCCGTATCCTGAGCCGGATCGACATGTGGATCCTCTTCCAGGTCCCGACCCCAACCCCGGATGGCCGTTCGGCGCGCGATCTCTACGAGAAGCGGGTGAACTGGATCAACCCCGATATGCAGGCCAGCGCCCGAAGCCACGGCTGTCGCTTCCACCAGGCCTGGTACGCGGCCGATGGGTCGGCATTCTGGGCGATCGCCGAATGGGAGACGCGGGAGGGGGCGAACGCGTTCTTCACCGAGTGGGAAATCAACGACGAACCTGGCGAAGTGGCGATCCGCCTCGAGGGCGATATCGGTCTCGTCCGGCTCATGGAGTTGTTGCCGCCCCGCTGATCAGCTCGCGGTCGCCCGACGCCGGACCACTCCCGATCAACGTCAGGGATGCCCGCTGGGAACCGCGATGGCCGGCACGCTGCGCCTGCTCGGGCTATGGTGGGAGGCAGGTTCGATCCGTCGCCGCCCTCCGCGGCGGCGCGCCGAGGAGGATCCGCAATGACCGCAATACGACGAGCCGAGGCCGCCTGGGAGGGTGACCTGATCACTGGCCACGGGACCGTGACCGCCGCCACGAGCGGGGCGTTCCGCGACCTGCCCGTGTCCTGGGCGGCGAGGACCGAGGCGTCCGACGGCCGAACCAGCCCCGAAGAGCTCATCGCCGCGGCCCACGCGTCGTGCTTCGAGATGGCCCTGTCGGGTGCCCTCACGCGCGGCGGGACGCCGCCCGAGCACCTCGCCGTCACGGCCACGGTCACCTTCGACAAGACCGACGCCGGTTGGCGGGTCGTCTCGAGCGCGCTTACCGTGGCCGGACGCGTGCCCGGGATCGACGCCGACGGTTTCCGGACTGCCGCCGAGGAGACTCGGGACGGCTGCCCGGTGTCGATGGCGCTCAAGGGCAATGTCAAGCTGTCGGTCGAGGCCACGCTCGAGGTCTAGGTCCGGCGCAAACGCGTCCGGGTTCGCGGCCGCGCGAGTCGCGCCAGCCCACGGACCGCGCCGGCGAGCGTTGGCGGTCAGCCGGGCGTGGCCAAGGTGAGCAGCCGGGCCGGGTTGTCGACGGTCATCGTCCGAATGGCCGATTCCGCGATCCCCGCGTCGCGCAACCGGGGCAGGAACCGCTCGATCAGGTAGACGTACCCGTTTCCGCCGTATGTCTTGAGCTGCGCGTCGTGGCAGACGTCCTGGCTGAGCAGGATCCGATCGGCATGGCCGCGTCCGACGAGCTCGCCAAGGAGATCGACGATCCGCCCCTCGCCGTGTCTCTCCTGCGGGGTAAAGCTCATCCCCAGGAAGTCGAACTCGAGGTTCGCGCCGCGGCGGACGATCTCCAGGTAGTGGTCGAGACGCGGGTACGAGTCGGCGTGGCCGACGATCACGCGGCCGGGATCGAGACCTTCGTCCTCGAAGACGCGCAGCTGGGCGAGGCCGACTGGGGACAGGACGGCGTGGGTCGTGACCGCCAGCCCGGTCCGGCGAGCGGCGCGGGCCGCGGCGCGATGAACCCGCTCCTCCTGGGCGCTCAGCCAGGGCTTGTCGGTGCCGATCTCGCCGATGATCCCTGGTCGGATCCCGGTCCCGCCGACACCGGTCTCCGCCTCGCGGACCAGCTCATCGGCCAGGTCGTCGACGGACCGCCGATCGATCCGGGCCTCGGCCGGGTAGTAGGCCGTCCGATACCAACCGGTGCCCATCACGATGTTCAGCCCGGTCGTCTCGGCATAGCGGCGGAGACGTTCCGGATCCCGCCCGACGCCGGGCAGGGTGAGATCGACCAGCGTCCCACCGCCGGCGGCCCGGAAGGCGGTCAGCTCGGGCAGGACCACCTCGTCGTCGACCGTGAGCTGCCAGTAGTCCCAGCGGGCCTCGATCTGCCACAGCGCGATCCCGGTGTGCTCGTGGGGCAAGGTGAACCCCAACGCCTCGGGCGCGATCCGACCGGTGACCGTCTGGACCTCAGCCATGCCCGGATTATCGTTCCCGGGCTGGCCGGCCGTGGAGGGCTGGGCGACCGCTAGGAGGCGAGCTCGGAGCCGCCGGCGCCGTGGGCCTTGAGCCTGAACGGCTCGGCACGCGGTCGAGTCACCGCCGGGCGCTCGGTGGCGGCGCTGGCCGCGATCAGCAGGTCGAGGATTGCGAAGGCCCGTCGCTCGGCATCCTCGCGCCGCCAACGGTCCCCTTCCTCGACCCGTTGGAGGAGCAACCCATCGAGCATCGCGCTGTAGCCGAGCGCGGCGGCTTCGACATCCAGCCAGGCCGGCAGCTCGCCCCGGGCGATCCCTTCGCGGAGCAGGATCTGGCCGACCGCGGCGATCTGTTCGCGGCGCCGGACGAGCGTTTCGCGGACGGTCGTCGATTGACCCGCCTCGGCCCAGGCCTGGACGAGGTAGGTCGCCGAGCCAGGCGTGCCCGCGTCCTTCGGGTCGATCCCGTCGATGAAGAAACCGACCGCGATCCCGAGCTTGTCCGCCGTCGTCCCGCCCCGGGCGAGACGATCCCCGAGCTCGCTGAAGCCCTGGTCCATCGACAGCACGCAGGCCGCCAGGAACAATTCGTCCTTGCTCGCGAAGTAGGTGTAGATGGCCCCGACCGACAGGCCACTGGCGCGGACGACGTCCTGCATCGTGGCGCGGTGGTAGCCGCGGTCATCGAAGACACCGATCGCGGCCCGGACGATCCGGTCGCGGACGTGCTGCTCGTGGGCGAGGCTGACGCGTGGCATCGATTTCCTTAGCAGAACGAACGTTCCCCCCGAGTCTATCGAGGGCACTACGGCAACGTCAAGGTGGCGCTTGACAAAGAGAATGACGGTTCTCTATGGTGCGTCCTGTACGAAATCCACCGGCGCGCCGTCGAGCGTCGCCAGCCAGATCAGGAAGGGGCCGGGCCCGATGTTCAGTCGCTGGGGAGCCTTCGTCTATCGCTTCCGCCGGCCGGTCGCGCTGATCGCGATCGTGGTGGCCATCGGCCTTGGGTTCTCCGGGCTTGGCGCGTCGAGCCACCTCAGCTCCGGCGGCTGGCTCGACAGTGGCTCCGAATCGGCCCACGTGGCCGACCGGCTGGCGGCCGACTTCGGGGTCGGGCGGAGCAGCATCATCGTCCTCTTCTCGTCGACGGCGAACCGGGACGCGACGTCGGCTGACTACCAGGCCGCGATCGGAGCTGCGCTTGCCGAAGTCAAAACCGATCCGCGCGTGGTGGAGATCCTGGGCTACGCCGAGACCGGCGACCGACGGTTCATCAGCAGCGACGGCTCGCAGGCCTACGCCGTCGTCCAGCTCGACGCCAACGACGAAGACTCGGTCGCCCTGGTCGACCCGATCCGGGCCGAGATCTCGGCACCGGCCGGCTACGCCGTCCAGCTCACCGGCTACGGACCGATCACCAAGGACTCGGCCGTCCAGTCGGAGAAGGACCTCCAGCGCGCCGAGACCGTCTCGCTGCCGATCGTCGCCCTCGTCCTGATCATCGTCTTCGCCTCGCTCATCGCGGCCGGGATGCCCCTCTTCGTGGCCGGTCTGGCGATCCCGTCCACGCTCGGGTTGATCTTCTTTGTCAGCCAGCAGGTCGTGATGAGCGTGTTCGTCCTGAACATCGCCACGATGCTCGGGCTGGCCCTCTCGATCGACTACTCGCTGTTCATCGTCAGCCGCTTCCGCGAGGAGCTGGCCCGCGGCCGGACCGTCGAGCAGGCGGTCGAGAAGGCGGTGGCCACCAGTGGCAAGGCCGTCGCGTTCTCGGGTTTCGCGGTCATGATCGGCCTGTCCGGGTTGCTCCTGTTCAAGGCCCAGGCGATCGTGTCGATCGGGATCGCCGGCATGCTCGTCGTGGCCAGCACGCTGTTCTTCGCCCTGACCGTTCTGCCGGCCGTCCTGGGAATGCTCGGGCCACGGGTCAATGCCCTGAGCGTGCGGGGCCTGTTCACCCGGCTCGGCATGCGCCCGGCGGAGCCCGGGAGGGACGGCTGGTGGGCGCGCGTCGCCCGCCAGGTCATGCGTCGCCCGATCGTCGTCCTCGTCCCGGTCCTGGCCGTCCTGATCGTCGTCGGCTCGCCGTTCCTGCGCCTGGTCCAGGGCGTGCCCGATGCGTCGATCTATCCGGCCGGCCTCGAGAGCCGGGATGCCTACCTGAGGATCCAGACCGGCTTCACGACCGGCGAGACCAATCCGATCGTCGTCCTCGCCCACGTCCAGGGCGATCCGACGAGCCCGGCCAACGTCCTGGCCCTGGCCCGCTACGGGGACGCCCTCACGGCCGTCCACGGGATCGACCACGTCGAGGGCGCCTATACCCTGACCGACCCTGCAACCGGCTCGCGGCTCACGCCCGAAGCCGTCGCCCAGCTCTACGCGCTGCCGGCGGCCCAGCGTCCACCCGCGGTCGCGGCGGCGCTCGACGCCCTCCAGAAGGCCTACGTTCGGGGCAACGTCGTCGAGTTCACCGCCATCAGTCCGCTCGACCCGGCTCGCCCGGAGGCGACCAGCCTGACCCCGATCGTGCGCGCGCTCCACGCCGACGCTGGGATCACGACCGAGGTCGGCGGGCTGGCCGCCACCGGCCACGACTTCCTGGAGTCCCAGGCAGAGCGGATGCCATTCGCCATCGGGCTGACCCTGATCGCCAGCGCCCTGGTCCTGTTCCTGCTGTTCGGCTCGATCGCGATCCCGATCAAGGCCGTGATCATGACCCTGCTCTCGATCAGCGCCAGCTTCGGAGCGCTGGTCTGGATCTTCCAGGAGGGCCACTTGAGCGACGTCCTCCACTTCACGCCGCTCGGGTACACGATCGCCGGGAACCCGATCATCATGTTCAGCGTGATCTTCGGGCTGTCGATGGACTACGAGGTCCTGCTCCTGTCGCGGATCCAGGAGGCCTATCGACGAACCGGCGACAACACGGCGTCGGTCGCCGAGGGGCTGACCAGGACCGCCGGCGTGATCACCGGCGCGGCACTGATCATGGTCTCGGTGTTCGCGGCGTTCGCCCTGGCCGACATCATCACGATCAAGAGCATCGGGGTCGGGATGGCCATCGCCGTGCTCCTCGACGCCACGATCATCCGGGTCCTGCTGGTGCCGGCCACGATGCGCCTGCTCGGGCGCTGGAACTGGTGGGCGCCGGGGCCGCTCAAGCGACTCGCCGACCGGCTCGGCTTCGACCACGTCGAGGATGAGTCCGGGGCTCCCCCGTCGAGCGGGCCACGACCGGGCCTGGAGGGTGCCGCCGGATGACCGATCAACCGCCCTTGGTCCACGGCGAGGTCGAGGAACCGCCCCGGGGATCCGCCGGTCGCGGTCCGGCTGGCGATGGCTTTCGGTTCGAAGGGCGGAGCTGGACCTGGGACGACCAGGACGTTCGCCGGGGGCTGCCCCGGATCGGCGTCTTCCTGGTCGTCTTTGGGGGGATCCTGCTGATCGGTCAGGCGTACCCGGGAGCGCACATCCTGGGTTCGGCGCTCACGACCGCGCTCGGCGTCGCGTTGCTCGCGTCCTGGGCGACCGGCCGCGGCTGGGGTCTCTATCCCGGGCTGCTCATCACCGCGTACAGCCTGCCCGGGCTGCTGGTCGACCTGTCGCTGGTCCCGGCCGGTGGTGGATATGGCACGTTCCTGTTCGGCGTCGGCCTGCTCGGGGTGGCGGCGATGCGCTTCGGGGCCCGTCGAACCTGGGGCTGGCAGCTGCTGGTCGGCGCGATCCTGGGCCTGGCCGGTGGATCCGAGATCGCCGCCCGGCTATGGACCGGCTTCCCCGGTCTGGGTGACCTCCTCGGGCCGCTGGTCCTCGTCCTGCTCGGCCTGGTGATCCTGAGCCGCGGCTTCCGGCGCTGAATCGAGGCGAAGCGCGCTCGACCGCTGGCCGAGACCGGCCAGAACATCGAGGCTGACCCGGCGGGCGATCGCCTCGATCCGGCGGTCGAGCTCGTCGCCGTCCGTGAATGGCGACCCACCTTCCGGTCCTGGCTGTGCCATGTCGCCTGCCGGCGCCGTGGCCGCGGCCGTGCCCCCGGCGGCGTCCAGCGCCTTGAATCGTTGGGCGGCCAGATCCTCGAGCCACTTCTTGATCGGGGTGAAGGTCGTGGCCAGGACCAAGGTCGTGAGGACAAGGGTCAGCTCCGACGACTGCCCGGTGACGCCGACAAAGACCGCGTTGAAGAGCCGGATCATGGCCGAGTACAGGCCGGCCAGGATCGCGGTCAGGAAACCGAACACCAGGGTCCGGCTGATCAGCCGATCGACGTCGTACAGGCGTTCGCGGAGGATCGCGATGAGCGCGGCCACCGGCAGGCTGATCGACGCCGCGGCGAAGATGACCCAACTGACGTCGGTCAGTCGCGATCCCGGCTCGGGCACGGCAAGGGCACCGACGACCAGAACTCCGCCGCCGACGATGGTCACGACCGAGCCCCAGGCGAACCACTTGAGTTGCCGCCGCTCGGTCGGATCACCGAGCCGATAGCGAATCGTGAGACTCCACAGGGCGAGCGCCCCGAGGAGGCACACTCCGACGAGCGCCACGGCGACGAGGACGTCCACGATCGGCCCCACGGCTCCAGGCGCCGGGTGCGGGTTGTCGAGCGGGAACAGACGCATCTCGCCCGGCTCGACCGCCAGGGACATGCCAAGGACGATGCAATCGACGATCGCCGCGACGACGACCCAGCGCCAGCGACGGTCGACCGGGCGGCCGTCGGGGAACAGGACGACGAGCAGGATCGCGAGCGCGACCCAGAGCGGATAGGTCAGCACATTGTTCAGCCAGGCGTACTCGACGACGGCCACGGGCCCGGGCGCTGTCCCGGTCGTCAGGCCCAGCCCGACGTAGCCCCAGATGTAGTTCGACAGGCCGCCCACGACACCGATGAGCAGGAACAGCCAGGCAACGACGAGCCGCGGCCGGCGAAGGGCGAGCAAGAGACCGACGGTTCCATACGCGGCGGCGATCGCCGCACCGGCGATCCCCGACAGCGGGGATTGCGGGATCACCGAGTGCCCGGTCGCCTGATCGACCGCGGTGTACCACGCGCCGACGCTGCCGGAGACCACGGCAACGAGCCACCCGACCCAGGCCAGAGCCGCCTCAAGTCGGTGGCCGCCCGTGGCGGCGGATGCGCCGGGAGGCGGAGCGTCCGGCGTCGTGGCAGGCCCGCTGGCGGTCATCGCGGCGATCTCAGGCGTTGGTCCGGATCGGCGTCGTGGCCTCGAGCGCCGTGTCGAGCGCCAAGGCGACCCCGCTGGCGATCTGTCCGAGTTCCGCGTCGGTGACCACGAACGGCGGCCCGAGCAGGATCGAATCGCCATCGACCCCGTTGGCCAACGCCGTCCCGCTGTACAGGAGCAGGCCTTCACCCCGGGCCGCGGCCAGGATCCGCTCGGTCAGACGCTGGGCCCGCGGGAACGGCTCACGGGTGACTCGATCGGCCACCAGCTCGAGGCCGATCATCAGGCCGCGACCGCGGATTTCACCCACGTTCGGGTGGTCGACCAGCCGCTCGTCGAGCAGATCGCGCAGGAGCTTCCCCTTCGTTTCACTGGCCCCGACCAGCGACTCGGTTTCGAGGATGCGCAGGACTTCGCGGGCGACGGCCGCACCGACCGCGTGGTGGCTGTAGGTGAACCCGTGGACAAAGCCAGCGCCGGGGGCGGTCACGGTCTCGAACACCGGCCCGGACGCGGCAACGAACCCAAACGGCCAGTAGCCCGAAGTGACGCCCTTGGCCGCAACCAGCAGATCCGGCCGGACGCCCCAGTGGTCGACGCCGAACCAGCGGCCGGTTCGTCCGAACCCGGTCATCACCTCGTCGACGATGAGCAGGACGCCGTGTCGCCGACAGACCTCGGCGATCCTCGGCCAGTAGTCGTCTGGCGGGACCGCGGCGGCCAGGGTCGCGCCCACGATCGGCTCGCCGATGAACGCGGCGACGGTCCCCGGGCCGGCGGCCTCGATCGCACGCTCGAGCTCGCTCGCCAGCTCGTCGGCTGTCGCCAAGGCATTCGCCCCGGGGTCGCCGGCGCGGTACGGATACGCCGCGCTGAGGTGGCGGAAGCGGCCCAGCCAGCTCTCGTAGGGACGGCGGAGCGGCTTCCGGCCGGACAGGTCAAGCGCGCCGAGCGTGTTGCCGTGATAGCTCCCCCAGCGACTGAACACGACCCATCGATCCGGTTCGCTGCGAGCGAGATGGTAGGCGCGGGCCAGCTTCAGCGCGGTCTCGATCGCCTCCGAGCCACCCGACACCGGGTAGATCGCGGGATCGTCAAGCGGCAGGTGCGGACCGAGCTCGGCGGCATAGGCCTCGAGCGGCTCGTTCGTAAAGGCGCTGCCGTGGGCGTACGCGACCCGGCCGGCCTGCTCGGCCATGACTGCCGCGATCGATCCACGGCCGTGCCCGACGTTGACCACGACCGCCCCACCGGCGGCGTCGAGATATGCCCGCCCGTCGGCGGCCTGGATCGTCGAGCCCTGGGCTCGGACGGCGACTGGCGGATCCGGGTCGATCGAGCGGCGGAAGACGCGGCCTGGCACGCCGCCGAGTCTAGCGGGCGCTGGAAGTGGCCGGCAGCCAGCCGATCCGCCCGCTGAAGGTCAGGACCTGGAACCAGCGCCGGCCGGCGGCGTCGTGTCGCGAGGCCAGGACGACGAACCGGGTCCCCAGGCGGAGTGTCCCCAGCTTGGTCCCGGCACCATCCGCCGTGGCGCGCAGGAAGACCGAGCGGGTCGTGTGGCGGAGGCTCTGGATGTGGCTCGCCAGGCGGAGCTCCCAGGCGGGCTTGACGATCCCGGCGAGGTGGGTGTGGAGGTAGGCGGTGAACGGTGTAAACATCGCCTGAACGCGATGGATGCGCACGCCGTTGACGAGGGCGCTGATCGCGTAGCCCTTGCCGACGTACACGCCGACATGGCTTCCGCCGCCCCACACGATGAGATCGCCAACCTGGGGGTTCGAGCGCGACGCAAGACCGCGACGGCGATAGGCGAGGTAGATCGAGCGGGCGCTCCGGCTGGTCACCTTGGCGCTCAGCCCCGCCTCGTGGAAGACTCGCCACATCAGGCCGCTGCAGTCGAACGCGGTCGGACCGGTGGCGTCGTGGCGGTAGGCGGCGTGGAGATGACTCCGGGCGAAGGCCACGACGACCGATGCCGCGGACACGACCGCGGGCGGTTGCGGACTGCGAGCCGCGGCCACGATCGGATCGGCGCTCGGCGCTCGATCCAGGGTCGCGGTGGGCTCGGCGGCTGGGGCTGGGTCCGGAGTCCCCGCGGTCGGTTCCGCCGAGCTGGCGGCGGGCGTCGGCTGGGTATCGGCGGGCACGCTGGCCGCGTCGGCGCCGAAGGTGGCTCCCGCGGTCGTCGTCAGCACGAAAACGGCGCTCAGGATGGTCATGGCGAGCGCCCGGAGGCGCGTGGGTGTCCGGCTCAAGCTGCTCCTCTCCACCAGGACATCGCGCTGAACGCGATGGCGATGGGCTGAGCCGCAGAACGGTCGGGACGGGGGCCACGTGTGGGGGCGTGGCGCAGGACGAGGACGTCGTCAGGGCACTGACGGCGGCGCGACAACCCGAGGTCGGCCGTTCGGCGGCGATCTTCGGTTGTCGTTCCCGTTCGGGTGGTCCAGGTTCCGGCGCAGGATACCCGGGATCGTCGGACCGTGGGCCGACCGACAATCGTCGGCGGTGCGCCCGGGCACCGACAGGGCGCGGAACCGAAGCACGCTGGACGGTGTATGAAGGCTGCAGGCGAACCGTGGGAGGGCCGTCCGACGGAGGAGTCCGAGCTCATCGAACGCGCGCAGCGAGGCGACGCGATGGCCTATGAAGATCTGGTCCGGCGCCATCAGGACGCGGCGCTCCGGACGGCTGGCCTCGTCCTGGCCGGCGAGGCCGAGGCGGAAGACGCCGTCCAGGACGCGTTCGTCAAGGCGTACGCGGCGCTCGGCCGGTTTCGGGCCGGAGCGTCGTTCCGGCCATGGATCCTGCAGATCGTCGCCAACGAAGCGCGCAACCGGCGGCGCTCGGCAGGCCGGCGGATCGGCCTGGCCGTGCGCCTGGCTGAGGACCGCCCCTCGAACGACGCGGCTCCGTCGCCCGAGGCGGCGGTCCTTGCCGGTGAACGGCGGACCGCGCTGCTGACCGCGATCGAGCGGCTCGGCGTGGACGACCGGCTCGTCCTTGGCTACCGCTACTTCCTGGACCTCGGTGAGGCGGAGATGGCCGAGGCGCTTGGCGTGCCCCGCGGCACGGTCAAATCACGCCTGTCGCGAGCGCTCGGACGGCTGCGGGCGGAGATCGGACCGACATCCCCGATCGCCCCATCGGCGAGCGGGCGGGCCGACCGATGAACGACCGGCCGATCGCGATGCCCGACATCGACCTCGAGACGGCCCTGCTCGATCTCGCCGGGGCGCTCGCTCCGACACCGGCGCCCCGGCTGGCGGCCGCGGTTGGCCAGCGAGTCGCGGGTCAGGGTGCTCCTCGCGCGCGGGGTTGGCTCGACGCCCTGATCGCCAGACCGAGCCGGCCGCTGCGGCGTGGACTCGTCCTCGCCCTGGTGACCCTCCTCGTCCTGGCCGGGATCGCCGCCGCAATCGGGTTCGGGTTGCCGGGTCTCCGGATCATGCTCCTCGGTCCGAGTGTCACCACCAACCCGAGCGCCTCAGCCCTCCCACCGGCGACGACCCTCGGCAGTACTCCGGCACCCACTTCGCCGGTGATCCCGACCGCGACGCCGGTGGGCACGTTCCGGCCGATCGAGTCGCTCGACCTCGGGCAACCGGTCGATCCGGCGGACGTCGATGCGGCGGGCGGCCGCCCCCTCCCCCCCCCCGCCCGGGCCCCGACCCGCGCGCCCCCCGCGGGCGTCGGGCGCGGGGGGGGCGCGCCGCGCCCCGCGGCCGCCCGCC
>Ga0080064_1002800_pt1 | contig 27994 bp, 23 predicted proteins | sample Subgrocontami54m_FD_69260 | JGI IMG/M metagenome (GOLD analysis project Ga0080064, IMG submission 69260) | Subsurface groundwater microbial communities from S. Glens Falls, New York, USA - GMW46 contaminated, 5.4 m (SPADES assembly) (version 2) ...
TTAGCGGCAGGCCTAATATTCCTATTTCCATGCTTGTCTCCCTGCGGGCCTTATAGCAGCAGTTGTTTTTCCGGGCAAGGAAAAGTCAAAAAAAGCATCAGGGGGCAAGATCATACCGGAAGGTAGCCGTGATATTGAGCCGGGATAGATTGATCTCCTCGGGAAAGGGCGTGTAGGGGGCGGCTGCTTTGATTACTTCCAGAGTCTCCCTGTCGAGCGTTTTATATCCGGAGGATAGAACAATCTTGCTTGCCACCAGGGCACCGGTGTTATCCAGGGAAAATAGGATTTTACTAACTCCCTGATTTTTCTGGTCGGGAAAGGAGTGCCATTTATATCCTATTTTTAGTTTGAGCTTCAGCAAATAGGGGATGAACCTTTCGTCCGTGCTGTCCAGATCAACCGTTTCTTCATCCGTAATGTCATCCGTCGTTGCCTCCTCCGACGGCGCGATGGCCGCTTTCTTAACCTGAGGTTCTTGCTTCTTTTCCACGGCCCGGATTTCCGGCGCTGCTTGAAGATTTATCATTATTGCGGTCTCGGTATCCGGCAATTCATGGCGCCTCGCGAGAAAACCAGCAGCCGAAATGAGGAGGGCATGGCCGATGAGAGATAACAACACGGATAGAACGATGATTTTTTTAGTGGACATGCCGTCTTCCCTTTCCGGGAAGTATGATATACTAATAACTATAAAAATCAACCCGATCGGAGAACGAATAGTATTTGACTTGACAAAGAAGTATTTTTTTCATTCTATGCGTGCCTTGAATCTAATGCTTACAGAGTGGAAAATGACACTGTCGCCTGACGATGAGATTTACATGGACCTGGCCCTGGAAGAGGCTCGCGCCGCCCAGGCAGCGGGCGAAGTGCCTGTGGGCGCTGTCTTGGTGCGCGGGAAGGAAATCCTGGCCAGGGATCATAATCGTCCGCTCGCACTTTGCGACCCCTGCGCCCATGCGGAGATACTGACCATCCGCGCTGCGGCGCATCACCTCGGAAATTACCGCTTAAGCGGCGCCACACTTTATGTGACGCTGGAACCATGCGCCATGTGCTGTGGGGCTATTATCCAGGCACGTATCGCGAGATTGGTCTTCGGCGCCAGGGACACAAAAAGCGGCGCTGTTGTTTCTCTTTACCAACTGCTCGGGGATGGCAGACTTAACCATCAGGTGATAGTTGCCGAAGGCGTAAAAAGGGAAATGTGCGCGGAAATTATGAGTGGATTTTTTCGGGAAAAGAGGTTAGCATCGCTCGCTTTCTTATAGACGTAAGCAGTGAATACTTGCGGAGAGGTACCGAAGTGGTCGTAACGGGATCGACTCGAAATCGATTTGGGGGCCAAAAGCTCCCACGGGGGTTCGAATCCCCCTCTCTCCGCCAAAACATAAGCTGATACTGTCTCGATATATGGAGGGATGTCCGAGCGGCTGAAGGAGCACGACTGGAAATCGTGTGTATGCCCACAAAGGTGTACCGGGGGTTCGAATCCCCCTCTCTCCGCCATATATCGAGGTCCCCAACAAGTTTTTATAAACCGACGATTTGATAGCCGGGCCCTGTGCAACCGAGGTTTGTGAACCCCGTCAGGTCCGGAAGGAAGCAGCGGCAGCAATTGCCGAAGTGTGCCGCAGACAAGCCCGGCTATCTTAAATCCTCTCTCACACGGAGCATGATGGAATACCTCGTATTGGCACGAAAGTGGCGACCCCAGACCTTTACCGAGGTCGTGGGGCAGGAGCATGTGGCCAGGACACTAACAAACGCCATCCGCCAGAACCGCGTCGCCCATTCCTTCATTTTCAGTGGACCACGGGGGGTAGGCAAGACCTCCATGGCCAGGATACTGGCCAAGGCTCTGAATTGCACCACCGGCCCCACCCCGACGCCCTGCCAGAAATGTGACAATTGCCGGGAAATTACCGCAGGCACTTCCCTGGATGTGCGCGAGATCGATGGCGCTTCGAACCGGGGAATTGATGAAATAAGAGAACTGCGAGAAAATGTAAAGTTTTCTCCCACCTCCGGTCATTACAAAATTTACATTATTGACGAAGTCCACATGCTCACCCGCGAGGCCTTCAACGCCCTCTTGAAGACTCTGGAAGAACCGCCGGGCCATGTGATTTTTATCTTTGCCACCACGGAACTGCACAAGATCCCGGCGACCATTCTTTCCCGCTGTCAGGCCCATGATTTCCGCATGATTCCACTCAAGCAGATTACGGAAACATTGCGGGAAATTGCCAAGGCGGAAAATATCGCCATCAGCGATGCGGGGCTTGCCTGGATCGCTGCCGCAGGCAGAGGCAGCCTGCGTGATGCCCAGAGCGTTTTCGATCAGGCCATCTCCTATGCCGGTTCCGAAATCAAGGATAGCGACGTTGAGGAACTGCTTTGTCTCACCGACCGGCGCTTTCTTTTTCTCCTCTCTGCGGCGCTGCTGCAAAAACAAGCCGCCCGTTGCCTGAAAATCATCAATGAAGGCTATGCTGCCGGTCTGGACATGAAACATTTTTACCAGCTCTTGCTGGAACATTTTCGCAACCTGCTCTTCATCAAGATTGTCGGTCCGGACCCCGCCCTTTTCGACATTACCGGAGATGACCTGGCAGAGCTGCAATCCCAGGCGGCAAATCCCTCCCGGGAAACCCTCCAGAGGTTATTAGACATCCTGCTGGCGGAAGAAGAAAGCATGCGTCGGACCCAGGAACCCCGTTTGCACCTGGAAGCAACCATTGTCAGAATGGCCCACCTGGAGGAGCTCATTCCCCTTGAGGAAATACTGGGGAGGATGGAAAACATAGAAAGAGGGCTCCAGCGAGGAATCACGGCCCCCACTGGTGCTGCGCCGGAAGGCTTAAATCCGCCCGTCAAGCCGTCTCCAGCCGATAACACATCAGTGGCGCTGCCGCAAACTAAAGAGGACCGGTTGGAATATCAGGCAAGCGAGATAACACCCCCGGCAAGCAATTGGGAAAGGTACAAGGCCGCCGTCAAGAAGCATCGCCGCGGACTTGCTTCCAACCTCGACAAGGGGAATTTCGTCAGTTGCCATGAGGGGGTATTGACAATCAGCTTTACGGAAGGGGATAGATTTACTTTTGAATACGTGCGGGAGAAGGAACACCTGGCCTCTCTTGCCGAACTTGCCCGCCCCTTTTTCGGCGAGGACGTTAGGTTGAAGATTGAGTTTGTCAAAGTTGATACTGACGAACAGACCGGTAAAAACGGCAGCACCGGCAAAAGCAGCCAGGAGGTACGTCAGGAAGCCCTGAATCATCCGCTGGTGCAGAAGGCTTTCGACTTATTTGAAGGGGCGGAAGTGCGGGATATCATTCCCCATAAAAATACTTGAAGTGCGGCTCTTCCCGCACCCGCACGTGCCGGCAGATAATCCGGAATACAGCAAACGAAAATTTTACTAAAGAAACTTACAGGAGGTTAATTAATTAAATGCAAAATATCGGTGAAATGATGAAACAGGCCAGAAAACTTCAGGATAAGATGGCCGGCCTGCAAAAGGAGCTCGAAACCAGAACCGTGGAAACAACGGCCGGGGGCGGTATGGTGGCGGTGGTCGTCAACGGCAAATTTGAACTCCAGTCTCTGAAGATCGAAAGGGATGTCGTTAACCCCGACGATGTGGACATGCTCCAGGATCTGATTTTGGCGGCCGTAAACGAGGGTATCAGGAAATCCCAGGAGATGGCCTCGTCGGAAATGGCAAAACTCACCGGCGGGCTCAAGATTCCCGGTTTGATGTAAAGACGAGGCGCATATGAGCGGTTACGCCCTGCCCATCAAAAAACTGATCAAAGAATTGTCCCGTTTTCCCGGCATCGGAGAAAAAACGGCGTCGCGCCTGGCCACCTTTATCCTGCGGGCTTCGCAGGAGGAAGCTGGAAGGCTTGCCGAAAGCATCCTGGAGGTAAAACGGTTGATCCGTTTCTGCCCCCGTTGTTATAATTTTACGGAAAATGATTTCTGCGATATTTGCGCCGATTCCAGCCGGGACAGGGAAACCATCTGCATTGTGGAAGAACCGGACGCCCTGATTGCCGTTGAGGAAAGCGGTGAGTACCGGGGCGTCTATCACGTCCTCCACGGCGCCCTGGCCCCGCTTGACGGGATCGGACCGGAACAATTGAAGATAAGGGAACTTCTGCACCGCTTGGCCGACCACCCGGTCCGGGAAATTATCATTGCCACCAACCCGAACGTTCAGGGAGAAGCGACGGCGCTTCTCATCACCGGCTTAGTGAAAGATAAAAGCGTTAAGGTGACTCGCATCGGTTTCGGCGTGCCCGTTGGCGGCGATCTTAAATATGCCGACCGTATGACCCTCGCCAAATCATTCGAATACCGCCGGGGCATGGAATAAGCCTGTCGCTTCCCTGGCCGCAATCATACCCTTATTTTAGCGTCTGCAGCCGAACGATTATTTTCCTTCCTCATGATCCTGTGTCCTTTTTACGCCGGTTGCGGGACATCTCCCAGATAATGCACTGTGTCCGGGACTTGCAGTAGAGGAGCGGATCAAGGCATGTACAGCAGGAGTTGACCGTCAGGCACTGACAGCATTCACGGCAAAAGCCGGATTCATGCTTCTGGCAGACCGCCACAGCTTCACGATCGGAATGTATGCGGCACTTCATGCCTCCTCCGGCCTTGCCAAGTAGTGAAGGGGAAAGTATCACGATTTTATCTGGCCGGCAAGGAACAGGACAAACATTTCACTTGACATGAACCGGGTTTTCTTACACGATCCCGGACGTAAATAGGACAAATTTGTTACTTTGCAAGTTTCGCGCGGCATTTGTAACATGCAGCAGGCGTAAGTCGCTTTGCCAGGAGCGTTTGTGGTGGGGGGGCAGTCGCTGGCGTCAGCCTGGTCGGCGACCGAATCGGGAGAGATATGGAAGGGAAGGGAAATTTGAGTATCCACGACTACGAAGAACTGGCCGCCTTGCACGCCATCGCCAAGATTCTGGCGCAGCCCCAGGAATTACGCGATCAACTGGATCAGGTGCTGAAGGAGATGAGCCAGCGGTTGGGCATGCAGCGTGGCATGATCTCGCTCTTGGACAGGGGCACAGGCGAGGCCTGGTTGGATGTGGCGCATGGCATCAACATTCAGGGGCGGGAGGTCATGTATCGTCCGGGTGAAGGCATTACCGGTAAGGTGGCCCAGACCGGCCGTCCCATGGCCGTGGCCAACCTGGACCAGGCAGCGCATTTCCTGGATCGCACCGGCGCCCGCAAGCTGCTTAACCGCTCGCAACTTTCCTTTTTATGTGTGCCCGTTATCTATGATGCCCGCGTGGTAGGTGTTTTATCGGCGGATAAAGTGGCCGGCCAGGTGGAAAATCTGGACCGGGAATTGGCAATGCTGGTGTCCGTTGCGGAACTTATTGCCAAAGCCGTCCATATGCGAGCGGTGGAAGAAGAAAACCGCCGTTTACGGATGATCGTCGGCCGGACCACGCCGCCTTCTTCGGATATCATCGCTTCCTCCAAGGTCATGCAGGAGGTTTTTGGCATGATTAACCAGGTAGCCGATTCCAACACAACGGTGCTGATTCATGGAGAAACCGGGACGGGCAAGGAGTTGGTGGCAAACGCCATTCACATGCACAGTCCCCGTGCGGCGGGACCGCTGGTGCAGGTTAACTGCGCGGCTATACCGGATACCTTGCTGGAAAGTGAGCTCTTTGGCCATGAGCGAGGCGCGTTTACAGGCGCCCTGCAAAAGCGGCGCGGCCGCTTTGAAGAAGCGGACAGCGGCACGATTTTTCTCGATGAAGTAGGGGAGCTTTCGGCCACTGCCCAGGCCAAATTACTGCGTGTTCTGCAGGAAAGGCAGTTTCAGCCCCTCGGTTCCTCAAAGGTAGTCCAGGTGAATGTCAGGATCATTGCCGCCACCAACCGGAATCTGGAAGCAGACGTAGCCTCCGGCCGGTTCCGCGCCGATCTTTACTATCGGCTGAATGTTTTCCCCATTTATCTGCCGTCGTTAAGGGAAAGGGGAAATGATATCATTTTGCTTGCCGATCACTTTGTCCTGAAATACAGCAAGCTCCAAGGCAAGGCAATGAAAAGAATCTCCACTTCCGCCTTGGATGCCTTTTTGGCCTATCATTGGCCGGGGAATGTGCGCGAGTTGGAAAACTGCCTCGAGCGGGCGGTATTGCTGGCCCGCGGCGACGCCATCGAAGGCAGCAACCTCCCGCCCTCCATATACCTGAAGAGCAGCGCCGAAAGTGAAGGTACAAGGAAGGAAACGGACAAACTGGGCGCCCTGGTGGAAGCGCAAGAACGGGCTCTCATTGTGGATACCCTGAAAGAAACGCGGGGCAACCAGAGCCGGGCCGCCCGGATTCTGGGCACGACGAAACGGATTATGCAATATAAGATACACAAATTGGGGATCGATCCCCGGCGGTTCAAGCAAACCCGTAATGATACAATTATGCCCGCTTGAAGCATTCATTATGAAAGCATCTTACACAAAATTGTGCCAATTGTTCGATAAAGAGACAAAATTGTGCTATTTTCAGCATAGAAATGTATGATAGAAGAGACACTTGATGGGGTGCAAGAGCGGACTTTTTACCAGGCAGTCCGAATATCTTAACTTTTTTTAGTTAAACCTTGCTTTTAAAAAATAAGTTGATATTTTACGAGACCCTTTGCCTCGTGCATGGTTCGTGCGTGCAATGGTGGGTTAAGCTTAGTCCAGGGAAAGGATATAGAGATAGAGTATGTGTCGTTTGTTTGCTGTTACCAGTAAAGAGCCCTTGTCGCCGATGATGGCCATCAAGGCGCTGGATGTTATGAAGGAGGGACATGATGGTTCGGGGGTGGGCCTTTTTTTGACCGATCTCGGCGGAGATTTTGAACAGTTCCGGGGCGGGCCTATCCTCTCGGGTATTTTCTCCCATGAGGGCCTTAAAACCCTGGACCGATACATGATGGATATGAACTTCCTCACCAATTACAAGCTCTCTTTCCGGCCGACAAAACAGCCGCCGGCCGGGACCCCCAAACGGGACAACTACCTGATTCGCGTTTATGAGTATCCGCCTGCCTGGGAAAATATGCCGGCGGAGGAGCGGCAGCGCCGTCTCTTGGAGTGCCGTCTCCAGCTCCGAGCCATGGGGGAGAAGGACGGTTCCATGGTTGTTTTCAGCTTCTGGCCCGATGTGATCATGATCAAAGAAGTCGGCGATCCGATGGCTATTGCGGAGTACCTTGGCTTGGATCGCAAGGAGCTGTGCGCCCGCACTATCTTGAGTCAGGGCCGGCAGAACACCAACTATGCGATCAATATTTATGCCTGTCATCCCTTTTTCATCCAGGGGATGGCCAGTATGACGAATGGAGAAAACACTGCTTTCGTACCGATCAGGGAGTTCCTGATGTCCCGCGGCGAACCGGGATATGTGGGTTACCAGTCGGACTCGGAGGTTTTTACGCATATCCTGCATTATACGCAACGGCATCTGCATCTGGGTCTGGAAATGTACAAACATGTCATAACCCCCCTGAAAGACGAAGAACTCAAGCGCCATCCCGATGGAGATTTCTTGCGGATTATCAAGCAAAGCTGTCGCCCGCTGATTATTGACGGCCCGAATTGTGTCATCGGCTGCCTGCCCGACAAGACTCTGTTTATGGTGCAGGACAGCAAGAAATTGCGGCCCGGCGTTGTCGGTGGCGGTGACGGGATTTTTGCATTTTCGTCGGAGGTTTGCGGTATTGATGCGGCTATACCCAAACGGGATAAAAGCCGCGACTTTCAGCCCATGAAATACGATACTGTTTTTGTGGGACCAGAACGTGAGGAGGTCAAAAAATGGAGTCAATGGGACAAATTGCTCCTTCCACATTAGGCCCCAAGGATCTGCTTTGGCAGATTCTCTGGGATAAGGAGAAGTGCACCCTCTGCGGGCGCTGTACGGCGGTCTGTCCCGTTCAGGCTATTGAGTTGGGCGTGCACAGAAAAAGGGCGCTTCAGGTCAAGCTGGGGCTGGAAGAGAAACCTTCAAATGTTTTCAATGTCTATCACGGCATCCGGCAGCGTACGGAAGTGGCTTATGCCTGCGTCGGTTGCGGGATGTGCGCCCTGGCTTGTCCCAACGGCGCCATCATGCCCATGCATAATGATGAGACGGATAAACAGCGCTTTCATATAGATCAAGGGGGGCAACCCCGCCGTCGCGGTGGCCGCAGGAACGACCCTCATAGTTTGCTGGACGAAATCAAATTCATGCGCATTTCCATGCTTACGGACCCGGCACTCGATGCCGGCCGCCATGAATTTGAGTTGCGGACGCTCCTGGGCAGGGTCTTGCCGCCGGAAGAGGCTCTGAAGATTGCCCAAGCGGGGGGCTGGAGTCCGCCCGTGCGGGAGATTTATCCGCTGGTCATTGGCAGCATGTCCTTTGGCGCCCTCTCTCCCAACATGTGGGAAGGCATCCAAATGGGCGTGGCCTATCTCAATGAAGAACGCGGGATGCCGGTGCGCGTCTGCACCGGTGAGGGAGGCTGCCCGCCGCGGTTGCTGCGGTCGCGCTTTCTCAAATATGTCATTTTGCAAATAGCCAGCGGCTATTTTGGCTGGGACGAGATCATCCATGCCCTGCCGGAGATGAAGGAGGATCCCTGCGCCATTGAGATCAAGTACGGCCAGGGCGCCAAGCCGGGTGACGGCGGCCTCTTGATGTGGCACAAAGTGAGCAAGTTGATCGGAGCCATCCGGGGAGTGCCTACGGGCGTCAGCCTGCCCAGCCCGCCGACCCACCAGACGCAGTATTCCATCGAAGAATCTGTGGCAAAAATGGTTCAATCCATGTCCATGGCCTGGGGCTTCCGGGTGCCTGTCTATCCGAAGATATCGGCGTCCAGCACCACCATGGCCGTGCTGAACAACCTGACGCGCAATCCCTATGCCGCGGCATTGGCCATGGACGGTGAAGATGGAGGAACAGGCGCCGCCTACAATGTCTCGATGAATGCGATGGGCTATCCGATTGCCAGTAATTTGCGGGATGCCTACCTGAATCTGGTCAAAATCGGCAAACAGAACGAAATCCCGCTCTTTGCCGGCGGCGGTGTTGGTAAAAACGGCAATCTGGCGGCTAACGCCGCCGCCCTCATTATGCTGGGCGCCAGCGGCGTGCAGGTTGGGAAATATGTCATGCAGGCCGCCGCCGGGTGTTTGGGATCGGAGCAAGACCGTTGCAACGTTTGTAACTTGGGGCTCTGTCCGAAAGGCATCACCTCGCAAGATCCGCGCTTGTATCGCCGTCTCGATCCAGAGCGGGTGGCAGAGCGTCTTGTTGACGTATATTTGAGCTTTGATACGGAGTTGAAAAAAATCGTCGCTCCCCTGGGGCGTTCCACCTCTTTGCCAATCGGCATGTCTGATGCCCTGGGGATTGCCGACCGGGCCGCAGCCGAGAGATTGGGGATCAAATACACGGTTTAGTTAAGTTAGAAATTATTTTCTGCCTTTTTATACCCCTCAAGGGGTACTGAAGAAAGTCCCGTTTATCGGGGTTAGCAGCAGCAAGTAAAGGAGAGAGCATGTCATTCAAACCGACCATTACCATCCCAGGTGAGGAAAAGGGAATCAGGGTCGATTCACGCATATTGGAAGAACGGATTCAAGAGGCCGTCGCCGCAGGTCATCGCCAAATTGAAATTGCTGCCCAGGGGCAGCACGGTCTCGGAGGACGTTTGTGGAAAGCGGGCCAGGAGCCGCTGGACATCGTGATTACCGGCACTTCCGGGCAGCGATTGGGTTCCCTGGGATTCCCGCAAACTACCATCCATAATCTTGGCCCCGCATCCGACGACGTGGGCTGGCTCAATGCCGGCGCGCAGATTGTCGTTCACAGCAATGCTATGAATGGCGCCGGCAATGCCATGGCTCAGGGCAAAATTTATGTCGCCGGGGATATCGGGGCGCGCGGCATGACCATGACGAAGCACAACCCCCGTTTTGAGCCACCGGAGCTTTGGGTACTGGGCAGCGTGGGCGATTCCTTCGCCGAATTTATGGCCGGTGGTATCGCCGTGATCTGCGGCTATGGCAAGGAAGAGGCGGATAATATCCTGGGTTATGGGCCCTGTGTCGGCATGGTGGGCGGTAAAATATTTTTCCGTGGCCGCCACCAGGAATACAGCGAACCGGACGCACGCTTAAGAGCGCTTGATGATGAGGAATGGCGCTGGCTCACCACCCGCATGAAGGAATTCTTGCAGGCCATCGATCGGCAGGCAATCCTTACGGCGCTGACTTCCGATCGCCTGGCCTGGCAGGTGCTGTCGGCTCGCAAACCGCACGAAAAGTACAGTAAACCCCTGCGCAAGCTGCGCCAGTTTGTTACCGAGGTGTGGGATGCGGAGCTGGGTAAAGGCGGATTAATCGGGGATCTGACTGATCAGGACAGGAGTCCCATCGAGCTGATCGCCACCGGGGAACTGCGTCGTTATGTGCCTCTCTGGGAAAATGAAAAATACCTGTCCCCCTGTCAGGCCCATTGCCCCTCTGGTATTCCGGTACAAAAACGTTGGGAATTGATACGAAAAGGTCGCATGGAGGAGGCGGTGAATCTGGCCCTGGCCTATACACCTTTGCCGGCGGTAGTATGCGGCTATCTTTGCCCCAACCTTTGCATGGAAAATTGTACGCGCGGCGTCTATCGTTTGCCGCCGGTGGATACCACTGTTCTGGGCAAGGCCAGCCTTAAAGCGCAGCCGCCGCAACCGGCCCCGGCAACAGGGCATAAAATCGCGGTCATCGGCGGCGGGGCCGCCGGTCTTTCCGTTGCCTGGCAACTTTGGCTCAAGGGCCATGAACCGGTTATCTATGAACTGTCCAAGGGATTGGGTGGCAAGATAACCTCCCTGATACCCAGCAGCCGCATTCCGGATGATGTTTTGGCACATGAATTGCTAAGAGTTAGCGAACGTATTAAGCAGGTTAAGCTGGATGCTCCTCTGACCAGGGAAGAGTTTGTCGGCATCAAGGAACAGTACGACTTTGTCATCATCGCCACCGGCGCTCAGAAACCGCGTATGGTACCCGTGCCTGGCCATGAACGGGCCATCTCCGCCCTGGATTTTTTACGGCAAAGCAAGGAAAACAAGGCCACGGTGGGCACGGAGGTAGTTATCATCGGGGCGGGGAATGTCGGCTGCGATGCGGCCACGGAGGCGGCCCGCCTGGGCGCGAAGAAAGTGACCCTCATCGATATTCAGAAACCCGCCTCCTACGGCAAGGAGAGGCAGCAGGCGGAAGCGGCGGGGGCGCAATTCCTCTGGCCGCGATTTACCAAGGCCATAACCCCCACCGGCGTGGAGTTGACGAACGGGGAAGTGCTGCGGGCGGATACGGTGATCGTTTCTATCGGCGACCAGCCAAATCTGGATTTTCTCCCGCCGGAGATAGAGACCAGCCGGGGATTTATTGTCGCCAATGATCGTTATCAGAGCAGCGCCTCCACCGTCTATGCCATCGGCGACGCCGTCAAACTGGGACTTTTGACGGAGGCCATCGGCATGGGACGTAAAGCGGCTGCGACCATTGACGCCGTGCTGCAAGGCAAGGAGGAGACCTATGATCAGCTTCCTCCCATTGATACGCAGCGGGTTAAACTGGAATATTACAATCCCCGCCTGCCGTTGTTTGATGATCCCGCGGAATGTGCGGAGCAGTGCGCTTCCTGCGGCGCCTGCCGCGATTGTGGTTTGTGCGAGGCGCTGTGTCCCCAGAATGCCATTGCCCGCCGCGAGGTCAACAGTGAACGGGGGTACGAATATGTTGTCGATCCCGAGCGCTGCATTGGTTGCGGCTTTTGTGCCGGCGGCTGCCCCTGCGGGATCTGGCGCTTGACGGAAAATATATCCTTGGAGTAGCCGGGGTTAATATTTAACTCAGATAGATTGCCGGGAGCAATCATAGCGATTGTTAATAAGGAGGTTTTTATGCACCACTGTGAAAACGCACTGTTTTCGTTCGGAGAAAATGTTTTTAACGATAAGGTTATGCAGGAACGCCTGCCGGGAGCTGCTTATAAAAAGCTGATGGCGACGATCAACGAAGGCGAAGCGCTGGATGAGACGATTGCCGACGTGGTGGCCAATACCATGAAAGATTGGGCGATGGAAAAAGGCGCTACCCACTTTACCCACTGGTTTCAGCCGTTAACGGGGATTACCGCCGAAAAGCACGAGGCTTTCTTAAAGCCCCTGGGCTTCGGCAAGGCAATTTTCGAATTCAGCGGTAAGGAACTGAAGCAAGGAGAGCCCGATGCCTCCTCCTTTCCTTCCGGCGGCCTGCGGGCCACGTTTGAAGCCCGTGGCTATACGGCCTGGGATTGCACCTCCCCCGCGTTCTTGCGCGATGATGGCGACGGGATGACGCTCTGCATTCCCACCGCCTTCTATTCCTATACCGGCGAGGCGCTGGACAAAAAGACCCCGCTATTGCGTTCGATGCAGGCGATTTCCGCGCAAGCGCTACGGGTGCTCAAAATATTGGGGAACACCACGGCCACGCGCGTTGTCGCCACCGTGGGTCCCGAACAGGAATATTTTCTCGTCGATCGGGACTACTACGAACAGCGGCTGGACCTGATTCTGTCCGGGCGAACCCTCTTTGGTGCGCCGCCTCCCAAAGGGCAGGAGCTGGAAGATCAATACTTCGGTTCGATTCGCGATCGCATTAACTCCTATATGCGCGACGTGGATGGGGAACTCTGGAAAATCGGCGTTTCAGCGCGGACCAAGCACAACGAAGTGGCGCCGGCTCAGTATGAAATTGCGGTAATTTATGAAACCACCAATATCGCGACGGATCACAATCAGCTAGTAATGGATACCCTGAAGCGGGTGGCATTACGCCATGATTTGGTCTGTTTGCTGCACGAAAAACCCTTCGCCGGGATCAATGGTTCGGGCAAGCACAACAACTGGTCGCTGAGTTCCAATGATGGCCAGAATCTCCTGGAGCCGGGGCAGACCCCCCATGACAACCTTCAGTTTCTGATTTTCCTGATGGCGGTTTTGGCGGCGGTGGATCGTTATGCTTCGGTGTTGCGCGCCTCAGCCGCCAGCGCCGGAAATGATCATCGCCTGGGAGCCAACGAAGCGCCCCCGGCAATTATTTCTGCTTTCCTGGGAGATCAGCTTACGGAAATTCTGACGGGCATTGAGAAAGGTGTTTTCAAGCCCGCCAAAGGGATCGGCGAGCTGAACATGAACGTCAGCACCTTGCCGAAATTACCCAAAGACAGCACCGATCGCAACCGCACCTCGCCCTTTGCCTTTACGGGCAACAAATTTGAGTTCCGTATGGTTGCCTCCAATCAGTCCGTGGCCGGTCCGAATGTGGTGTTAAATACGATTGTGGCGACTACGCTGGATGAAATTGCGACAGAGCTGGAAAAAGCCGACGCCAAAAAGCTTCCGAAAGCCATTGAAGATGTTCTGGTGCGACTGATCAAAAAACACAAACGTATCATTTTCAATGGCAATAATTACTCGGAAGCATGGCTCAAAGAAGCGGAGAAACGGGGCTTGCCGAATGTGAAGACCACGCCGGAAGCGCTGCAAGCCTATATCGCCAAAGAGACCTTTCGCATCTTCGAGAAATTCAGCGTTCTGAGCAGAAAAGAACTGGAATCACGCTATGAGATCTATCAGGAAGTGTACGCGAAGCATGTAAACATTGAGTCCCAGACGATGCTCCAGATGGCCAATAAGCAATATATTCCCGCCGTCTCCTCGTTTCTGCAGGAGCAAGTCGTCTTGCTGGACAGCCTGCAAGCGGCCGGTCTGAAGAATCCGGGTGTGAAGGGCATTGTGGACAAACTGAACAATGGACTGAAGGCCATTTATGATAAGACCGCAAAGCTGGAAAAAGCGACACTGCTGGCGCAAGCCGTTGAACACGCCGATAAACGGGCCTTGGCGTTCATGGGGAAGGTGGTTCCGGCGATGAATGAGCTGCGGGTGGCGGTCGATGCGATGGAAAACATCACATCCAGCGATTACTGGCCCGTGCCGAGTTACGCGGAGATGCTGTTTCTGAGCTGAGCCGCAGTCTGCTTCTTGCGATCCCCAAATCTCCCTTTACAAATGGAAGATTTGGGGATACAATTCCCCCAGTATCAACACAACATCAAATAAGCCATAATAGATAAATTTTAGGAGGCCACATGTCGCTGCTGCGACGTCAAAATGCGGCGCTGCTGGTTCTTGAGGACGGGAGCGTCTTCCGGGGCTATGCCTTTGCCGGCCAGGGGGAGGTCCTGGGCGAAGTCGTGTTTAATACGGGTATGACCGGCTATCAGGAGATCATTACCGACCCCTCCTACAAGGAGCAAATCGTCGTCATGACTTATCCCTTGATCGGCAATTACGGGATCAACGAAGAGGATATGGAGTCGGGGAACGTCCATCTGGAATCACTGGTTGTCAGGGAATATCAGGAACATCACAGTAACTGGCGGAGCCGGAAAAGCCTGAAGGCCTTTCTGGAAGAACAGGGGAAGCTTGGCATCGAGGGCATTGACACCCGTGCCTTGACGCGGCGCATCCGCATTGCCGGCGCCATGCGGGGCATCATCTCCACGAAAACTTCAGACGAGGCGCTTCTTTTGGCCCGTGTGCGAGAATATCCGGGCTTGGTCGGCCGGGATCTGGTCGGTTCCGTGACCTGCCGCAAGGCATATACCTGGCGGCAGGACGCTCCCCAGCCTATGGAAAGCGGCGGGCCTATGGCGCTGCCGGAGCAGTTGCGGGTAGCGGTCCTGGACTATGGCGTAAAATACAATACCTTGCGCCATCTGGAACAAAGGCAATGTGCGGTGATGGTCCTGCCGGCGTCGGCCACGGCCGAGGAAGTCCTGAGCCTCAAGCCGGATGGAGTTTTACTTTCCAACGGGCCGGGAGATCCGGCGGCCCTGCCCGAGATCGTCGCGACGGTGCGGCAACTGCTGGGCAAAGTGCCCATTTTCGGCATCTGTATGGGACATCAGGTCTTGGGGCAAGCCTTGGGAGGAAAAACCACCAAACTGAAATTCGGACACCACGGCATCAATCAACCGGTCAAAAACAGGGAAACGGGCCGGATTGAAATTACTTCGCAAAATCACGGTTTTGTAGTCCTGCCGGAATCCCTTGCGGCGGCACAGGAAAGAACCTTTGACAACCTCAATGATGCCACCTGCGAAGGCATCAAGGATCAGAACTTGCAGGCTTTTAGCGTGCAGTACCATCCTGAGGCGGCGCCCGGTCCCCATGACACGACCTACCTCTTCGACAAGTTTATAGGGATGATGACGCAGGAAAAGGGAGCGCGCCGGTGATTCTGATTATCGACTTTGGTTCCCAATACAACCAGCTTATTGCCCGACGGGTCCGGGAGCATCAAGTTTATTGCCAGATTGAGCCGCCTGAGGTAACGCTTGCCTATATCAAGTCCCTGCAACCGGAAGGGATCATCCTTTCCGGCGGGCCGGCCAGCATCTATGCCAAGGGAAGCCCCAAAACAGATCAGGGAATTTTTGACCTGGGTATTCCCATCCTGGGGATCTGTTACGGTCTTCAGTTCATGGTGGACGCGCTGGGGGGGGAGGTTGTCCGCTCGGAAAAACGGGAATACGGTTTTGCCGAGCTTGCGATCAGCATAGCTGAGGGCATCTTTAAGGACATCGCCACTCCAACCCGTTGCTGGATGAGCCATGGAGACAAGATTGGCAAGCTGCCCCGAGGTTTCCGCGTTACGGCCGCCACGGCCAATACCAACGTCGCGGCGGCGCATCATCCGAAAAAGCGCCTCTATGGCCTGCAATTCCATCCGGAAGTCGCGCATACGGCGGCGGGGCGGAAGATGCTGGAAAACTTTCTCTTTGACATTTGCCAGTGCCGCAGGTCCTGGACGATGAAATCCTTCGTCAAGGAAACAACCCGGGAAATCCGGGAAACGGTAGGCGACCAACGGGTGATCCTCGGTTTGAGCGGCGGGGTGGATTCATCCGTTGCCGCATTGCTCATCCACTTGGCCATTGGCGATCAGCTTACTTGCGTCTTTGTCGATAACGGGGTGCTGCGTGAGGGAGAGGCCAAGCGTGTGCAGGAAGTTTTCCGGAAAAATTATCATATCAAGCTGCGCTTCGTCCGGGCGAAAAAACTCTTTCTGGACAAATTGAAAGGCGTTACCGACCCGGAAAAGAAGCGCAAGATTATCGGCCACACCTTCATTGAGGTTTTTGACCGGGAAGCGCACAAGATTAAAGGGGTGGCATATCTGGCTCAGGGAACTCTTTATCCGGATATGATCGAATCCCGTTCCGCCTTTGGCGGTCCCAGCGCCGTGATCAAGTCCCATCACAATGTCGGCGGCTTGCCGAAGAAAATGAAGCTGAAACTGCTGGAACCACTGAAGCACTTATTCAAGGATGAAGTGCGTCTCCTCGGCAAGGAACTGGATTTGCCCGAGGACATGACCTGGCGCCAACCCTTTCCCGGGCCGGGCCTGGCAATCCGCGTCATCGGCGAGGTTACGGAAAAGCGGCTCGCCATTCTGCGCCGGGCCGATACCATTCTTCAGGAAGAAATCAGGGCGCATAACCTCTACCGCAAGCTTTGGCAGTCCTTTGCCGTCCTGCTGCCGCTGAAGAGTGTCGGCATCATGGGTGACCAGCGGACCTACGAACACATCATTGCCCTCCGGGCGGTGACCAGCGACGATGCCATGACGGCAGACTGGGCCAGACTGCCGCACGAGCTCTTGGCCATTCTTTCCAACCGCCTCATCAACGAGGTGCGGGGCGTCAACCGGGTGGTTTACGATATCAGCTCCAAACCACCGAGCACGATTGAGTGGGAGTGATGGGAGAAGCAGAGGACACAATACCGATTTCACACTAAACGGTACTGTCCCCTGAATATTTCATATTTAAGGAGGCATACAATGAAACGTTTCATATCCCCGGTTTTCAGCATCATCGCAATATTCGCCTTTGTTTTTCCGGCCTTCGCCACAAAACTGACGATCCAGTTCAAAGATGGCCGAAGCGAATCATTTGACAGCTCCCAGATCAGCGTCGTCATTTTTTCGGAAGACGGTTCGGCCGGTTCCTTATCCGTGCCGGGCACGAGCATGATTGACGGTGTTTGGGCAACCACCGAGGCGGGTGAAGTTACCTTCCGTCAGACCGGCAATCAGCTAGCCGGACGATATGTTATGGACAACGGTGAAATTACCGGTAATTTCACCGGCAAAACCTTCGATGGCTTCTGGATCGAAGATATGGCGGGGGTAAAATGCGGCTATCCCCGCAACGGAAGGTTTTACTGGGGCAAGCTGCGCTTCGATGTTCAGGGAAACCATTTTACCGGCAAATGGGGCTATTGCGATGAAAACCCGTCCAAGAGTTGGGATGGGACGAAAAAATAAGAAAAATTTAAAAAGATCACAACATCATTAATTTGCCACATGTTTTTCTGAAGAAGGTGATGTATCTAAGCTATCCGCTTTGAGACCTTTGCACAACTTCCTTATTCGTCATTCCGGTGGAAACCGTAATCCAGAAAGTACTTGATAATGCTGGATACCGGCTTTCGCCGGTATGACATAATTGCTGGTTTTGTGTAGTTGTGCAAAGGTCTCCTGTTGCTTTCTGGCCGCCCCTTTGCTATGAAGGCGACAGTCAAGGGAATTGCTGGAGAAACAAAATGCCCGACCGGATAGAGATTGGGGTGAAAACAGGGATCATGGACGCCCTGGGAGAAAAGATCAGGCGCCGGATTATCGAACACCTGCACATCCCTGTGGACGTCTTGCAGACAATCGAGGTCTTCACTATCGAAGACGGTTTGACTGGAGACGAGCTTTCCGCGGCGGCGCACGGCCCCTTTTCTGATCCCATTATCCATGATTTTGCCGTCAACCAGCCTCTGGCTCGGCGCTTCGACTGGCTGATCGAGGTAGGTTTTCGGCCCGGTGTCACCGACAACGTGGGGAAGACGGCCCGGGAGGCTTTGGCCCTGCTTTTGGGCAAAGAGCCGGGTGCGACGCCGCCCGTCTATACTTCCCGGCAATACGCGCTCACCGGTCCGCTCGGGAGGCCGGAGGCGACGAAGATCGCCGCCAGCCTGCTTGCCAATGAGCTCATCGAACACTACGAAATTATCGACGGCCGCGACTGGAACCGTGAACAGGGGCTGACCCCCTACGTGCCCCGCGTCGCCGGGAGCAACCACCCCCTAACGGTCACAATCGACCTGGATGTGGACGAGGAAACGCTATTGCAGATCAGCCGCACCGGGGTTCTGGCCTTGAATCTCCCGGAAATGCTCGCCATCCGCAACTACTTTGAGAGAGACGACATCCGGCAGGGCAGGGCTAAAGTCGGTCTGGCCGCGAAGATTACCGACGCGGAGCTGGAATGCCTGGCCCAAACCTGGTCCGAACACTGCAAGCACAAGATTTTCAGCAGCCTGATCACCTATGAGGACGGGGCAGGCAAAACACTCCAGATAGATTCCCTCTTTGCCACTTACATCAAGGGGGCCACGCGGGAGGTCCGGGCCGGCCTGGGGGAGCAGGACTGGTGTCTTTCCGTCTTCACCGACAATGCCGGCATCATTAAATTCGACGCGGAACATAATCTGGTTTTCAAGGTGGAAACCCACAATTCCCCTTCCGCTTTAGACCCTTATGGCGGCGCCCTGACGGGGATCGTGGGCGTCAACCGGGACCCCTTCGGCACGGGCCGGGGGGCGAGACTCATCTTTAACACCGATGTTTTCTGCTTTGCCCCGCCCGATTACGACCAGCCGCTGCCGCCGCGCCTGCTTCATCCCCGGCGGATTTACGAAGGGGTGCGGGAAGGCGTGGAGCACGGCGGCAACAAGAGCGGCGTCCCCACCGTCAATGGCTGCCTAGTTTTTGACGAACGTTACCTGGGCAAGCCGCTGGTTTATTGCGGCACGGGGGGTATCATGCCCGCCTGTCTCCATGGCGAGCCCACCCATACCAAGACCATTCTGCCCGGCGACCTCGTCGTCATGACGGGCGGTCGCATCGGCAAGGACGGCATCCACGGGGCCACCTTTTCGTCGGAAGAGCTGCATGCCGGCTCGCCGGTAACGGCCGTCCAGATAGGCGATCCCATCACCCAGAAGAAGATGACCGACTTTCTTCTCATCGCCCGGGATAAAGGACTTTACCGCACTCTGACGGATAACGGCGCGGGCGGTCTTTCCTCCTCCGTGGGCGAAACGGCCCTGCTGGCTGGTGGTTGTGAGATCGACCTGCAAAAAGCTCCCCTGAAATATCCCGGCCTGAATCCCTGGGAAATCCTCATCTCCGAATCCCAGGAGCGGATGACGGTGGCCGTGGACCCGGCCCTGGCGGAGGCCTTTTTCGCCCTGGCGGCAAAGATGGACGTGGAGGCCACGTCTTTGGGAAAATATACGGATTCCGGGATGTTCCACATACGTTATGGGGAAGAAACGGTGGCCTATCTGGCCATGGATTTTCTCCATGACGGTTGCCCCCAACTACAATTGCAAGCTCGCTGGTCGCCGCCGCAACATGCGGAACCGATTCTGCCGGAGGTCAAAGACCTGAGCAGGGCCTTAAAGCAACTGCTGGCAAGGCTGAATATTTGTAGCAAGGAGGCAATCATCCGCCAGTATGATCATGAGGTGCAGGGGGGAAGCGTGATTAAACCCCTGGTGGGCGCGGAAAACGATGGCCCTGCCGATGCGGCGGTGATCCGGCCGGTCCTGGAATCTATGGCCGGGGTGGTGATCGCCAACGGCATCTGTCCCCGCTACAGCGATATCGACACCTATCATATGACAGCCTGCGCCATTGATGAAGCCGTCCGCAACGCCGTGGCCGTGGGCTGCCCCCCCGACCGGATAGCCGGTTTGGACAACTTCTGCTGGTGCGATCCCGTGCAGTCGGAAAAAACGCCCGACGGCCATTACAAACTCGCCCAACTGGTCCGTGCCAACATGGCCCTCTACGATGTTGCCACAGCCTACGGCGTGCCCTGCATTTCCGGTAAGGACAGCATGAAAAACGATTACCAGATCGGCGAGAGGAAAATTTCCATTCCCCCCACGCTCCTTTTTTCCGTGATCGGCAAGATGGATGATGTAAGGAAGGCTGTGACCATGGACGCCAAAGAGGCCGGGCACCTCGTCTATGTGCTGGGCGAAACGGCGGCGGAGTTGGGCGGCTCCGAATGGTACGCTTTGCATGGCGCCATTGGCATGAACGTCCCCACAGTGCAGGTGAAAACAGCCAAGGCGCTTTATACGGCCCTCCACCGGGCCATTCAGGCCGGATATGTCGCCTCCTGCCATGATTGTTCCGATGGCGGGCTGGGCGTGGCGCTTGCCGAAGTCGCCTTTGCCGGCGGGCTGGGGCTGGAAATCGACCTTGCCCGCGTACCAGCGATGGGGATCGACCGCGATGATACCCTGCTCTTTTCCGAATCCCAGAGCCGCTTTGTCGTCACCGTTGCTCCGGAACACCAGGGTGGCTTTGAGGAAACCCTCGCCGGCTGTGCCACATCCCAGGTGGGAACAGTGCTTAGCGAAAGCAGGCTCCGGATAACTGGCCTTAAAGGCAATGTCATCATTGAAGAAGAAATAGGCGAATTGAAAGCCGCCTGGCAGCAACCGCTAAACTTTTGACGGCAATCTCTCTCTTCCCCTCCCCCCGCGGGAGGGGATTGAGGGGAAGGGTATATAAAGGGGTTTAACCATGTCAAAAAAAGTCCGGGCCATCGTCATTACGGGTAACGGCACCAACTGTGAGATGGAAATGGCCCATGCCTGCCGTCTGGCCGGGGCCGACGAGGTGGATGTCGTCCATCTCAGTGCCCTGCTCTACGGCGAGAAAAGCCTGGACACTTACCATTTTCTTAATCTTCCCGGCGGGTTCCTCGACGGGGACGATCTCGGGTCCGCCAAGGCGGGGGCCAACCGCATCCTCCATGCCGTCGTGCGCGACGGGGGCGCAAGGCTCTATGACCAGTTTGCCCGCTTCATCAGCCAGGGGAAACTGATTCTCGGCGTCTGCAACGGCTTTCAACTCCTGGTAAAGTTGGGAATGCTGCCCGGTTTGGCAGGCCGATACGACGAACAAACGGTGACACTGACGGTAAACGACTCAGGCCGCTTCGAAGATCGCTGGGTTTACCTGCGCGGTAACCCCGCTTCGCCCTGCATCTTCACCAAGGGCATCACAGGCACCTACCTGCCGGTGCGCCACGGCGAGGGGAAACTTGTCACTCGCGACGCTGCGACATTACAGGCTGTCACCGGAAAAGAACTGATCGCCCTCCAATACAGCCATGCCGGTTATCGGGACGTCGCGATGGATTACCCGGCCAACCCCAACGGTGCTGTAAGCGCTATCGCCGGTCTCTGCGATGAAACGGGCCGCATATTCGGCTTGATGCCCCACCCGGAGGCCTATCTGCACTACACAAATCATCCCCGCTGGACGCGGGAAAAGCTGCCCGCCGCCGGGCTGGGCCTCGCTATCTTCAAAAACGCCGTTGATTTTGTGCGGGAGTTCGTCTTGTAATTTTTTTGCTGTAGAAGTAGAATAGGCTCCGTACCGTCTCGCAGTCAATATGGGAAATGTCCCGGTTTTCCCCCGGTTTTCCCCCAAGGCAGAAGAATTGTTGGATTGCAAGACCTGGCCCCTATGTAAATCAAATTTTGAAAGGAGATTTCACAATGCCACAATATGGTTTTGAGGCGCTAAGAGGTAGCGGAGCTATCCTCATGGGCGTGACTATTACTCACGATCCGCAGCTTTGCCAACAACAGGGGATTAACTGCAACGACCCGATTAAGGTCATACATACAAACCCTACCAACTTGGCCACGATGTCCCTAATTGGCGATGGATGGCATTACTTTAACGCCACCTACCCTGGTCAGCCTGCGATTATGACCAATGACTTTACGACTGGAATGAACCAAGCCAGGTATGTGCAATTTGTATTTAACGGCTTATAGAAATTGGGAAATTGGGAAATAGGGAAACAGCTCCCTATTAAAAGCCTAATCACGGATAAGTACATCCCGTTAAATATAGGGGGATGCGTCAGGCCGCGTGTATTATCATTCCTAACATCTTGTGCCGCGCAGAAATCTGCCCTCACTCCTCATCCACCACCCACTGTTCATAAGGACGGTCCCGGTGGCGGCTACCGGCGGGCGATACTTCCCTGATGAAACGGGAGGGGCTCAAGGTCATGTTGCCCATGCCGCGGCCGTAGTCCACCAGGGGATAGCAGAGATAAAGCTCGTCTTTGGCCCTTGTTACGGCCACATAGAACAGGCGCCGCTCCTCTTCTTCGCCCTCCGGTTCGTTCAGGGCACGGGCCAGCGGCATCATCCCTTCGGCGCACCATAGCATGAAAACCACCGACCATTCCAAGCCCTTTGCCTGATGGATGGAGGTCAGAACAATCTTGTCGCTATTTTCCGGCGCTGCCGTTTCTCCACCTCCATCATCGGTATTCGTCATGAGCGCCAGTTCGCTTAAAAAATTTTCCAGGGAATAAAACTTCTCCGCGTAACCGGCGAGTTGCGCCAGATCATCTTCCCGTGTGGCCGTATCGGGATATTTCCCCTGGAGATATTCCTGGTAGCCGGAATCAAGCACAATCTGGATCAGTTCCGGAATATGCCCTTTGCTACCATCGGCGGCGATCAGCCGTTGCAGTGTCCCCTGGCACTTTGTCAGCCCCGGCATCGCTCCTTTTCCGGTGCACTTGATGAAAGCCTCGCCCGCTACCATCGTCAGCGCTTCCTTCTGTTTGGAGATGAACTGCCAGATTTTATCCGCCGTGACCTTGCCGATCTTGACGTAAAGTCCAAGGACTCTCTTCCAGGCCAGTTCGTCGTAGGGATTAGCCAGCAGGCGGAGATAACAGGTGACGTCCTTGATATGGGCCTGCTCAAAAAAACGGATGCCGGAGCGGATCTCGAAAGGGATGCCCCAGCGGGTCAATTCCATCTGCAGCTCCATGGAATGGTAATGGGCGCGGTAAAGCACCGCCATTTCCTGGTAAGGCAGACCGTTGCGGTGGAGTTCCCGGATTCGCTGGGCCACGAAACTTGCCTGCTGAAACACGTTCCGCGCGGGTATCAAAATAGGCTTAAGACCTCCGGCCCGCACCGCTTTCAGCGTTTTTTCGTATTGCCTTTCGTTGTTGGTGATGCTCAGGTTGGCAAGATGGAGAATCTCCGGTGTGCTGCGGTAATTCGTCTCCAATTTAAAAATCTTGCATTCGGGATAGCGCTTGGAAAAGAGCATGATATTGGCAAAGTTGGCCCCGCGAAAGGAATAGATGCTCTGGGAATCGTCGCCCACCACCATGAGGTTGCGGTGATGGGAAGCCAGCAGATCTACGATCTCCGCCTGCAACAGGTTCGTATCCTGATACTCGTCCACCAGGACATGGGAGAACCGTTCCGCGTAATAGCGCCGCGCCTCCGGAAACTCCATCAGCAGCTTCCTTAGGTTAAGCAGCAGGTCGTCAAAATCCATGAAATTTAGGGCCTGCTTGCGCCGTTCGTAAAGAGACGTTATGGCAATAATATCTTCCAGATAACGGATAAAATAGGGGTAACGGTCCTCGACGATTGCGGCAACATCAAGCATCCGGTTGTGGGCAAGGCTGATAATATCAGCCAGGACGTTGCCTTTGGGAAATTTGTCCCCGTCAACCTTGCTCCGCACCTCCGTAAGGCAGCCCGCCATCAGTTGTCTGGCATCTTCGCTGTCCATGATGGAAAAATTATTCTCATAACCCAGCAGATGAGCGTTGCGCCTCAGGATCAGGTGGGCGTTGTGATGAAAGGTGCCGCCGCACAGGGAGCTGATGTCATGGGTGACCAATGTTTTTACCCTGGCCAGCATGGCCCGGGCGGCCTTGTTGGTGAAGGTAGCCAGGAGGATATGCTCCGGCTTGACGCCGCTTTCCAGCAAACGGGCCACGCGATAGGTCAGGGCGCGGGTCTTGCCGCTGCCGGCGCCGGCGATGACCAAAAGCGGCCCGCCCTCTTCCATGACCACCTGCAACTGCTCGTTATTCAGATGTTCTTCGTAATTGATCAGTCGTCTTCTCCTCTTTTCTTCCTGAGCGAGTCATATCAGCCCCCGTAAACAGTGTCAATCATAACTCCGGTATCAAAAGATCAGGATGAGCACTTCTGCATGTCGTCCTCTGGGAAGTGAAGGCTTCATTGGGGAAATGGAGAACAAGCTTTGCCGTAAGATATTGTCCGGAAAGGCCGGTCACCCAAGAAAACCGAAGTAAATTTAATAAGTGAAGCCCCTATATCTTACATATTTTTTGTCCTTGACTATCTGTTTATTTGTAGTTACGATTAAACCATAAAAATCGACTTCGATCCGGCAAAGAGCGAACGGAATACCAAGTCGCGATCTCTGTCTTTTGATAAGGCGATTGATTTTGATTGGGAGACAGCTAGCTATTCCGAGGATGAGCGCGTGGATTACCCGGAAACCAGGATCATCGCCTTGGGATTTCTTGGGGAGCGGTTGCATGTAATCTGCTTCACGCCCATTGACGGTGGTGCGAGGATTATCAGTTTTCGCAAGGCAAACAGAAGGGAAGTACGATATTATGAGGATGAAACCACTGACCGATAAATCCGGGGAAGTTCGGGAACTGACCAGGGAAGATATGGAGCATTTTCGGCCTGCTTCTGAGGTGTTACCGCAGGGGCTTTTGGCAGTATTGCCGAAACGAAAGCCTGGGCAGCGCGGGGCCCAGAAGAGGCCTACGAAGGAACCCGTCACAGTTCGTTACAGCCGCGATGTCTTGGATTATTTTCGCACTACCGGCCCCGGCTGGCAAGCGCGCATTGATGCCGCGCTGAAAGAGTGGGTTGCACAGCATCGCCAAAACAGCGAACGGTAGGCCTGAAGACTACCATTGGTCGAGTTGCCGGGTAAATATCGGTGGACAGGGCGGCGGAGTTGCTCCTTTTGAAACAACGCTTCGGCATGAGCCTGCAGGCTTTGATTTACCGGCTGCATGACCTCGGAATCATCTCGGCTTCCCACTACCGACAATGGTTCATGGACATCAACCGTCTCCACTGGAAAAAGCAGGAACCCTCGCCGTTGCCGCCTGAACAGCCGATGTGGCTGAGAAAAAGCGTGTTGCGCGGTGTGGCGGAAGGATTGCTTACTCAGGAGGATGGAATAAAGATGTTAGGCGAATCGCTGAAGGTGAAAGAACCCGTGTCGCTTGTCGAACGCCGTGCGTTTATGAAGCTCCCTCTGGTTGATAGGCGAAAGATTATGGCGCGACAAGCCAAAGAAATTGCGGCTCATTACGAAAAGGATGCGTCATGGAAAGACCTGGAGGTGGGGGGCATCGTTGACTATTAGGCGTGGCGGCAAAGCGGGGAATTGGCGACAGGGGAATGACGGTAATATTTTAGCTACATTGCAAATTTACCTTGCAATTTTGCAATAAGATTGATAGAAACACAACATGAACACGGTCAAACGCTCAATCATTGACATCATAACCGCACGGCTGCAACAGGAACAGATCGTGGCCCTGACCGGCGCTCGCCAGACCGGCAAGACCACGCTCTGCGAAGAACTACTCCCCGAGTTTCTTGATCTCCCCTTCACCTATATCTCCTTCGATGACCCAGACGAACGGCTCCGTTTTCAGCGTTCGACCGTATCGATCCTGGAACGTATTACAACACCGCTGGTGGTGCTCGACGAGGTACAGAAGATCCCGCAACTGTTCGACCCGCTGAAGCTGGTGGTGGACCGGGAACGTAGGAAGCCGATCGCCGAGCGCAAACGATTCGTGCTGACGGGATCGTCACAACTGCTGATGATGAAGGGCATCCGGGAAAGCCTAGCTGGCCGGGTGGCGCTCTGCCAGATGCATCCCTTCTCTCTGCATGAGCTGACCGGCAGTGGCGCTCCCCCGCTCCTCTCCCGGATATGGAGAGAACACGCTGTAACGGTTCAGGATGCGGAGCGCCTGCAGCTGGCCTCGCCGCAACAGTTGCGCACCTTGCGAGGGTTACGGGACGAGCATCGCCTCTGGGGAGGCTATCCGCCGGTATGGCAGCGCGCTGGCGATACGGAGCGGCTCAGTTGGCTCAAGGATTATCGCAAGACCTACCTGGAGCGGGATATCGCCGACGTGGGACAGGTGGCGAACATCGATGCCTTTGCCCTGGCGCAGAAACTTCTGTGCAGCCGTACCGCAAACCTGCTCTCCATCAGCGAGGTGGCGCGGGACTTGGGGGTGGCGGTCAATACCCTCAAGCGCTATCTGGGGTTGCTGACCATGTCGTTCCAGTGCTGTCTGCTCCCCCCCTGGCACGAGAACGTCGGCAAGCGGCTGGTCAAGAGTCCGAAGCTTTATTTCCCCGATGTGGGACTGAACAGAGCCATACTGGGAGAGCTTGCCGTCAGTCCCGGCGCATCCTACGAGACTTGGGTATTTGCCGAGCTCCTGAAGTGGAAACAGCTTCAGCCGCTGGAACCGGAGCTTTATTTCTACAGAACCGCCGCCGGGCTGGAGGTTGATTTCCTGCTGGCCGATGAACGGGGCATCATCCCCATCGAAACCAAGTCTTCCGAGCGGGTGACCAGCTCCGACGGCAGGAGCGTGGAGACGTTTATCGCCGAACATCCTCAAGCGGCACAAGTCGGGCTGGTGGTCTATCCGGGTGATGAGATCATCGAGTTGCGCAAGAACGTCTGGGGTATTCCTGACTGGTATCTGTTGGGGTCGTTGTAGCCGCAGGGCAATCTCTTATTTTTTCGGAAGGCAATCCCCAACTTAATTCATGAAGTCAATGACCGCTTCGATGCTTGAAGATCCCTCTTGCTTTTATGTATCCCAAAGATACAATCTATCCAATTTATGGGAGACTATCATGGCAAAGACTAAAACCCGCCCTTGGGATGCTGCAGAACATTTGGAAACCGCAGAGGATATGGCCGCTTATCTGGAAGCCGCACTCGAAGAAGGCGCCCCCGCGCTGGTGGCGGCGGCTATGGGAGATATCGCACGGGCGAAGGGAATAACGCAAATCGCTCGCGAAACAGGTCTCGGACGCGCGAGCCTTTACAAGGCGTTATCACCCGAAGGCAATCCGGAGTTCGCTACGGTACTTAAAGTCGTACGGGCGCTTGGATTACGGCTTCACGCAACCGCGGCCCAGTCATAGGCTTTATGCCGTTATCCGGTAAGCGTCTGACGAACCCGTCTTTTCTGCTGTTCCCCTTTGTAGTAAGCCTTCCCACGAAAAATATTCATCACCGGGAGGTAAGAGATGACCAGAGCAGAGCGACGTACCCATTGGCGCGCCACCATAGAGAGCCAGTCGACGAGCGGCATGTGCATTGCCGCCTATTGTCGGAACTCCCACATCAAGCCATCAAACTTCTATACCTGGCGGCGCAGGCTAAGAGACCAGCAACCCTCCACCGGCGGCTTTCTTGAGCTGGTTCCCTCTGGGTTGCCTGAAGCCACATCAGGTGTTCGCATTCATTTAGGCGGGAGGCTTTCCATCGAAGTTACGCGGGGCTTTGACCCCTTCACCCTGCTAATACGGGAAGTGTCCCCCGTTTATTCCCCGTTTATTTGATGCCTTATACTTCTCCACCACGGAGTAATTGTTTGATTGCAAGACCTGACCCCATGCCTTCCCCAGGTAGGCCGGAGTTATCTTGACAGTAGGAAAAATAAACAGTAATTATATTCACTTGGAATAATTATTGGAATAATTAAAGAACAAACCAGCTTGACAATACATCAAACATGATGTATCTGATACCTGCGTCGTGGAGGTGTGCTTGTATAATATAGTTTTTTACACGGCTGAACGGTGAAATATGAAGAAAAGCAAA
>Ga0080064_1002802_pt1 | contig 27974 bp, 23 predicted proteins | sample Subgrocontami54m_FD_69260 | JGI IMG/M metagenome (GOLD analysis project Ga0080064, IMG submission 69260) | Subsurface groundwater microbial communities from S. Glens Falls, New York, USA - GMW46 contaminated, 5.4 m (SPADES assembly) (version 2) ...
GGGTGCCGCGGGGGGACCCCCTGCCGGAAGTAGCCGGGCCCGGAGTCACTTGGGCAGCCGCCCCCGTGTCCCCGCCGATGGTATCTCCCAGAATCGGCGTCAAGTCGAGGACCGGAGTGTTATTGTTGTAGTCGTAGTGGCGGTAGGCCGCTTTCACCTCAACGTCCTTCAGGGGAGTGAAGACCGCCGTGTAATTCATGGCCAATGTCTGCTTGTTGCCATGCAGGCTGGGAGCCGGCAGCAAGCTCAGGTTCGTCGCTGGAATCGTAAGCGCACCCGTACCATCCGCGAAGAAAATTTGCGAGTTGGCGCTGTACGGCAAAAATGGATCGTTCTGCCGGAGCCAGCCGGGGTTGATGGTACCCATGACCCGCACGTACTTCGTCAGGCCAAATGTCCCGGCAAAGCTTAGATAGTGCGCTTCGTTGTCGGGCCACAAATCCACCTGTCCGCGAGCGGGCACAGCTCCAATTACACAGTTGGGCAGCCCGCCGGTTGTCGTGCAGCCTCCCGTACCATTGGGAATGAGCTGCACGCCAACGTCCGCGGTAGCAAACGGATTGTCGAACAAGAGCGAATTGATTTGGTTTCGGAAGAAAGAACCGGTATAGCCGAATTCGACGCCCCAGTCTTTTTTCCCGTAGTCGGTCCTCGCTTTGAAGGTGTTGATGAAGTAGTTGATTGGCTCGGGCACTTCCGCGCCGGTGCCGGGGCTCTGGCGACCCGAAACACTGGAGGGCTGGCCGCTGGCACTGGCACTGGGGCCGGAGTTCATGATCAGCCCAATCGGCCGCGTGCCCACCTCATTTTCCCGCGAGAACAGGAAGGAGACATTCCAATCTGGAGTTACGTACCAGCTCACCAATCCGGTTCCCGCCTTGCGCTGGAGGGAGGGAGTGATGAAGTTTTCTCCCGGCACCACCTGAGTTGAAATAAATCCCGGCAAACTGATGTTGATCTGCGCTGCCGTGCACGGGGGCGTGGCGCAAATTGTGGAGGACCTGTCCTGCAAGATTTGCCTCGTTGCCGGGAGAATGGTCAACACACCCCGGCTGGTTTGAACATACAAGCTGCGGGCCGTGTTGGTGAAGATGTGGGGAATCTCGTCGTAGCGGAACTGAAACTTGAACTTGCGGTAGCGGCCGAAGGTGGCCAGATAACTCTGGTTCTTATAGAAGGTGCTCTGTGACTTCAAATCCACGTAGTTCTTGGAGCCGAGTACGTCGTCGAAATGCAGATCAAATTTGCGGATGAAAAAGCCGGTCCTGCGGTCGCCATACTCGTTGAATTTAGAGGTCAGAACGTCAGGGGTAAAGGGCAGATCCGGGCGCCCATACACCTTCCCCCAAACACCGCGGACTCCAAACTCGACGCTCCCTTGCGGTGACTTCGCGGGCTGTGCAGGCGGTTCCTGACTGAACAGCAGAGCCGGGACCAGTAGAAGTGCGAGCAGTATCAGAATTGTTTGTCGTCTCATCAATTTCATGGCTCTCTCCTTCCTAGCGATGGAACATATTCCCGGAGGGATGGTTCGACCCGTGGATCGCGGAATGGCAGTTCGTGCACCCGCGGTTGAAATCCCGGACGGAGTTGAGGAGCGTCGGCGACGTTGGATGCCGGCTGGCGACGTGGCACGTGTCGCAAACGCGAGGCATGCGCACCTTCAGCAACTGCGGGTTGTTGCTCCCGTGTGCCTCGTGGCAATTGCCGCAGTTTTCCATCACCGGCGGGTGCTCCCACAGGAAAGGACCACGGCGCTCGGTATGGCAGGAGTAGCAGGTCTCGTTCACAGTGCTCTGAATCAGCTGCTTGGGGTTGGGAGTGCCGTGCGGGTTGTGACAGCTGGTGCAGGTCACTTTGCCTTCGCGATACGGCATGTGCGAAGAGCGCTGTAGCTGCGCGCGGCGCATCTGGTGGCAGCTCAGACAGAGTTCCGGCTGCGGCTTCTTGACCCGCTGGTACTCGCTGAGCGGAGCGCTGTAGCGGGCCTCGGACGAGAGCGAGGCCTGCCGTTCCTGCTTCACCTGGTGGCAGTCCACGCAGGCCATCGCGCGCGATTCATGCGGGCTGCCCTTCCAGAACATCCGGTTGCCGCGCGAATGGCAGTCCAGGCAAGCGGCGTTTTGTTCTTCGGTCGAATTCTTGGAATCCCTGCCGAAGCGGATAGGGATGGAGTCTTTGCTGCCCATCGCTTCAACGTGGGCTTTGCCGGGCCCGTGACAGGCTTCGCAGCCGCGAGCTTCCTGCGGTGTGTGGGGTCTGGCCATTACCTTGCCCATGACCGTATTCTTGAACCGGCGCTCCTGATCTTGGTGACAGACCACGCAGGTTTCTGCCCCGACGTAATCTCCATCCGCCTTCGCCGCTTGCGCGCCCTGTGCCGCGGACTTCGAGGTGTCTTGCGCGGGCATGCCCGTCGGGCCGGCCAGCAGCGGAACGGCGGCAAACAGGAGAAGCGCGAGCGCCGCAGCCATCCAGTGGATTCTGCGATAACCAACTTGAGTTTGAATCATAGAGTGCTCCTCGTGTGCTCCTCGGGCGGGAGGCCAGCCGAAGAGGAGAACCGACAGCCGGGCGTTCATTTCATTCCCAGGAAATTTCTCTGGCGATAACGAAAGCGAAATGGGTACAAGGAAGGGCGCGACATGGGAAGGGACGCATCGGACCCCCCAACTGCGCAGTGGCCTGGGGATTCCGAAACTTGGAAACAAGAGCGATGCTATGTTTTTCAACGCGGAACCGAAGATAGTGGTCACAAGTTTCTTCACCGCAGCACTCTGAATAAAATGCACCAGATAGAGTGCAGGCAATTCAGAATCCAGACTAGTGCTCAATATTGTCTGGCCCTCCTTTCTAAGTGCTGCTAAATCAGAAGCTTACAAAAATGCTCAGCACCACAACGAATCACCCAGGCGTCTGATTCTCAGACAGTGTCAGATTCTCAGACAATGTCAGAAGGCCAAGCGGTTGTGTCCTTCTGCGCAGGGCGGATAAAATCTTCATTCAATCCGCGAGCTTTTCAATTCACAGTGTTCCCTCGACGCGAGATGGCCAATTGGGGACGGGAGCAATACACCCTCTTCACATTTCAACAATCCCCTCAGCCATGGGGGACTCCGCACCGATTGCGAAATCGACGTGGAGGAGTGGAAAAACGCAACACCGTCCGGAGTTCCGCGCTACAGTCTTGGTGTTGAATTTATTCACAAGCAATAGTCAAGCTAATTATTTCAAAACAAATGAGATAGCCACCGACAGTTTCCACGCCGATTTGGCAACGGGCGTGCTCCCGCGTATGTAAGCTTGGGTTTATCTCTGTCCACTAGACTCAGTCAGGATTTCTAGGCGGGGGAATGGAACGCGCCGCGCAAGATAAGCGTTGGTTTTGGGCCACCCTGATGTTCTCCAGCATCAGTATTGTTGCTGTCGTGTTCGCCGTCTGGGAATTGGTTGAGAACCGCTTCTACCGCGGCACAGACTATGCCACTCTGCACTACCTCTATATCACTCGCGGCATAGCCTCCTCCCTGCTTCTGGCCTTCTGGGCCGCCTGGTTTGTCCTGCAGCAGCGCAAGCGCTACGAGGACGAACTGCATCAATCGCGCGAGCGTTACCGTGGGCTGTTAGAGGCTTCGCCCGGAGCGGTCGCGCTCTACGACTCCGCGCTGCGCGTCAGCGAATGGAATGCCGCCGCCGAGCGGCTTTACGGTTTCAGCAAATCCGAGATGGTAGGTCAATCCCTGCCCACCGTCCCGGCGGAGCGAGCGGCGGAGTTGCAGCAGTTCCTTGGAAAAGTTGAATTGGGGGAACCCGTCCTGGACGTCGAAACCCTGCGTCGCAACAAGCAGGGCGCGGCCTTGGAAGTGCAACTCAGTTTGCTGCCGTTCCGCGAAGCCCCCGGGACCCTCTACTTCCTGGAAGTAACAGCGGACATCCGCGAACGCGTGCGCATGCGGCAGAGGCTGTTGGAAATCGAAAAGCTGACCAGCATGGGCAAAATGGCGGCGGGCACCGCCCACCACTTGAACACCCCGCTGGCCGCGATGTTGCTGCGGCTCCAAATGATGCGCGAGCGTTCTCACCAGGCGCCCTGCGCCGCCGACCTCGAACGTGTGGAATCCGGGCTGCGTTTCTGTCAGTACTTCGTGCAGCGGCTGCTGGAATTCAGCCGGCGGACGCCCACACAGAAGCAGCCCGCAGAGCTGGCGGCTTTGGTCCAATCGGTAGTGAGTTTCCTGGCCCCGCCGATCCTTTCCAAGCGGGCCCGCGTGGCGCTGGCCTTGCACGCCGTGAACGGCCAAAACGTGTTCGCTGACCGTAACCAGCTCGAAGCTTTATTTACCATTCTGATCAGCAACGCGCTGGACGCCATTCCTCCGGCAGGCGCGATCAACATCGAGTGCAGCCGCCTTCCGCGATCTTCGCGTCCCGGTGCGGTTGATGGGGACGCCGGCTGGATCGAGATTCGCATCACGGACAATGGTTGCGGCATCCCCGCGTCAGACTTTCCCCACGTGTTCGAACCCTTCTTCACCACGAAGGGCGCCGGAAAAGGCACCGGTCTCGGCCTGGCGATCGCACGAAATATCGTTACGGAGCACGGCGGTTCAATCCGCCTCCAAAGCACGCCTGAGCAGGGCACGGCCGCGATCATCGAGCTGCCGGCCTTGGCCGAACCATCGCGCGACCCGGGAGGATGAGCATGAATCCGGCGGATGTGACGCAGCCTTGCAGCATCCTCGTTGTGGACGACGATGCGGAGATGGCCAGCACTCTGCAGGAATTCCTGCAAAAGGAAGGATACATCGCCGAAGTGGCGCATTCCGCCGCGGAAGCCATCGCCCTGCTCGAACGCGGCCCGCATGTTTCGCTGGCCCTGGTGGATTTGATTATGTCGCCCACCGACGGGCTTACGCTCATGGAACAACTCCATCGCCGTGACTCGGACCTGGCTGTCATCGTCATGACCGGCTACGGAACGATCGAAACCGCCGTGGACGCCATCAAGCGCGGCGCGGAAGATTACCTGACCAAGCCCTTCGACCCGCAAGCGGTGCGCAAGAAGGTTGCCCGGTTGATGGAAGTGTTCGCTCTGCGAGACCGTGTCGCACAACTCGAAGCCAACCTGGAAGGACGCCTTGGCTTCGAGAATTTCATTCATGTTTCGCCGGGGATGCGGCGAATCCTCGAGCGCGCCCGTGCGGCGGCCGCTTCGGATGCGCCCATCCTGGTGCTGGGCGAAACCGGCACCGGCAAGGAAATGCTGGCCCGCGCAATTCATCTGGCCAGCCCGCGTGCTCGCCGGCCGTTCGCGCCCGTCAACTGCGGCGCCCTTCCGCACGACCTCGTCGAAAGTGAGCTCTTCGGCTATCGCCGCGGCGCCTTCACCGGCGCTCTCGCCGATGCCCCCGGGATTTTCGCCTCCGCCGGCGGAGGGACTGTATTCCTGGACGAGATCGGTGAGATGCCCAAGGATGTCCAGGTCAAGCTCCTGCGCATCTTGCAAGCAGGGGAGCTACGCCCGGTCGGCAGCCCCACTCCGGTGCAGGTCGATGTGCGCGTTATTACCGCATCCAATCGCCCGCTTGCGGATTTGCGCGGCGAGCGACTGCGCGAAGATCTCTACTTTCGCATCGCCACGGTTGTGATCGAACTGCCTCCGCTCCGCGCGCGACAAGAGGACATTCTGGCTCTGGCCCAGCACTTCATGCGTCAACTGGTGCGGCGTTATGGCCGGCCGATCAAGCTCTCCCGCCCTGCACTTGATCTCCTTTTGAATTATTCTTTCCCGGGCAATGTGCGCGAGCTTGAAAACATCCTCGAGGGGGCCACGGCTCTTTGCCTGGATGGATCCCAGACCATTACCGAAAAGGACTTGAAGCCGTTGCTCAGCGAGTCTTCGGATACCTCAGCCCAGGCGGTCGCAGGCGAACAGCCTCTTTCGATGGAGCGAGTGGAACAGTTCGCCATCCGGCATGCGCTCGCCCTGTGCCAAGGGAATCGCACGAAGGCTGCGGCGCTGCTTGGCATCTCCCGCGATACGCTCTACCGCAAACTGCGGCAGAGCAAAGACTGAACCGGCCACTGCTGCCGTCTCCCGGCTTTTCGCCGTGTAATCTGTCCGAATTTCTGACGGTTGCCGCTTTTTCGGACACATCTCGAATTGAGCCTGGATTCCGGTCGTCGGCCTGCCTTCCCGCCAAGAACCGTCTAAGTCCCATGCTGCTGAGGAATTGCGCCGCTATTTCGGAGTCCTGCGATCTCTTGAATCAATCTCGCGCGATGGTGCCTCGCGTGCCCGCTACAAAACGCCATGCGCGCAGTTCGCTCGGCGCGTTTTTCAAGTTGCGTATCTTCCTGAGGTCACGAGGTGAACGGATGCGATGGTCACTGCGCAATGTGGGCATAGGATCTTGGATCGCTCTTTTGCTCCTGTTGCCGCATGCAAGCAACGCACAATACGTGGGCGCGGGAAAGTGCCGGCCCTGCCATCTCCCGCAGACCAAGGGCTGGGAACCAACGAAAATGGCGAAGGCTTTTGAGTTGCTGAAGCCCGGAGTAGCCGCGGACGTCAAAAAGGCCCACAACGTGGACCCGAACAAGGACTACACCAACGACCCCAACTGCCTTTCCTGTCACGTGACCGGCTACGGGCAGCCAGGGGGTTTTGTGAGCGTGGCGCAGACACCGAACCTTGTGGGAGTGCAGTGCGAGGCGTGTCACGGCCCGGGTGCGGCCTACCTAAAGCCCGCACTGATGAGCCTTCAGAACAAGCAATACAGGCGCGCGGATCTGGTCGCTGCTGGAATGGTCGTGCCGACGGTGGAAACCTGCCAGAAATGCCATAACAAAAAGAGCCCTTTCTATCAGCCATTTGATTTCAAGACGCGCGTCCGGCAAGGGACCCACGCGCACGCTGCCTTGATGTACAAGCACGACTGAAGGAGGTAGCCATGAATGCCCGGCGCCAACTGTTGACTTGGGTTGTCGTCGCACTGGCGGCCTTGCTCTTGTTGTTCACGGTCCTGTTCCTCGAGCGCCGGGGCGTCGAAGAACGCTGGAACACCTACCTGGTCGGCGATCCCCAGGCCGGCGCACACGTATTTCAGAGTAAGGGCTGCAGCGATTGTCATGCGCTGTGCGGCACGGGCACCAAGCTCGCGCCCGATCTTGGCATGCAACGGAGCGCGGGATCGAACATGAATCAACTGGTGACCCGGCTCTGGAACCATGTCCCCATCATGTGGAAGCAAATCGAGGCCCAGGGAAAGCGGTATCCAGACATCAGCGCGGAGGAGACGGCCAATTTGTTCGCTTATCTCTACTCGGCGTGCTACGCGCAGGAATCGGGGGACACGTGGCGAGGGCAGCGATTGTTCGCGCAAAAAGGGTGCAGCCGTTGCCACGCAATGGATGGAAAGAGCGAGCGTATTGGACCGGACCTAAAAAACCTGGGGGCGGTGGTCACGCCGATCTTTTGGGCGCAGGAAATGTGGAACCACGCACCAGCCATGGAAGCTCACATGCGCGACTACAAACTGGCGTGGCCGCAGTTTAAGGGCGAGGAGATGAACGATCTGCTCGCCTACATACGGGAAGAGCGCGGCGGGTCGCAGCGTGAATTCGATCTACTGCCCGCCGACCCGAATCGCGGTTGGAAGTTGTTCCGCGAAAAGGGCTGCATTTCGTGTCACGCATTGCGGGGGCAGGGTGGGAGCGCGGGGCCAGATCTCGGCACGGATCGCCCCTTGCCTCCCACCCTCACGCAGGTTGCCGGCCAGATGTGGAACCACTCACCGCAAATGTGGTCGGAGATGAAGAAACAAAACGTCTCTCGGCCCACCTTTGAAGGGCGAGAAATGGCCGATGTCATCGCCTTCCTTTACAGCCTGCGATCTTATGCGCTCGGAGGTTCTCCGTATGTAGGGAAGGAATTGTTCAACGAGCGCAAGTGCAGCCGCTGCCACGGCCCGGAAGCTCTCGGAGGAGAAGCGGGTCCCAGCTTGCGAAAGAACGGCAGACTGTTCACCCCTGTCACCATGGCCCGCGCGCTCTGGTCGCATGGACCGAATATGTACCGCAAGTCGCAGCAGCTAGGAGTGGGCTGGCCCACCTTGAAGGAAGGCGACCTGGAGCACCTGCTGGCGTTTCTGAACGCACCTCCTGAAAAACAGAAAAAATGAACGGAACAACGCATTTCAAGACAACCGCTTGGCTGCTTAGTTTTGTCGTATTTTTCGCATTGGGATCGATTGTGCTGGGTACCGTCTGGCCGGAAAACATTCCCCCCCAACCGATTCGCTTCAATCACGCCGTTCACGTTTCCAACGGACTGACTTGCGAGGACTGCCACGCGGGGGCGCTGACCCGAGAGAAAGCGACGCTACCGCAGCTCGATACTTGTCTGACCTGTCACAGCGAGGCGGTGACGACAAAGCCGGAGGAAGAAAAGGTTCGCGCGTTTGCACGCGCGGGCCATGAGATTCAGTGGGTACAGCTCACGCGGGTGCCCGAGCACGTGTACTTCTCCCACCGGCGGCACACCGCGCTGGGGGGCTTGAAGTGCGCGGAGTGTCACGGGCCGATGGAGAGCTACACGGAACCGCCGCGGCGCGCGTTTCGGCGGATGAAAATGGACGACTGCATCGAGTGCCACAAACAGAGGAAAGCCAGCTATGACTGCAACGATTGTCACCGCTAGCCGTGGGCGCCGCGTGTCTCGGAAAAACGCCGTGTCGCTGGCCATCCTGCTGGTCCCGCTCTGCGGGATCCCGATTCCGTGGGTGGCGGCGCAGGCCCCGAGCAGCGCCGGATACTTCGTGATTCCCGGCGACGCGAAAGCCGGGATGAAAACGTTTTTCGACAAAGGCTGCATCCGATGCCACGCAGTTCTTGGCGAGGGCGGGAAGAGCGCGCCCGACTTGGGCCGCGCCCCGGCCGGACATCTAAGCGCGGCGGAGTTAGTGGCGGCGATGTGGAACCACGCGCCACAGATGTGGACGCGGATGCAGGAAGAAAAGGTGACGCCTCCGGCCTTCAACGCATCCGAGATGACCAACCTGTTTGCCTTTCTCTATTCGGTCCGCGCCATGGACGAGCCGGGCGACGCGGAGCGCGGGCGGCGACTGTTTTCGGAAAAGCGCTGTGCGGAATGCCACAAGACTGCGGGCGGGGAGAAGGGCGCTGCGCCGGACTTGCGACAATGGGGCGCTTATCGCAATGCGGTGAGCTGGATCCAGGCCATGTGGAACCACGCGCCGGCGATGCAGGCCCAGATGGAAGCACGGGGCTATGCCTGGCCGGAGTTGCAGGGCAGCGATGTGGCGGACCTGATTGCCTACGTGCGAACGCAGGCCACCAATCGGAGGCAGCACTTCTACTTGCAGCCCGCCAGTCCCGACGTTGGCCGTGCACTTTTCCTGCAAAAGGGATGCGCCAGTTGTCACGGTTTGCGGGGATCGGGAGGAGCGGCCGCGCCCGACTTGGGCACGCGAGCGCTGCCGCGCACGCTGGGGCAGCTTGCCGCACTGATGTGGAACCACAGCCCGGCAATGTGGGCGAGCATGAGATCCCAGCAGATTCGCCGGCCACAATTCTCGAACAAAGAAATGGCCGATCTAGTGGCCTATCTGTTCGCGGAACGCTACTTCGAAGCCAGCGGCAGAGCAGCTAATGGAGCGCGAGTGTTCGAAGTGAAAGGCTGCGCAGCCTGCCACCTGGGAAACACCAGAAGCACGGCGCCCAATCTTTCCGGCTGGCGGGGCCGCGTCTCACCGGTGGACCTGGCCACGGCCATGTGGAATCACGGGCCGGTGATGCTGGGACGAATGCGCGAGCAGCAGATTCCGTGGCCGGAATTCCGGCCGGGAGAGATGGTGGATCTGATGGAATTCCTCAACCGCGGCCTCGCCGAAGAGCGCCGAACGGGGTCGCGACGATGAAGCTTCCTCCCATCAACCGCAGAAAGTTTCTCGGCGTGGCAGGCGGCGGCGCGTTGGGAGTGGCGACTTCCGGAGTAACGGTGCAAGGGCTGAGCGCTCTGAATGCCGCGATCGAGCGAGAGGAAGTGCACGTTCCGAGGGGGCCGGAGGCGTGGCGGTTGAGCGTCTGCTCGCTGTGCCCGGCGGGCTGCGGGTTGCGCGTGCGCACGCTAGGGAAACGCGCAGTGCGAATCCAGGGGAACCCTTTGCACCCGGTCAATCGCGGCGGCTTGTGTCCGCGGGGAGTGGCTGGGTTGCAGGTGCTGTACCACCCGGACCGCCTGCACGCGCCGCAGAAGAACATCGGCAGTCGCGAGGCGCCGCGCTGGAAGGAAATCGCTTGGGATGAAGCGATCAATATTCTGGCGCAGCGGTTGGGCGGCTTGCAGAAGCAGCAGCCGCATTCGGTTGTGTTTATCAGCGGGAACTGCGGCCACCTCCGTCAACGGCTCTTCCGGCGGTTCCTGAGCGCTTACGGCTCGCCGAATTTCTTCCGTAATCCTCCGAAGACGGATGGCGCATCGGCGGCCGCTTTTCTCCAGCAAGGAGTGACCGACGGCATCGCCTACGACTTGGAAGGAACCCAATACGTGCTGAGCTTCGGGGCCAATCTGCTGGAGGGATGGGGCTCGCCGGTCAGCACCATGCGCGCCTTCGGGAGTTGGCGGGATTCCTCCGCCGGGCGGCGCACAAAATTCGTGCAGATCGAGCCGCGGCTCTCTCCCACGGCGGCGCGAGCCGACGAATGGGTGGCGGTGAAACCGGGTACCGAAGCGGCGCTGGCTCTGGGCATGGCCTACGTGCTGATCACCGAAGGGCTCTTGAACACACAGTTCATCGAGGAACACACCTTCGGATTCGAAGATTGGAAAGACGCGAGCGGACGAACGCACACAGGTTTCCGCTCGCTGGTGTTAAGCGAATACCGGCTGAATGAAGTCGCGGCCATCACCCAGGCCCCCATTGAGACGATCCTGCGTGTTGCGCGCGAGTTTGGCCGCAACCGCCCGGCGATTGCCATCGGTGGGCGGGCGGGCCATCTGGGGTCCGTGGATCTCTACACCGCAATGGCCGTCCACAGCCTGAACGCTCTGGTGGGCAGCTTGGAAGTCCCCGGTGGGCTGTTGGTGCGTCCGGAAATCCCCGGTGACGAAGAGTTGTCCGGGCCGGGGCGAAATCATCTTCCCGCCAGCGTCTTCCAGCTTGAGGAAAACCCACTTCCTTGGGCTGACGTGAGTCGCTTGCCGGACGCGATTTCGAGCACGAAGCCGTATCCGATTCAGGCCGTTCTGGTGCACGGCACGGATCCGGTCTTCTCGCTGCCCAACGGCGAACGGTATGCGCAGGCACTGAGGCGCGTGCCCTTCGTGGTCTCCTTCGCTTCTTTCTTGAACGAAACGTCGGCCTGCGCCGACTTGCTGCTGCCGGACTGCACCGACCTGGAGAAATGGCAGGAGTCTGCCTCGCCACCTACGTTCGAATTCCCGCTGGTATCCATCTCGCCGCCGGTGGTGGCGCTGGCGCACAAGACGCGGGACACCGCCGATGTGCTGCTGGCTGTGGCGCGCGCCCTCGGCGGCAATGTCGGCGCGGCCCTGCCGGAGTCAACGTTCGAGGAATTCCTGCGCGGCGAGGTTGGGAAACTTTTCGCGGCCCAGGCCGGCTACACCTTTAGCTCAAGCCTGGAGGAAACCTGGAACCGAATGTCCGAGCGGTCGGGCTGGTGGGCTCCCACCTTCACCACTCGAGAGGCTCTTTGGGAGCAGATAAAGGAAAAAGGCGGCTGGTGGGAACCCACCAACTATTACGGAGAATGGAACCGGGTACTGCGCACGCCTTCCGGAAGATTTGAATTCTACTCGCAGCGGTTGGCGGAGTGGGCCAAGAATCACCCCGAAGTTGTCAAGGCCAGCGGACTGCAACCCGGCGACGACCATGTCTGCCTGCCGCACCAACCGCACCTCCCGGACGCTCCCAAGGAATTCCCGCTGCTACTCGTCCCGGTGGAAGTTCTTCCGTTTGCCGGAGGGCAGGGGGCCGAGCTGCCGTACTTGCAGCAAATCGCGGGACACCACGTATTCGAACACTGGGAGAGCTGGCTGGAGATGAATCCACAAACGGCGGCCGAAGTGGGACTGGAGGACGGTGAACAGGTGCGGGTGGAATCGCCGCGGGGGAGCGCGACAGTCCGCTTGCGGCTGTACGCGGGAGCGCGCCCGGGGGTGGTCCATCTGCCGTTGGGCTACGGACGAACTTATGGAAGCGCGTGGGCTTGCCGCGGAGTCAACCCCATGAAGCTGGTCGCTGGTGAGCAGAAGCCGCCCATGGAAACGCTGCAACTAACGCAAACCTTTGTCCGAGTTTATCGGAGCTGAGGAGCAACCGATGCCCCGCTGGGGAATGGTGATCGATCTGGCCAAATGCACGGGCTGCCAAGCCTGCGTGGTGGCTTGTCAGAGCGAAAACAATGTGCCCTGTGTCGAGCCGGAACAGGCCGCAATCGGGCGCATCTTCGCCTGGCTGGCGGTGCTGCCGGACATCAAAGGCGCCTACCCGCGAGTTTCGATGGGGATGCTGCCGCTGCCGTGCCTGCACTGCGATAGCCCGCCGTGCATAAGGGTTTGCCCGGTGTCGGCCACTGGGATCACGCCGGAAGGCGTGGTGCGGCAAACCTATCCCCGCTGCATCGGCTGCCGTTATTGCACGAATGCCTGTCCGTACACGCGGCGGATGTTTAACTGGTACCGGCCGGAGTTCCCGGGGGAACTGCAACAAGCGTTGAACCCGGATGTATCCGTGCGGCCAAAGGGCGTAGTTGAAAAGTGCACCCTCTGCCATCACCGGCGGCTGCAAGCTCTGGAAAAGGCGCGCAGCGAAAAGCGGCCGCTGGCAGCGGAAGGCGAATATGTGCCGGCTTGCGTGGAAATCTGTCCAGCCAAGGCGATGTACTTCGGGGATTTGGACGAGCCAAGCAGCGCGGTCGCCGAGCTCGCCCGCAGTCCACGCGCGTACCGCTATCTGGAAGAGTTGGGCACGGAGCCCAAAGTGATTTACCTCTCCGAAGGAGAATGGTCCGGTGGAAAAGAAGCACACCAGTAGTGTGGAAGCGCTGGGCCCGGAGGCGGTCTTGGTTCAGCCCATCATCGCCACTCGCAGTTCGTTCTATAATCTGGCGCTGTTTCTGCTGGGCTTCACCACCATCGCTTTTTTCGCGTGGCTGCGCCAGTTGCGTTGGGGACTCGGCATCACCGGGCTGAATGTGCCCGTCTACTGGGGTTTCTACATCACCAACTTTGTGTTCTTTATCGGCATCAGCCACGCCGGAACTTTGATCTCTGCCATCTTGCGTCTTTGCCATGCCGAGTGGCGTCGCTCGATCACGCGGGCCGCGGAAGTGATCACCGTGCTGGTGCTTTTTTTCGGTGTGGGCAGCATCATCGTGGATCTTGGGCGGCCGGATCGCATGCTCAACGTCCTCAAGCATCCCAACTTTAGCTCGCCTCTGCTGTGGGACGTGTGCAGCGTCAGTACCTATCTGTTGGCCAGCAGCATCTACCTCTACCTTCCATTGATTCCGGATCTCGCCATCCTGCGCGATCACGCCGGCAAGTACACTCGCTTCTACCGGCTGCTCGCGCTGAACTGGCAAGGCACCGAGCGACAGCGAAAGTTGCTCGACCGCTGCATCGCCGTGATGGCGGTGCTGGTTATCCCCATCGCGATCTCCGTGCACACGGTCGTCTCGTGGGTCTTCGGCATGACCGTGCAGCCGATGTGGCACTCCACCATCTTCGGGCCGTATTTCGTGGTCGGCGCGATTTTCTCCGGTATTGCCTCGCTGATCATCGCCATGGCGCTGATCCGGCGGATCTATTTCCTGCAAAACTACTTGAAAGTTATCCACTTCAACCACCTGGGCACGTTGCTGCTGGTGTTCGCGCTGCTGTGGTTCTACTTCACTTTTGCGGAACTCATCACCACCTACTACGGGCACGACCCGGCGCACCTGCTCGTTTTCTACTCCAAGTTGACTGGGCGCTTCGCGCATCTGTTCTGGACCATGGTGATCACTTGCTTCCTGATCCCCGTAGGAATCCTGGTGCGGCGCAAGACACGCACGGTCACGGGCACTGTGATCGCATCGGTCTCGATTTTGATTGGGATGTGGCTGGAACGATATACCATCGTCGTTCCCACCCTCTCTAACCCGCGCGTTCCCTGGGCCAAGGTTTTCTACAACCCGACCTGGGTAGAAATCGCCATGACGCTGGGCTTCGGCGCCACATTCATTTTTCTTTACATGCTGTTCACCAAGTTCTTTCCCATCGTCTCCATCTGGGAAGTCCAAGAAGGGCGAGAGCTCGCGTTGGAAGAAGTTGCGGAGCGGATAAAGTCGTATTTGCCTGGCCCGGAGCTGGCCGATAGCGCCGTACACAGCGAGGGAACAGTCGCGTCGCTCCAAGCCCATGAAGTGGGGGGGAGAGGGACGGCGAGGGGGGGCGGCACGAAATCTGGAATGACCTAATGAAATGGACCCATCCCGGACGCAAGAGCTGCGGAAGTGCTGCACTTTTGATCGAGACGCATGCATAGATCCAGCCTCTGCAAACTGAAGAGTGGGATACTCCTCAGGCCCTGATGGAATCCGCGATTCTTCTCCTAATCAAGTCAGTGTCCTGCCCCCGACGATTCTGAGCGGCCCCGGTATTCTTGACCCACGGTGAGCGCGTCTCTTGACTTCGCCATCAATGTGAACCAATGCCGGAACGACGGGAATCGAAGGACCTTCGCGTCAACTGCGTTGATGGGAGTTTCTGCGACTCGCTGATCTGAAACTGAATTGCTGGTGGGCCCGCCTGGATTCGAACCAGGGACCAACGGATTATGAGTCCGCTGCTCTAACCGGCTGAGCTACGGGCCCGCGCTGTGTCCATCATCCTATAACCGCCCAGTGGGGGCAATCGCAGTCGCCGAGTACGATGTGCCGGAGGTACCGCCGTACTATCGCCGGGCGACGCGGGATGTGCTACGCTCTTTGAAAGCAAAAAGGAGGGCGAACCCGTGCGACTTCGAAATGCCTTCTGGATTCTTGTGATGCTGGCCGCGCCGGCCTTTGTGCTGGCGCAGGAAACGCCACCGAGCCAGCCTGCAAAGCCTCCTGAAAAGCCGGCCGCCGAGGCGCAGAAAGCGCCCGAGCAGCCCGCGCCGGCGCCGACTCCGGCGGCGAAGCTGCAGGCGCAGTTTCCGCCCGCGCCGAAGCCCGGCCATCCGCTCGACCCGGCCGATGTGGATGTACTCACCGGCAAAAACAAATCTTCGAATCCTTACGGCCCTTACGGTAATCGCATCGTCGTGGACCCCTACTCCGGCTTTGGCTATCCGATGGGAGGCTCGCGCTTCGATCAATCCGTGTTCTCGACGCCGGGCGGCTCAATGCTTTCCGGGCAGCCTCCGTTCGTCTTCGGTGATGTGGGCGGGCGCAGGTTTTCCCTTTGGAACGGCTCACGGGCGGGGATGCCGATTCTCTTCCTCAACCACGGTTCCAACCGTTCCTTTATTTTCCTCGGCCGCGGACTTTCGTTCTTCTAACTTCGACTTGCTGAAAAACAAAAAGGGGCGATCCCACATGGGGACCGCCCCTTTGATTTTTTCGTGCGCTATTGCGTGACCGTCTTGGCCATGTCGCCAACCTTGAAGCCCGTGCCGGCAACGATTTTGCAAACAGCCGAGACATCGTCCACATCCGTCACCTGAACGATCCCCAGCTTGTTGGTCATGCGACGGATCACCTGTCCGGTGGCGGGGTCCTTGATCTCGCGAGTGACGCGCTCCACGGAAAGCTGGTCGCCCACTTTGATTCCGGTCTTGACGCCGACATTGAGAACGATGGCGTCACCCTCCACCGCGGCCACCAACCCTTCGACAATGATGGTGCGAATTTGGAGTCTGGTGTTCCCGGCGATCAGGCCGACGCTCAACTGATCCACTGCGGCCTTCACCGCTTCGCCGATGATGGTGGACTCGAAGCCGGACGTGGACATGTCCACGCCGCCCACACCCCAGCCGCCCCAGCTTCCGCCACCACCGAGCAGCGACGTGCTCTCGCGTTTCGATTCGCCCTTGCCGTCGGCCACGGCGAGGATTTCCGCGGTGTCGATGTCCACGATGCGCGCGTCCACGGTGACGATGGCCTTCGAACTCTTCTTGCTGAAGCCGCCGATGCCGAAGCCGCCGAAGCCGCCGCCCGCGCCGCCGACTTTGGTGTTCTTGTTCTCGCCGCCGAACTGCGTGATGCTGCCGATGATGATGGCGTCGAGCCCGAGGATTTTCCCGATCTTCGCCGCGCTGGCGGGGTTGGCGCGGTCGCTGGTGGAGAAATTCTGCTCCGCGAGGATCTTGTCCAGCGCCTTACGCTCGATGACGGAATAAGTGCCGTCCTGCACGAGCCGCTTCACGATCAAGTCGCCAATGCCCTTGCCGACGTCCACGTCCGTCCCAAACAACGCAGCGACGCCGCTGCGCACTGTGCCGTATTCAAAATCAAATATCGCTACGCGCTTTTTGCGCGCCGGCTTGGCGGCATCCTGCGCCCACGCCGTATCCGCCAGCGCCGTCGAGAACGCCAGCAGCAACACTCCGCATATGAGAAAGGTTTTCCACGTCCGATTCATGATCGGTCTCCTCGGGGCTCCCGCGCGTCAGGTCCCTTCGACGGGACACGCGGATGGCATCCTGCCCGCCTATTTCCGTGCCGCAATTGTAGGAAACGCACCACCGCGTGTCTAGGACAAAGTGGAACAATCCAAGTTTCTTCGAGACTTGCCGACGCCTGCGGAGTGCGCGCTGCCGGTCATTGCGCTGGCCGCGCCGTTCGAGTATGTTTCCCGCCGCACAAGCGGGAGGGCCCCGTGTTTCCAGAAATTCGCAATTCTCGTTTCACGTTCTGCTTCGCCGCCATCGCGCTGTTCTTCTCGCTACTCAACGCGGTGCCGGTCTTCGCGCAGGCGCAGGCGGCCAAGCCCGCCAGCATCGTCATCGTCGGCGCGGACGTAGCCGACGGCACCGGCAAGCCGCTGCGCAAAATAAATGTGCGTATCAACGTCGACCGCATCGTGAAAATCGGCAATTTCAAGCCGAAAAAAGACGAGCAGGTCATCCAGGCAGATAGCCTCGTCCTCGCGCCCGGATTCATTGACATGCACAACCACTCCGACCGCGGCCTCGAATCGCAGCCGCTGGCGGAAACGCAAATTTCGCAGGGCATCACCACGCTGCTGCTCGGGCAGGACGGCGGCTCGCCGTGGCCCATCGCCGACTATTTTCGCGCGCGCCTCACCGATCGGCCCGCATTGAACGTGGCCATGTGCGTGGGGCACGCCACGGTGCGGCGCAAAGTGATGGGCGAAGACTACAAGCGCGTGGCGCGGCCGGAAGAAGTCGAGCAAATGGCCAAGTTCGTCGAGCAGGGGATGCAGGAAGGCGCAGTGTGCCTTTCGAGCGGGCTCGAATATGTCATGGGTAGCTACGCCTCCACCGACGAAGTCGTTGCGCTTGCCCGCGCCGCGGCGAAACATGACGGATTCTACATCTCGCACATCCGCGATGAAGCCGACAAGGCCTTCGACGCCATGCGCGAGGTGATCACCATCGGCGAACAGGCCAAACTTCCCGTGCAGAATACGCACATCAAGCTGGGCACCGTGGGCGTGTGGGGCAAGGCCGCAGATGTCATCAAACTTTACGATGAGGCGCGCAAGCGTGGTGTGGACGTCACTGCCGACTGCTATCCCTACGATGCATGGCATTCCAACATGAAGGTGCTCGTGCCGTCCAAGCGATGGGAAGACCCTGTGGATGTGCAGAAGGCGCTCGACGACGTGGGTGGCGCGCAGAATATTTTGATTACCGAATATGAGGCGGACCATAGCTACGAAGGCAAGACGCTTGAGGAAGTAGCGAAATTGCGCGGCATTACGCCGGTCGCGCTGTACATTGAAATGGTGAAAAACGGCGATGCGGGAATCATCGGCAAATCCATGATCGATGCGGACATCAAAACCCTTTACCAGTGGCCGTGGACAATGGTCTCCAGCGACGGCGGCATCGGCATGAAGCACCCGCGCGGCGCGGGCACATTTCCCAAAGTGCTGGGCCGCTTCGTGCGCGAGAAGCAATGGCTCACGCTGCCGGAAGCCATCCGCAAAATGACTTCACTCCCTGCGTGGCGGCTGAAGCTGAAGGACCGCGGCACAATCAAGAAAGGAAACGTCGCCGACCTCGTGCTCTTCAACCCCGCCACCGTGATCGACAATTCCACCTTCGCCGAGCCGTTCAAGCTTTCCACCGGCATCGAAAAAGTCTGGGTGAACGGCACGCTGGTGTGGGACGCCGGCCACGCCACCGGCGCGCGCCCGGGGCGCGTTTTGCCGAAGTAGATCATTCCGCCACAGAGACACCAAGGCACAGAGAGAACTGATTCAAAAACTCTCTGTGCCTCTACGGTTATCTGGCGGGCACGTTGTTGGCAAACTTTTCCGCCCAGCGTATCCGGCCGGTCATCTGCATCACCACGAAAAGCGTGAGGATGGAGCCGATGGTGACCGCAAGGCCGGTGAAGCCCTTGAAGAAAAACGCATAGCTGAACAGCACCAGGTAGATGAACTGTGCCAGCCCCGCCTCCACCGCGGCGAAACGGATTCCCACCACCAGCCGCAGGTAGCTCACCACGAGAAAAATCGAGACGGCGGAGCAGATCACAAACGCCGCGTGGATGGAGATGTGGTCCACCAGATACGCCAGCAGCAGGTGGAAGGCGAAAAACGCGGCGGCGAGAAAGAAATAATTCATCGGGTGCAGCTCAATGCCGCGCAGCGTAGTGATGATGAACATCAGGAAAAAGAAGAAAAACAGCGACACCGGCGCAAAGTAGCTGATGCGCCCCGCCAGCGGCCCCGGCTGCAACTTTTCCGGCATCACCATCCCGATGTCGTTGCCGGTGACCAGATTCTTGTAGCCCCACACGAGTTCCTTGCCCTCCGGCGTCTCGCGTTTCTCCGAAGGTGAGAGACTGTTCGCCGGAAAATCAATGTCTTTGAAATCGGTGGACATTTTCAACTGGAAGTCCCGCACTTGCGCCACCTCGTTGCCGAAGGAGTATGTCCACGTCGAGAGACCGCGCGAGAGGTAGCTGACGCGCAGCGTGGCGGTCTTGCCGGCTTCGACACGTGCCAGTACCGTGGTGAAGTTCTTCTCGTTTTTCAGTGTAGCTGGCCGGCCATCCAGCGTCAGCGTCAAGTCGTCATAGTTGGCTTGCGCTGCAGGATAAGTGAGCATGAAGGTGACATCTTGTGCTTCGCTCGTGGAATTGCGGAAGACGTAGGCGCCGCCAAATGTGACATTGTAGAGGCTGTACCACAGCAGGCCTTTCTGGCGGTGCTCGAGGGCGAGTCCAACGTCTACGCGGCTCGAGTCGAGCGGCAGCAGCGTGGGGACATGCGTTTTCGTGGTGACGACTTTCTTTTTTCCATTTTCAGTGGTTTCAGTGGTCAGGAGTTCGACGCGTTGATACGACGCGCTGGCAGGCATTTGCGACTGCGGTGCGCCCCAGATCGAGGCGACCTGCCCTTCCAGCCTCGAGCCCGTGTCGAAGGTTCGGTAGAAAATGGTGGAACCGAGGATGGCCCATGCGACCGCCGTGCAGACAAAAATGAAAATAATCGCAACGATTCGTTTGGTCATTGTTCATTTTCCTTTTCTCCGCCGCAGGAAAAAAGCTAATGGTTGACAGGTTGCGGGCCCTTGTTGCCCGCTTACTTTGTTGGACACCGCGTTTGGTACCCTTGTGCCCATTTTCGCGGTTTCAGATTCCGACCACCGTCCACTGCCGCCAGCGCTATCCGTGGTGCTCAAGGTAGTACAGGCCTGCAAACGCGAGAACCACAGCGGCGGCTGAAAACGCCAGTGGCCGCATGCTTCGCAAAGGCCGCGTCCAATCCGCCGTGGCGAGGAAGAGTAAGATCATGGGCGCCAGCGCCACGATGGAGAGCTGAAAGATATGTGCTTGAGTGCCTTCGTCCGGTTGCAGCGGCTGCGTGTAAATCGCAAAGGGTGTGAAGGAAACGCGGTACGCGCTCAGCACCGTAAGCAGTGCTGTAAGAGACAGGACGATTAGGACTATGCCGCTAACGCGGTTGATTCGCTCCCCAGTCATGACGTCACTTTCTTCTGACTTGTTGTTCACCGAACTCACCCCTCCGACGGCAGCGCCCTTCGCGAAAACAACGCCTCGCGCGTGTCGGAGCGCGCCGCGTGGCGCAACTGTTCGAGCGGCGGCAGCATCTCCGAAAGCGTTTTCAAATAGTCCTCGAGCGCGGCGCGGCCCTTGGCGTTGAGCTTGTAGGTGGTCTTGGGCTTGCGCGCCTCGAAGCGCTTCTGGCAGGTGACGTAGCCGGCCTCCTCTAGCTTGCGCGCCTGCACGCTGAGGTTGCCGTCGGTGGTTTGCAGCAGGTCGCGCAGCTCGGTGAAGGTAAGCGACTCGTGCACCGCGAGCGCGCACACAATTCCCAGACGCAGTCGCTCGTGGATGAGCTGGTCAATGTCACCCGGTGCGGGCCGGGCCGCCGCGGCGGACGGACCACTTTTCTTCTGCTTAGCCATCGTGCCTCCAGGCAATGTACGCGCCGAACAAAATGTGCAAGCCGCCAAAGCCGGCTACCAGCAACAGCAGGCCGTGCGACGGTGCCAGCGCCGCTCCTGCCGCTGCGAGCGCGAGAAACGAAATCCCCATCCAGCGCACCGGCGCCACGCTCATCACACCGCCGGCGATCAGCGCCGAGCCGTAGCAGCCCAGCCAGATTTCCGGCAACAAGTCGAAGCGCCCGGAGCGAATCACCGCGCCGCTCAAAATCCCTCCCAGCAGCATCGCCGCGCAGTAACCCCACAGCGCTTTGCGCAGCACTGGGGACCACACCGGCTGGCCGGTGCGCCGCGCTTTTTGCAGCATGGTCCAGAGACCGACCAGCACCGAAAGCGCAAGCAGCACGGCCCACACCGCGAGCGATTCCACGGGCTGCGCGCCTTCGTCCCACGGCGCGCCGGTGACGCGCTGGTTCACAACCGCCGCCGCGAGCGCCATCAATCCGATGACCACCAGCCCGCGTCCGGGGATGGAGGAAAAACTTCCTGCGGCATCCAGCGTGCGGCGGATGTACTCGAGATCAGCGTGCGCGGCGCGCGAACGCAGCGCAGGGGCAGAATTGGGATGTTGGTCCATGCGGGTCCAGTCTGAGCGCTTGGGGCGATGAATGTCAAGTACTTTTCAATATAAAGTCAACCAGCCACAGAGGCACGGAGAAAACCGAAAATCGCTTTCCCATCTGTAGCCCCTTAATCTTAAATCCTGATTCCTTTTTTCCTCTGTGCCTCTGTGTCTCGGTGGCTAATCCTCTTGCTTTTCACAGATAATAGCCGCGCCATTCAACGCGGAGGACAGCATGGCCGACACACTTGCAGACTGGAACAAATTTCGCGCCTCGATGAACGAAGAAATCCTCGGCAGCGGGCATCTGGGCATGAAGCGTTTTTTCGCGCTGGACCATCAGTGCTATGCCGAGGGCGCGCTCGACTCGAAGACCAAGGAGCTGTTGGGGCTGGTGGCTTCCTGCGTGCTGCGCTGCGACGACTGCATCACCTACCACATCGTGCGTTGTTCGGAAGAGGGCTGGAAACGCGAGGAAGTAATTGACGCGTTGAACGTGGCGCTCATTGTGGGCGGCTCCATCACCATCCCGCACGTCCGCCGCGCCTTTGCCCGCATGGGCGAACTCGACGGCCTGAAACCTTGAGCAGGGCTGTCCAGAACGACGTCGCTACTTACTCTTCCGGCGGTTCGATATCAATTTCCGACGTGAACACCAATCCCACGCCGGTCATGTGCGGTTGCGGGCCGGCCTCGCGCCGGACCACGTAGCCTTTCATCCAGATGAGGCCCGAGCCGTCGGCGTCGCCCAGGTTGGCTTCCATTTTTACGCGGACTTCCGATTGCAACCGCGGGCAGTGCGTCATGTAGAGAAACGCGCCTTGCAGGCTGAGGTCGTGGATGATGGTTTGCTCGGAGAACGGCGCGCCGTCTTCGCAGTAGCCTTCGACCATGGCCGGGAAATGCGTGCGGCGGCGCTGGCCGGTGCGCGAGCTGGGCAAGGCCACCGCGGCGCCGGGGCTGCCCATGGTCATGATCATGCCTTCCGCCGCGGCCCACACGTTGCCGCCCTTCTGCCGGGCCTGCGCCAGGATGGCGTCCACCATCTTGTCGGAGGATTCCGGGTCGTGGTGGAACAAGAGCAGGTTTTTTACCTCGGCCGCTTCGGCCACGCGCACGCCTTCCAGCCACGACGAATGTCCCCAGCCTTTCTTGGGGCCGGCGAGCTGTTCGGGAGTGTACTGCGCGTCGTTGATGAAGATGTCCGCGCCGGAGGCGAGTTCGCGCAGGCTCTTGTCGAGTTCCGGCACACCCGGTTCGTTGTCGGTGGCATAGACCAGCGTGCCCTCGGGGGTTTCCAGCCGGAAGCCGAGGCAGCCCTGGGGGTGGTTCAGCCAGCGCGCGGTGAGCTTGGAGTCGTTGATTTGGATGGTGTCGCCGCCGGCAATTTCGGTGAAGTCGCGCTGGGCGGTCATCGCGCTGGTGTCCACGGGAAAGTACGGCGTGGCCATCTGTGCTTCCAGCACGCGTTGCAGGCTGCCGCTGCCCAGGTGCTTGGACCGAAAACTGTAAAAGTGAAACTTATTTTTCTCGGAATAGAGCGGCGCGAAGAACGGGATGCCCTGGATGTGATCCCAGTGGTAATGGGTCACGAAGATGTGCGCTTCCATGGGCACGTCCGGATAAGTTTGCAGCCAGCGATTGCCCAGGCCGCGCAGGCCGGTGCCGCAATCAAAAATGATGCGCGTGCGGTTGGAGGTGACGATTTCCAGGCACGGGGTATTTCCCCCGTAGCGCCAGTTGGCCCGGTCCACCGTGGGGGTGGAACCGCGAACGCCCCAGAACCCGAGCTTGGTGACGTTATCTGACATTCACCTTTGTCCCGACACTCTGGCGATTTGAACCCTGGCACCGGTCCCCGCTGACGCGTTAGACGGGGGGCGAACAGGCATAGTAGGCATGGCCGCGTGGGAAGTCAATATTTTCGACGGCGGTGTCTGCAGTCAATTACTTCGCGTTCACCCGCCCGTGATTCATTCCTCACTCGCCACTGCTGCGATCTGCGGTTAAAATCGCTTCATGCCCGGGCACACCCACGAGCACCATACCCATGACCATGCGCACGGCATGAAGGGTACGCTGGCGTGGTCGCTGGCGGCGACGGTGACGCTGGTGGCGGCGGAGTTTGCCGGCGGCTATGTGGGCCGCTCCATCGCGCTGACCAGCGACGCCGTCCACAACCTCACCGACCTGCCGCCGATGATCCTTTCGCTGCTGGCGCTGCGCTGGGCCGAGCTGCCTCCCACCACCGAGAAAACCTATGGCTTCCGCCGCGCGGGTATCCTGGCGGCCTTCGTCAACGCGCTGCTGCTGGCCCTCGCGGCGTTGTTCATCCTTTACGAGTCGTGGCAGCGGCTGTGGCAGCCCGTGGCGGTCCGCGCGGAGTGGATGATTGGCGTAGCCGCGTTCGCGCTGGTTATCAACGGTGGGATTACCCTGGCGCTGGTGCGCGGGCGGCGCGACCTCAACCTCCGCAGCATCCTCATCCACAACTTCGGCGACGCGCTTTCGAACATCGCCATTCTCGTCGGCGCGCTGGCCATGCGCTTTACCGGCGTGGCCTGGGTGGACCCGGCGCTTGGCCTGGCCATCGGCGCGCTGGTGCTGTGGTCCAGCTACGGAATCCTGAAGGAGAGCAGCCACATCCTGCTTGAAGGCCTGCCGCGCGACTTGCGCCTCGAAGACGTGGCCCACGCCATCCTGCGCGTCCCCGGCGTGGCTGAAGTCCACGACATCCACATCTGGACCCTGGGCACCGACCTGAACGCGCTTTCCTGCCACGTGCGCATCCCCGACATGCACATGGACGAAAGTGAAAAGATCCTCGCCGCCATCAACGACGTCCTCGCCCGCGAATTTCACATCACCCACTCCACCATTCAGTTCGAGCGCGCCGGGCTGCGCCAGACCGAACTGCTCATGCCCGAGCCGGTGAATTCGAAGCCGTCAAAGAGTTGAGGAGTAGTATCATTCGCGTCTCGCGGGATTCGTTGTTCGTTCCGCCAAAGCGTCTTGTTGTCGTTACCGCTTGCCTTCGTGGTTGGACGGGCCTAAGTTGAAGATAGAGATTGCCCCTTCGCGGGGCATGCAGCCACTGTCCGCAAAGGTGAACAAGATGAAGTCTGGGCGAAATCTGCTACTGCCAGCGATTTTTGTGATGCTTCCGATTGCAGCCGTGGGCTGGCCGGCCGATGAAGTCAGGATGACGGGGCTTCTCACATCTGCAAAGCAAGACGGCCCCTTGCAGATCGTCGGTTTTAAGCTGCCTGAGAAGATTGGCCAGCCAGCAATGGTTGTGGTCCGCAATGTGTCGTCGAAAGATATCTTGGAATTTACGGTCCAGGTCGTTGCAGGAAACCCCGAGGAGCACAGCACCGCAGGGAATGCAAGCTTACCAATCAGCCGAAGTGCACCTGGCCTTACGCGATCCTCTTTCATCTTCCTTTCGCGGTGGCGCAAGGAAGGGTCCATCCCCCCCGGAGGAGAGGACGAGACCCGCGAACACGGTCTTAGGTCCGTCGACTTTGTGACGGCTGCGAGGTTGCTTCTCTCCAATTGTGTTCATTTGCTCGCAATCGTGGACCGCGTTGAATTTGCTGACGGGACCGATTGGAAGCACTCACTGAGTGACGAACAGTTAAGACAAATCTGGAAGGAGTCCATTCTCCCGGAGAGTCGAAAGTCCTGCGCGAACTCTCCCGAGGTCACTCAGTTGCTGGAGCAATTGTCGGGCGAGAGCTTCAACCTGGGCCGTTCGCCGACTCACGCGGACACCGCCATCGTGCAGCACTACTCTATCTCCTGCCCTTTGCGGGCGAGACAGGGAAAGCTTTCTGCTGTCTGCCCGCTGTAATTGGAGCAGTCTTTTCCCTTCCCCCACGAATCTCGATTCCTGATTGCAGAGCCATGTCCGCTTGCATTCATCCGTCTCCGGCGCTATGTTGAAGTCAGCCGCCGCGCCGGGAAGGCCTCGCCCATGAACGAATTCGTGAACTGGATTGCCCTCGGTTGGGTGGCGCTTTTGTGGACCACGGTCGGCACGGCCATTTACCGCTGGGGACCCGGCCAAGTGGAGCGGCACGCGCAGTGTCCCGAGCGCAAGAAGCGCGCGGACTTTGTGGTGCTCTACGCCGAGGGCGACTTCGGCTCGGTCTATCCGGCCGACGTCACCCGCTGCTCGCTGCTCGGCGACGGCCCTGTCGATTGCGACCGCGCCTGCCTGGCGCACCTGTAGCCTCCGGGCACCCCGGGCCGGCCAGCGGTGTCTAAACTGGGTTGCCCCGCTTTCCCGCTTGACCGGGTTGTGTTATAAACTTCGGGCTGTACGATGAGCGACCCTGCGCCCGAGGAACAGCCCAGGCCGGCGGAGCGCCGGTTGGAGGAAGAGGTTCCCTCCCGGTATTGCCCGGTGTGTTCCGCGCGGCTGGCGTCTCGCAGCTGCAAGCTGATCTGCACCACGTGCGGCTATTACATGTCCTGCTCCGATTTTGTTTAGGCGGGAATTTTCCGCCGCGCGGGGCGGGCACTGGAACTTCCGGAATCGAGTTGGTTCACCGAGAACGAGGAGGAAACACCGTGGCACTGAAAATGAACAGCCGGGAAGTGGAAGGCATCAACATCGTGCAGCTCGAGGGCCGCATCGTGCTGGGCGAGGAAAGCAACGCGCTGCGCGAAAAAGTGAAGGGCTTGCTGACCGAGAACAAGAAAAAGATCGTGATGAACATGTCGAACGTCACCTACATCGACAGCGCCGGGCTGGGCACGCTGGTCGCTTCCTTCCACAGCGCCAAGGCGCAGGGCGCCGTGCTCAAACTCTCCAACCTGGGCGCCAAGTTCCAGGAAGTGCTCCAGGTGACCAAGCTGTACACGGTCTTCGAAGTGTTCGACAACGAAACCCTCGCTGCGCAGAGTTTCGCCAAGTAGGTTTTCGCCCTTTTCGCAAACACTGTGGCGCGGCAGGCTCTCCCGCATTCCGGGAACGCCTCGCCGCGCCGTTTGTCTTTCCAATCAGGACATCTCACTAGCGTTTTTCGTTTCAGAATTGGCAGGGCACGGCTTTAGCCGTGCCGAATGCCGCCCGAACAAAAGGGGCTTTAGCCCCCGAGGGACATTAGCTGCCTGCTTCACCCGGCAATTCTATTTTCGTTTTTTGCGTTTGGGTTTTTCCGCCGCGGGGGAAAGCGTCAATTGCTCATGCGCGGACGCGGCCTTGGGGGCCTTCTTGAAGGTCACATTCACCGTTCGCGGATAATCAATCGTTTTGCCTTCCAGCAATTCACCGACTGTTAGGATTTGCAATCGTGGATGGCTCGTTCCCCATGGAGACTTATAGAATCCGCCCGATGCTGCCTCCGTTCTCATTGCCTTCGTTGCTTCTTCCAGCGAAAGCAGCACGCCGATCTCCGCCTTTTCCCGGTCCACCACTCCGCGCAAATCCCGCAGGTGCGCCACCGTCACGTGTTCACCCGCCTTCACCGAGAAAATAATCTGTCTGGCCTTTCCGCCTGTCGGCTCATCATGGAAGAACAGTCGCCCGTCAATTCCTTTATCGCTCCCTTTGCGCAGTTCGTTCGGGCGCGCGCCCACCAAACTTAGCGCCCACCATTGAAACTGGTACGGGTCTTCCTTCGCCAACTCCACTGCATCCGGCAAGCTTGCCGGCTCCCCTACGACCTTGTACGTCCTTGCTACTTCGTCTCCGAATGCGTCTCGGAGTCGGCTCTTGATGAGCCCAGTCGCGACGTGCGTAATGTCAATCCCAATCCAGTTTCGCTTTAACCGCTCTGCCACCACAACCGCCGTCCCACAACCGCAGAAAGGGTCAAGCACCGTGTTTCCTTCGTTGCTGCTCGCACTGATGATTCGCTCGAGAAGGGCCTCAGGCTTTTGGGTTGGATAACCGAGCCTCTCGGGCGCATGTCCCGAAATTGGGCCAATGTCAGCCCAGAAATCAGAAATTGCGGCTGGTTGTAGCTCGTCAACATAGTACTTTAGCCTCGGAGATCCTTCTTTCTTCTGCGGCCAATAGATTCGCCCAGCTTTGTCAAGTGCGTCGAGTTTCTCTTGAACACTGCCCTCGGCGATTCCCAATGGTTTGAGAAAGTGGGCGGGGAGTGCCCAGTGTCGGCCATGCGCCGTTGGATCATGGCCTCGCCATGGTTTCCCGCTCTCCCCGTGCCGTATGCCAGCCCCTGTTAGCACATTCGCGTGAAACTTTCGACCTGTCTCGCGCTCTTCTTGGCGAAAAAACGATTCGATGTATGCGGCATCTTGTGGAATCTTGACCCCAATCCACTGGTAGGCTTCACTTCTTGAATAAAAAAGAATGATGTCGTGAACAGGCCCAAATCGTTTCGCGCTGCTATGTGCGCTTGTGCGCTTCCAACAGATTTCCGATCGAAAGTTTGGCGGCCCGAATACAGCGTCTAAGAGCAACTTCAGATAATGGCTGGCCGTTGGATCACAGTGCAAATAGATACTGCCAGTCTGCTTGAGCACTCGGCGCATTTCGACCAGCCGAGGTGCCATCATCGTCAAATACGCCAGCATATCGTTCGTGCCCAGGAAACGCCGGAACGCCTGCATCACGTCCGATACTCTGCCTCCGCCCTCGACAATCTTCTCGAACGTGGCCGCCGATGCTTGGTTCCACTCCCAGGTATCCTCAAACGCTTTGAATTGGGCCGCCGCTGCCGTTCCGTCCTTCTCGGCGAACAGCACGTTGTAGTCCTGATTAC
>Ga0080064_1002803_pt1 | contig 27964 bp, 18 predicted proteins | sample Subgrocontami54m_FD_69260 | JGI IMG/M metagenome (GOLD analysis project Ga0080064, IMG submission 69260) | Subsurface groundwater microbial communities from S. Glens Falls, New York, USA - GMW46 contaminated, 5.4 m (SPADES assembly) (version 2) ...
GCGTGCTTGGGATCCAGCTCCAGCACCTTGCGGTAGGCGGCCTCGGCCTCCGAAAAACGGCCGAGCGCATGGGAGACGGCGGCCACGTTGTTCCAGTGGCGGGCAATTCCAGGATCGGAGGAGTCGCGACCGGAAAGGAGGGGAGCGGCGCGCTGGAGCATTGCCTCGGCTTCCAGAAACCGCCCGGTGTTGTAGAGCTTGACGCTTTCCGATTGCATCTCATTCCAATCGAGGGAGGAAAGGGCCAGGAGAAGCATTGTGGAAATCATGATGGTGACAGAATACAGCCGGGGGATACGGTTTCAGAGTAAGAGTGGGTTAGCAGAAAACTTCTTACGGTAAGATTGGGGGAGTTAGGGATTGGCCAGGAGGCCGGCGACGAGAATACCGGTATCGATCACGATTTGATGTGGCATTGATGATTGTCGGCCAATGACAACTCTACTGACATCACACAGTCGAATCCTTTATATAATGCCCGAAGCGGTCCAATCGCATGCCCTTAGCCACTGGAACCAGGCTCGGCCCTTACGAAATCATCGCACTGCTTGGCGCGGGCGGCATGGGCGAGGTGTACAAGGCCACCGATACACGCCTCGACCGCACGGTAGCCATCAAGATCCTGCGCCAGGCTTCGGCTAACCTTCGCGAGCGGTTCGAGCGCGAGGCGCGCGTGGTGGCCGCGCTGCAACATCCGCACATCTGCACGCTGTTCGACATCGGCAATCACGACGGCATGGACTTCCTGGTGATGGAGTACCTGGAGGGCCAGACACTGCAATGCCCGCTGCCGCTGGCCAAGGTGCTGGAATGCGGCATGCAGATCAGCGACGCGCTGGGCGCGGCACATCAGAAAGGAGTGACCCATCGCGACCTCAAGCCGGCCAACGTGATGATCACCCGGACCGGGGCGAAGCTGCTCGACTTCGGCATCGCCAAGCTGAACGACGCCAAGCGCCCGGGTCCGGACGATGCCACGCTCACACAGGCTCTCACGGCCGGAGGAACCCTTATCGGAACCTTGCCCTACATGGCTCCCGAGCAGCTGGAAGGCAAGCAGGCCGATCCTCGCAGCGACATCTGGGCCTTTGGGGCGCTGCTGCACGAGATGATCAGCGGCAAGCGCGCCTTTGACGGCAAGACGCAGGCGGGACTGATTGCGGCGATTCTGGAGCATGATCCGCCGGCCGTGAATCCGCCGTGGATGGAGAAAGTGATCAAGCGGTGTCTGGCCAAGGATCCGGAGCGGCGCTGGCAATCGGCAGTGGACATCAAGCTGGAATTGGAGTCAATAAAGGAGGCCCCAAAGGCGGTTCCGGCTACGGAGAAGCGTGTGGCATCGAGCCGGCCTTGGATTGCGGCCACGGCTGCGGCACTGTTGCTTGCGGCGGCGCTCGCGGGTGTGCTGCTGTTGGAGAAGCCCGCCCAGCAGCCCACCATCCGGTTCCAGGTAAATCCGTCGGAGGGGGAGTCCTTCGCAGATTCCATCCCCCGGCTTTCGCCCGATGGGCGCAAGCTGGCCTATACCGCGCAGGTGGCAGGGGGAAAGACCCAGCTTCGGATCCGGCCGTTGGATGCGGTGAACAGTCAGGCGCTGCCGGACACCGATGGCGCCGTGTCTGCATTCTGGTCGCCTGACAGCCGTTACCTCGCCTTCACCGCCGACAACAAGCTGAAGAGGATTGACGTGACTGGCGGGGCTCCGCAAATATTGTGCGAGGTCGCACCGTTGGTCCGACACGGAACATGGGGCCGTGGCGAGGTGATTCTAATCCGGAATGGCTCAGGGATCGCACAGATTCCTGCAGCAGGAGGAGTGCCCGTTCCCATTGTCTTCCCGAACCTGGACCAAGGGGAGGCAACTGCCGGCTCTCCCCAATTTCTGCCCGATGGACGCCGATTCCTTTACATTATCACCGGCAAAGACCAGGGGATCTATTGGGGATCGCTCGACAGTAAAAATCCGAAAGAGCGGAACCTGATACTGAAAGGGCCAAACACCGTTATGTTCGCGCCGGGAACAGGTTCCACCGGCAGGCTGCTGTTTCAACGTGGCAGGACGCTACTGGCCCAACCGTTTCACACCGGCACGATGCAATTGAGCGGAGATCCGGTTCCGGTGGTGCAATCGCTCGCCGCGATCGGACCAGTGGCGACGTTCTCGGCATCGGACAACGGCGTGCTGGCCTACTCCACCAGCCTCCAGTCGCGCAACATGCAACTGACCTGGTTCGATCGCGATGGCAAGGCTATCTCCACTTTGGGAGCACCGGGGCGGCTCCACTATCCGGCACTCTCGCCGGAGGAGAGACGAGTGGTGATCCCGATTGGTGACTGGAACGAATCGAACAATGACCTCTGGATACACGATATGTACCGCGGTACCGCCACGCGGTTGACCTTCGATCCCGCTTACAGCAGTTATCCGGTATGGTCTCCAGACGGTACACGCATCGCCTTCTACTCGAACCGCGGGGGTAAACACGGGCTCTACGTGAAAGCGGCCAGCGGCGCGGGAGCGGACGAGCTGATTCTCCCATCTCCGAACCTGATGCGGCTGTCAGACTGGTCCGCGGACGGACGGCGTCTGGTGTTCGCCGGGATGGATCCGAAGACGAATCTCGATTTGTGGACGCTGGACATGGACCAGCGCAAACCAGCGCTATTTCTGCAAACCGAGTTCAATGAGGATCAGGGGCAGCTTTCGCCGGACGGCCGCTGGATGGCCTACATCTCGGATGAGTCCAAGGGCTTTCAGGTGTACGTGCGGAGCTTCCCGCCTTCCGGCGGGAGATGGCAGGTTTCGGTAGATGGGGGCATCCAACCGAGATGGCGGCGCGACGGCAAAGAGATGTATTTTCTGGCGCCGGGCAACAAGATAATGGCGGTACCGGTAAAGACCGGAGCAACATTCGAGCAGGGGTCGCCCAAGGAGCTGTTCACCGCGGCGATGACCCCTCCTTCGCTCATGCTCGGCTATCACTATGCGGTGAGCGGCGACGGACAACGCTTCCTGCTCAATTTCCGGCCAGACCGGGAGCTGGTGGCGCCGATTACGGTGGTGGTGAATTGGTGGTAGGGGGCGCTGAATTACCCTTTCCGGTCATGCTAACCTTGTGAGGGACGTGGCCCGCAGACTGATTGAAGCCCGTCGCGAGCGTAACGAGGGCGTCCGGAAGAATTCCTAGGCATCAAGTAGGGCCAGTTGGCTAGCAGACTTGCGCAGATAATGAATCACTTCGAGCAATCAGGCAAACTAAACCAACCATAGTGGAATCAGTTCCATACGAGCCCGTCAAAACATAAGCATTACTTATTTTGTTAATATTGCAAATCCCATTTGACTAATGATGCTCGGCTGGGTATACTTTTCCTAATGCGCCCCCGGTATTTCTGGCGCAGGGGAGATTTCGAGTGGAAAACCAGCATCCCAGCGGCTTCAACAACGGCTTACCTAAGGCACAAGGTCTGTATGACCCTCGCCTGGAACGCGATGCCTGTGGCATGGGCTTTGTCGTCAACATCAAAGGGGTAGCTTCGCACGACATCATTGTCAAAGGGATTCAGATCCTCATCAACCTCACTCATCGCGGCGCTTGCGGCTGCGATCCGGACACCGGCGATGGCGCCGGCCTCACGATTCAGATCCCGCATGCCTTTTTCCAGAACGAGTGCGCCCAGATCGGTTTCCGCCTGCCGGAACCTGGCCAATACGGCGTTGGGATGGTCTTCTTTCCGGTGGACCGCAAACCGCGATTGCTGATTGAAGGAATCCTGGAGCGGATCGCCGGCGAGGAAGGACTGGAAGTGCTCGGCTGGCGCGATACGCCAGTGAACGCGGATGCCATCGGTCGGATTGCCCGCGCCTCGCAGCCCTACATCCAGCAGATGTTCATTGCGTCGAAAACCGAGCGGACGCAGGATCAACTGGAGCGCAAGCTGTACGTGCTCCGCAAACGGGTGGAACGCGAGATTGCGGAATCAGAGTTGGACGACAAGGAGTTCTTCTACATCCCGTCGCTATCGACGCGCATTATCGTGTACAAGGGGCTGCTTCTGGCTCCACAGATCGCCGAGTTTTTCCGCGAACTGTCCAACCCGCAAGTGGTGAGCGCGCTGTGCATGGTGCACCAGCGTTTTTCCACCAACACCTTTCCCACCTGGCAGCTGGCGCATCCGTTCCGTTACATCTGCCACAACGGAGAGATCAACACATTGCGCGGCAACGTCAACTGGATGCACGCGCGGGAGAACATACTCGCCTCGCCACTGTTTGGAGACGACATCAAGAAGCTGTTTCCGATTGAAACGCCGGGCGGAAGCGATTCGGCCATGTTCGACAATGCGGCGGAGCTGCTGCTGCAAGCCGGGCGCGAGTTGCCGCACGCGATGGCGATGCTGATACCGGAAGCCTGGAGCATGGATCCGACCATGCATCCGGACAAAAAAGCGTTCTACGAATATCACGCGTCGTTGATGGAGCCCTGGGACGGGCCGGCCGCCATTGCGTTTACCGACGGCCGGGTGGTGGGCGCGACGCTGGACCGCAACGGGCTGCGGCCGGCCCGCTACATGATTACGCACGACGGGAACCTGATCATGGCCTCCGAGACCGGTGTGCTGCCGGTGAAGCCGGAAGAGGTGGCCTTCAAAGGGCGGCTCCAACCGGGCAAGATGCTGCTGTGCGATCTGCGGGAGCAGCGTATCATTCCGGATGAGGAGATCAAGCGGAGACTCTACTCGCGCCAGCCCTACGCCGCCTGGATCAAGAATAAGCAGATCACGCTGGATGATATTCCGGAACCGAGCCACTGGCACGCCACCGATTTTGACAACCTGCTCCAGCTCCAGCGCGTGTTCGGCTACACCGATGAGGACCTGCGCATCATCATGGGCCCGATGGCCGAGCAGGGGCAGGAGCCGATCGGATCCATGGGCACCGACACACCGCTCGCCTGCCTATCGGACAAGCCGCAGCCGCTTTTCCATTACTTCCGGCAGTTGTTTGCGCAGGTGACAAATCCGGCCATTGACCCGATTCGCGAAGATCTGGTGATGTCGCTCACCTCCTACATCGGCAATGAGCGCAATATCCTGGACGAGACCGAGCAGCACTGCCATCTGCTGAAGCTGCCGCATCCGATTCTGACCAACTACGATCTGGAAAAGCTGCGCCGCGTCTCGCAAGGCGACTTCCTGGCTACCACGCTGAACATGCTCTTTCTGGCCGAAGGTGGCGAGAAGGAGTTGCAGCGGGCCATCGACGCGCTGTGCCGGCGGGCCTCGTGGGCGATCAAATCGGGCTACTCGGTGCTGGTGCTTTCCGATCGGAACGTGGATCCGGAGTATGCGCCGATTCCCAGTCTGCTGGCTCTCTCGGCCGTGCATCACCACTTGATCCGCGAGGGATCTCGCACGCAGGTGGCACTGATTGTCGAATCGGGCGAGCCGCGCGAGGTGATGCACTATTGCCTGCTGATCGGTTATGGGGCAAGCGCCATCAACCCCTATCTTGCGATTGAATCGCTGGAAGACCTGCATCGAAAGGGTTACATCGGCGCCTCGGAATCCTTTGACACGGTACTCAAGAATTACAAGAAGTCTGTCAACAAGGGCCTGCTCAAGGTCTTCTCCAAAATGGGAATCTCGACGCTGCAAAGCTATCGAGGCGCACAGGTGTTTGAGGCGATCGGACTGAGCAAGCCGCTTGTGGACCAATACTTCACCGGGACCTCGACGCGCATTGAAGGCGTTGGCCTGGATGTGCTGGCCCGCGAGGCCAAGATGAAACACGATCTCGCCTTCCTGCCCGTTACCGAGGCGGAGACGGAACTGGCCGCCGGTGGAAATTATCAGTACCGCATTCGCGGCGAATACCATCTACTGAATCCGAACACCATTGCGAAACTGCAGCACGCGGTGCGGCAGGACAGCTTTGCCACCTTCCAGGAGTATTCCAAGCTGATCAACGACCAGAGCCGCCAGCTATGCACGCTGCGCGGGCTGATGGAATTCAAGTTCCCGGAAAAGGGAATTCCGATTGAGGAGGTGGAGCCGGCCAAGGAGATTGTCAAACGCTTTAAGACGGGCGCGATGAGCTTCGGGTCCATCTCGGCCGAAGCGCATCAGACGCTGGCCATCGCGATGAACCGGATTGGGGGTAAATCCAACACCGGCGAAGGCGGCGAGGATGAGGCCCGCTACAAGAAAGATACCAATGGCGACTGGCGCAGGTCCGCCATCAAGCAGGTGGCCAGCGGACGCTTCGGCGTCACGGCGAACTACCTGGTCAATTGCGATGAGCTGCAGATCAAGATATCGCAGGGCGCAAAACCCGGCGAAGGTGGTCAGCTTCCCGGCCACAAGGTGGATGAGATTATCGCCCGCGTGCGGCACTCCACGCCCGGGGTCGGGCTGATTTCCCCGCCCCCGCATCACGACATTTATTCGATCGAAGATCTGGCGCAGTTGATCTACGACCTCAAGAATGCGAACCCGGCCGCGCGCATCTCGGTCAAGCTGGTGGCCGAAGTGGGCGTGGGAATCGTCGCCGCCGGCGTGGCCAAGGCGCACGCCGACGTGGTTCTGATTTCCGGCGATACGGGCGGGACGGGCGCAAGCCCGCTCACCTCCATCAAGCATGCCGGCGCGCCGTGGGAGCTGGGACTGGCCGAAACGCAGCAGGTGCTGGTAATGAACGATCTGCGGAGCCGCATACGGGTGGAGACGGACGGGAAGCTCGGGACCGGGCGCGATGTCGCTATCGCGGCGCTGCTGGGCGCGGAAGAGTTCGGCTTTGCCACCATCCCGTTGATCGCGATGGGCTGCATCATGATGCGCAAGTGCCATCTCAACACGTGCCCGGTGGGCGTGGCCACGCAGGATCCGGAGCTGCGCAAGAAATTCACAGGCACGCCCGAGGCTGTGATCAATTTCTTCTTCTTTGTGGCCGAAGAGCTGCGGCAGATCATGGCACAGTTCGGCTTCAAGAAGCTGGATGATATGGTGGGCCGTGTGGATCTGCTGGAAACGCGCGAGGCAATCGACCATTGGAAGGCCAAGGGACTGGACTTCTCGCAGGTTTTCTACAATCCGGAAGTTCCCAAACGCGTGGGCCGCCGCTGCACCATCCCGCAGGACCACGGGCTGCACCAGGCGCTCGACTATAAGCTGATTGATCTGGCCAAGGATGCCATTGAGCATGGCAAGCGCGTGGAGATTGATCTGCCGATTCGCAACATACACCGCACGGTGGGGACCATGATGTCGGGCGAGATCGCGAAACGGTACGGTTCGGCCGGGCTGCCCGATGACACCATAAAGATTCACTTCCACGGGTCTGCCGGGCAGAGCTTTGGCGCGTTTATCTCGCGCGGTATCACGCTGACTTTGGAAGGCGACGCCAATGATTACACGGCGAAGGGATTGTCCGGCGGCAAGATGATCGTCTATCCGCCGCGCGGTTCCACCTTTGTCCCGGAGGAGAACATCATCGTTGGCAACGTGGTGCTTTACGGGGCCACGGGTGGCGAGGCCTACTTCAACGGCATGGCGGGGGAGCGGTTCGCGGTGCGCAACTCCGGCGCCATCACGGTGGTGGAAAGCGTGGGCGACCATGGCTGCGAATACATGACCAAGGGGATCGCGGTGATTCTTGGTTCGACGGGGCGCAACTTTGCGGCGGGGATGAGCGGCGGCATCGCCTATGTTCTGGATGAGGCTGGCGACTTTGGCACGGTTCGCTGCAACAGGTCCATCGTGGATCTGGAACCGGTGGCCGAGGCGCTGGACATACAGGTGCTGCATAACCTGATCACGCGTCACTACAACTACACCAAGAGCAATCGCGCCAGGATGATCCTGGACAATTGGGGCGCCTACCTGCCGAAGTTCATCAAAGTGTTCCCGCAGGAGTATCGCGCGGTACTCGAAAAGGTGAAACAGCTGCCGGTCGAGCTGGCGAGCTTCGATCCGCAGACCAGCGAGCCGGTGGAGGTGCGCCTTGGGTAAGGACACAGGGTTCAAGGAATACGCGCGCGAGGTCTTCTCCCGGCGTCCGGTTTCCGAGCGCATCAACGACTACTTCGAGGTCTACCTGCCGTTTCCCGAGGAGAATCTCAAGTTGCAAGGCGCGCGCTGCATGGATTGCGGCGTGCCGTTCTGCCACAACGGCTGTCCGCTCAATAACATCATTCCCGATTGGAATGATCTGGTGTACCGTGACCGGTGGCGCGAGGCCATCCGCGTCCTGCACGCGACCAACAATTTCCCGGAGTTCACCGGGCGCATCTGCCCTGCCCCATGCGAGGCGGCCTGCGTGCTGGGCATCAATGAGCCGCCGGTCACGATCAAGAACATCGAGCGGACTATTATCGATCACGCCTGGCGCGAGGGTTGGATCAAGCCCGAGCCGCCGGCCGAGCGCACCGGCAAGCGCGTGGCGGTGATCGGATCAGGTCCGGCGGGATTGGCCGCTTCACAGCAGCTCAATCGGGCCGGGCATCACGTCACCCTGTTTGAGAAGAACGACCGGCTGGGCGGGCTGATGCGCTACGGGATCCCTGATTTCAAGATGGAGAAGCATCATCTGGACCGGCGCGTGGATCAGATGCGGCAGGAAGGCGTGGAGTTCCGGGTCAACTCGCACGTCGGGGGCAATGTATCGGTGGAGGATTTGCAGTCCCAATACGACGCGATTCTTCTGGCCGGCGGCGCCGAAGCATCGCGTGACTTGCCGGTGCCGGGCCGCGAACTCAAGGGCATTCACTTCGCCATGGAGTTCCTGCCGCAGCAGAACAAGCGCAACGCCGGCGACAAGCTGGATGCACGCTTCGATATTCTGGCCACCGGAAAGCGAGTGGTGATCATCGGCGGGGGCGATACCGGGGCCGACTGTCTCGGCACCACGCATCGCCACAAGGCCAAGAGCGTGATGCAATTCGAGATCATGCCCAAACCGCCGGACGAGCGCGCCGCCTCCACGCCATGGCCCTTGTGGCCGCTCATGCTGCGCAATGAAAGTTCGCATGAGGAAGGCGGCGAACGCGTTTTCTCCATGGCCACGGAAAAATTCACAGGCGATGACAAAGGCAACGTACAACAGTTGCACACCATTCAAGTGGGGCCAGCGCCCAAGTTTGAAAAGATCCCTGGCAGCGAACGCGTGATTGAAGCAGACCTTGTGCTGCTGGCGATGGGCTTTATGGGTCCGGTGACGAACGGCATGATCCAACAACTCGGCGTCAATCTTGATGCGCGCGGCAACGTCGCCACCGGAGCCGACTACATGTCCTCGGTTCCGGGAGTCTTCGCGGCGGGTGACATGCGCCGCGGCCAATCGCTGGTGGTGTGGGCCATCGCCGAGGGCCGCAAGGCGGCTCGGGCTGTGGATCAATGGCTGATGGGCTCGTCGAATTTGCCGGGGTGACAACACCGTCGGGAGCTTTACCGATGGATCGCCCGGACCGCTATTTTTGGTTCCTGAGCAATGATGCGTAGCAGTACCGCGGCTGGGCCTGTTGGGCGCCGCCTGTCCTGCTCCCAGTTCTGAAGCGTCTTGACGCTGACGCCGATCAGGTCCGCGAATTCCGATTGCGAGAGGCTGGTCCGTTCCCGAATCGTACGCACACCCGCGGCCTCGAAGGTAAAGCAGCGCGAAGCTTTCTTCTTGCCCCGCAGAATATTCCCGCCTTCACGGACGCTTCCCAACAACTCTTCAAACATGTTCGTCTTCATTTCCGAACTCCTCTCGCACAACCTTGGCCAGTTGAGCGGTCTGCTTCGGCGTCAGATTCGCAGCCATATTTTTGGCGTACACTTAAAGCAGAAGGATCGTGTCCTTTCGGGCCGCCCGCCGCCGGGTTGCCGGCCAATCGAACCTGAAACCGTCGATACTCCTCTTCGTTGAGCAGTGCTGTAATCTGCCGCGTAAAAACTGAAGTCTCGACGAGTTCCAATTCTGCCATTATACGCCAGTGGCGGATACGGATCCGGGGAACGGCGTTAGATCGAGCAACGTTTGCCGGGGTGATTCGAATATTCCATCGCCCTCCGAATCAATAGTGAAAGCGGCAGGAAAGTATGCGGATTTTTTCGGGTAGGACCTGATAAACCAGCCTGTGCTCCTGGTTGATGCGCCTGGACCAACACCCGGCTAGTTCATGCTTGAGTGGCTCCGGCTTCTCAAAACCCGTAAACGGTTCCCGCTGGACCTCGCGGACAAGCGGACAATGCGGAGGGCCATAGCACGGTCCTGCCCGATCCACCAAGCCAAGTCCTCAAACGCTCTCAAACGCTGACGAGTCAAATTCCAAGCTTTTCAACGACGGCCTCAAGGGATAACCCGTCCCGCCGTTGCGCAGACGCCAACAGACGCTGCTTCATCGACTCTGACTTTAGCAAATATGCGGTCTCCCGCTCAGAGGCGATTTCCCGCCACAATTCGATCGGTACTATTACCGCGGTCGGCTCTCCGGCCTCGTTGGATACGATCTGAATATTCAAGTCCGGCACAACTTTAGTGTAACTCCACACTCCACCGCGCGGCTATCCGAGGGTCACTGCGGCGCCATGTCGAGTCCGGTGCCCAGCAGCCACTTCACCACGTCGGCGTATCTACCTACGCGGGCCTCGACGGTATGATCGTCAAGGCGCAGCACACCGGGGCGCAGCGCGGCTTTGGCGGCGGCGTCCATGGTTCTCATACGGAGTGTGATGGTCATGGGCAGGGAGGGCTGGTATGGCTTGGCCTTCCCGGCTCTTAGATTTTCGATGCCTTCCCGGATGCCGCGCGCGGTCTCTTTTTGGGCCGCTTCCGGTGATAATCCCGTGCAGGCGTCTGTGGTACCGCGTTTGACAGCGGAGGTGGCAAGTCCTGGAAACAACTGCCGGGCTTCGGCGCAGGCCGCTTCGTCGCCCTGCACATGAATGAGGGGGACATCCCAATGGCCGGCGTAGCAGGCCTCAATGCCGATCTCGCCGACGCTTTGGCCGTTGATGGTGAAGTCGGCCCATTCAAAGTTCCAGGTATGCGGCAGGAAGGCGTTCGGGGTGAGGGCCTTGGCATGATGGCCGGGCAGCATCAGGGCGGAGACGGTCTCATTCATTCCCGGCCACCAGCGGCGGACACCATTCTCTAAGCCGACGCTACGGTACAGATAGGTGATGCGCGGGTCCCGCAGGAGTTTTTCCTGGATGAAGTTGCCGCCGCCGTGGTGGGTGTCGCAAACGATCAGCTCAGTGGCGCCGGCAGCCAGAGCTGCCGCGCTTGCGGCGTTGATGTCGGCGGTGAACAGTTCACGCGCTTCCATGCCGATTTCGGGCCGGACGCCGTTTTCCCAATACCAGGCCTGCTCTCGGGTGAAAATGCCAGGCGAGCCGTCCAGGTCACAGTTCATGAAAATCTTCAGGCCCGCGCGCGGCTGCGCCTGGGGCGAGGCGCCCATCACAGCAGGCAGGAAGACCGTTTCAAGAAACTTTCTACGGGGGATCTGTGGAACGCGTCTCATGGACAAGGATTATACGCCGTCCTTGCCTCTTTAGCGGTGTTGATCAATCAGGATCTGGTTCCCATCGGGATCCTCGAACATGATGCTTGCCGGACCCTGTGAGGATTCGCCGGCTTCGCTCAGAAGGGTAATGCCCCGTCTCTTCAACTCGCCCTGCAGATCACGGACGTCTGTGAAGGACGGCAGTTCTTTACCGGCTTGATCCCAACCTGGATTAAACGTCAGGATATTCTTCTCGAACATGCCCTGAAACAGTCCAATAACATGATTGCGATTCTTCAGGATCAGCCAATTCTGCTCCGGATTGCCGCCAATTCGTTCGAACCCAAGTTTCGCGTAGAACTCTGCTGACTTTGCCAGGTCTTTGACGGCGAGACTTACCGAAAATGCTCCTAAGTCCATATGTCTTCCCTTAAAAAACTGTCCGGAACCTTATGAGGTCGCTAGCATGGCTAGGACGCCGACCATGGCGGGCGCGCCAGCTGGTCTGCACTGGCCGGGCCAGCCACCAGCCGCATCACGCCGTGCCCCAGGATGCCCAATAGGACATAGGCGGCCGAGATAGCCAAAACCGGAGAGATTCCTGGCGCGTAGGCGCCCCACTCCGGAAACCTCGCCATGTACCAGTAGTCCCGCGGCGGCCCGATGAGCGCCGCGAATATCAATGCCGCCACCAGGCCGCGCCAGCCGAAGCGGCGGGAGATCCGCCAGGTAAGAAGAAAGACGAACGCACCCAATGCGCAGCCGATCAGAAACAGCGTCAGGAAGTACGGCTCCCAGGCAATCACAAAATGCCACCACTTCACCTGCTCGCCGAGGGCAACGATACCCAGCAGTGCCACACCATCCACCACCGCACCGGCCAGAGCGCCCGCAAAGCGCTTCACCGTGGCGCGCGTAAGAACGGTTACCACGGCCAACACAGCCAGGTACAGGCCGTTAAACAGGTAGAGCTGGTGCGTAGTCAAACATCCCCCTTCGCTGCCGATCTCCCCTACAGTTCCCAATTCAACCTGTCCCCGTTCACAGTAACTTCCCTGTACCGGGGAGGCCATCCCGGTTTAGCCATCGTGTTGCTCCACGCGGTCCAAGCCGACTTGAGCTCGCGCACCACATCCGGGTTGGCGGCCGACACATCCTTCTTTTCGCCGATGTCGGCCTGAAGGTCAAACAGTTTGGTGTAGTTGTCTCCAAATTCGAGCAGCTTCCACTTCCCCTTGCGAACGGCCCGGCCTTTGCCTCCCCGCCAATACAGAACATCGTGCGGAGCGCCCGATCCTCCGTTGAGGAACGGCAACAGATTTGTTCCGTCGAACTGGATTTGCGATGGCACCGCGGCCGCATTGAGAAACGTAGGAACAATGTCGCGCGAAACCACCGGCTCACGGTAGGTCTTTCCGCCAGGAATGCGGCCGGGCCAGCGCATCATGTAGGGAATGCGAATGCCGCCTTCAAAGTAGGTGGCCTTCTCGCCGTTCAACGGATGGTTGGTGCCCGCTCCAGTGACCACCGGACAGCCGTTGTCGCTCAGGAACACCAGCATCGTGTCCCGCTCGAGATTGGTCTCGCGCAGTTTACTCATCACTGATCCGACGCCGTCGTCCAGCGCGGCGGTCATGGCGGCCAGCACGCGATGCTTGGGATTGGCGATGCCGGCGAACCGGTCGAGGTAGCGCGTAGTGGCCTGGAGCGGGGTGTGGATTGCGTTGTAGGCCAGGTAGAGAAAGAATGGCTGTTCGCGGTTGCGTCCGATGAAGTCCGCCGCCTCGGAGCTGAGCAGGTCAGTCAGGTAGCGGTCATCGGAGAACGGCTCGCGCCCGCGCATGAGAGTGTGCTGCCGCTGCTTGGGCATGGCTTCCCCCTCGCCCCTCACCGCGGCGATTTGCGCGCCGGGGGTTCGACCGGTGACGAAGTCATTGCCGCCCGGGAGAAAGCCGACGAACTCGTCGAAGCCGCGGTCCAGCGGATGGTAGCCTTCGCGGACGCCCAAATGCCATTTGCCGAAAACGCCGCTGCGGTATCCGGCAGGTTTGAGCATCTGCGGCAGGATGGTGGCTTGTTTGGGAATGCCGAAATTGACCTCGGCCTCGCGCTCGGGCGAACCGGAGTTGAACTCATGCCCGAACCTCTGTTGGTAGCGGCCGGTCAGCAAGGCCACGCGCGAGGGGCTGCATACGGCGCAGGAAACATAGCCGTCGGTGAACCTGGTCCCCTGGCGCGCGATGGCATCGAGGTTCGGCGTGGGCACGCCCGGCGAGCCGTAGGTGCTAATGTCGCCGTAGCCCATATCGTCGGCGAGGATCACGACAAGATTCGGTTTCCGGCGCGATTGAGACAGAACCAGCGGTGCGGCTGCCAGAGCAGTGAGTGCGGCGCGTCGAGTGATCATATGGAGGACATTGTATCCTGAGAGAGACGATGCCATTGCCCAGTGAATTAGAACAGTTCACCGCACCCGCCCTTCTCGAGTGGGCGCTAGGCCGCTATGGGGACCGGTTCGCCATCTGCACCAGCTTTCAAAAGGAAGGCATGGTGATTGTGGACATCGCCTGCCGCATCAACAGCAAGGCGCGGGTGTTCACGATCGATACTGGACGGCTGCCCGAGGAGACCTACACGCTGATCGATGAGGTCCGGTCCCGGTATGGGATCACGGTGGAGATTGTTGCGCCCGATTATGGCGAAGTGGAACGGATGACCAGCCGCCATGGCGTGAATCTGTTCTATCAGGAGCCCGCCTTGCGCAAGCTGTGCTGCCATGTGCGCAAGGTCCGCCCGTTGGAGCGCAAGCTGGAAGAGTTCGACGCCTGGGCGGTTGGATTGCGGCGCGAGCAGAGCGAAGAGCGGGCTAACGTTCCTAAGGTGGAAGAGGTGGATGGCCGGGTAAAGTTGAGCCCGCTGGCCGATTGGACAGACAGCCAAGTTGAGGAGCATCTGTCGCTCTACAAAGTTCCCCGGCACGCGCTGGAGGGCAAGGGCTATCCAAGCATCGGATGCGCGCCCTGCACGCGCGCCGTGCAGCCGGGCGAGAGCGAACGCGCCGGACGCTGGTGGTGGGAACAGGACGGGTCAAAGGAATGCGGCCTGCACGTGACCCCGACCGGCGAGATGCGGCGGCAACTGGACGTTCTGGTGGAACAGATCCTCTAGGGAACGCGGGTAGGGAACCGGCGCAAAGCGGAGTTGCGCTTGTTGTAGACTAATGAATTACCTTGATCGACCTACATACACATACAACCGAATCGGACGGCACCTACTCGCCTGAACAGCTTGTGGCCGCCGCCAAGGCGAAGGGCTTGGATGCGATCGCCATCACCGATCACGACACCTTCGCAGGCTACCATCAGGCGCTGCCACTGGCGCGCGAGGCCAAGCTGGAGCTTGTCTGCGGCATTGAGTTAAGCACCAAGCTGATCATGCCGGACCGGCCACGCGGCAAATCGGTGCACCTGCTGGGCTACTTCATGAGCGGCCCCACGGCGGAGTTCCGGTCGTGGTTGTCGGAGCTGCAACAATCGCGGCGGGAGCGCAACGAAGCGCTGGCGCTGAAGCTGCAAGCGATGGGGCTGGACATCACCATGGAAGAGGTGAATGCGCTGGGGCGCTCGATGGCCGGCCGTCCCCACTTTGCCAAACTCATGGTGCAGAAGGGATACGTGAGTACATTGCAAGAGGCATTCGACAAGTACCTGGACGAAAGCGCACAGGCCTACGTGGAACGTCAGGAGCCCTCGCTGGCTGAAGGGATCCGGCAGATATCCGATGGCGGCGGAATTCCATCGCTTGCCCATCCGGTGCGGTTGGGCAAGCGTGTGCCGGCGCAGGAAGAGGATGTCATCCGCCAGTTGTGCAAGATGGGACTCCGTGCGCTGGAGGCGTGGCACTCCGATCATCCATCGAGGGAGCAGGAGCGCTACGAGTGGCTGGCACGCCGCTACGATCTGATTGCGACCGGCGGATCCGATTTCCATGGCGACGCCAAGCCCGGCGTGGAGCTGGGCACCGGCCGCAACAACAATGTCAATGTGTCGAAGAAGGTACTGGACCGGCTGCGATGAAAACCGCTACGTTGATCTTATGGATTGTCACGGCGGTTGCCATGGCTCAGAGTGAGGCGCCACAGCCGCGAGTGGTCTCCACCGTCGCGATGAGACCCTCCGATGCGGTAGTTTTGTTTGACGGGAAGGATCTGAGCGGGTGGACCAAGCAGGACGGCTCGCCGGCTGGATGCAAGGTGGACAAAGGCGAGCTGGTGTGCGCCTCGGGCGTGGGCGACATCGTAAGCAAGGAAGTGTTCACCGATGCGCAGATCCATCTGGAGTTCAACGTGCCGCTTATGAGCGCGCAGACAGGCCAGATGCGCGGCAACAGCGGCGTGTTCCTGCAGTCCTGCTTCGAGGTGCAGATCCTGGATTCCTACCAGAACCCAACCTATCCGAACGGCTCCTGCGGCGCAGTCTACGGATTTGCTCCGCCGCTGGTGAATGCCAGCCGTAAGCCGGGCGAATGGCAAAGCTACGACATTATCTTTCGCGCAGCAAAGTGCGATGCCAACGGAGGGATGACTCAGCCTGGCAGCGTGACGATGCTGCACAACGGGGTGCTGGTCCATGACGGGACCAGGATTGACAAGAAGGGTTCCGGTTGCAGCAACCCAACCGTATGCGGACCCGGCCCCTTGCGGCTGCAGGATCACAGCGGTTTCCCGAATGCTCCGCACACCGTGATGAGGTTCCGCAACATCTGGCTGAGGAAGCTGAACTAGGTTCATCGAATGTCCTCTCCCAATGGTTCCGTTGGCCTGATACGAGGCCTCGGACTGGCGGGCGCGATTTCACTCAACGTCGGGAACATGATCGGGACCGGTGTGTTTCTCAAAGCACGGGTCATGACGTGCAACACCGATTCACCCATGCAGGTATTGGCGGTCTGGTTCCTGGCGGGTGCGCTGGTTCTGGCCGGAGCGCTCAGCTACGGAGAGCTGTCGGCGATGATGCCGCAGGCCGGCGGTGAGTACGTTTTTCTGCGCCAAGCGTATGGACCGCGTCTCGGATTCCTGTATGGGTGGACCTACATTTTTGTCGGCCGTGGAGGATCACTGGCGGCACAATCGGTGGGATCGGCCATCTTCCTGAACATGGTCGCCGGCGGCGCGGTGGAAGCTTTTTCCGCCTTCGGATTATCCGGGCTGTCATTGGTTTCCGTGGCCGTGATCGCGTTGTCGGGGCTGGTGAATTGCCTCGCGGTGAAAAATACGGGCCGGCTCGCCACCCTCGTGATGTCCATCAAGATCGGCATTGTTGCCTCCGTGGGAATTGCGGTGTTTGCGATGGCGCCTGGCGACTGGATGCACTACACATTGCCAGGGGCTGCCGGCGTTTGCCAGGGAGTGCCGGATTCGGCGCGGGGGGGACTGATGGGGTTCGGAGCGGCGATGATCGCCGCCTTGTGGGGCTATCAGGGTTGGGCCAATCTGGCGCCGTTGATTGGGGAGGTCCGGGAGCCGGGGCGCATTCTTCCGCGGGCATTCGCGCTATCCACGTTGATTGTGGCCGGCTTGTACCTGCTGGCCAACGCGTCCTATTTTTATGCATTGACTCCAGCGGAGGTGGCCTCAGTTCCCGCCTCATCTTCGGTTGCCACCATCGCCTTGTCGCGATTCCTGGGACCCGCCGTAGCGGCGTGGATGGCCGCTGCGATGTTGTTTTCCTCGGTCGGTGCAATCCATGCGGGAATCGCACCCACCATGCGGATGCCCTACGCCATGGCGTTGGACGGCTTCTTCTTTTCACCGTTCCGGAAGGTTTCCTCATCGGGCGTACCGGTACGTAGCGCGCTGCTGATCGGTTCCTGGGCGGCGATACTGAGCCTGACCGGTTCCTACGACAAGCTCACAGATTACGCCATCTTTGCCCACTGGCTGTTTTATGGATTGACGGCGGCATCCCTGTTCGTGCTGAGGCGAACGCAACCGGATGCGGAGCGGCCTTATCGGACGTGGGGTTATCCGGTAGTGCCCGGGCTGTTCGTGCTCGTGACCCTGTGGCTGCTGCTGAACACCATTCTTACCGTGCCCAGCCAGGCGCTCTTCGGACTTGGACTGATCGCGCTAGGACTGCCATTTTATTTCTATTGGGCGCGCCGGCCCGCGGCCTAACGCAACATCACTTTCACTACATTGCCCGCCGCGCCATCCATCCGGATCTGCAGTGTCTGTAAACCGGAAAGCAGGCCGGCCGGCACTCGCGCATTGACCTGATAGAGTCCAGGGACCCCGGGCGCCTGCCCACTGAAACTCACCACGGCCTGCACTCCAGAGATCCAAACCGCCGGCGGATTCACTGTCTCGAGCAGTCCGGGAAAGGCGGCTGAGGCGCGTAACGGCCCCAGTCCGGTCCCGTAGATCTCGATTACGTCCCCTGCCGCCGCCGGGCGCTGCGCAGTGGTGGCGCCTGTGCCCGCCAGCAGGATCGCGCCCAATTGCGTGGCCGGATCGATCACAAACACACCGGGATCGAGCAGTCGCAAGGGCACTGTTACGGATGCGGTCCGTTGCACCGCGGGCGGAGAACCGATCTCCACCACCACCTCTGCTTGCGTTCCACCTAGCCCGGAGGGAACTTGCAAATTGATCTGACGGTCGCTCACATAGAGCAGACCCGCCGGAACACCGTTGACCAGAACGGTAACTCTGCCGAGGCTCGTGCTCCAGGGCGCGCTGCCAGAGGCTGTGGATCCGGCGGCCAGATTCAATCCAAACAAAGTTGCCAGGGATCCGGGGGAGAGACCGCTGCCGAAGGTGGCCGCATGGACCACACCAGTCGACTCCAGCACAGGTTTGCCCAGCGCAGTCACCAACAAGGGATTCACCGGCGAACCGGTGATGTCCGCGCGCAACTCATGCAACTGCCCCGGGCCCGGCGTCCATTGAAACCGGACCAATCCATCCTCGCCGGAAATAGCGGACGTGGGCTGCACGCTACCTCCCTCCGTCACCGAGGCTCGCACCTCAAATCCCGCATAAGGCAGGTTGTTCCGGTCCAAAACAGCGATGACCACGGGTTGGGGCAGCGTTGTTCCAGCCGTTGCCGGCTGCTTGTCTCCGCTCAACGCGGACAGCCTCAACTGATTCAATCCTTCCAGGACTTGAACACGAGAATATGCTGGCGCGTAGGCGCCCCCAGCGGCCTCCGCTGTTAACTCCTCCACCCCGGGACGCAAGCCGCGCACAGCGAAGCTGACCTGCGTTTGACCAGCCGGAATCGTTACCGCCGACGGAGCGTCCAGTGCTCCGGACGGCCTGGTCAGTGTGACGGTTACGGGGCTGGCAGTAGGCTTGGCGACCGACACTTTCGCGTTCGCCGTCCCACCCACAAGTACGCCGGCAGCAGGCGACAGGCTCAGTTGCAATCCTGCGCGCAGGCTGGTGTCCATGTATGCCCGCTGGCCGCTGGCTTGATGATAAAACCCTTCGAACCGCCGCCGGAAGGTATCCACTTTAGCCAGATCGCCGGCGCTGACCTCGGTTCCCTTGGCAACCACGAGAATCACGGCCACACGAAAACGCCGCTGGGCGACAGTATGGTCCGGAACACGCCGGCCTTCGGCCTGCACCAACTCATCGATGCGAACATCGCTGCGGTCCCCGTTGAATGAGATTCCGGTCTGCGGTTGGCGATTGCTGGGGCCGACCGTGGCGTTGTTGACATAAAAGGTGGGCGGCACCTCCTCCGGGGCGCGAAACCCCATCAGGTATTGGTCCAGAGGAGCGTAGCCTTCCACGGTGGCCACAGTTGTGAAACGCGGAAAGGAGCCAGGTCCGTTATCGCGAATCCTATTTCCTTCCAACAGAGATGCTTCCGAATTGAAAGTAAAACTCCAATGCGCGAAATCCCGGCCGAGCATCGGAAAAGCGGGCGGATTCCCCGGCTCACGAACGCTGGCAAAGGCGAGGAACAGATGACCGGATTCATGTCCCAGGATGGTCAATGGAGTGTCCCGGCTCAAGGACCGGGACGAGACGATGGCATCCGGATCAGTGGGATATTGACTCAACGGGCCAAGGTTCAACATGGCTTGCAGGCGACGGGCTGACCCGTACTCCTTTCCATCGTCCACCGGGATGTCTCCAATTCCCAAGCGGCTGTTTCTCACCGTCACTTCAAAGGCAACCGAACCGGGTCCGGAAGCAATGCCCATGTTGTTGTAAATGGCCAGATAATCAAAGGTATCGTCGTGGGTCTCAAAGAACTTCTGCGCCGCGAGAACGATATCAATTTCTTCTACGTTAGTGAACCGTTCCAGGATGGCTCCGGTGTAGCTCTCGTTGCTGCCGCCTGAAAAACTCGCCAGCGCGGAGACACCCTCGAGGTTGCCGGGCGCGATCCCGGAGATGCCGAACGAGGAGGAGACTCCTTGAAACGAGATCTCTACCGTCCCATCCGAAGACAAGCGGATTTGAAAGCTGTTCGGAGCGCCTGAGCCGAAGGAGACGTACTCAGGGACATTCACCCAGCTCACTACAATGCTGGAACCCAGGTCCGAGACCCGGACCCCGCTGTTCGATAAAGGCGGGTTGAGATCACGAAAAAAGCCCGCAATTCGCGGCAACCCGGATGTGACACGGCCCAAGGATCGCTCACTGATGGCGGAATCTCCGCCCCCAAAGGTAATGTTCCCATCAGAATTGACGTTCATCTTCATGTAAGACTTCCCATAAAATGGAAAGGCAAACGGAAGCGGCAGTTCCACCGTGTCGTCATCTCTGAGGCCGGACAGCCGGGTTCCGTTGGTGGCCGAAGTATCGTCCCAACCACCGTCTACGACAACGAACTTGTAGCTTTTGGCCCCCATCGACGCGGGGGTGAAGCGCAGCGTCTTCCGGTCCAAATTGAAGCTGTTGCGGCGCGCCACCACACCATCGCTGTCTTCCAGGATGGCGATATCGCCGTTGTCGCGGTTGGCGCTGGGCACCTCGGTGCCGGCCAGCTTTTCCAGTTTTGCGGTCCGGTTTCGCATGGACCGGCGGTGCAAAGCCAGCTCTTCTTTGCCCCTGTCCGGGTAGGTGCCGCAACTTTGCACCACCTCGCGCGCGACAAGAGGCTCGGAAACGAGGAACAAAGTGAGGACAAGACTCGTTATGGGTTTCAAGATGATGGCCTTGGGGCGGATGTATTTGCCAACGACACTTCCATTGTAAGATACGGATCAGGAGACAATTACGTTATGCCTTTTTGTACCGGTTGTGGATCGCAACTCTCAGACGAAGCTCGTTTTTGCAAAGGCTGCGGCCGGCCCGTGGCTCCCGGTGGAGCCGTGGAAACAGTCCCAACCGCCCAGCCCCTCCTATATGAAATACACGGGGACAACCTTCAAGTTGCGAAACTGAACCTGAAACCTGGGCAGGAAGTCTACGCCGAGGCCGGAAAAATGCTGTACAAGACCGCCACCATCCAATGGGAAACCAGGATGAGCGGGACCTCCATCGGGGAAAAGCTGTTTGGAGCGCTCAAGCGAAAACTGATGGGCGAATCGCTGTTTTTTACCTATTTCCGGGCCAACGCAGAGGGACATGTCGGCTTTGCCGGGGACTACCCGGGGCGAATCCAGGTCTTTCACCTGGCGGCGGGCCAGTCTATCCTGGTGCAACGTGACAGTTTCATCTGCGCCCAGTCCTCAGTACAACTGAACATCTCATTCGTCAAGAAACTCGGTGCAGGGTTCCTCGGCGGCGAAGGGTTCATTCTGGAAAAGCTCACCGGACCCGGCATTGCGTTCATACACGCAGGCGGGGATCATCTGGAGTTCAACCTCGCACAAGGTGAGCTGATTCAAGTGGATACCGGCTGCATTGTCGCATTTGAGGAATCGGTCAACTACGATATTCAGTTCGTCGGCAGCATCAAAACATCCCTGTTTGGAGGGGAAGGCCTCTTCCTGGCTACCCTCACCGGACCAGGCAAAGTAATCATCCAAAGCATGACGTTGGAAAAACTCCGGCGGGAACTGGCGCCTCATCGCACAGGAGGGGATGAACACGGGCCGTTAGGTGCTTTGACCGGGCTCCTCGGTAGTGAGGATTAGCCGCGGTTACTTCTTGGCCGGCGGAAGGCAGGCCCCCGAACAAACGGTCTCCGAGATCTTGTGTTCCGGGCCCAGCCGGCCGGATTCCAGATTGGCGCGGCGCACACTGAAAGTTTCGACTATGCTTTGATCCGCCCCGAGGCGCTGCTCAATCACCTGCTGCTCACGCAACTTCGCACCAGCCTGGTAACCATCCACTGCCCTTCCCGGCGCCACCATACTGTAAACGTCCACTACCCGCGTTTCGGTGCCATCCGCGTTCCGGGTTGCTTTGACGACGCGCTGGCTGGCCAGCTCCATCTTTCCCGTAATCGCCGCATTGTATTCCGTGGTGGTTGTGATGCTTTTTCCGTTGTCCACTTTTGTTTGAGACAACTCACGCAAGGCTTCCGAAAATCCACCCGACTGATTGCGCCGCAGCACAGTCAAATCCGTGTGCAAGTCCTTCTCATCGCCCGTCACCACCTGGATGCGCATCTCTTCCAAATTGGCGCCGCCATTGATATCCGGACGCTCCACCCGCGTCTCGGTCCGTTCCACCTCTCCCGACTTGTTAGCGGTTGCCGTAACGCGCTCCCTCAGTGTGAAGCGTCCGTTGAGGTCACTATCGAGAACCGTCATTTTGCGGTTCGTTGTCCCATCCGGGTTCTTGGTCTCCTCGATCTGTATCTTCTCGGTCCCGCTCAGCTGCCCGTTGGGAGTAAACTTGCGAACCACGCGTTCTACCACGCGGCCTGAGGAACTCTCTGAAATAATTCGCTCTTCCACTGCCTCGGTGGGAACACTACGGCCGTTGATGGATTGAATGGTTTGGGACCGATAAGGTCCGCTGGAGGAAACCTCCGCCGTGAACTGGCGGTTTCCGTTTACGTCATATGTATGTGTCGTAAAACTCTTGCGGTCCTCGGCCGGCAGCGAAAAGGCGAGGAAGATGCTCAGCGACACAACAGGCAGGATACCGCGATGGTTCATATCCTCAGCCTAGGCTCGCCCAGAAAGGAGTGCAATCGGGAAAAGACCTTAGTACGGCGCTAGGGAGAAACGCCTTAGAAGCGCAAAGGGCGCCGTCCGCGCCACAAAACTGGCCAGAATCACGCGGGTTACCGGAGCGGACGGCAGCTCCGTTTTGCGCGTGTTCCTCAAAAGAAGCGGACGGTATAAGCCAACCGGAACCCACGCCCAATCTCCGGGGCGAACTCTTTGATGAAGGAGAGGTGGTTGCGGTACAAGCGGTCTGTGGAGTTGAACAGAGTGGCTGTGATCACGTGCAGGCTATGTTGGCGCACGACTGTGTAAGATCCCGAAAAGTTCATGAGCGCATATCCGGCGGTGGGTGTTTCGTGAATAAATAAGCGGTCTTGCCGGTTGGCCAGGACGAGTTCCGGACGGACGCTGAAGCCTTTGTAGCGGTAGTCAATCCCTACCAGTCCACGAACCGGTGGGATCCGCGGCAGCGGAATTTTCGAAGCCCGCAGTTGCGCGTTCACCACGTCCAGGCCGAGATTCACCCAAATGCTTGGCCGGATGGCGGCATCCACGCGCGCCTCCGTTCCGGTGTAGCGGGCGCCGGCCTGCAGGTACCGGGCCTCGGGAAGGCCGTCTGCGATGCGGCCTGTCGGCGCAAGATAGACATAATCGGTATTGAAGTAGTAGAAGTATCCGGCTTCGGCGCGCAGCTTGGCCGATTGATGACGGAGAGAAAAGTCCAACCCGTCGCTACGCTCGCGCACCAGGGATGGATTCCCGATTTCATAGGTGGCATTGCCGGGATGAGGTCCGTGGTTGTAGAGCTCTTCAAGCGCCGGAGCGCGGAAGGAATGGCTGTAGTTGCCCACCAGAACCGTGCTGGGGCCGATCTTCCGGCTCACGCCCAGCGATCCTGAGAATCCGGTGAAGGATCGAGCTTGCAATTGCTGCGGCTGGTAGCCGGTGTGCCCCAGCCGGCCGCCGAATTGCACGCGAGTCTTTTCGAAATCCAGACTCTCCACGGCGAACACGGCAAAGGCGTTCTGATCCACCGGCGGGGAAATCACCTCCACGCCTTCGGTGCGGAAATCCCGCCGCATGCCCCAAAAGCCAAAGCTGCCCGAGAGACGGCCCTTGCGGTCCTGTTCAAAGACGCCGCGGTAGATGAACTGCTTGTTGAAGAAGTGCGACTGGATTTGGTCTTCCAGCAGTTCCTTGTGGTTGTAGTCACTGTAGCTCAGCGTAAATTGCACCCGGTCCAGCACCCCGCTCAGATTCTTCGCGCCGCCGTTGAAGCGGAACGCATGCCGGCGCATCGCCAATACGGCCGCCTCCGCATCCTTGTTGCCAGGATCAAATGGGACGCCGTATCTGGCGTCGTTGATGCCATAACTCAGACTGAGGAAACTCTTGTCGCCGTAGCGGCTGAGGCCGCCCGCGCCTTGTTCCGAGCGTGTCTGTGAATTGGGAATCGTACCGATAGGGGTGCCGTATTCCCCTGTCCGTTGCCCACCCGCCTTGCCCCAGATCAGCCACCGGCCGACCCCATAATCAAGGCCCGCGCCTCCGCCCCCGTTGGCATTGGCAGACCCGCCAATTGCCGTGGCATAGCCTCGCACCCCATCATGCGGATGCTCGTGAATCAGGTCATGGCGGGAGATGGCGTTCACCACGCCGCCAATCGCGTTGGACCCGTAGAGCAGCGTTGCCGGGCCGCGCACCACTTCGATACGCTCCAGACTGTCGACATCGATTGGCTCCCCATGATCACCGGAGGAGGAGGACATGGATCCGGTGCGGATACCGTCCTCGAGAACCAACACACGGTCTCCGTCGAAGCCGCGCACCACGGGCCGGGTACTGCCGGGGCCCCCGCTCCGCTTGGCGATGCCAGGCTGCCGCTCCAGAACCTCGCCCAGCGAGGGCGCCGACTTGGACGACAGCTCCAACGACTCGATGGTGGTGACCGGGAGAAACGCCTCCTGCGTGCTCTCCATCCGCCCGGAAGCGGTGACCGTGACCGATTGCTTCAACACATCAGCGACCAGGTCAAAGTCCAATGTAAGCGAGCCGCCCGCTGTGATCTGAATCGTCGTCGGAAGGGCGGCGATGGAGGCGCGGCGCGCCACCGCGGTGTAGGAACCGGGCGGCAGGTTGGTGATTTGATACTCTCCGCTATCGGATGTCTCCGTATTGCGTCCCAAGGAAAGAATCGTGACAATCGCGTTGTGGACCGGCTCACCAGTGGATTTCAGCCGAACCGTGCCGTGGATCGAGCCTGTGTTCTGGGCAGAAACGACGGCTGCTCCCACCAGGAGCGCAAAGGGCGCCGTCCGCGCCAACAAACTGGCCAGAAACACGCGGGTAACTGCTGCGGGCGGCAGCTCCGTTTTGCGCGTGTTCCTCAAAAGAAGTACCGCAAGGAGACGCATCACCTTTAAGTGTGACCTGAAATCGTGCCGATCCCGAGAACATACCTGTGAGCGGACCCGCCACGGCGGTGAGCGGGACGCCGGTCCGCGCGAGCGGTATCAACGCCCTGCTGCGAAACGCCCATCGTGACGATAGAACTGGTAGGATTCCAGAGCGCCATGATTGCCTTGCACCTCCGAGCCGCACTGGCAGTACTATTACTCTCTCTGCTTCTCATCGCCCCCTGCCTGCTCGCCCCGCGCATCCAGGCCGGCGATCTTTCCAGTCACATCTACAACGCCTGGCTGGCCAGGTTGATCGATCAGAATGAGGCCCCGGGCCTGTATCTCGCGCCGATGTCCTCCAACTGGCTCTTCGATGTAATGCTCCTCAACGCTTGGAAGCTGGGCGGGCCGGAGTTCGCGCAGCGCTTCTGCGTATCGGCGTCCGTCCTCATCTTTTTTTGGGGCTCATTCGCGCTGACCGGAGTTCTGGCTGGGAAACGGCCATGGACGGTGACGCCGATCCTGGCCATGCTTTCCTACGGTTGGATTTTTCACTCCGGTTTCTTCAACTACTACCTGTCGATGGGATTCTGTTTTTGGATCATGGCGCTGCTTTGGATTCCGTCCTGGAAAGCCGCCTTGGCCGCCCTTCCCCTGGCTCTGCTTGCCTTCTCCGCCCACATTCTGCCCGTGGCCATCGTCTTGGGCCTGCTCGCCTACCTATGGTTGGCCCGCGCTCTCCCACCCCGGAGGCTCCCCTTCCTGCTGCTCGCGGCAATCGTTGCCCTGGCAGCCGCGGCGTGGTTGGCTTCCCGCCTGCTCACCGTTCAATGGACCGGGAGGCAGTGGATTCTGATTTCCGGCGCGAATCAGTTCCTGATTTTTGGACCCAAGTACGTCGCCGTGTTCCTGTTCGCTCTCTTTCTGTGGGCTGGGCTGCTGGCCCGCTACCTCCGCAGCCGCGGTTGGCCCGGCGCAGCCCGTGATCCTAGCCTCCACCTCCTTGTCTTGTGCGCCGCCGCCGTTTTGATCCTCCCCTCCGGCATCCTGCCTCCCGGCATGCACCATCCGCTCCTTTTCATCCCGGAGCGAATTTCCTTGTGGGTCGCCGTCCTTCTCACCGGGATCCACGCCGGCGTCCCTTGGTCTCGAGGGGAGAGGTGGCTTCCGGCCATTCTCGCCGCGGTTCTCTTTTCCTTCATAGGCATCGACTGGCGGGCCTTGAACCGCCTGGAGGATCATCTGGAACGCGCCGTCGCGTCTCTGCCCCCCGGGCAGCGCGTTGTCAACACAGTCTCGGGCGCCAACGCGGCATTCAACCCCATCGTCCATCTCATCGATCGAGTTTGCATCCGGCGCTGCTTCAGCTTCGCCAACTATGAGGCTTCCACGGCCAACTTCCGGGTGCGGGCGCTGGGACCCAACCCCATCGTCATTGATAACTACGCGGACTCGTTTGCCTTGCAATCGGGCGGCTATGTTGTCAAACCGGATGACTTTCCTTTGTACGGCCTTTTCCAGAATATCGATGGCACGTTTTTCGCCCGCCCCTTCCAAGTAGGGGAACAAATTTCTGTTACCACCATTGCCTGCCCGCCGCCCTATTTTTAGAAAGGCGAAGCGCAAAGGGCGCCGTCCGCGCCACCAAATGTGCCAGAAATACGCGGGCTACCGGTGCGGACGGCAGCTCCGTTTTGCGCGTGTTCCTCAAAAGCGCAAAGGGCACCGTCGGCGCCCCCAAACGGGCCAGAAACACGCGGCTTAGCGCTACCGACGGCAACTCCGTTTTGCGCGTGTTCCTCAAAAGCGCGCTACAGCTGGCGGAGCATCGCTTTGATGTGCCCGACGGCGTAGCCCCAGCCGGCCCGCTGATTCGGGTCGTTGGGAAATTTCGGCACGTGATCCGGGTGGAGCAGGCGCGGGTAGCGCGTGGCGTGCAGGGCGCGGAGGCAGGCCATCATGTCGTTGTCGCCGGCATCGATGAAGGTCTCGGTATATTTCTCGCGGGGTACTCGCATCAGGACGTTCCGGAAATGGACGTGGTTGATCTGGTCGCGGCTGCCGAACCATTGAATGGTCTCGATCACGTTGTAACCCATCTCCCGCGTGACGCCCGTGTCCAGCGTGATCCCGTTTGCGGGGCTCTTGACGATTTCACAGACGCGCTTGAGCCCGTCCACTGAGCCGAGTATCTGATCCGTGCCCCGGTAGCGAGGCGGCGGCGGGTCATTCGGGTGGACGGCGAGGCGAACGCCGGCTCGCTCGGCCACGGGGACAACGGCTTTTAGGAATTTTTCGTAGCGTGCCCAAAGCTCGGCTGCCGAGTGCGTTCCGACATCGTCGAGCGGGGGAAGATTCCGGCTTCGATCATAGTCGTGCGCGGCAAGCACAGTGCCGGCGCGTCCCGTTTCCTCGTAGTAGCCGCCCATGGCTCGCAGCGCATACCAGTTATACTCGACCACGGGAATGCTGGCCTTCCCCGCCACTCGAACGGACTCGCAGACCTTCTCGATGTCGCTGGCAGCGCCGGGGCGGCCCAGAATCGCGTCGCGGAAATCGTGCAGCATGAGGTTGCCAATTTTCAGACCGGAGGCCGAGGCGCGCTGCTGCATCCGGCGGAGTTCGTCTTCCTTCCACGGGGCAACGCTGTTGTCGCCATTCTGGCGGATGACGCGGCCTTCCGGCGAGTAAGTGGGCGATCCGGGTCCGCCGGTGGTGATCCAATCCACGCCCAGTTGCACCAGGAATTGTAAGGTGCCGGCATCCAGATTGGAGGCCGGCATGGTGAGCTTGATGCCGCCTTTCAACTCTTCGGCGCGGGCGAGAGGAAGGCCGAGGCCGGCGGCGAGAATGGCGCGTCGCGAAATCATGACGCGATACTAACACGGCCAATCCTTTTGCGCGCTACGCGGTCAGGACATCGCGGCAATATTGGACGCACTTGGCCAGCTCAGCCAGTGTGTTGGAGCCTGCCGGGACCGGATATTCCAG
>Ga0080064_1002806_pt1 | contig 27938 bp, 26 predicted proteins | sample Subgrocontami54m_FD_69260 | JGI IMG/M metagenome (GOLD analysis project Ga0080064, IMG submission 69260) | Subsurface groundwater microbial communities from S. Glens Falls, New York, USA - GMW46 contaminated, 5.4 m (SPADES assembly) (version 2) ...
ACCGGCGGCGGCGTGGGTGGTGCTGGGTGGGTGGGGGGGTGTGTTTGTGCTTCCGCGGCGGGGGGGGGGGGGGGGGGGGGGGGGGGGGGGGGGGGTGGGTTTTTTCTTACGCGTGACCGCCCCTCACCCCCTGCCCCTCTCCCCAAAGGGGAGAGGGGGGCATTACGCTACGGTCGCAGCATTTTCGTCGTGCCCAGTTCCGTCAAATCGCGCCACATGACGATGCGCGGCCGGCCAAAGTTGGTGTCGATGACCGCTTCGATCCGCGCCGTCGGACCGGCGCCGCTGTCGGAGTAACCAAGCGCCTGCACGCGATACACTTGCGATTTCGTGGTGATGTACTTCTCCAATTTCTTCAGCGTATCGGTCTTCAGATTGGCCTCGGTGAGCAGCCAGGCCGGCGTTTCGTAAACCGGGTCCGGCGCCGTCGTCGCGGAAACCTTGGGCCGCTGCGCCAGGATCGCCTCGACGTCGGTCTCGGTGATTTCCGGAATGGCGATCAGCACTTCACGCGGCGCCGTGTTGACATTGATGCGCGCCGGGATGTCGCTTTCTTCGAAGATCGTCACGTGCTCAAACATCTTGGTGAACAGCTCGCGCTGTTGGTTTTTGTCTTTGAGCGGGCTGTCATATACGGTCGCCGGCGCTTGCGTGGTCTTGCCTTTGGCGTCTTTGGTGCTCTTGCCCGGGATCGACACTTGGGCGTTCACCAGGTCGAAGAACGAGGTGATTTTCTGGTTGGCCTTCTTGTTGAAATCGGGCTGCCAAGCGCCCAGGTCGCCCTTGATCGTTTTGGTCGTGCTGGTGCTGCTGCTAATTTTCAAGATGAAAACCGAAGTGATGGTCTGCGTCAGCGACAGCTGCTGTCCGCTGCTGTTCGACGCCCCGTACTGACGATACATGATCAGGAACTTCGCCATGTCTTCACTGACGCCCGACGCCAGCTTCTCGTAATACGCCTGCAGGTCGGTCTCATTGACGTAGGCAAGCGCCTGGCCCTGCTTGTCCGTGTTCGGCTCGCGGCTGTAGACGGTGAGGTAGGCCGACAAGCCGCGCTGGAAGCCGTCCAAATCGGCCGTTTCGTCGGGGTCCTGGATGCCGTTGCCGTTGAGATCGTTGCCGTACAGGACCTCGCGGCTGACGACCAGCAGCAGCTCGCCGATGGTGTCGATGGGGCCGTTCTTGCAGCGGTAGGGAAGCTGCGCGGCGGAGTAGTATTCGTTTTCGCCGCCGCCCTGGCGCGGATCGCTGTCCACGTCGAGCCAATCGACAATGCGGGCGGCGTCCTCCTGGGTCATGTTCGGCAATTTCATCAGCGCATCGTAAAGCTGCTGCCCGCTCGGATCGCGCTTCATGAAAGCGTTGACGTTGATCTTGCCCGCTTCATCGGTGAAGCCATGCCGCCAGGTGGTGGAACCACTGTCGGGATCGGGCGGGGCGATGAGCGTGAAGCGCCCCATCAATTTGCCTTCGTCGCCGACCGCGATGTTGCTGAACGCGTCCGGGTTGTCGAAGATGTTGCCGTTGAGGCCCGTGACGACGTTGGGATTGCTGATGGCGGCGGCGGCGTAATGGATGCCGGAGTCGGCCCAGGCTTTGGACTGGGCGGAGCGATGGGCGTTGACGACGGCCTTGTACTCGGACAGCATGAGGTCGCTGTATTGGTAGGCCGCCAGCGACAACAGCACCACGATCACGAGCACGGCCAGCAGGACCATGCCGCGGCGCTCGTGATTCTCGCGTTGGATTGGCTTGAACATCAAATCGTTTCCTGGATTTGTCGTAGTGTAGGCGGCTCGCCTGCACACGACCGTGCTGGCGAGCCGCCTACACCACGGCAGTTCATTGCGTTTGCGGCGTCGAGTAGTTGTTGCCCGTCGGCACGCTGACCACGTGCCGGTACTCGCGCTTCTTGGTGTCCGTCCCTTCTTCACCGCGGCTCACCAGCTCGATTCTGATTTCGATGGCGGCGGGCGGGCCGATGGGCGTGTCGCCGTCGGCGCCGGGGCTGTTGCTGTCCCAACTTGCGGTCCAGGCGGCGCCATCCCAGAACTGAAAGCTGATCGACTTCACTTCCGGAATGTACTTGATCGGCTGGTCCGAGTCGGAGACGCCCTGGTCCGCGTTCTCGCCGGTGACGCGCTTGACTTCCTGGTAGGCCAGGCCCTGCCCTTCCGCCATCCAATAGGTGATGCGCCGCAGATCGCTGACCTTGTCCGCGCCGCTGACATCGGTCCGGCGCTTGTCGGGGCCCAATAGCTCGCGCGGCACTCGGGTCGAGCACACCGTCAGCGACGACGCCGAGCCCTGGATGCCGTAATTGAACTGGATCGTGCTGGTGCTGACGGTGGCCGGCGGCGTCGTTGTCGTGGCGGTGCTGCTGCTCGTGCTGCTGCTGGCGGTTGAATCGGGGACCTGCTTGGGATCATAAGGGCCCAAACAGCCGGCGACGTCGGTGCCGATGCGCGCCAGGATGGAGCGAACCAGCGTCGCTTCTTCGATCGCCTCGCGCCCGCCCTTGGCATGCGAGAATTGCCGGTCGAACATCGTGTAGACCGCACCCATCAGGAACAGGCCGATGAGCAGGGCGAGGATCATTTCCAAGAGCGTGAAGCTGCCGCGGCGACGGGAGCGGTGCGTCATGGCGAGGTCCCTCCCGTGGTGCCGCCGGGCGACGCGCTGTTGAGCTTGTCAAAGGTGCTGCCGCGAATGGTGGGATCGAGGATGAATCGAGCCAGGCTGACCTCGACGGTGCGGCCGTCGGCCTTTTCGCGCGTGACGGTGACCTTCACTTTCTTGAGTCCGTCCACGTCCGCCGGGTCCACGTGTATTTCATAATGAAAGTCCGCGTCGCCTTCTTCTTTGAACGCGGTGGCGCCCGTGGTATTGAGCGGTTCGCCGCCGAACTTCAGCTCTTCAAGCTTGCTCTGGCACAACATGCTGGCCCGCGCGTGGTATTTGACATCCATGGCCCGATCAGTGCCGATGGAGACGAGTTGATAGATCGCCACGCTGGAAAAGAGCAGAATTACCAAGGCAACCAGGACTTCCATCAGCGTGATGCCGGGCCGGGCGTGCCGGTTTAGCCGCGACGCGCAGCGGAGCGCGGCGTCCGCGCTCCGCTGCGCGTCGCGGCTAACGGGGTCAAGTGTGCGGAGCATCATGGCTGAGCCTCCGGTTTGGTGGACGAATCAATTGCACTGACGGCCCCGGTCAAGGCACGCAGCCGCAAGCCCAGGGGCCGCTGGCCGGCCTTGCCGAAGAAAACCTCGGCGTCGTCGCGGGCAATCCCCTCGCCCAGATACACGGCGACGGTCAAGCCCCACTGCGCTCCGGGCGCCGGCGCGGCTTCCCCGGCAAACGCGTCGGCCGAAGTGGTGAACAAGATGCCGTCGGGCAAGGCGCCTTCGAGGATCAGCGGCTTATCGTCCACGCCGTCGCCAGTGGAGTTGCCCGACCAGTACGCGTCGTCATCCGGTGCGATGCGGAAGTTGCCGGTGTTCTCGGTGACGGCAAAGCGGTAGGCCCGGTTTTCCTCCATGGCCTTGGCCCGCATCTCAGCCCAGTGGGCGCGCACCATGTCGCGGGCGGCGTATTCGTTGGCCGTGGCCATCATGGCCTCGAACGACGGAAACGCCAGCGCCGCGGCAATGACGATGATCGTCATCACAAGCATGAGTTCCAGCAAGGTGAAGCTGCGGCGTGGCATGGCTATTTCTTGTCCCAATTGGTGATCTCTCGGTTGTTGCCACTCGGGAGTCGAGTAAAGACATCGGCCCTAGGAGTCGTGTTGCCAGCTGCCAAGCCTCTTTGGCCTTGCGTGTCAATTTGGTACTGCTTCCCCCAAGGATCGAACATCTCGTCTCTGTTCGTTAGGAGGGGCTGTCTGCCACTCGGACTTTGCTGGATCAGCGCCTCAAGACTTTCGGGGTAATCCCCTTCATTAAGCTTGTACGTTTCAAGTGCATTCGCGATCGCCTTAGCCCGCATGATCGCTTGCGTGATCTTGGCGTCATCCAATCGGCCGAGCACGTAATAGCCGCCGAAGCCGGCGATGATGACGATGATCGCCATCACGACCAGCAGTTCCATGAGGGTGAAGGCCGCGCGCACCAGCAGGCGGCGTTCCGATGGGGGGATGCGTTGCAGCATGGTATTTCTCCTTGTTGTCGTTTTTGACAAGAATAGCAGACAACCCGATTAAAGGACCATTAGATTTCTCATAATTTCCCTTCATCCCAAGTTCTGTGGCAAAGGCAAGTTGCGATTCGTGGGGCAGTCATTCTTGGGCATGGTTCAAAACCGGGTAACAAACATGTGTGTGTGTGGAGTATCGTGGCATTGTGGTATAGTCGCGAAATTGGCAGCCATAACCGTTTTCCAGGTAAGCAGTTACGCAACGGACGCGACAATGCACGAGGGGGCCAAATGGCCCAGTCGATTGCACTGTCGCTTGGCACTGCCAACTGCACGTTTTTGAACCAGGCCCATTCTTGCTTGGCAATGGGCTTCAACCCTCGGTATCCCGCCGAGCCAAATGGATTACATTAGCATGGTGGCCCCACCCCCCTTCTTGCTGTAGGTCTTCGGGCTTGGCGGGATGATCCCTGTCTCAAAACTCAAATGGGCATGGTTCAAAAACGCGCGGTTACGGGCGCCAAGCGACAGTGCAATCGACTGGGCCACTTGGCCTAGTCGGTCCAGTCGTGGCGCTTTTCCGTAACCATCAGATACATAAGCCTTTGCGACACCAAAAATGGGCGACTAGGCCACAATGCACGAAACTCCACACACACAAGTTTGTTACCCGGTGTTGAATCATGCCCTCAAATGGGGCATGGTTCAATTCTTGTCATTTCTGGGTGACAGAGTGAACGCTGTAGGGACTACACTTGCCTGTCATGTGATGCCGACATTTTTTTCGATGTAACATTGGATGGATCAAGGGGATAGGAAGTTGAGTGCGTGCCAACTGTGTCGAAATCCTGTCGTCTCGAAAATCACCTATGCCTGTGTGCATTTGTGAACCATGCCTCAAATGGGAAGTCCTCTTCGTCGTAACTTCTTGCTAAACAACACATAGCGTCGCGCCAAGAGGACTTACTCAAAACTCCTGCGCGCCCCCCCCCGCATACCATTCGATCATTGCACCACCTGCGACATCTTGAATACCGGCAGCAAGAGGCCCACGACCACAATCAGCGTGACGCCGGCCATCACCAGCAGCATCACCGGTTCCAAGAGACGCACGAACAACTCCAGCTGGCGCGCCGTCCGTTTTTCCAGCCCGTCGGCGATGTTGATCAGCACCTTTTCCAGGTTGTTGCTTTCCTCGCCGACCGCGACCATCTCGACCACGTCGCGCGGGAAGTGCTTGCACGCGCCCAGCGGCTCGGCCAGCGTGTTGCCGGCGGTGACGTTTTCGGCGGCTTCCTCGATGGCGTCGGTGAGCACTTTGTTGCCGGTCGAATCCTTGGCGATTTTGAGCGCTTGCAGGATCGGGATGCCGTTGGCCAGGAGCGTGCCGAGGATGCGCGTGAAACGCGACAGGGCGTAATTCAAATAGATGGTTCCCGCCGACGGCAACCGCAGCCGCCAGCCGTCGATGACGCGGCGGCCGGCAGCCGTGCGGGCCCAGTTGCGGAACAGGATGAACGCGATCACGACGCCGAGCAACACCCAGATGCCGTGTCTTTGCATCAGGTGACTGAAGCCGATGAGCATGGTCGTGAGCCAGGGCAGCTCGCCTTGCTCATCGAGTTTCTTGAAGATCGGCTCGAACATCGGCACGAAGAAGATGACCAGGATCTGCACGACGACGAAGCCGACGACCGCGAGGAAGACCGGGTAAGCGAGGGCGCCGATGACCTTGGCCTTCAGGTCTTCCTGGTGCTCGGTGAAGCTGGCGATGCGTTCGAGCACGTCTTCGAGGAAGCCGCCTTCCTGCCCGGCGCGGACCATGCTGACGGAGAGTTCATTGAAAGCGTGCGGGTGCTGGCCCATGGCGTCGGCGAGGCTCATGCCGTCGGCGACCTTGATGTGGATTTCACGCAACACTTCGGTCAGCCCCGGGTGCGACGACTGCCGTTGCAGGATTTCCATGCTGCGCAACAGAGGCACGCCGGCGCGGAGCAAGTCGGCGAGCTGGGCGAAGAAGTTGGCGATGTTGCGGGTCTTGACGCGGCGCGTGCCGCCGCCGACCGTCGCCGAGGCCTTTTTGGCCAACTCGATGCGCACGGGGAACAGGCCGCGGGCGTCGAGCATCGTCATGACTTCGTGCTCGCTGCCGGCGGTCAAGGTGCCGGTGTTGCGGGAACCGGCGCTCGACATCGCTTCGTAATTGAAATCGGGCATCAATTCCTCATTTGGACTGCGGCGCTTTATCGCCGCTTTGGTTTTTCCGTTTGGCAGCGGCAAAAAACCAAAGCGGCGATAAAGCGCCGCACTCCAAATCAAAATCAGGACAAATCCGCCGCCGTCACACGCGCTACCTCTTCGATCGTCGTCAAACCCTGCTGCACCTTGCGCCAGCCGTCTTGCCGCAGCGTGACCATGCCCGCCTTGAGGGCTTCGTTGCGAATCACGTGGGCGTTGGTGCGCTGCATCACCAGCTCCTTGATGCGATCGCCCGTGACCATCAGTTCGAAGATGCCCATGCGGCCGCTGTAGCCCGTCTGCCGGCACTTGCGGCAACCGGCGCCTTTCATGAGCTTCTTGGGAAAGTTGCCTTCCGCCACGCCGGGGAAGTCGCGCGGCACGTCGCCGTGGCGTGGTTCATATTCGGTCTTGCACTCCTTGCAAATGTTGCGCACCAATCGTTGGGCCATCACGCCTTCGATCGTGCTCGACACCAGGAACGGTTCGAGGCCCATGTCCACGAGCCGGGTGAAGGCGCTGGGCGCGTCGTTGGTGTGCAGCGTGCTGAAGACGAGGTGGCCGGTGAGCGACGCCTGGATCGCGTTCTCGGCCGTTTCCAGGTCGCGAATTTCGCCGATCAGGATCACGTCCGGATCGTGGCGGAGGATGCTGCGCAGCGACGCGCCAAACGTCAGACCGATCTTGGGATGCACCTGAATCTGGCTGATGTGCGGTTGCTGGTATTCGACCGGGTCCTCGACGGTGATGATTTTGGAACTGTCGCTCTTAATCTCGTTGAGCGCGCTGTAGAGGGTCGTGCTCTTGCCTGAGCCGGTCGGGCCGGTGACCAGGACGATGCCGTGCGGCCGGTCGATGACCTTGCGGAAAGCGGCGTAGCTTTCCTCCAGCATGCCGACATTGGCGAGGTTGAAGACCATGCGCGTCTTGTCCAAAAGACGCATGACGATGCCTTCGCCGTGGATCATCGGGATGATCGAGACGCGGACGTCGATTTCGTGGCTGTGCACGCGCATCTTGATGCGGCCGTCCTGGGGCAGGCGCTTCTCGGCGATGTTGAGACGGGCCATGATCTTGATGCGGCTAATGATCGCGGCCTGGAAGCGGTTGATCTCCGGCGGCAGCACCTGCGTCTGCAAGATGCCGTCGATGCGGTAGCGGATGCGCAGCGATTGTTCTTCCGGCTCGATGTGAATGTCGCTGGCGCGCTCGTTGGCGGCCTCGACGAGGATTTCATTGACGAGCTTGACGACCGACGCCTCCTGGGCTTGCTTGGCGATTTCGCTGTCGTCGGCTTCAATCTCATCGAGCAGCTCGACCTCGTCCGCGCGCTCCTGCATCATCGCCGTGACGGTTTCGCCGCCGACGCCGAAGTGCGTCTTGATGAGCCGCGTGATTTCGCGCGGACTGGCCAGCACCGGCAGCACGTGCAGGCCGGTCAGCGTTTGCAATTCGTCCAGCGCGTAGACGTCGAATGGATCGGCGGTGGCGACGGTCAGCGTGCCGTTCTCGCGCGACAGCGGCATGAGATTGCGGCGATGCACCAGCTTGTTGGGCATCGTCTTGAGCATGTCGTGCTCGACCTGGACCTTGGTCAAATCGACGAGGTCCATGCCGAACTGCTCGGCGAGCACCGGCAGCAGGTTCTCTTCCTTGGCAAAGCCCTGGTCGAGCAGGAGCAGGTGCAAGGGCCGCTGCGGTTGCAGCTTGGCGGCGTTCTGCAGGGCCGGCACATCTTCATTGCGAAGCAGGCCCTTGTTGACGAGCAGTTGGAGCAAGTTCATGCGTGGCGGGCGGCTCAAAGGTTGCGGGTCTTTCGAGAGTATCCCAATAAACCCTCGAATCGATTGAAGGTAACGCCTGCGGGCCCCCTTTGTCCATGGGGGCGCCGCGTGGGATGACCGGGAAAACTGGCGGCTCCGTGCGGAATATAGCGATTATACCGCGGCGCGTGCGGCTTGCCCATTCCCTAAGTTGATTCTCATCGGCATCTCATTTTTAGGATTAGGAGAATGCGCGGGCCGGCGGTATCCTACCGTCATTCGCCGCCCTTTCGCTTGCGGCTTAGCGAAACGATCGGACTCTGATCCCGCTAAGCCGCAAGCGAATGCCACTCGATTGGAATGGTAAACTCATGCAACTCTTACCGGCAACGATGGTGGCGGCCCTGCTCGTCAGCGGCATGGGCGTGGCGATCCTGGGCAGCATCAAGGTGGCGCTGGCGGCGCGGCTGCAAATGAATGAGGCACGCGTCGGCGGGTTGGTGTCTTTGTTCGGGTTTGCGATGATTCCGGTCATGCTCGTGGTCGGCTTCTTCACCGACACCATCGACAAGCGGATCATCATGACGGCCGGCTTGCTGTTAATCACCGCGAGTCTGGTCGGGTTAGGTTGGGCGCGAACCTATCTCGCTTCGCTTGTCGCCGTCCTTGCGTTCAGCATGGGCTGGTCGATGTTGATCAACGTGGCAAACGTGCTGGCCTTTGCAGCGTTCGGCGTCACTGAGACCTTTGCGCAAAACCTCGCCAACGTGTTTTTCGGCCTGGGCGCGTTCTTGACGCCGCTGGGGGTGACGTGGCTGCTCGGCCGGTTTTCGTTTCCGACGACGCTGGCGGTGCTGGGAAGCTTGGCGCTGGTGCCGGTTGCCCTCGCTTTCGGGGCGACGTTCCCGCCTCCGGGAGGCGCGGCCATGGTGAGCCTCACAGACTTGCTCGCCAACCCCGTCCTCTGGCTGTGCGGCTTCGCGCTGTTCTTTTACGGTCCGATGGAAGCGTCGCTCGGCGCCTGGACCACAACGTACTTGCAGAATCTGGGCGTGAAGGCGACCACCGCGGCTGGCATGCTGTCCGGCTTCTGGCTCATGTACATGGCGACGCGGCTGATCACGGCTTTCACATTGCCGGAGGGCGCGAAGACGCAGTTGATCCTGGCCCTGGGCGTAATCTCTGCCGTCATTCTCATCCTGATGGTCCAATGCCGCACGCCCAAGTTGGCGATGGGCCTGGTCGCCGCCGCGGGCCTGGCATTCGGTCCGATCTTCGGCACTCTGGTGGCCGTACTCTTGGGCAACGTTGACAAGGCCGCCGGTGGCCGCGCCGTCGGCTTGTTCTTCGCCATCGGCGGCGTCGGCTGGACGACGATCCCGATGCTGGTCGGCAACTACGCACGGCGCACGTCGCTGCAGCATGCCTTCGTCATTGTCGTGGGCGCGGCGGTGGGGCTGAGCGGCGTTGCGGCGGTGCTGATGCTGCGGTAGGGCAAGGAAGCTTCCCTTATCATTTCGCGGCATTCAGGGGAGTTGCTTGGTCGACGAGGCAACGTCGTTGGTTGTTTGTCAAGGCTCCGGCGTGAGGTGAAGGATGCCGGCAAAACAACTTGTTCGTGTCGTTGCACTGCGCAAAGGAAAGCTCAAGTCTGTTGAATTCCGGATTCGGGAAGGTGAGCGAGGGCTTTCACTCTTCGAATATCAGAGTTCGTCGAGACTGCACGAAGTTGTAGAAGCAGTTAGATCGCTTGGGAAGCAAGGCGACCTTGCCGCTGCAGTTTTGCAAACGGCCGACATCCGATCTCTTGGACTTGTGCTGGTGCACACACTCGGGGGCACTTCTTCCCGGCAGATCAACGAGTTGCACGTGGAAGCACGCCTGCCGTTGTGGAGGAAACTCTGGCTTTTCTTGCGCGGCATTCGAGCTTATGATTACTTCAACGACACGTCGGCCCAGCTTGGTGCGCGCTGGCTCAAGTGATCGAATGAAGGGAACCAAAGACATGAGTCGCATTTTGCTTTCGGCCAGCACGGAAGCCAAGAGCGCGGTTGCCAAGCTCTTCGAAAACAGTCCGCCGGTTCTTGTGGAAGTTCGCTTCCCCAACTCCGCGACGGCTTCGGATTGGCATCTCTGCGAAGACGAGGAACAACTTGACCAAGTCCTCGATCGTCTGGGACCTGGAGCTGAATTGCGCATCAGCAGCGTTTGGGATTTGAAGAATGTGAAGGGCGAGATTTGCGTGAAGAAATAGCGTGGGCGCCAAGGGACTTTTCATGAACTTTGCTCTCGACGATCTCGTCGCCTACCTCGAAGCCCTCGATGGCCGGGCGCCGCTCGCGGAACTCGTCGCCCAGGTGCGCCGTTTACAAATCAGCTGCAAAGACGTCGCCAACCACATTTTCTTTCACGAACGCCAGTACATGCGCAACCTGATGAAGGCCGGCGAATGGTACAACCTCGTCGTTTTATGCTGGAAGAACGGCCAGCGCAGTCCGATCCACGATCATTTGGGTTCGAGCTGTGCCGTCAAAGTGCTGCGCGGCACGGCGACCGAGACGTTCTTCGACTTCGCGCCCAACGGCCAAATCCGCGCCGTGTCGTCGCGCGACCTCGGCCCCGGCAGCGTGTGCGGCAGCCAGGACACGGACGTGCACCAGGTTTCCAACCTGCAAGCCGGCAATGCCGATCTGATCACGTTGCACGTCTACTCGCCGCCGCTGCAGCAGATGGGCACGTATTCGATCACGACGCCGGCGCGCGGCGTGGAACTGATGTTCCCGGAGTTTATCGAGGCGGGGGGGATTTGAATTTCGTCAGCCGCGCCATTTTTCCCGCGCAAGTTTGCTCGTAATCCGCGCCCCGTTCTGGGATATTGTTGCACATCTTCGCTGTCGCCCGTGGGAGAAGCGTCATGGCTCTGTCCCGTTTGCTTGGCGTAATCCTGTTCATGTTCATGGGCTTTCTCGCCATGCCGCTGCCGCCGGCAAGCGCGCAGCAAACCCCGGAGCCGGAGAAAAAGCGGGACGAGGCGATTCAGCGAATCCAAAAACTCATGTTTGACCAACAGATCGAGACGAACCATTTTGCCGAGCCAATGCCACTGGCCAAATTCCTTGACGCACTGGAGAGACAGCTTCCCGGCGACAAGAAGATATTGGTTCGCATTGACCAGGAGGCGTTTGGGGACAACTACGCGGAGCTTGCGGCGACGCCCATCGTGCTGCCGCAAAATACCAAACAAATGAACCTGGCCTGGGTGTTAAACTCGGCCAGGACGCGCATCAAGATCAAGCACGATTACCGCATCGACGCCGGGGGATACATCTTCACGACGCCCGAACGCGCTTTGTACACGGCCGCCTACGATATTCGAGACATTCTTGCGAAGCCCGAGACCGTGGGCTGGCTGGCGCCGTTTGGCAGTTTCAGGGCGCCTCCTTGGAATGCGTTCCAGGAGAATGTGCAGCGCCGCAACCTTGATGTGGCGGAAAAGGCGGCGCGGGTGGTGCAATCGCTTGTTGCGGTGATCGACTCGCTTGCCGTCGAGCCGGCGCCGTTCGAGCGCGCCAGTATTCAAGTGCTGAATGGCACCCGATTGGTCGTCCGTACCAACGCGGAAAAGCACTCCGAAGTCAACAATTTGCTCATGGCTTTCCGCCGTTTCGGCGATCTTTGGGTCACCGTGAAGACGCAGCTTTACGAAGTCGATGACGCTTTCTACACGAAACTCAAGAACGCCAAGCCGGTCGATTGGGAAGAAGTGGAACGGCAGTTTCTGGAAGGCAAGGCGCCCGCGGAAGGCACGTTGTTCAAACTCTTGGATAAGCAATCGATGGTCCTGGCCGGCGACGAAGTGAAGGTGGACGACGGTTTGGTCGCCACGCTTTTGTCGCGCCATCATGCCGTAAGTTTCCTTCCCAATCGCGATCAAGTCATCCAGCAACAGAAAAGCCGGCAAGCGATCCTCGAGGGCGTGGCGTTCCAGGCGGGCATTCGCGTCAGCCCCGACCGCCGTTGCGTGCGCGTACAGCTCACCGAGAAGGCCACGGAAGTCAACCAGATCAAGAAGGTCAAGGTGATGGTGACCAATGACGGCAAGGAAGTCGACGCCGAAGTTCCATTCATGAAAGAAACCGCGCACCAGCGCGAGTTCGAAGTGCCCGATGGCGGCGCCATCCTCATCCCCGTTCACTATCGGCCAAAAGCATTGCAGGAAAAGAACCGCTGGTGGGTTTTGCACATCAATCCGCGGATCTGGATTGACGAAGAAGAAATGCAGATTCACCAAGTCGCCATGGAAGCCGCCTTGCCGCTCATCGTCGCTGACGTGCTCAAGAATCCGCGTTTGAAGTCCACGCGCGATTTCTACGGCACCCCGGGCGACAAGCGTTTCGCCCTCATCGACAGCGACGCCTGGAAATGGTCCAAGGAACTCAAGGTCGAAGTTCCCGGCCATGAGCGCACGCCGGCCAAGCGCGCGGGCCAGCGGCTGCTGGGGATTCGCGTGGAACGCACCGAGCCGGCCATCGCCGTCACGCTCGTCAACGCCGGCGGCAGCGACAACGGCGTGGTGGTCGGAGGATGCACGATCCGCTACAAAGCGCGGGCGATGGAAAAAGGGTGGACGGTTAAACTGGCCGAATCGCTCGATCCATGATCAGTCAGGCGATGCTCACAACCAAGCGTCGTCTGTGCTTGCAACGGCCTTTTCTGTTAAACTAGCGACCATGCCGACTGTCTTGCGATCTGGACCATATCGGTTCTACTTTTGGAGCCACGAATCCAGCTTGAAACCGTTGTGCAAGAGCATCAGGCTGAATTCTTGGAGGCATGGCATGAACACTTTGGCGCTGGCGGCGGATGAACGTGTGGCGGGAGTCAAGATCACGGACGAAGTTCTCACCGTTGATCTGAAAGACGGCAGAACCATTTCCGTGCCGCTCGTGTGGTATCCACGCTTGCTCAAGGCAACGCGGGCCGAGCGCAAAAACTGGCAAATTGCGGGCGGCGGATTTGGCATCCATTGGCCGGACATCGATGAGGACTTGAACACCGAGGGGTTGTTGCGCGGAGCACCAGCGCCCCGTCGTACTCGTCGATCCCCCAAAAGGAAAAAAAGTTCCGGACGCGGCGTGCGCTAGACGGATCGTTGCACGGAGGATTACGTGCCACCGCTCGGCGCTTCATTCTGCGCAGCGGCGGCTTCGGAGAGCGGGCCGATGATGCTGAGCAGATGCGCCAGTTGGCCGACGCGGACGCCGTGGCGGTCGAGGAAGTCTTGCAGGGCGAAATCGGAATCGAAGCCGTCCTCGTCTTGTTCCATCAGGTCTTGCACCAGGTTATCGACCATGCTGAGATAGGCGCGTTCCAGCGCCGGGTAGACTTGCTTGCACTGCCCAGCCAGGTCCGGAAACACCTTGTTCCAGCGGGCGACGACATTTTTCCAGCGCTGCAAATGTTCTTGATGAACGTGCCGGGCGTGCGCCAGGTGCTCGCGCTGCACTTCCAGCATCTGCGTGAAGCCCTCGCGCTGCAGGTCGAGAATGTGCCGCAACAGCTCCGGCACGGCTTCGGGGCCGGTTGGCACTGGCACGGCCTTGGGTTGCGCGGCGGTGGAGACGTCGAATTGAAATTGCATGTCGGCCTCGGCAACGAATAAGGGCGGCGTCATGCGCCGCCCTATCGATTTATACCAGGCCGCCCGGCAAAAAGCAAAATGGAATGCGACCGCCGTCCGTTGGCGCGTCGGCGGGCTGGTCGTGGCGTTCTATACCATGATTTCCAGTTCGCTCTGCGACAAGGGCTTGACGAATTCGCAACCGACATGCCAGGTGCCGTCCGGCAGGTCGTGGGCGTGTACGACGCGCGCCAGCAAGCTGGGAACCGGCGTCTGCCCTTGCGGCAGGTCCAGGTCCACAGTGAGATAGGTGCCGGCGGGAAAAGGATAACACAGGGTCATGCCGATGCCGCTGCTGGAGATGTCGCGCACCGTCGCGCCCCAGGCCAAGGTGACCTCGGCGTCGAGCGGGCGCGTGGTCGCTTCGAGCCTGCTGGGGTAGCGTTCCGCGCAGCGGCGTTCGAATTCTTGAAGGGACGAAGATTCGACGACGGCAGTGAGTGGAGTCATGGGCTACCTCTTCTTGGGATGTACCGGGACGTTCCGTACACCAACCCTAGGTCACGGTCGGCTACCTGTCAAACGATGGAACCTTCGGGATTTTTCGATGGTTGCTGATTCGAAAATAATGCAATGTGAGCGCGCAGCCGTGCATCGGGGCTGCACGACGGCGGGCCGCTCCGATATCGTACCCGCAGTGTTTCGACGCAACGCGAAGGAAGAAATATGACGCCGCTGGAAGCCTATCCGCAGATCATGCAGCGCTATCGCGAAGCCCGGCTGCTCGATTCGATCGGCAGCCTGGTCGGCTGGGACGAGCGCACGTACATGCCGCCCAAAGGGTCGGCCCATCGGGCCGAACAGATGGCGCTGCTCGCCAAGCTGACGCACGAGCAATTGACGGCGCCGGCCTTGGGCGAGTTGCTGGATACGGTGGAACAAGCGCCGCTGCAGGCTGCGCCGGACTCGGCCGAAGCGGTCAATGTGCGCGAGATTCGTCGGGTTTACCGCCGGGCCGTCAAGGTGCCGGCCGCGCTGGTGGAAGAATTGGCGCGCACGGTGACGCGGGCGCAGAACGTCTGGCAAGAGGCCCGGAAGCACAGCGACTTTGCCGCTTTTGCACCGTGGCTGGAGAAGATCGTCCGGCTGAAACGAGAGGAGGCCCAGGCGGTCGGCTACGAGGAGTCGCCGTACGACGCGCTGCTCGACGAATACGAACCCGGCGCCACAACTCGTGAGATCACCGGCGTCTTCGCCGAGCTGCGCCGCGAGCTGACGCCCCTGGTGGCGCAGATCGCCGCCGCGGCACGGAAGCCGCGCGCCGACATCCTGACGCGCGATTATCCGATCGATCGCCAGCATCTGTTCGGGCAATCAGCCGCGGCGGCGATTGGGTTCGATTTCGCCGCCGGCCGGCTCGACACCACCGTGCACCCCTTCTGCAGCGGCATCGGCCCGGGCGACTGCCGGCTCACGACGCGCTACCATCCGCGCGAGCTGAACCAGGGCCTGTTCGGCATCCTGCACGAAGCGGGGCACGGAATTTATGACCAGGGCCTCGATGCCGAACAGTTCGGCACGCCGATGGGCAGCTTCGTGTCGCTGGGCATTCACGAATCGCAGTCGCGCTTGTGGGAGAACCAGGTAGGTCGCAGCCGGCCGTTTTGGGAACACTTCCTGCCGCGACTCAAGCAATCCTTCCCCGGCACGCTCGACGACGTTCCCCTCGACGATTTCGTTTTTGCCATCAATGCCGTGGCCCGCTCGTTCATCCGCGTCGAGGCCGACGAGGTCACCTACAATTTGCACATCATTTTGCGCTTCGAGCTGGAGCAGGCCCTGATTTCCGGCGACCTGAAACCGATCGACGTGCCGGGGGCGTGGACCGAGAAATTGCGGCAATCATTCGATCTGACGCCGCCGGACGACGCGCACGGCTGCCTGCAGGACATTCATTGGAGCATGGGCGGACTTGGGTATTTCCCGACCTACACGCTCGGCAACCTGTATGCCGCCCAGATCATGGAGCAAGCGCGCCGCGACCTGCCCGGCCTGGACGACGATTTCCGCCGCGGCGAGTTCGCACGTTTGAAGAGTTGGCTCAATGACAAGGTTCACCGTCCCGGTATGCGCTGGCGACCGAAGGTGTTGTGCGAAAAGATCACCGGCCGGCCCTTGACGCCCAAGCCGCTGCTCACCTACCTGCGGCAGAAGTTCGGTGCGCTCTATGGGATATGAATCGTGGGTCGTGTAATCCGGGCGTGGCTTGCCGTTTAGCGTAACCAGTATCCCGCGCAAGGTCGCAACGGACACCGGGCGCGCTAAACGCAAGCAAACCACTCACTATTCACCAGGGAGGAATCGGCCATGACCATCGACTGGTTGTATCACCGCAAAGGTTGAATGTCGTGCGTGAAGGCTCAAGGGTTCCTTGAGAAGAACCGCGCCCAAGTGCGTGCGGTCACCGATGCGAAGAAGGAACGAAAAGGCCGGACCGAGGCGCTGGCGCTGGCGAAAACGGTTTCCCGAATCGTCGTTGCCAAGGGGAAAAAGATTGTCACCTTCGATATGAAGAAAGACAAGCCGGACGACGACACACTGGCGGCCCACCTGCTCGGCCCGTCCGGCAACCTGCGAGCGCCGACGGCGCGGCGCGGGCAGACACTGTACGTCGGGTTTCACGAGGACGCATATCGGGAATTGACGAAGGAATGATCGTGGCGAAGGTGTCTATGAAGCCGTTTGCCTGAGTCGAGTTCGCAGCTTGGCCAGCCATTGCGCGATCTCTATACGCTGGACCGAATCCAATTGTCGGCCGCCAAAACGAACCTCGTAATAGGCGTCCACGACACGCTGGGGAACGCCGGCAGCATCGCCGGCGTCCGGGCGCACCGACAGCAGCGCGGCGACTCGCGTGGCGAATTCGCGCGGCGTCTGGCCCGGTTGCGGCGCTAGATTGCCTTGACGCCGAAGTAGCCGCAGAAAATCGTCGAAGAACGGCACGCGAGCCTTGGCGGGCAACCCGGGCGCCATGAACCAGCGCCGGGCGGCGCCGCACAGGCGCCGGCCCATGCGCGGTCCAACGACAAGGACCGTCGCCGCGCCGGTAAGAAGCAATAGCGTCAGCCATCCTCGCTTCGTGGTAAAAACACGCTGCAGCGAACTCAGCATGTCAAGCTGTTGTTCCGGCGTGTATTCCATGATGAACTGCCGCCAGAAGATGCGCGTGTCGAGCAGGTTGTCCTTGCACCAATTCCACCAGGAAACGAGGACGCCGTCAGGCGCCGTGGCCGCCGGCGTCGGATCGAGAGTCAGCCATTGTTTCGCGCCGGGCAATTCACCGGGGATCAGCGCCTGCACCCAGCTATGGGCCTGGCTAAGTCGGACGACGCCGTGGCCGTCGTCATCCATCTCGGCGCCGAGATAGCCTTTCACGACACGGCAGCGCACCCCCAGCGAGCGCAGCATGAGTGCCAGGCCGCCGGCATAGCGCTCGCAATGCCCTTCTTTGATGTTGATGAGAAAATCGACGGTCGGGTCCAGCGCGTTGTCCTGACGCCGCAGATCCAGGCTATAGCGATACTCCCCCGACAGAGCCAAATGACGGCACAGGGCCTGAGCGACCTTGGCGTGCGCCGAGTCGTCCAATCGTTGCCGGTTGTTCAGCTGGCGTTCGGCATCGCTCAATTCCGGCAGCCGCTGCAACAGTGTTCGCGTCCACGCTGCCAGCGCCAGTGGCACGGGATACTTCGCCAGCGCCTCGGCGAAGTAGCCCTCCTTCACGTTGCGCGCCGGCGTCAGGACCTGATCGCCGCGCGCCTGCATCACCTGGCTGTAGACGTAGGTCTTGCGCAAGCCCGAATACGCGTTCGGCACAAAGGTGTCCCAGCCGTCCGGAAACGAGAAGAAGCTGAACGGTTGAGCTTTGTCGTCCACGCGCGGCCCCAGGCCGACGCCCAGTTCGAGGTTGATAGGCTCGGCGAGCACCAGGCCGCCGGCGACACTGGGCTTGACGTGAAAGGTGATTCGCCATTGATTCTCGGCGAGCGCCGTCGGTTCGGGGAGCGCCGCTTGGCTTGGCAGTGTCTGCGTGTTAGTTTCTTTCGTACGGCGCTGCGGATACCAGCGCCCTTTCGAATATACTTCGAGGGTTTCCTGGCGCCAGCGCTTGATGTGCGCGGGATCCTGCAGCTTGCCCTGATGGTCGCGCACCGTGACGGCAAAGGCCGGCTCATCCGACAGCTCAATGGTGCCGACGCGATTGAGATCGATGCCGGCTTCGCTGCCGGTTTTGGCCGATTGACCCGGAGCGCTGCTGAGCTGATGCGCATGCCATTGCGATTGCCCCTGACGCGGGGCACACAGGAATAGCAAGAAGCCGAGCACAGCCACGGTCCCGGTCCAGAGCACCACGCGCGGCCCGCCCCAAAATCGCCACGGCAGCGGCGCACGCGCCCCGGCGGCAACCCCAGCGAACAACGGCACAAGCTGCGGCGCCGCGGCGGCGCGCACCAGCGCCTGTTCGCGCACCGGATAATACAGCACCAGGCTCCAAACCAGACTGGCGAAATACAGCACCATGAACAAGCCGAAGAGCCGGTCGTCGGCCAGCACAGCCGCCAGCGCGACCATCATCAGACCCATCGTTTGGATCACCCAATAATCCGGCAGCCGCTTGGGACGAAAAAGCTTGACGATGAGCAAGATCACCAGCAACGGTCCGAGGTGCGGCAGCAAGCCGGCGGGCCAATTGACGCCGCCATTCGCGAGCTGTTCCACCGATCGCGGGACTTGAAAAAGAATCCAAACGGCGGCGCCGATGGCAATGAAAATGCCGATCTGGTTGGCCGCGGTTTCGCTGAGTTCCCAGGCGCCTTCATAGCGCCATGCCAAAAAGAAGAATCCAAACGCCGCGGCCAGGAAGAACGGCATCCAACCAAGGAAAAACGTGGATGGCAGCGTCAGGCACGCCGCGGCCAGCGCTAGTGTGCAGTAGAAACTGAAGTGGAAGAGCGCTTCCAAACGCATGGTATTGCTCATTTGGACTGCGGCGCTTTGACGCCGCTTTGGTTTTGCTGCGCCGCCGAAAAATGGAAAAACTAAAGCGGCGTCAAAGCGCCGCAGTCCATAATCAAATGGCGTCGAGCCCGGGTTTGCGCTTTTCCCAGCGAATGCCTTCTTCCACAAAACGTCGAAAACCCGCGTCGATCTTTTCTTCGAGTTTCTTGCTCAGTTCCGATCCATTCTCGAACGCATGCTTGAACAAATGCTCTGCCTTCGTTTGCAGCGTTTGCTCCAGAGCTTTGGAAAAAGCTTGCTCAAAGAATGTCTTCGATGTTGATTGGCATGGTGACCCCCGCATTCATCCTAGCACAGCTGTTTCTAAACTCCGACTGTTTTCGCTTTCCGGCAAGTCGTCACGCCGCCTCGGTCGCCAGCGCCTCCAGGGCCGCCTTGATCGACGGCAACTGCGGCACCGAATTTTGTTCGTACACCGGATAGAGGCCGATGCCGGGTAGGTGTTTTCCCATGAGCATGCGCGGCCGGACCACCAGATCGTAAAAATGCGCGTCGATGACACGGCGCAGCAAATGCTCGCCGAAATTCGTAACTTCCGAATCTTCATTCACGATCAACAGCCGTCCGGTCTTGAGCACGCTCTGGCTGAGCGCTGCCCAATCATACGGGAAGATACTGCGCAAATCCAGCACATCGAAAGACAGTTTCTTTTCATCCCGAAGCTGGTCCGCCGCCTGCAAGCACAAGGGCAAGGTGCGGCCATAACTGACGACGGTGGCATGCGTGCCTTCGCGCATTAGCGACGCCACACCGATGGGAATGAAATGTTCGCGCACCGCCGGCCAGCGCGGCCGCCAAAGGGCCCGATCGCCGACCGGAGCGTCGATCAGCGCCTTGAGCTCGTCCTGGTCCGCGGGCTCGCCGGGAATGAGCTGTTCACCGCGCAACCGCAAGAGTGCCTTGGGCAACAGCACCATCACCGGGTTCGGATCGGCGATCGCGGATAGCATCAACCCGTAGGCGTCGAGCGGATTGCTCGGCATGACAATCTTCCAGCCGGCCAAGCGCGACGCCCAACTCTCGAAGCTGTGCGAATGGTACAGGCTGCCGCGTATGCCCGAGCCGCTGGGGGTCATCAACACCAGCGGCATCTCGTAATTCCCGGCGCCGGCCCAGCGCTGATTGCCGGCGACTTTGAGCAGGTCGATGGTGTTGAAACCGTAATCGCAGAACTGAATCTCGCAAACCGGCCGGCCGCCGGCATAGGCGATGCCCATGGCCGTGCCGATGATGCCGCGCTCATCGAGCGGCGAATTCCACGCAGTCTTAAGCCCCTGCGTGGCGGTGAAGACACCTCCCAGCGGCGGGCCGACGTCTTCGCCGAAGATGTCGGTCACGCCGAGATGTTCCTCGCCATAGTGCAGGGCGAGGCGAACGGCTTGGACCAGGGTGGCCATCAAAAGCGCCTATTTGATGTACTTGGCCAAGCGCTTACGAAACGCATCGATCGATTTGCAGGCACTGGCGAATTTGGTCAGCTCCCTGAGATGCTTGTCTTTGGTTATTGATTCTAAGCCGCGGAGAATGTCCTCTGGAATCACATCAAACCGCTCTTCGAGGACGTCCTGAATCGATTCTTGCCGAACCTTGGCGCGCAATTCCACGATCAAAGGAAACTCGGTCATGTCGACACTCCCACCGAAAACGGATTGAAGCAACAGACGATCGAACCGCAAACTCGCAAACACTTGCGTGACGGCGAGCAAATTGTCGTGTTCCTTGGCCACGGCGCCGGCATCGATCTTCGCTTTGCAGGTCCGCAAAATCGACTCCGGCGCGGCCGTGATTTTTGCCAGCGGAGCTAACGGGACCAACCCAATGTCACCCGTCTCCAGCAGCGCTTCGGCCGGCTGCTCCCAAAGCTCCACAACTCGCCATTGCACCGCCAGCCGGGTCGTTCCAAGAACACTTGCAATTTCTTCTTGTGATTGTACGCGAAACTTGCCGCGTGGGTGCAAGACCAAAACCAGAACGTCCGGAACAACGCCCTTGGCCATCCAAGTCATCACGACATCGCGAACCACTTGATGATGAACGCGCTTCTCAGGGAATGTCGCAATTTCAAGGAGGGCTAAATGGCTCTGTTCGTCGCCGCGCAAACTGAATTCAAGCAATCCGTCCGGCAACTGCCGCGGCTGCACCAACTCGGCTTGAAGCGGCTGCCACGAGATGATGTCCTTCAGCCCGGCCAAGCGCAGTAGCGCGTCGCCGTGGTGTTCGATCAGCCATTTGCTGCTCTTGTCATAGCGCAAGGACGCTCGTGAATTCAATCATCGTCGCGCTTTCTCCGCCAGCGTCGGCAACAGGCGACTCGAATCGGCATGGTCAAGGCAACCCTGTGTAATCGCCGGGATAGACGCGATCCACGGAACTGTTCGCGTAGATATGGCGTTCGACGTCCTCGGGCTGCGGCTTCGGTTCATGCACCGCCTGCGCCACCGCCGCGTCCACTTCCGCTTGCGTCTCGGCCTGGATTTGCTCCAGAGTTTTGCGATCGACCATCCGTGCGTTGAGCAAGCGATCCTCGAACAGCGCCAGGGAATCCGGATCGGCGCTGCGCGGCGCCCCGCTCGACGACGAATGGCCAAACAACCGCGACACTTTCGCTTCGAGAATGTACGGCGTGCGTTGCGTCCGGCAATGGCGCATGGCTCGCTGGATGGCAAACCAGCTTGGAATCGGGTCGTTGCCGTCCACGACTTCGCCCGGAATGCCGAACGGTTTGGCCCGGTCGATGACCGAAGCGCAACTATGTTGGCTGCAATGCGAGGTGGAGATGCCCCAGCCGTTGTTCATGACGATCATCAGCAGCGGCAATTCATTTCCGGGGCGCGTCGACCAAACAAGACAGGAAGTGAAATCCCCCTCGGCAGTTCCCGCATCGCCGCCGACGACGATAGTGATGCCGTCGCCGCCCAATCGTTTTTGCACATGGGCGGTTCCCGGCGCCTTGACCCATTGAATGCCGATGACTGAACTGATCGGCACGACGTTCCATTCTTTCTTGGCGAAGTGCGACGGAAAATTGCGGCCCATCGAATGCGTATCGGTCCGGGTCATGGCCATCTGGCGGACGCCTTCCAGAAACGGCATGCCCAGGGCCAGCATGGTGGCGCTGTTGCGATAATGCAGATGCAAGAAGTCGAAGGCCGGCCCCTGTCCCTTCTTGATTTGCAGCCCCAGGCAAGCATTGAACGCCTCTTCGCCCGGCCCACCGATCCAGAAAAACCCCTCGCCTGACTTGCTCATCTTGATCATGCGCTCTTCCATGATCCGCGCACGCGCCATGATACGATGGATTTCCAAGCAACGCGCGGCCGGCAGAAATTCGTCCTTGTTCCCCAGACCGGGAGCGGGCCGGTTGAGAGCTTGATCGTTCGTGGAGGTCTTTCGGCTCACGCGGCGAACTCCGGCGTCAATCCCCAGGACGGGTGCCTCAATTCATCTTATAGCGGGAAGCGATGATAATTGCGAGAGAGCGGTTTCGCCGACGGCGTCGGCGTCTTCGGCGGATATGGCCTTGCCGGGCGGGCCGCAGCAAATTAACATCATAAAAGATGCAACTAGGCGTCGAGGGTTTGCCATGATCGATCTCGCACAGGACATCCAATCGCTCAGCCGCTTCAAGCGCAACACCGGCGCATTGATGGATCGTCTGAAAAAAACAGGTAATCCGTTGGTGCTGACCATCAACGGCAAAGCGGAACTCGTGGTGCAAGACGCCGCAGCCTACCAACAGCTGAGGGAGCTGGCTGAAAAGGTTGAGGATATTCTGTTCCTGGCCGAAAGCAAAGCCGATATCGAGGCGGGCCGCGTGGTTGATGCCCGTAAAGCCATCAAGTCGCTGGGCAAACGGCGATGACATCTGGTCACTTCACGCCTTTTAACAAATCCGCGATCTTGCGCCGATCGACGTGGTCCTTGAGCAGCACTGTGTCCTCGTTCGACCACCACAGGTAGCCGGAGTGGACCCAGAAGCCGTTGTTTTGGCCGTGGCGGCTGATCATGGGGAGTTCGTCGGGAGCGGCGCCGGTCGCCGCGGCGGCGGCCACGCCGGCTCCGGTCGCTGACGCTCCCGGCTCGCCGCGCTTTCCGTGAAGAATCTTCTTGCTCCAGCCTTTTTCCATGTCGGTGAACAGGTAGATGCCGTATTCCTTTTCGTTGGAGAAGATGATGTCGAGCTTGCCGTCGGCGTTGAGGTCGAGGAAGCGGAGACCTGCGTCGCGACCCTGTGCATCCGCCAACGTCACACCGTTTGGCAGAGCGAAGGAAAGCTTTTTCCATGGCGTCTCGAGGTGTCCTAATGGTCGTTTCCTATCGGGGTTTCGAGTGAAAATCCACCGCTGATTAGGATATCCAACGATCCATTCGCACCTACCGTCGCCGTCAAGATCGAGCAGGCGAAAGGCCGGGTCCAAATTGGTCCAATTCTCAGCCGCTTTGAGATTCGGATGTTTTTCGTCAGGCAAGCCCTCGACGCTCCTGTCGATCCATTCTTCTCCGTTGAATATCGACATAGACAACCCGCCGACCTCCGTATTGGGGACAAGGGCCTTAAGACTGAATCGCGAAAAAACCCAAGGGTTGCCTTTGCGGGAAAACACACCGAATCGGACGCCCCAATCAATAGGAGCGCCGACGAAATCTACGGCTCTCCAAGTGCGGGCTTTCGAACCCCAAAGCCGCATCTCTCCAACGCTTTCATTGTCCTCATCGTTATGTGAAGTTACCCGATCGATGTACCCGTCATTATCCAGATCGAGCATTCGCACACCGTTATCCCCACCATTTCTCGCTCGGCGTAAGGGATATCCGCCAAGAGCGTGCTTGTTCAACCGCTCCAGCGCTTCCTTGAACGTCAAGAACTTCACCTTCTTCCCATGCTTCGTCACCGCGTAATCGATCAACTCCACCATCTGGTCGTTGCGAATCCAGCCGTGCGGATGGAAGACCATCGTCATCACGCCTTGCTTGATCACCGTGCAGTCGAGGGCGGCTTTCCAGTCTTCGACCGTCTTCGGATTGTTCGGCTTCTGGAGGTGCTGGGCTTGCCAGTCGCTCGGCGTCATGCAGGGGAATTGCCAGCAGAAGTTGCCGATGACGTAGGGGTACGGGTAGTTCTCGATGGTGTTGACGAACGAGCGGTCCATCGGCAGGTAGCGTTTGAAGCGTTCCTTGCCGTCGGCGTCGAGGGTCAGGTTCTTGGGCAGTCCGGGATCGTCGGATGTGTAATACATGAACACCGATGAATCGATGCTGAGGAACTTGCCGCCCTTTACCCTCACCCCCGGCCCCTCTCCCCCAAGGGGAGAGGGGGGAGTTGTCTTGTTGAAGATCTCGGCCCAGTGGCGTGGGCTTGGCGTGTTCAGCGAATCGCAGCAGGGCATGCGGAAGGCGACCGGTTTGTTGCCGGGGATTTCGTTCATCAGATCGACGCAGCGGTCGTAGGTGCTCTTGGCTTTTTCGAAGCCGGGCTTGAAGAACGGGCACGGGTGGTCGATGGTGTGGCATTCGAGCGACAGGCCTTCCTTCAGCCAGGTTTGCAGTTGCGGGTCTTTGGGGTTGACGCTGCACGTCATGATGCTGACCGGCGCTCGGCCGTCGATCTTTTGCAGGCGGCGCAGGATGGGCCGCAGGAACGTTTCGTACTTGGCCGGCTCGCGCATGTCGTCGATGGCGAGGATGACGACCGCCTCGACGCCGTCCTCGCCGATCCACTGCGGCGTGATCAGCTTGGGAAACTTGGCGTGCGGGTAATACGGATCGAGTTCATCGAGATAGGCGAGGCGATTGCCGGGCGTGGTTTTGGGGGGCTGGGCGGCAAGCGGCGCGATCACGATCAACCAGCCCGCAGCGCAAGCAAGGGCAATGCGCAACCCTTGCTTGCGCTGCGGGCTGGTCGAGCGCTGCGGGCTGGTCACGAACGATACGCAGGGGGAATCGCTCATTGTTTTTCCTTCACATAGATTATCACGTTCTGCAAGTACTGCGGGTCATTGATCCACTTCGTGCTGCCATGTTCCGTCCACCAGCGTTTTCTGCCTGCTTTCTTGGCGACTGGATCGTGCAGGCCGGCGTGATCGGACAGACGCCGCGAGGTCCAGGCTTTGAGCTGGTTCATGACTTCTTCCGGTCGGCTGTCCGCTGTTACCACCAGGTGAATGTGAACTGTGCCGACGTGCAGCGCGTGCAAACACCAGCCGCGGATGCGGCAATGGTCACGAACCGTCTGCTCTACGATACGGCGCTGCTCGGTCGTCAATTCGACGGGTGCTTCTGCCAATTTACTTGCCGCGTCTGCTTTTCGCTTGGCATCGGGCAGCTGTATGCCTGGGACGCCCTTTTCTACCCAATTGCGTTCGTCGCCGTGGAGCCAGGAGCCATGGGTCGTCCAAGTGAGGTGGAAAGCAAGCGGTGGCATCGGACGCTCTCATGGCGCCAGCCCGCAGCGCAAGCAAGGGATGCGGATTGCCCTTGCTTGCGCTGCGGGCTGGTAATCGCAACGACAACAAACGATCCATCAATCCCGACGTGTCCGCCACTCCAGCCCCATGGCGTACAGCGATTCGCGCTGGGCCAACAGGGCCCACGGCGTGTTGGGGTGTTCTTCGCCGATCTTCTTCCAGAGCTTGGCGATGTCCTTGGCCATGTTCTTGACCTTGCTCTCGTTGGTGGACAGCTTCGGCTTGAAGCCGAGGCGCCAGCCGGAGGCGTCGCCTTCGAGAACGGGCAGGCGGTCGGCGCGGATGTCGCCGAGGATGTAGTTGTACTCGTGGATGTAGACGAGCCGCGCCTTGAGCCGGGCCATGGTGTAGTCGAAATTCGCCTGCCAGCGTTTGTTCGTTTCGGCCGTGCGATTCTCGTCCTTGTCGGCTTCCACCATCATCATCAGAGCCTCTTCCAGCTCGAAGATCAACAGGCCCGGTTCCTTTTGCTTTTCGAGGAACGCCGCCTTGCCCATGTCGGAGATGGGCCCATCTAATCTGTCCTCCATGCGCAGCGTTTCGGTCTTGTCCAGCGCCCTCTTCGCCTCCAGCACCGCCGCACGGAGCGGATGTTTCTCCTGGTAAGTCTTGTCCTTGAGCTTGGTTTCCAGCTCGCCCCACGACTTGTAATCGGCCGTGTAGAAATCCATGACTTTCTTCTGGAACGGCGGCATCGCCTCGGCCTTGAGCGTGGCCATATACTCCTTGAGACTCGCTTTCATCGGCGGAATCTGCTTCATCTCGCCCAGGATGTTGTTGATCATGGCGCCGCCGGCCTTGTCGGCGCCGACGGCGACTTCGGCAGCCTTCGGATTCACTTGCGGCGGCAGTGGCTCCTTGGGATCGTAGGCGGCGCCGCCTTCCGCTTCTTTGCCGCTCAGACGCGAGACCTGCTCGATCTTGTCCTTGGTCAGCATGTCCTTCATACGCTGGTTGACCTTGGGGACCAAGGCCTCGACGGGGATCGACTCATTGGGATCGGCGAAACCGCCCAGCCGTTCTTGCATGGCGTTGCTGAGGCTTTGCAGAAACAGGCTGCCGCGGTCGAACTCCATCGAATACTGGTCCTTGATGCACACGGACCAGACCTGCACGCCGTCGGGCGGGGCTTGCAGCTTGGCGTCGAAGTCTTCAGACATCGCGCCGGTGCCGGGCAGCTCGAAACCGCGCGCCGGCGGGTTGCGGAAGGCGTCGAGCACCAGGATCTTTTGCCGGGCCTTGCACTTGGCGAGCTTGTCGTACACCCATTTCAAAGGGATCAGCGTTTCGACTTTGTCTTTGAGCCCTTCGTACGGAATCAGATACGCTTCCTTCTCGATTTCGATGGCATGGCCCGCAAAGAGGACGATGATGCGGTCCTGAGCGCGGCACGTGTTGCAGAATTCGCTGATCGTATCTTCGATGACGCTCTTGGAGGGAATCAGCGGTGTCGAAGCGCTGTCAGAGAGCTCCACGACTTGCGTCGCGGGGAAATACATCGGCGCGTTGGACAGACGATTGGCGAGAACGGACGTGCTGCTGCCGGGATAGCCCGGCGACTGCGAGCTGCCGTAGTGGACCGGGTTCAGCACCCAGTAGTTGTTGACATTGATGAGCAGGGCGCGGCGCGGGAAGAGTTCCTTTTCTTTGCCTTTCGATGCGACGCCCGGGTTGCTCTTCTTCTTGGGCGCCGGGCTGCCGTCGGTGCTCGGCTTTTCCCCGTCGCCTTCGGGAGCTTTGTCGGTCGACGGCTCGACATTCTTCGGCTTCGCGATCTTGTCGGTGGCGACGGCAACCTTGTCTGCATTTTCGGCCGGCTTGTTGTTGCCGCCGTTTTGGGCGACCGGTTCTTCCTTGGGCTTGAAGAGGTCGCGCAGCTGCGGGCCGGCGAACACGACCACCAGCACGGCTACCGCGGACAGCCCGACGAGCAGCCCGGCAGCGATCCACAGGCCCTTGCCTTTTTTCTGGCGGCGCGGCGCGGCGATGGGTTCCGGTTCCGGACCCTCGTCGAAGCTGAACGGATCGCCCGACGAGCGCCGCGGCGGCGCTCCGGCGACCACCGCGGTGGCGGCTTCCGGCGGAGCGGCGACGGCCACGTTCGCTTGGGCCGCGCTGGCGGTGATGGTGGTCGCCAAAGTGCCGGCCGGCGGCTTCGCTTGAATCACCTGCTTGCAATACTTGCAGCGCATCGGTTGGGCGAGCCAATCGGCCGGGATGCGCAACACGTTTTGACAGAACGGGCATTTGGCTTGAACGACTTGCGTCATGGGGGCAATCCGTGGTCCACGCGGCTGAGAAATCACACGCTATAGACGATATTCTACGGCAGACGGTTCCGCGGTGGAAGCAAGAAACAGTGGGCAGGTCAGTAGTCAGTGGTCAGTAGTCAGTAGCAAATGTAAATATTCGCCCAACGGGGGTATAGATTGGATCACTCCCGGGGACATTGGGGTGGGATTGGAAATGGGAGGACCCCGGGAGTGGCGCCCCGAAGAGTGGCGGGGGATTACGGCGCCTCGGGTGTGCGCGCCGTGGGGCCGGGTGTTGGCGCAGCGGGGCCGGGCGGATTGGGGTCCGACGGTATTTGGTTCGGCGGTTTTATTTTGACCTGACTCAGGCGTTCGCGTTCCTCTT
>Ga0080064_1002807_pt1 | contig 27936 bp, 23 predicted proteins | sample Subgrocontami54m_FD_69260 | JGI IMG/M metagenome (GOLD analysis project Ga0080064, IMG submission 69260) | Subsurface groundwater microbial communities from S. Glens Falls, New York, USA - GMW46 contaminated, 5.4 m (SPADES assembly) (version 2) ...
GCAAAGTGCTGGAGATGCTGCGCGAACCGCTCGAGTCCGGGCGCGTGGCGATTTCGCGCGCGGCGCGCCAGGCCGAATTCCCGGCGTGCTTCCAATTGATCGCGGCGATGAACCCCTGAGGATTCGTTGCTCTTTTGCTGCGGTTTGCAGGGGTACCAGGGGGAACGCTTCCCCCTGATTTGTTTGGGGTTCCGTCGCTATGCCCCGAAGGCGGAGCCGGAGGGGCATAGTAAAGATTGATCTCAACCTCGTCCTTGGCGACGACGATCTTCTCGGTAATGGCTTCGATAATCCGACGCTTTTCTTCCTCCGGGAGCTTGGGCCACCGCTCGTAGAGATCTCTCGCTCCCAGGACGATTTCTTCTTCGGAAAGGTGGCTGATCTTCATCACGTCGAGCTCGGCCTGAGCGGCCGGGATTTCATCGTCAAGCTGGCGGAATCGGTCGGCCCAGGGGTGGTACTTCGCGCCGAATCCGTGCTTGTCGATCATCCCGGATTGGTAAAGATCGTGGAGCTTATCGATCTCACCGTTAAGCTTCTGGCGCTCGGCTTCGAGAACTTTGAGCAGTTCGGCTTTGGAATGAATCGTCACATTGGCCCGCTCCAGGTGCGCGCTGATCTCGTCCGGTGAAACGGAGAAGTGTTTGATCTGTTCGATGAAGACCGCTTCGAGATCGTCTTTGGGAATCTTGTTCCGGCACTTCTGGCAGGTGTACTTGGGGCTATTCGATAGAACGTACATTTTCGGCCCGCAGGCGCAATACGTGAGTCCGGCGAAGAGATGCATGGTCGGCTGGGTAGTACGCTTGCCTTTCTCCCGTTGGGTGTCCAAGACCGCATTGCACTCGCTCCAAAGATCTTCCGAGACGATGGCTTCCACGTCATGAAGTACCCACTCACTCTCTGGTTTCAACTCCCAGGCCTTGCTACTGTCGCTCGACCTTGTGTAGTTTGACCGGCGAGTACCCTTGGCGAGGGGGTCGCGGAGCAGTCGGTCAACGGTGGTATCGGAGAATTTTGAGCCGTTTCGGGTACGGTACCCTTTTTCATTAAGGATGCGAGCAACCGCTTTCTTCCTTTTGTGTTCCCTGAATAGCTCGTACATGAGCTTGCGAACCGGCGCTTCCTTCTCGTCCGGGATGAGTTTCTTGTCCTTCCACTGGTAGCCATAGGAAGCTTGGCCACCCAATGGCTTGCCCATCTTTGCGCGGATAGGGACAGACGCCGCGACGCGTTCAGCGATCTCCTCGCGTTCCCACTGGGCCATCGCCGCGATCATCGTGTAGAACAGGCGTCCGGCCGGTGTTGATGTATCTATGGATTCGGCCAGCGATACCAGATCTGCGTCACACTCCCGGAATGTTTCCGCGAATTCGAGCAGTTCTTTGGTATTCCGCGCGAGCCTCGCAAGTTTGGAGAAAATGAGACCGGTAATATGGCCCGAGCGAATGTCCTCAAGCATGCGCTTTGTCTCAGGATAGTCTCTTACCGCTTTACCGGACATTGCGTCGAGGCGGTATAACTCGACGACGTTCCAACCCTTAGCCTCGGCGTAGAGCCGAGCTCGGCGCTCGTGCGTCTCCGGGCTTTCGCCTCGCACTTGGTCTTCGGTCGAAACGCGAATCCAGATCCCGACACGCTTCGCTGCCTCTTTCGTTTTCACGATGACCTCTCCGCATTTGAGAATAAAAGCATACACACTATTTAGTGTGTTTTCAACAGTGCCGTTGTTTGATTGTCATATGTTAATGTTGTGGCCATGACCTACGAGAAATTCCGCGCTGAACTCCTTGCCGCAGGACTCACGTTGCGCGAATTTGCGGAACTGCTCAAGCTCAACCCAAATTCCGTGACCAACTACAACGCACTCGGCAGAGTACCGGACCACATTGCAGTTATCGCTTCACTCATGCATGAACTTGTAAAAGAAGGCGTGGACTTCCGGCCAGCCATTAGACGCGCAGGCGTGCGCCGGAAAGCACCACGAGGCAAGAGCATCGCCTAAGATCCGCCACATCGATGAGCCCGATCAGTGTACGCCCCGGCAACCTCTCAAATTGCTACACCGGAAATCGACGGATTAGATGACATCCGGGCAGGCAAGCGCTTAGGTGAGCACCTCTACCTTCATGTCTCTACGTTGCCGTCGCTGCCGGAAGAATGGCAGACGCGCATCGCCCAGGCATCCCAACTTGCAGGGCTAAGTCCCGAAACCGATTTCAACGTTGTTAAGCTGCATCAGGATGGCGATCAATTATCGCTCCTGGATTATGGCGATTTCTTTCATGACCCCTTTCCCCCGCTCACCCGCAGTTGGCGGATCTTTCTTTCTCGCAGAACTATCGTATTTAGAACCTACCTAGAGTCGCGTAATCCGCCGATTCTGCATCGCAAGGAGCTGCTACTTCTCCCGGATGATCCCCGCAAGGCCGGATTCGCCGCAATCACGGAATCCGCCGTTGCAATTGGGCTATTTGCCGATCCTAACCGTATCGGCTTCCGCGAATACTGGTACCGGCTAATTACCGAACACGGCTACGAGCTGGTGGACGACGAGTTCGTCCCGCTCGCCAATGCTGCTACCGCAACTGCAAATGAGGTTGTCGTTGAAGCTGCTCGTGTGCAAAGGCATTTGACGGCACTAAGTCGCTCCAATTTTTCCGCGCCGGTGCAGGCATTGTCTCGGCACGGATTGATTCGTTCCGGAGTTACCTTTTTCGATTACGGCTGTGGACGGGGAGATGATGTTCGTGGACTGCTCGGGAGTGGCATTGAAGCAACCGGCTGGGACCCCCACTACGCCGAAAACGGTGAAAAGCGTGCCTCAGATGTGGTCAACATTGGCTTTGTCATTAACGTAATCGAGGACATGGGAGAACGCGTGGAAGCGTTGCGTGGCGCCTACGCCCATACAAGAGGGGTACTAGCAGTCGCGGCCATGCTCTCAAGCCACTCTGCGCCTGACGGCCGACCATTCGGCGACGGTTACATGACCACGCGCAAGACATTCCAAAAGTACTTTACCCAAGCGCAATTGAGGGACTTCATTGAACACACGCTGGACGAAAATGCCATCGCGTCCGGGCCAGGGGTTTTCTTTGTCTTTCGCGATAAAGATCTCGAACAACAGTTCCTCGCCAGGCGTTACAGGCAACGCTCCTCGACTGTTCTCTCGCGTGGCTGGGTTCGGGAACGATCACACCGCGAAAAACCTGTCCGAATGGACCGCGACACACGCCGATTCGAAGGGTACCGGGAATGGTTCCTGGGCTTGTGGCGCCGGTCGTTAGATCTAGGCAGGCACCCGGACAAGGACGAAGTAGATAACCTCGCGGAAATAGAAGCAATCGCCGGCTCGCTCGCGAAAGCACTCCGAATTGCAGAATCGCATTTCGACGCCCGGGAACTTGAGCTTGCCCGAAGCGCGCGCAGCGCGGACATCCTGATCTACCTCGCGATGCTGCAATTCGAAAAACGAAGGCCCTACCGGCATCTTGAATCCCGCATACAGCGCGACATTCGATATTTCTTTGGCGACTATACAAACGCCCAGGCACAAGCGCGCCAGGCGCTCTTTGGCATTGGTGACGTTCTCTCCATTGATCAGGCATGCCGCGACGCGGCCGAAAAGGGACTTGGCTGGTTCGAGGAAAGCCAGTCGCTTCAGGTTCACGTTAGTCTCTTGGAACGACTTCCAGCAGTGCTGCGAATCTTCGTCGCCAGTGCCACCGTCTTGTTTGGAGACATTTCCACGTTCGATCTCGTCAAGGTCCACGTCCGATCCGGAAAGGTCAGTCTGATGAAGTATGAAGATTTCGAAACCTCGGCTTTGCCGCGCCTGGTGCAACGAGTGAAAGTAAGGATGCGCGACTTGGATATCGATATATTCGATTACGGTACAGAGTACCCGCCAACACTGCTGTATTGGAAATCGCGTTATATCAACGAGGAATTCCCACATTACGCAGAGCAGGTCGCCTTCGAAGAGGAACTTGAGCGGCTCGGGCTGTTTGATTTTTCCGGTTACGGTCCGCCGGAGACGGAGTTACGTCAGAAACTTGAGCAGGAACGCTGGGCGATAGATGGATTCAACTTAGTTCGCAGCCGACGGATACCGGATCTTGACGAGCGGTGCGGAGCCCACTTTACCTATCGGCAGCTAGTTGAATGCGGGGAAACGCAAGCCAAGACTCGCCTCCCGAATTTTCCGGAAGAACCTGAGTCCTTCACGGCACTATTTGAATTGTGCCGCAATATTCTTGACCCGGTGATCGAGTACTTCGGAATGATTGAGCTTACCTACGGCTTTTGTTCGCGAGAACTGGGCAGGAAAATATCAAAGCGGATCGCGCCCGAACTCGATCAACATGCCGCACACGAGCGTAAGCGCAATGGGCACCCGATCTGCCCACGACTCGGGGCCGCGGTGGATTTTCTTATCAGGGATGAGAACATGCGAGAGGTCGCAGAGTGGATCATTGCAAACCTCCCCTTCGACCGCTTGTACTTTTATTGCGACAATAAGCCGCTACACGTAAGTTTTGGTCCCGAACAGAAACGTGACGCCGTTGAAATGAGACCGACCTCAAAGGGGATTCTCACTCCCCGGCCATATCGCCACCCGCTCGGGTAGACAGCACTATGCCCCAACTTCCGTGTGGCTTTTCTTACCACCTGCCTGCGCCAGTCTTGCAAGATTGTCGATCGTCCGCAGCGCCGGACTTCCGTTCAGGTAGGAGATTCCACGATGCAGATGGAGTCGGAAATATTTGCCAAGTGCTTCGCGCTCCAACCGGATTCCATCCCGCCTCGCGCGAACCAAGAGAAGCCCCCAGTAGATTTCCTCTCGGCCACCAGTAAAAGTCTTCCATGTCATTTCCACTGAGCTGTCGGAAGGAATAGATTCGTCCGGGGGGGCAGACTTTTCGGCGAGCGAAAGACAGAATCCCCACCTGCAAAGCACGTTCCAATTCTGGATGCCCGTCTTCCGCTTAAGAGTGCTTAGCTGTGTTTTTGCTTTTTCCGACAAGCGCACGGTTTCGATCATGCTGCCAGCGCCTTTTCTGAAAAGTACCCTTCCGAGACAAGAGACGAACGCCTCACTTCATCGAATTCAATGCAGTACTCTCGGCCTATCGAGGGTTTGAGCTGTCGATAATAGTCAGGCGTGATTTCTTCGTCAGTTGAAAATAGGATCACCTGGTGGCTTGCCTGTGGGAAATAGTTTTGCACTAGATAATTGCGATGCTTGCTGTCGAGCCGCCCGAGCGGGGTATCGATAACCGTAGGCAGCCTTCTGCCGGAGGCTTGCGCCAACGCCCAAAGGACTGACACCGCCAGAAGTTGTCTTTCCCCGGCCGACAACTCGCCTGAAGAAATGCGCTTGCCTCCCTCTTCAGTCAGTCGCAACTCGTAGGTTTCCCGGTCTATGGAAATGGTATGTCTTACGCGCTTCTTCCTGTGGAGTTGGCCGAAGCAACCTGTTATCAGTTCCTCCAGCCGGACCATATGGCTTTTGGCAATTTCTTCTCGGTATTTGCCAAGTGTCTCCCGGGCTCTCGCTGAGTGATTAAGTACTCGCTGAGTCGTTGCAGCGATGAGTGTTTGTTCCGCCAGGTCTTCCAGCCGTGCGCGGCGCTGCGCAATCTTCCGGTCAAGCTCTCCGCTTACCCGTTTGTATTCCTCATTCGACATCTCCTTTCGAATCGCCAACCGTTCACGCTCAAGCCGCGCTTGTTCCAGCGCCGCAATAATTTCTTTCACGGCTTCCTCTTGCGGAATCGCCGCCAGATTTCGTTCGACAGCCTCAAGGCGCTGCGCGGTTTGGTCGAATTTTGCTAGCTTCTCCCTAAGACTCTCAATGAGGTCCTTGCGCTCCGCTTGCGTGAATAGATTGGACGGCAAAATTCCAAAGACCGGCTGATTCTTGCTGCGGCCCTGCGAGACCGGCCTGTTTTGCCGAAGAAACTCTTTGATCGCATCAAGTTGATTGGGCCGGACCCCCAAAGCGCCAAGTTTCTTGATTATTCGCTGGTCGCGTCGGCGGATGAGGTCAGTGACCTCCGGACCAACACCCGCCCCGACGCCTTGGGAAGACGCCTCCTCCAGCTCTCTTAATAGATCTTCTACCAAGAGTAACGGCGCGTCGCCGGAGGCTATTTCAATCAGTTGCCCGGAGAGCGTCGCCTGTTGGTTCCTCAGGTCCTTATACTTTTCCTCAAGGTCGCGTCGCTGCAGAAACAGTTGTCCTCCTGAGGTTTCTAATTGCTTCTCAAGGTTTGCAACCGTCTTGTCACTTTGCTCAAGCGCATTTGTGGCCTCCGCACCATGCTGCGCAGCATCCTCCTTTCTCGTCTCAAGTACCCTAATTTCATCGTCTAACTGATCCACCATGGCCCGGTCCGGCAAGGCCAGCTGTGCTGTTTTTCGTCTGCGTTCAATAATTCCAAGGCTACGGACAAGTTGGTCAACCAAATCCAGGCCAAGCAGTGAATGAAGTCCGACCTTCAAAAGCGCGGCCGATTGCGCGGGGTCAGCCAGGCTTTCGATCTTTTCACCGTCGAAGAAAAATAGATCGGAGATCTGGATTGGCATGAAGTCTTCAACAAATTCGTTCCAACGCTCCGTTGCGACCGAGTCAAAGACCCCGGCACGCCAAACCTCGAAAGTTTCTTTCACGCTATTTCCGGAAGCGTTCCAGGTCCGGATCAGCCGGATAGCTTCGTCCCGACCCTCCGACCGGTGCCGGAATGCGAATTGCAGGCCAGCCCCTACCGGGCGCTCTACATATCTGTTAATGGAACGCGCCAGATAGTCGTGGTAAGCGAGGCGCCCGCGTGAAGCGGGCCGGGCTCCCTTGCCGTACAACGCAAGCTGCATAGCTTCCAAAAACGTGGTCTTGCCCGAGCCGTTAAGCGCTCCGAATAGGACAATTGGCCGGCCGGGTGAGGGCGTCAATGCGACCGTATGTTCGCCCTGATAGATGCCAAAATTGTGAAGTACAAGCTCGTCAAAAATCATGGCGCAGCCTCTTCCGATCCGGCATCTTCACCATAAATCTGTGTCTCTTCCGCCACTCGGTCGCCGCTCTCTGTATTTCGCGCATGCTCCATCCGCCGGTCTCTTGCGAGCGCAAAATCGTAGGCCTCGCGCTCGCTATAAAAAGCTCCGCTTTCCAGCGCCTTCTCAAACGCCTCATAGATCCCCGCACGCCGGGAGGCGGTACGGTAGCCCTGTTCGATATGAAGAAGCTCACGGACCAGCTGAAAATGCAGTTCGTCTGTGTCGTCAGGAGACGCGGCTACCCGTTTCAAAACCTCAACGTCTTCCGGGCGGATGGTTTGCCCCTCGTCGAAGTCTGACTTGGGATATTGCCTCCCCGTTGTCTCTACATAGATCCGCGGGAGACTATCCTCAATTTCATGTTTTTCTTTTACCCAAAGACGGCGGATCTCCTCCAATTCTTCAAGGGAGATAAGCTCCAGGTCCCGGACATGCTCCGGTCCGGTCTTGCCCACAAGCTCTTGGGCTTCGAGCAACCGCCGAAGCAGTTCTTCCCGGTAACGCTGTTTGTACGGACCATGCAGCAGGCCATCCTTGTGTATAACGAGCGAACGGTCCATCCTCCGGAAGTCGCGATGCCCCCAGTCTTCCTTGATATCAAGGTACTTATTCCGGAACTCTGAGAGCGGAAGCATCCATTGCTTCTCCTCGTCATTCTTGATCATCGCCTGCATGGACTTGTCCTTATCGACAAGTGTGCATACAAAGCAACCGAAGCGGCTATCACCGCAGCTTGGAGTGCTGGTGTCCACGACTAAAGGACACTCATTGTCGGCGGTGGCCCCCCGGTAAATCGCAAGAAGATCCCTGTTGTTGTATCCCCATGGGTTCTCCTCTGTGACGAGATATTCCCATACGTCATCATTCGACCATGTGTCGATCGGCGTATATACCCATACGCGATCAAGTTTTGGATTGCTGTTCCGGCTCAATAGCTCTCGGGTACTGAATTCATATCGCTCAAGCACCTTTTTTCTGGCACCACTTTCCTGCTTGCGCGACCCCAGGACAAGAATTGCTTCGCCATGCTGTTCCGCTATATCGCAGATGAACTTATTCGATGGATTTATCTTGAGCCGGCTGGTACACCACCGGAACATCGGACGCGGCGCGGGATAGCCACGACCAATCAAATTGACCCAGTATCGGTCCCGAACCGCAGGCACAAGCCTATGTGGCTTAACCGGCATCCCCTGAACATCGGCCGCATGCTCCATGGCCTTGAGAGAATGCCCGACCCATTTCGCCACGATAGGGTTTTCCACGAGCGTATCCGTACTAATTACGTGAACCGCCTTCTTGCGCTGATCATCCGGTAGCTTACGAATTGCAGTCCATATCAGTTGGAGGGTCGCGGTAGAGTCCTTTCCGCCGCTATAGCCGATTACCCAAGGGATATCGTCGCTAAGGTAAAGATCCTGGGTTTGCGCAATCAGGCGTTGTACCGTCTGCTCGATCCCAAGCTCCGAGAATGCCGATCGGGACGCGGTTTGAGTTATTTTAATTTGCCGAGCCATCGCGCCCCCGCTTAAACGCATGTTCAATACGCTGTTCATCCGGTGACAATTCCAGCCCCACTTTCTTCTTGATGACGTTTGTGGTGAGAGTTACATTATTTGACGACTTGGACGCCCGGCCGCCAATTAGCGCCCTCCCTTCCCAAAGTTTCGCGTTTGATCTTGACCAATCGATGTTCGCAAGAGATTTGAGTCGCTGCTTCCAGCTGGCCCCAGGCAAGCGCAGCAATTGATTCCCGGTGGCTCCCAGAGCTTGAAGCATGATGGCGTAGGAGTGAAGAAAATCCCGTCGTACCTCACCTGCAGTCATTTTTGATGTGCGCACCTGACCCCACTCAGGGATATATTTTGCGACCTCATCCCAAAAATCGATGCAGCGAGCCGCGGCGCGCTCAAGATCGGGGAATTCCTTTCCTTCAAGCAGGGCGGCATTTCCGGAATAGATCGCACTGAGCGTAAAAAGCTTACGGGAACGTTCCGAGAGCGTGCTTTTCTCCATCTCAACAACATCCTTGAACGCTGTTGAGCGCAATGCCACCAGCTTGGCAATCTTGGACAAGTCGTTACGGTGGTCGTATAACAAACCGAGGGAACGGCTCGGCCGGATCGCGTAACGGTTCAAGTCGGCAAACATCTGCTGACTGCGCTCCAGGTCGCGATCCAAGAACAAGACGACCGCGATTGTCTCATCACCAAGCGTCGGCTCCTGACGGAGAGCAAGCTCGATGGCGGCCCGGCGATGTTGACCGTCGTTGATGATGAAGCGTGCGCGCATATCAATATGCAGCGCACCTACCCGGCTCGCCTCAACCTCGCTACCAACCGCCTGAAACCTCAATTCACCATCTACCGAGGCTGTAATCGCCGAAAACACGTAGCTATCACGGTTTTTTACAATGTAATTGGCGATGTCCGGGACCCGTGCCTTATTCAAAATGCGCTGCGCGCGCAACTCGGGTACTAACTCTTCATCATCAAAGAGAAAAATCTTCGGGATAAGCTTCAAGGGACACATCGAGACGTAGTATTCGCGCCCCGATTGGATGCCCCGAATCGCGGGGAATACATACTCAAACGATGTGTTTGCCAAGCCCTCGCCCCTATTTACGTAATTACTGCTCTTGTTTGTCATTTTATAAACAAACATTGGGGCAAGTCAACCATACCGAGAGGCCCTGGCACCCACCGGCAGGATAATGGCAGTTACCATCTTCCCACGAAGAATGCCCCCACCTACAGAGAGGGAATCCCAAGTGCAGAATTTCCACCGGTCCAAGGGTGCGTAGGCGGCCATGGCAATCAAGTCCTACCACCACTCCATCAAAGTCGTCTTCGAGCAAAACCATACGTTTGAAGTGCCGAAATACCAACGCGGCTACGCTTGGGATGAGGAAGCGATCGAAGATTTCGTTGAGGACATAACCAAGTGCCAAACCGCACGTATAGCGGACGACAAGAGACACCACTTCTTTGGCGGCATCGTTACGGTCCGGAAAAACGTTCCAAACTCAAACCGCTCCAATTATGAGGTCATCGACGGGCAGCAGCGGCTCGCCTCATTCGTGATGCTTGCCGCCGCCGTCGTTCGCTGCATGCTCGATATTGTTGGGGATCTCGTAAAGAAGGGCGCTCTCAGCGTTGAAGAGCAGAAAGCAAAGACCTTTTTGGATGAAACTATTGAGTCCCTTAAGGGCCTATACCTCGCCTATAAGGACAATATTGAACTGGAATATGTTGAAGTCCCGAAGCTGACGCTGTCAAAGACGGACGATGAATTTTTCCAGAAGATCATTTCCGGAGGCGATGTAGCGGCGACCCGCGCTTCCCACGAGCGCATTCAAGTCGCCTGGACGCGGTTGGCGGGGTGCATCGCAAACTCCCTGGCCAACTCACATAACGCTTGGGAAAAGGCAAAACGCCTACAGATTCTGGTCAACAGCGTTCTTGCCGAAGATTGCACGGTGATCTTCATGTGCTCCGAGACCCGCGCTGAGGCTTACCAGATATTTCAGGTGTTGAACGACCGCGGCGTCCATCTGACCGATGGAGACCTTTTGCGCGCAAGCACTATGGAGCTCCTTGATAGTAAGGCACTCCACGCTACGCAAGACGCGGTTGCAACGCATTGGGATCGGATTCTCGCCTATCCGCCCGGCGATATCGACAGCTACCTCCGGTGGTACTTCTCATCCCTGGAGGGAAAGCGACCGAAGTCCTCCAACCTTGCCGAGCAGTTCTTGGAGTTTCGGTTTCATTGCAAAGACAAGCACACTGTCGACAAGGCGGGCGCCAAAGTTATTCTTGAGGAAGCTAAGCAGCTGGATAAGGAATTCACGCAGCTTCGAACCCTTGGCGATGGCGAATGGCCATATAGCGACAACACTCAGGTGACAAGCTGGGATCGTGAGCGGCTCCGCATGCTGGTCATCCACTTGAAGCATACAAATGCAATGCCGTTACTTTTGTCCTTGGGGCTCCTGGAAGCGAAGAATTTTTCAGCGGCCGTTGCCGCTATCGAGCGGTTCGTATATAGGTACAAGACTATCGGCAATGCGCACATCGGGCCGATGACGGAACTATATCTGCGCCACGCGAAGAAGATTCGCGAGGTGAACAAGTATTCCATTAAGGGACTCAGAGCCGACCTTGCGGCACTTGCCGAAAAGGAGGTGCCAGACGGGGTATTTGAAGCCCGGCTCCGGGAGATCAAGTATTCACCCCGGGGCGGCAATGGCCCCATCAGATATCTCTTGATTACGCTGGAAGATTATTCCAAGTGGTACGAGCAGGGTGCCCAGGGTGTCCCCAGATGCAAGGACAAGACGAAGGTGTTTGATTTTTCGAATACGACACTCGAACACATTTATCCTCAGTCCGCGCAGGGCAAGGACCAGGATGCCGAGTCGGAGAAGATCAAGCATACGATTGGGAATCTGACGATTTTTGGGCAGGCCGATAACGTTAAGCTTGCCAACAAGCCATTCTTGGACAAGCGCAACGTATTTTTGCACTCGAACCTTAACCTAAACCGAGAGATTGGAAAGAACAAGCAGTGGACTGCCGACCTCATCAAAAAACGCACGGACCTGCTCGTAGAGATGGCCAAAAAAGTATTCACTCCGTAGCTGCCGGCGGCAAATCACAACTACGATCTTACCCAACCGATCCAACGCATTGGTCAGAGGTCGTTGATATAGGCTTGCAGAGCCTCGTTGATAGTGGAATTCGTCTGTGAGACCCCGGCCTGCGGCTTGGTTACAGAGCCCTTGATACTTTCGCTACTCCCGCGGTTTTTTGCGGTGCGCCCCACAATTTCCTTCCCGCTGAAAAGATTAGCCTTAGCGCTCACGCGTCCATCCGCCACGCCCGAACCGAGCAACGTTGCGCGCAGTGTCGAATAATCTTCGAGTTGAAGCCGAACACCTTTCGGCTCCCAGCCCCTATAACGGGTTGAGTCCGAAAAGTACCGGATGTCCACACCAGTGCCGTATTCGTCGTTGCAGTACCTGGCTATCAATTTGCGGGCGGCGCCTCGCCACAATTCGTGTTCCTTGAGATCAATTTCCTGCGTATGTAATGCTGTTCGGAGTGCCGGCAAGTTGTCCGCATGGATACGGAAGCCTTGTCGTGTCGGAATCAGTTGGTTTCCCTCCTCTACGAAATACCGAACATCAATGGCATTCAGTTCGCCGCCGGTATAGATGCCTGAAACGTATAACGCGCCAGACCGGAACCTGCGCTGGCTTAGCTTTATACGATACAGACCAATAATCTGTTGACTGGCGTCGCTCATTCGCTCACAAGCTTTGCCAAATCAAATGCGCCCAGGTCCTTTGCTTCCGGCTTCCGCTGCGCGGAGATCATCAGCATTATCGATTCGAGGCAATCCACAGCGCCTTTTAGCTCCTCCTGAATCTGTTGAAGCCCGCCATTCGCGTACTCTTCAAAAATCTGGGCTCTGCGCTCGACCGTTTCATCCGCGTCGCTTAGAACTTTGGGGTCGTTTTCCGCGTAGACAGCCAGCAGGTTCATAAAGGTGTCATAGCCTTGGCGGTCAAAGATCTCCTGCCTTATGGGTTCGGCCAAAGCATCGCCAAGCGGTACCCGTTTGTTCCTCGCCAGTCCCAATGAAGCGGCAAAAACGAGCACGTCAGCGATTAACTTAAAAGGACCGGTGGTCTCCTCGCCGGCGACGAGCCGCTTAATAACGTCTCCCTTATCTTTGGCATAACTGATACGCCGCTCAAGCATGGCCTACCTCCTCGACCTGCGTGTATTCATATTCGCCGGGGCTTTGTTTGATCAAGTCAAACGTCTGCCCACCCACATCAATTGTTTCCTTCTGCACGCTTTCCTTAGGCGAGAAGTATTGCAATATGTAGGCATTACCCAACCGTCCCTGTAAGGATTCCTCGACTTCGCCCCTCCATTGTGTATTTGTAGCCATTACCACCACTTGATCGGCGAGAACCGAGATATGTTCTGCGACCTGATGGCGATAGGTCGGGCCAAGGCTGCCAAATGGCGAGTCCATCACTAGCGGATAAATGCTGCTATCTGGTCCCGGTAATTTTTCCTTCCGGGCGTGGTATTCCCTCGATAGATCGATCATTGCCCCAATGAAGCACAGGCTGAGGATCTGGCTTTCGCCTTGTGATGCCGCAACGGGTAGCGGTGCGCCGCCCGCGGATTCAAGTAGACGCAGCGCATAACCATCAGTGATGTCCGGCACGTACGGAGTATAGGAAACGGTATCGAAGAGCCGCCTTACCTTTTTCAAAAGTGCCGCCTTAAGCATTGTTTCAAAACGTGCGCGGGACTCCTCGATTCGGGACAGCGTCTCGTATGCTGCGTTAACTCGCCGCTGGGCAAGCTGCTGTCTTGCTTCATTCCCTTTATGGCGCGCAATTTCATGCTCAATTTCTGTCAGCCGATGCTGCTGTTGTTTAATGGTGGCATTGCACGTTGCCTGCTCCAGTACGTCGGCTTCCACCGCCCGTTGAGTTTTTTTCAACTCTTCTTCCAAACCGCTCACCTGCTCTTTGGGACTATTTCGCAACTTTTCGCTAATACCCTCCAATTCGTCCTCAATCCGCGCAACCTCTTTCCGGTCTGCGGTCCGCCTTTGCTCATACTGGTGAAGCAGTTTCCAAAATTCTTCGATCCCTATTTCAAGCTGCTTTACCTCGCCCCCCATCCTTTGGGCTTTTTCCTCAACGTCGGCCAGTCCGGCACGGCTCTTCCAGAGTTCAACAGCACTTCTTGCTTCTGGCGCCACATCCTCTTTAAGGCTCCTTGCGCAGATACAGTTCCCAGCCGAGAGCAAGTCATCGACGAACTGCCGTTTGATACCGGCGGGCAGTTCGCCCCGCTGCCTGAGTCCTTCAATCAAATTGCGGTAGCTGACGGATGCAGGCTCTATAAAGACCGAGTAACCGCGGCTACTGACGAGGTTGCTCAAATCCTGGCCAGTCTGAATAAGCGCGGTCTTTCTTGCCTCTCTATCTCTATTCAACTGATCCCGCCGCTCCTGAATCGATCTGACTTCATGCAGTTCTCTCAGGCGCTTCTCCAGCTCTTCCCTTCGCGCGCGGTGTCCCCCTAAGTTCCGGCTCAATTCGGCGACGCGCACGTTTTGACCGTGAATGACAAGCTCAATCTCGGTCTTCTCCTGAAGCAGCTTCACGGTCTCCGGGTCACCGATTGCCTCCAATTCCTTTTCGAGTGTTTTTTTAGAGCTGCCGAGATGTCTCGATGCGCGCTCCAAAACTTCTATTCCCATGAGCTTTCTAGTAGCGTTTGCGATGTCCGCCTGTTCTTCCTTCGTTGGTTGAACGAGGCGTTCAATCCGCTCCCCGTCGAAAAAAAAGTACGTGTGCAGGTCTACCGGCAACATCCGCCCGATGACATCGGCAATACTATTTTCGGTGCGCCATTGCCCGTCTTCGCCAGCCCATTGAAGCGTTTTGACATCGTTGTCCTGACTGACCGCTTCACCTTCGTTCTTGGTTCGTATCGCCCGATGTGTTTTGCGCAAGACATACTTGTTGCCGAGGTGGTCGAACTTTATCTCCACCCACGACTCCACGATGTCACCCGGCTTAGCTTGACGTAGCGCCGCCTTGTTGGTGATTTGTTCCGGAAAGAGGAACCCTCTTGTCGTTGAATCGTAGAGCGTCCATGTGAACGCATTTAGAATGGCTGTCTTGCCTGCCCCGTTTGTGCCAAATATCGCAGTCACATTCTTCTTACCCGATGCGAACCGAATCTCGGTAGTCGTACCGAGAAACTGGCGAAAGTTGTGCATCCGCAAGGAAATCAGATTCACCGAATTGTCTCCTTGATTATGCGAATCACGTCATCGTTTAGATGTGGCTGCCTCTGGTACAGCCGCTCGCTCTCCAGCGCCAAAATCTTCTTGATGATCGTCCTATATTCCTCGGGATCGCGTTTTAACGGTTCGAGTGGGTCTATTTCATTGTCCGAGTCCATCTTCCGGTCTCCCTCAGACGTCCATAAGATTGAAGTGCTTTTGTAGTTCGAGAACCTGTCCCAGAGCTTCCCCGGCGTTCATGGCCAGGTCTGCGAACTGCCGGACGCGGATGAGTTCCTTGCGGACTAGCGACCGCTCCGCTTCGCTGTTTGAGGCTTCTTGCGGGGGAACGACGATCATGTCGTAGATTTCCGCGTGGTCCTTCCCCGGCGCGGTGCGCAGCACTCTTCCGCGGCGCTGGATAAATTGCCTTGGGTTTGTGCTGCTTGCCAGAATAACTGCGATCTTCACCGAAGGAATGTCTACACCTTCGTCCAGGCACTTGATCGCGACAAGGCCCTGCAATTGTCCGCTAGCCAATTCTCGTCTCATCTCGTCCCGCTCATCGGTGTCCGTGTTCTGATCGTAGATCGCAACTTTCATGAGCAGCTCGGCGCCTAATACCCTGGTTACCTCTTCAATTTGCCGGCGGTTGTAATCTTCATCCGGAACGTCTACCCGTCCGTCACCACAGTAAAACAGCATTTGCGTTTGGCTTTGCAGAACTCTACCAAGTTCGCGCAGCGCGCTCATCTTGTTTGACGCACTTGCGACAAGCCTGGCCCGTTCAAAGGAAAGCATCCGCAAGCTTGGGTTATCGTCATTGAAACCGGCGGCGCTGAAAACCTTCGCCATACGGGCACTGATCTCCAGATACTTAATCCTCTCTTCTTCGGTGAGGTCAATGAGGATCGGATGATATCTGTAGGGCACCAGAGCTTTCAGCTCTATTGCCTCCTTAATTCCAACCTTGGGTTCAAGGACCGGGCCAAAGTACTCGATTAGGCGATTCGTGCCGTCAGGGTCGAACCACCTTTCGGGGGTCGCGGAGAGGCCGAGTCTCAGGTTAATAGATGACGGCAAAGCCTTGCTCAGTCCTCCGGCCCCGACGTTATGCACTTCGTCAACAACCAAGAGGCTTTGCTTCGGAAAATACTTCAGCCGCTGCTGAAAGCCCTCGGAGGCAAATGTCGCATTCGTCGCTATTACACAAACGAACTCTTCGGCGGCACGCCCGGCCGCTGACAGCGCAGCCGTAAGCGTGTCGTACCACGCCTCTCGCCCCTCAAAGGCAAGAATAGGTTCCATTGAAAAACGACGGCACTCGTCGGCCCATTGGGATACCAGATGCTTAAAAGGACAAACGACTATGAGCCCTTGGAGTCCCGCGCGTTTCGCAAGATTTGACGCAATACCGAGGGCGGTAATCGTTTTTCCCGTCCCAGTAGCCAACTGGAGAATTCCTCGTCCGCTATTCTTGAGCCAGCTATTCGCGGCTTCATTTTGATAGCCTCTCAATACAATTGATTCAGGAGTGCTTGGTCTGCGATACCTGCTGAGGGAAGGGGTCCGAAGGACGATGCCGCGTTCCTCCGGATCGGCGTTTGGCGGCACGTTAGTTTTGAACTTCTGAAGAATCTCTTGGCTTACGGAAGTGAAATCCACGACCGCAAGACTCGTCGTCCGATCGTCCCACAGCGCATCAAACTCTTTTGTTTTTCTTTGGACCCGCGGTCCGTCCATCCAAGAACAAAATACATCAATTGACTCGAAGTTCTCAACCAAACCGCCTACCGTCTCGTTCTGGGATCCGGTGAAAGCCACGCCATAGCCGTCAACATCGGTGAAGATCCCTATCTTCTCGTGATAAATGCCACGCAGAATTCGCTCGGTATACTGCTCCACCCGGAACGCCAATTTAATATCCAGAGCGCCAACCGAAATTAGCCAGGCGAGGGCCGCCAGCCGGTCTCTTTCCAGTTCAGATTGTGCGTCTCCTACATCTCTGGCCGCCGCAGCCCGCAAAATTTCATCTCTGCTTTGATATCCGGCCGCAATCGCGGCAAGATCTGACTCAGTAAGATGGGGCGAGGCGACTAACCGAATATGCCCCCCATTTCTTATTAAATGCGCAATGCCTTTTGCCGCCAGGGACAATCCACTACTTGTGAAATAGCCGGCGGCCCTCCGATAGAGAACTGATTTTTCCAGACATGGCACATAGAACTCGCTCACCACGTTGGCTGTGTCAGAGCGGTATGAAATGTCGAGCGCGAGCGTCTCAAGCACTTGCCACAGCTCCCTTATTGGAAGGTTCTACGGCTTGATTTTATCCGGGTGGCGATCCCGGCCTATTTTATGTTTTTGCCTAGGTCCAAGCTAGCATCCGCGAGCTTGGATCCCCCTGTACGCACCATCCTACTCGCTTCTGAAACGGCCGGCGAGAACCACTCAAAATCGTCAACCGTGGAACGGAATCGGCGCGCGGAAAATCTTGTACTCAATGATAACCATTTAAAATAAACCCGGCCGTTTCTGGCCGGGCAATTCAAAGAACCATTAGGCAATGCGTAAGGTGCGTGTCCGGTGTCGTCGCTTGGTTTGCAGGATGATCCTTTTAGAGGCGTGCGTGGGTGACAAGTCTCAACCTTCGCCCACAAGCTTCCAAGTGATATCGCCGCCGTTGGCGCAGATTTCCTCAACTGTGCCCTTGATGTCATCACCTTCGCAGATTGCGTAATTGATGCACTCTTGAATGAATTCGGCGCCCCAACCGTCTTTTAGGCCGAAGTGCTCAATCCTGTAGCTTATTTCGGCATTGAATAAAACGATGTTTGCCGGAAAACAATCTGAGCCCTGCATATATGCAGCAGGTTCGTAGCTCAGTTGTGCCGACAGTTCTTCGCCGTCGGGCAAAGTGATGATGCACTGGGAAAACTTCAGACTTAATGAGACGTTCATGATTGGACTCCTCGATCACGATCCGGAAAAATCGGACCGTGGTTCCGCTGCACGCTGCTTCGCTAGAGAAATTTCCCGAAGGTAGCGGCAAGCCGTTGTCGCCGATCCCGCCGCCGTGACGATGGCCGTTTTTTGCCGGCGCAGCACCTGGAGCCAGCTAGCGACGTATGCGGCGTGATCACGTCTCGGGTGAACACTGATGCCGAGTTCAGCACATAGAAACGCGGCGCCGAATTCGGCAATCAGTTCCTCCATAGCGTACGCACTTGTACCGAACCGCCCTGAAAGGGCTCGATTGAGGCGCTTAGGGTGGCCTGACCAATGCGTGAGCTCATGGAGAAGAACGGAGTAGAACGCTTCGGCTGCCGTACGTGCGCTGGTGCCGGCGAACTTCTGCCGGTCCGGCATGTGGATCTGGTCTAGCGGCTTGTGATAGTAGGCCGCGCTACCGCCATATCGAATTGCGGCACCGAGAGAACTAACGAACGTCTCCACGACTTCGAGGTGTTCGATAGTGTCGCCTTGAGGCACTTCTTCTTCGCGCCAACCATCGACTTGATTGGCATTGAAGACAGAGGAGCCGCGTATGACCACTCGACCGCGTTCCTCGTTATCGTCCTCTTCGTGGTGATCCGACTCCTCGCGCTTGAAGAACACGATAACGGACGCTTTTTCTCCGCGCCGCACCTGGGCGCCGAGCTTGTTCCACTGCCGGTAGGTTGCCCAGTACCGAGACTGGAAGCCGCGAACACAAGCGGCCGAGCTGAGAGCGATTAAATTTATGCCTCGGTACGGAAGTATCGTACCCGCATTTCTGGGCACGATGCTTCCACAGTGCCATGGCATACGGTACTTGCCGGCACCGGCTTCGATTGCTTTGATGATCTCATTCGTGACCCTCTCGTAGAGATCGAATCGAGTAGAAGAACTGTTTGTTTCCATGTGAACCTCCTTGCCACGTCAGGAACACCGGGGATTCGGTGCTCCTCAGTAGCAAGGAGGTGTTGCTGTTACGGGGAAACGTCGTTCGCGTATGGACTTCGAATATGCCGGGCAAAGTAGGTAAGCCCGAGTGCGACGGCGTCGAACAGACTTTGCCTTGGGTCCTCGCTCATCCAAGGTTTCCTGAAGGGTGGTATCCGGTGAGCGAAGGCCGGTATCTGAGTCGCAATTGCTTTGGCAATCTCGTATTTCGTACCGGCGCCGACTGACGCGAAGCATTCCTTCACTTCACGTTTCGAACAGCGGTGCAGTTCTACGTACTCGGCTTCCGCCAGGTGAACGAGCATCCGGTAGAGCTTACGAATGCGTGATGTCCGGCGCGAATCCTTGCCGGTTGTATCCTCGATGACCAGCACCTCGGGTCGGTGTCGGTCGATGATCTTTTTTATTTCATCGAGCGTCTTGGTGTTCTTGTGCTTCTCCTTGATTTCCTTCACGCCCCAGTCAAAAGGACTCTCAGGGGCCTCGAAGAGCACGAAGGCGAACCCCCGGCTGAAGGGGTAGATCGAAAGCACGAGATTTTGTGGATATTCATGTGTCATGTCCTCTCTAAAGTGTTAGGTCCGCCAGTCGCCCGCTTCAGCGCCAGAGAGAATAGCTCCCTCTTGCGCAGTCCCGAAAGATTGGTAGTGTTGCTAAGAGCCAGGTGAAATTGGTAGATGTTCCGCATAACCTTCTCCTCGATCAAGGCATGGGTATGGGGGAACATCACTCTTGGGGGTATCCCGAATATCACTTGGCAGGCTAGTGCGCTCTCGACCGTGGGGGCGCATTTGCCGTTTTCGATCCGGGAAACATGTGCTGCGCTCTTGAATCCCATGAGGGACGCGAGCTCCGGCTGCGTCAATCCCCAGACGCGCCGATGCGTGCGTAAGTAGCACAACACTTTTCTATTAATCTTTTTCATAGACCTTTTATTCCCCTGTCCTTATATGTCCAGGAGAACTACTTCATTTTCGCCCCTAAACGCGATTAGCAAAAGTATGGAGAACGTGCCAACTAAGTCATGTCGGGTAGACGTGGGGACGTGGGGACGTAGATACAGGTGTTCGGAGGATCGCAATCGTGGAAACATAACGCTAGAAAACATAAAGGGTATCGATCTCTCGATACCCTTTTTCTTCGTCCCCACGTCCCCACGTCTACCCGAGAGTTGCTTTCGGCCCCGTATCTGTGGATATCTGGTTGAAAATGAGTACCGATTGAATCGTGGCGCGATCGTAATTCCCGTTCATGTATTCATCCATGAACGCGGCGAACAACAGCAAGAGTTCCGGGCTGAGTGCGGCGACTTCCGTTAAGCGGAAGGTGGTTGCGATATCAGGCTCTTCGACCACGCCTTCCAGCAACCGCCCGAGAACTCGATGCTCCATCGTATGGCGACTAGAACTTATCCGCGTCATCATCGCCCCAAAAGGGTCTCGCTCTTCAGCCCGAGACACCAGGGGCGTACTTCGTGGCGCGCGCCGGCGAACCTCCGCTAGGAAGGCCAATAGGCTAGCTTGGTCAGTTTGGCGAGTCATAGCTGTTAATTCATTAATGTCTTGTTGCCGATACCCTTATCCGGCAGTATCGATTTTCCGCTCGGTGACGCCGTACCGGATGCACAGCTGATCGACCTTCGGCTTCTCGACCACTGGTACCACATAGACCCCGTGGCTCTTGTAGGTTGAAAGCCGGAGTCGCTTTCGCAGAATGCCGCCGATGAACCGATTGGTGATCGGCCTATCGTACTCTTGTCCAAACTGACCGACAAAGGCAGCGGTAATTTCGGAAACCGGAATACTCGCTCGGCCGTCCTCCGAGAGGATCTCTGCAAGAATCTCCAAGATACCGGCCTCTGCGGATGCCGAGCGCTCCGCATAGAGGTCCTGGTCGAACGACTTTACCGAATCGCGCACTTCCTCCTGCAGCTGCTTATCATCGATGATCGAGAGTAGCGGTACGAGGATCTGGTTGAGTCGTGGAGACAGCGATGGATCAACCAAAGACTCATCGACCTTAATTCGTTCGAGAGACTGAAAACGGTACATGAGCAGCTGATTGCGCAAGACCCTGGCTTCTTCTTTCTGCGCATCCGGAAGATTGATTGGAATATCGTCCCGGAGGCTCCGCTGACCCATTTCCTCAGTTAGAAAGCGGCTCTCAAGGGCTTGATCCTCGAATGACCGGCGCATGGCCACGATCTTGGGTCCGAAGACGTTAAAAGCCCTAGGGTCGAATTCTTTCTTCACCGTTACTGCGGTGCGTAGGACCGGAAACCCTTTCGCGTTTCCGTTGTTGAATATCTTGACCAATTCCGATTTCTCATCGCTGAACCGAAAGTCGGCTTCGTCAAAGATCAGAGTTCCGCGAAATGTATCGAGGGTATGAAAAATGGGCGAAACCGTGGAAGCGCCGCTCGCAAAGAACGCCTTGTAGCAGAGCGAACCTATGACTATGAGCGCCCGCGTCTTGCCTGATCCGAAGTCTCCGCGTAGCCGAAGATACGGCAACTCATTGAAAGCGTCGTAGACCCAGGTTAGGAGGACGTAATAGCTGGCGATCCGCTGAAATCGCTCAGACAGATCAACATAGCGAAAGAGATACGCCCGGATTGCTTCAATCAGCTCGCCGGTCGAGCCGAAGGGCTCCGGCTTCTCGGGGAGCAGCAGTGCGCCGTGCCTGATGAGGTTATTGGTGGCCGGGACCGGAACCAGGCGCTCACCGGAATCCGTGTCCAGAGAACTTGCTACCGATACCTCGCCGCCACGAAAAACCGCAAACGCAGTTCTGCGCGCGTCAAGTTGGTAGATCAATTCAAGTAAGCCGCCGCCGGGCAAGCGTCGCGATACGGTCGAAGTGACTCTTTGTTGCTTCTTTTCTTCTTCATCTGCCATTCTCACCAGACTAGCGGAGTGAAGCGCTCTCGCGAAGGCGGGAAAGCGTGTTTTCCAGGTACGTTCCTGTCCACGTGACATTCCTGGCGTATACGCTAGATTGGTATACGCAACAAACATGAAATATTTTATCTATTGCAGAAAATCCACCGAATCGGAAGACCGGCAGGTACTTTCCATTGACTCTCAACTTAAGGAACTCCAAAGCAAGTTCAGCAGCGATCCCTCAGTGGAAGTCGCGGAAATTTATACGGAAGCCTTCAGCGCCAAAGCACCAGGACGGCCTATCTTCGACGAAATGCTTCATCGAATTGAACGGGGGCACGCCCATGGGATTATTGCCTGGCACCCGGATCGCCTAGCGAGGAACTCAGTCGATGGAGGCCGGATCATTCATCTCCTTGATCGCAATCGCCTTAAGGATCTCAAGTTCGCGACTTCTTCCTTCGAGAATAGTCCGCAGGGCAAATTCATGCTACAGATTGTTTTCGGGTACTCGAAGTATTACGTCGATTCTCTAAGCGAGAACGTGAAACGCGGGCTCCGAGCGAAACTGGAGCGGGGGTGGAAGCCAAATAAACCCCCAACCGGCTACAAGAACGAACCGGAGCTTAGAACGATCGTGTCCGATACCGAGACGTTTCCCATTATGAAAAAGCTCTTCGAGAACGCAGTGACCGGCTCTTACACCATCGCCGAACTGGAGAGAATGCTTCGGCAAGAATGGGGATTTCGTACGCCTAAGCGCAAACGCACTGGCGGCCGACCGTTGAGTCTGGGAAGCCTATACCGAATCTTCCATGATCCCTTTTACGCAGGATATATCCGCTGGAAAGGGCAGCTATATCCAGGAAAACATGAGCCGATGATTACATGGAAGGAGTTCGAGCGGCTCCAATCAATGCTGGGTCGCCCTGGTACCCAGAAACCACAGACACATGTGTTTGCGTACACCGGGCTCATACGCTGCGGCACATGCGGCCTCATGGTAACCGCAGAGCACAAGGTCAATCGGTTTGGTTCCAGATATGTTTATTATCACTGCACAAGGAGGAATATTGGGCCACGATGCAAAGAGCCTTCCATCGAATTACGAGAACTTGAACGCCAGATTTCAGAGACGCTATATCGTATTCATGTCCCTCCCAAAGCGATCGAGCGCGCAATCAAGGCGATTGAAAGGCGAGCCATGACTCGTGTGGGGTCGGGGGCGCTTCAGCGTGCGTCGCTTGAAAAAGCAGTCCGTGGATGCGATGAGAAACTAAAGACGCTTGTTGACCTGAGGCTCCGGGGCTTGATCGAAGATCAAGAACTGGTTTCCCGCCGTGAGGAAATTCAGAAAGAGAAGATCGATCTGACAGAAGAACTCACCGGGTTAGCTAGACAGGTCAGATGGTTCGAACCCGTCGTAACCGTCGTTTCGTTCGGTAGTAGAGCCGCGGAATGGTTCATGGCTGGAGATGACGCAATTCGGAGGATCATTCTGAAAACGATCGGTTCGAACCTAACTCTGAGAGGAAAAATACTCAACATTGAGACCGCTTTTCCGTATTCGCTACAACCGGAATCAGCCTCGTTTTTCACATTGTGCGGGTTAATTAACGATGTTCGAACCCGGTACTTGAATCGCGATCCCGAATTTCTCAAGTTGATCAAGTCGGTGGAAGCGGCGGAGAAGCTGATTCCCGAGGATCTGAAGAAGGCGGCCTAAACGACGTCTCCCCCTCTGGTGGCAACGGGAGCGGTCGCATCAAGAGTTCTACGAGATCGACAAAATTCTCGACTGCTCACCGGACTTTGTGAGGGGCCGACGGAATCCATGAGAACAATCAATGCCGCCGGGGAGTTAGAGCTTCTTCGCCATAAATGCTAGGATAAAGGCACATAACGGAATTAGCTGTGAGCGCACTAACAACGTATCAGCCGAAATACTCCAACAGTTGGGCACTCGTCATAGGTATTGATAAGTACCAACATATTGGCAACTTGGCATTCGCCAGCAATGACGCGAACGGGATGGCTCGCGTCTTGACCGATTCCTTTGGATTTCCCAAAGAGAACGTCACCATTCTTCTCAACGAGCAGGCCAATGGCAGCACCATACGTAAAGCATTCTTTAAGTTTGCGCACAATCTTGACGTAGGGGTAGACGACCGCTTAGTGGTTTTCTTTGCGGGGCACGGACATACAGAACGTGGTAGGCGCGGTGAAGTGGGATTCCTAGTCCCGTACGATGGCAACCTGGATAATCTAGAGTCACTCATCCGATGGGATGAATTGACCCGCAATGCTGATTTGATTGCGGCCAAACACATATTCTTTGTAATGGACGCTTGCTACGGCGGACTCGCACTCACGCGCGGCCACGCGTTTGGAGCAATGCGCTTCGTTAGCGACATGCTTCAGCGATATTCGCGGCAAGTCCTTACGGCTGGCAAGGCAGACGAAGTGGTAGCTGATGGCAATGGGGTTCGAGCGGGCCATTCCGTTTTCACGGCGCACCTCTTAAATGGCCTAGAGGGCGCGGCCGCCACGAAGGAGGGCATCATTACTGCCAGCGGTGTTATGGCATATGTCTATGATCAGGTCGGTAAGGATCAATACTCACGCCAGACACCTCACTATGGATTCCTCGATGGCGATGGCGACTTCATTTTTGATACGACCGTCGTCGATCGCATTCTCGCCGAAGCGAAAGAAGCGTCGGGCGGCCAGGCGGACGAGAAGGAGGGAGACGCAGACATTCTGATTAATGCCTCACCCCCGATATTGGCGCAACAGCAAGAACAGTCGCAGGTGGTAATTGAGCTTAAAGAGTTGCTTTCTGTGCCACAAAACCGTATCAGGCTGGATGACTACGTATCGCATCACATTCGCCGTTTCCTCGAGGAAGCAGATTTGCGGCATTTTCCTGTTCAGATGAGCGGCATCCAAGGCTCCGACCTCGTAGAGCGCATACAAGCCTATGAGACCCTTTCGAAGGACTTGCAGCAAGTGGCGACTCTTTTGGCAAGGTGGGGCGACGCAGATCAAGTTCTACAACTCGAACGTATTCTGACCCGACTTGCCGAAACGGATAAGGGTACTTCCGGTTTGGTCGTTCTCCTCAAGCTCTGTTGGTATCCGCTCATGCTTCTTATGTACTGTGCAGGCATCGCCGCTATCGCAAGCAAGAACTATCGCATACTGAAGATCGTGTTCGACACGACCGTCCAGCCAGACGCACACGACGATCGCCGGCCCCTAGTCGTACATGTAATGTCGAATATGACTGACATACACGACACGTTCAAACACCTCCCAGGCCAAGAGAAAAAATACGTGCCGAGAAGCGAGCACCTTTTCACGTTGCTGCAACCCGTTCTGGAAGATCTACTTTTTCTAGGACGCGGATACGAGCAATATTTCGATGAATTTGAGGTACTAATGGCGTTGGCTTTTGCTCATGCGACGCAGCACGGTTGGGGCCCTCCTGGACGATTCGCTTGGAAGCACTCATCTCGATTGGGTTTAGGCCAGAGCCCCTATAGACAGATTGTCGAGCAGGCTGAGAAGTACGGGACTGAATGGCAGCCTCTGCGGGCGGGGCTGTTCGATGGATCACTTGATAACTTTAAGAAGCAGGCGGAAGCATACGGTGAGCGTCTCAGCAAGCTCGGCTGGTGGTAGAGGTGTGTAGGAATGCCATCGACCACCTCTTAAGACTAGCACCATGCAGCAATGTCGTCCGACTGGCTAACTACACCTTTAACTGAAAAACGCCGCGGTTAAGCGGCGCTTTTCAGTTATCCACACCCAGAACTGGAAAACATCCCAAGTGAGTAAGTTTTCTACTTGTGGGGTTAATTAACGATGTTCGAATCCGGTACGTGAATCGCGATCCTGATCTTCTGAAGTTGATTGAGGAGATCAAGGCGACGGAGAAGCTGGTCCCGGACTATCTGAAGAAGGTGGCGTGAACGACGTCTTCCCTGCCGGCGGCAATGGGAGCGGTCGCATCAAGAGTTCGACAAGCTGTCTCACGCCCAACAGCTCCCACGATTTTCAAGAGCTGCCGCGTTAAGCGCGCCAGCGCACGGAATCAGTCGCGCAGTCGGTGTAGCCTTTACTACTGATCCGGGAATAGTCGTGAGCGAGCAGTCGAGTTTAGGAGGGTCAAATGCAGATACGCAAGGGAACGCTTGTTATCTCCCATGGGTATGCTAGATTTAACCTATGTATTTATGGAATCGGGATAAGTTGATATTTGTTTCCGCATCACTTTTTTCGGCCGGATATGTTGCCCAGGCGATTCTTAGCTTTATTTTTCCGATTCCCGTGACTTATTTTGAAAGCTTCCTTCCGGGGGCGCCATGGTACGCGACTCTGATTGCATTTCTGCTTCCGTCTTTGGGACTTATCACTTTTCTTGTCAGCATATTCCGAATGAACAATAAGCATTCGAGGTCAACCGAAGCTTTCTAAGCAATCAATCTGCGTGCTTAGAAACCTTCTCCAATAGGAGGTCTGTTCAAATGAGCAGTAAAATAGTTCTTGTTTGTTTCGTGTTTGGTGTCCTAAGTTTTCCAACGATTGCTAGCGCGCAATGTGGGCCAGCTCAGGTTGCCTGCTCTAGAGCGGCAATTACGATAATAAAGAATCCACAGGCAGCAGTAAAAGCTGGAGTTGCTGTGGTAAATGGCGCGAATACAGTGATCCACAAGGGTCCTGCGGCTGCCGCTGCAACAGCGAAGGGTATTGCAGCCCTCGGTGGCCCGTTAGAAAACAACTCAACACCTGCTTATTGTCCTAATGGAGCGTGCTACAACTCTGCTGGCCAGCGTATCAATTAGGTTGTCTGTCCTTGCTGCTGCAGAAAGCTAACCAAGTCTTTGTTCTTAAAAAGGTTCGAATCCTGTGCAGAGTTAACAGGACAGCATTGGAAAAACCGATGAGATATTAAAAAGCCCAGTAATTACTGGGCTTTTTTACGACGTGATTTCGTGCCTGGGTGGCATGTTCGTTGTGCGGTGCTCTAGACACAATTTGAACTTTATACAACGCCCGCGATCCCGGGCTGCTCCAAACATTAGCAATCTTTCGGCACTTGGAAAAGAAACACCAAGGTCACGACGGTCTTCTGATCGCAGCGTAGTGTGATTCGCGCGCTCGTGCGGAAGTGGTCTCATCGCGAGCCATTTCTTGAACTAAAACTTGTCTAGAACAAGCTCAGTATCAATTTTTTTACCGAAACTTTTATCCACCGATGCCAGATAGAAGAGCTCATCGGAAAGGCTGTAATGAAAAACGTTTTTTAGAATCTTCTCCAAGATGCCGACGTGGTCAAGTTCGGTAGTAGCCTTGCTTGTCTTGCCTCTTATTACTTTTTCCGAGGCTTTCTGATAATTACTGCCATGAATTATTGTGCTTCTCAAGTCATAACCGCACTTAACTTCCTGATACGTAGCGGTCGCATCAAGTTGATCATCAAAATGCTTTAGGAAAGCTGCGCAGCGAAGTCCAAGCTTATGGCCGACCCCCTCTGAGTCGTTGCCTTCAAGAAAGAGGCTTTCAAAGCAAATGCTCAGATAGAGCAGGCGAATCCGAATCTCGTATTCTCGCTGAAATAGGGCGAAGAACTCTAGAGCGTTGCGAAACGCATTGAACTGTTTGGTTGAAAGGTGAGGAAAGATTCTGTCGTAGTAAGTGTTGAGCTTCCGGATGTCTTCAGCTTGGAGTGAAATCTGATCATCAGGATCAACTCCGAATTTATCGAACTTGTCGATGTAGAAATCCGCAGGCTGGTTGCCATCAAGTTCCTTTACCGCTCGGCAGGTGGCTTGCCCGTCCACGTAGAAAAATGTTAGCGCATGACAGTAGGCGGCAAAAACCTCATAGGGAGTACTGTCTTCTTGTAGCTCTCCCTCGTAATACAGATAGGTACCGCCTTTTGTGACATAACCAGCGTCGGTTATGTCTTGAACTAACGGAGTAACGAACTTATGGGTGGGGGGAAGAAAATGAAGTCCTGCACAAAGCTGTCGTTTCGCTTTGCCACCAAAACTTAGCTCGGGTACAAAAGCGACAAGCCTTTTCACAATTTGGGGAAGGGTAAAGAAATTCAGTTGAGATTCGACGTGGCAAGGGCTGGTTTCCCCTCTGGCGGTGAGGCGTGTTCTGGGTTATTTCGCATGTATGAACTCCAAACATGCGAAATCCCCGT
>Ga0080064_1002808_pt1 | contig 27935 bp, 24 predicted proteins | sample Subgrocontami54m_FD_69260 | JGI IMG/M metagenome (GOLD analysis project Ga0080064, IMG submission 69260) | Subsurface groundwater microbial communities from S. Glens Falls, New York, USA - GMW46 contaminated, 5.4 m (SPADES assembly) (version 2) ...
TGCCCGAGCGCTTCGCCCAGGTCGAAATGCTGCTTCGGCGTAAACGGGTAATTCCGCTTGGCGCCGAAGTGGTGGTGCTCAACATTGGCCTTCTCGTCGGCACCGTCGGGCACTTCGTCGAGCGGCAGGTTGGGAATCCACGCCAGTGTGTCTTCCAATTCCTTGGAGAGCTTTTTCTCCTCCGCCTCCAAGGCCGGAATTAAAGTCTTCAATTCCGCGACCTCGGCCATCAGCTTCGCAGCCGCCGTCTCGTCCTTTTTCTTCTTGGCCTCGCCGATCTCCTTCGACGCCGCGTTGCGGCGTGCCTGCGCCTGCTCCAGCTTGGTAATGGCCGCGCGGCGGCGCTCGTCGAGTTCAAGCAACTTCTTCGAGGAAAATCGTTTCCGCGACTCGTCGTCGAGGTTGCGCCGCTGCAAGCCGCGGTCAAAGGCGGCGGCGTTTTCGCGGATCCATTTGATATCGTACATGGCAATTGCTCAAGAGAATCGAGACGATCTTATAGCAGCGGCCTTTACTGACCGTCATCCTGAGGTGCGAGGCGCAAACGCGCCGAGCCTCGAAGGATGACAGCCACGCCGTCGCCCTTCGAGGCTCGCCATAGCGCGTCGAAGACGCGCGTAAACGCGCTTATGGCTCGCACCTCAGGGTGACGGCGTCCCGCTACTCCGCCGGCTTGGCTTCCGGCGCTCCGGCGGGTGCCGGCTTTGCCCTGTTCTCCACCAAACGCACCGACCAGATCGAGCCCTCGTAGAGAATCAACAGCGGGATCGCAAGGGAAAGCTGGCTGATGACATCCGGCGGGGTCAGCACGGCCGCCAAAATGAACGCGCCGACGATGAAAAAGCGCCGCTTTTCCCGCAGCTGCTGCGAGGTGACGAGGCCGATGCGGCCGAGCAAGGTGAGGATCACCGGCAACTGAAAGGCCACGCCGAAAGCAAAGATCAGCGCCATCATCAGCGACAGATATTCGCCGACCTTGGGCAGCAGCATGATCTCCGCCTGGCCGTCGCCCAATTGCTGCATGCCCAGCGAAAAGCGCACCAGCATCGGAAGAACGAGAAAATAGACCACCAGTGAGCCAAGCCCGAAGAAGACCGGCGTCGCGATCAGATAAGGCAGGAAAGCATGGCGCTCGTGCCGGTAAAGTCCCGGCGCCACGAACATGTAGATTTGCGCGGCCACGATCGGAAACGAGAGAAAGGCCGCGCCGAACATGGCAAGCTTGAGCTGGGTGATGAAATATTCCAGCAGCGCGGTGTAGATGAATTTCGAATTTTCCGGGCCGGCCACCCACACGAAAGGCCACACCAGGATATTGTAGATCGATTTCGCGAAGAAGAAGCACAGCGCGAACATGATGCCGAAAGCGATCAGCGCCTTGATGAGCCGCGAGCGCAGCTCGATCAGATGCTCCATCAGCGGCGCCTTGGTGGCCTCGATGTCCTCGTGGCTCATGGCCGCCCCTCGCCACTCGGCTTCGGTTCCGCGATTCCGATATCGGGCTCAGGCCGGCCGGACGCGACAGGCTCGCTCGGCGCGGCCGGTGTTTCTCCGCTCGCGGGAACCGGTGTCGCAGCCTTGTTCTCCGGCTTGGGCGCCAAGCCGTCGTAGTTGTGGTCTGCAAGCGGATCGAAGTTGGAAAAGCCGCGCGCTGCGTCGCCGATCTGGTCGACCTGCTTCTTCAGGTCGTGCATCTCCGCTTCGCGCATGGCTTCCTGGAACTGGCCCTGGAACTCGGAGGCCATGCGGCGGATCTTGGTCATCCATTGGCCGAGCGCGCGCAGCACGCCGGGCAACTCCTTCGGCCCGATCGCGATCAGCGCGACAATGCCGATGAGGACGAGCTCGCCCCAGCCGATGTCGAACATGGAAGGTCAACTCCAAAGGCCGCGGGCCGCGTCAGGGCCGGCTTGCCTCCCGGTCTCGAACCTATGACCGCAGCTTCGCTCAGACCGTCCCGCCCCCGAACCGTTTTTCGGTTTCGGGCCGGGTTTTGTCGGAGGTGGCGGTCGTGCCGGCAGCAGGGGTGTGGTCGATGGTCTTGACCGGAGCATCCTTGGCCGTGTCCTCGGCCTTTTCTTCCTGCATGCCTTTCTTGAAGGCCTTGATGCCCTGGGCCACGTCGCCCATCAGCTCGGAAATCTTGCCGCGGCCGAACAGCAGCAGCACGATCACCGCGACCACGATCCAGTGCCAAATACTCAATGAACCCATTCGGAAATCCTCCGCATCGACGGGATCTGCGGCGCTCCGCCCGCCGTGGTTTCATGTGAAACTAGGCCCCGGAGGCGGCAAAAACAAGGACTTCGGTCCGCCCGATCGCGCCTTGAATTAACGCGATAATCCCGTGCCTTAATCCTCAACCCGCGATAGCGGCGGGGCAAGGCCAAGATCGAGGTCGCCGGGCTCCAGCGGGTCCTCGTCCTCGCGCAAGGCGGGATCGTCGGACGGCATCGGCACGCTAAAGCTGGGCGGCAAGCGGCCGTCCAGCAGGCCGGAGCCTTTCAACTCGTCCAGGCCCGGCAAATCATCGAGCGCTTCCAGCCCAAAATGCGACAAGAAGGCTTCCGTGGTTCCATAGGTTACCGGCCGGCCGGGCGCCTTGCGCCGCCCGCGCGGACGCACCCAGCCGGTCTCCAGCAACACGTCGAGGGTGCCCTTGGCCGCCGAGATGCCGCGGATTTCCTCGACCTCGGCGCGCGTCACCGGCTGATGATAGGCGACGATCGCCAGGGTCTCGATGGCGGCCCGCGACAATTTGCGCGGCACGATTGAATCTTTGGTCAGCAGCCAGGACAGGTCGCCCGCCGTGCGGAAACCCCATTTGCCCGCCACCCGCACGAGGTTGACCCCGCGCGGCGCGTATTCCGCCTTCAGCCATTCCAGCGCCGCGCGTACGTCCACGCCCGACGGCAGCCGTGCCGCGAGCGTCTTCTCGTCGAGCGGCTCCGCGGAGGCGAACAACAGCGCTTCCAGCAACCGCAGCTCTTCCGGCCGCGTTTCGCTCATGGGCTCCATCTCGTCTCCCGCAATTACCAGGCGCCTCTTGGCCACACTTGTCATGCCCGCGGCTCCTATTTCGTCGTCATTCTATCAGATAGGCGGTCTGGATTGGCCGGCGGAATTGGCCGCCGCCTCATCCGCCGCCAAGCGCCGACGCATATAAATCGGCGCGAAGGCTTCATGTTGATGCATCTCGGCCAGCCCCTCACGCACCATTTCCAACGAAGCGGCAAAGCTCGATGCAAAGACGGTGGGCCGCAGCGCCGGATCGACCAGGTAAGTGAGCAGGAAGTGGTCGAGCCGGCTCCAGTCCTGCGCCTGGCCGAGCAAGCGTTCGAGCGCGGCGCGGGCTTCCGCCAGCGACCAGACGCTGCGCTTGGCGAAGCGCACATGCGCCAGCGCCTGCTTTTGCCGCTGCGACGCATAAGCCGAGAGCAAATCGTAGAGCGTGGCCGAGTATTGCGGGCGCTTGATTTCAGCAATCGGCTCGGGATCACCGCGCTCGTAAACGTCGCGGCCGAGCTGCGGGCGCTCCAGCAATCGCTCGGCGACATTGCGAAATGCCTCAAGCCGCCGCAGCCGATAGGCCAGCGCCGTGGCCATGTCTTCGGCGCTCGGGCCGTCGAGCGGGCCGCTGTCCGGCAAGAGCAGGCGCGACTTCAGATAGGCGAGCCATGCCGCCATCACCAGATAATCCGCGGCGAGTTCCAGCCGCAACTTTCGCGCCGCTTCGACGAAGGCGAGATATTGGTCGGCCAGCGCCAGGATGGAAATTTTCGCCAGATCGACTTTCTGCTGGCGCGCGAGCGCGAGCAGAAGATCGAGCGGGCCTTCGAAACCCTCCACGTCCACCATCAGCGCCGGCTCGTCGGTGGCGCGATCGGCGGCGAGATCGATGTCGAAGGGATTATCGTTGGTCATCATGATGCGGCCATGCGCGATCCGGCCGGGTGCACGTCGGCCATCATGGCGGCGAAGGCGGCGCGCGCCGCGGCAAGATCAATCTCCTCGGGAGGCCGGCGCGCGGCCAGCGCCGCTTTCGCGCGGCGCGCGGCCTCGCCGGCGAGCAGCGGACTTTCCGCCGCCACGTCCTGCATCTCTTGCAGCTTTCCGTTGCAGTGAAGCGCCACGTCGCAGCCGGCGGCGAGCGCCGCGCGCGCACGCTCGCGCAGCGAGCCGGACAAGGCGCCCATGGAAATGTCGTCGCTCATCAGCAGGCCCTTAAAGCCGATCCAGCCGCGAATCACGTCACCGACAATCATCGCCGAAGTCGTGGCCGGTGACACGGGGTCTATGGCGGTGAACACAACATGCGCGGTCATGGCCATGGGCAGCCCGGCCAGGGGCCGGAAAGCGGCAAAATCGCTGGATTCCAAGGTCGCCCGGTCCGCGTTGACCACCGGCAGCGCCTGGTGGCTGTCCAATGTGGCCCGGCCATGGCCGGGGATGTGTTTCAGCACAGGCAACACGCCGCCCTCGCTCAAGCCCGCGGCAACGGCTGCGGCAATCGCCGCAACCTTGCCGGGATTGTCCCCATAGGCCCGGTCCCCAATCACCGCGTCCGCGCCCGCCACCGGCACGTCCGCCAAGGGCAGGCAATCTACCGTGATGCCGACCCGGCAAAGGTCGTCCGCGATCAGGCGCGCACCCAGGCGGGCGGTAGCCAGCCCCCTCGCCGCGTCCCGGTCATAGAGCCGTCCATAGGCGGCGCCGGGCGGATAGCTGGGCCAGGCCGGCGGGCCCATGCGCTGCACCCGGCCGCCTTCCTGATCGACCAGGACGGGAGCGTCGCCACGGCCGACCGCATCCCGAAAAGCATCAACCAGGGAAGCAACTTGGAGCTGGTTATCGATATTCCGCTTGAAGAGGATTAGTCCCCAAGGCTGCGCCTCGCGCAAAAAGGCGCGCTCCTCCGGCAAAATGGCCGTTGCGGCCACACCCGTAATAAAGGCACGCGCTTGCATCGGCGCGGATTAGCCCGCGCGCGCCGCAAGGGTCAACTGGCACCTAGTGTGGTGGTTCAGAAGTTCCCCCTTCCTTGCGGCCGGGTCGGGAGGGAACTTCTGAACCAAAGCCACACTAGCAACGCTATGATTCCTAGTGTCCCTTTGAATCCGAAGTTCGCAGCACGCTGTATGCGAACTTCGGATTTGGGACACTAGGCTAATTTTTTTGTAGGCTAATTTTTTTGGATGACGCACTGGCCGCCGGCGGACTTCAGACTGCTGCAGAATTGGCTCGCCTGATCGAGCGAGGCGAAGGGACCAACCATGGCGCGGAAGTAGATTCCCTTGTCCCCGAGGTCGGCGCGGCGGATGATCGGCTGGCGGCCAGTCATCAGGTCCGGGTACTTGGCCTGCAAGGCGCGGAACGAGGCCTGTGCTTCCGCTTCGCTGCGCTGCGAGGAAATCTGCACCGTATAGGAGCCCGCTTCCACAGGAGCGGACACCGAGGCGGTGCGCGCCGGCGCGGCGGGCGCGGCCGCCACGGCCGGGCGAGCGGGCGCTTCCGCATTCGGCGCCTGCGGGCTGAGCGATAGCGGCGCGTTGCTTGGGGCAACAGGCGGTGGAGCCGCCGCGGGCGGCGGCGCACTGTTGCGCAGCGCTTGTGCGGCTCCCTTCGGCGCGCCGGCCTCCGCCAGCGGCTGGTCAGGGCGTATCGTCACCGTGCGGATTTTCTTCGGCTCGGCCGCACTCGGCCCCGGCGGCATGCTTCCCAAGGGGGGCGACGCCGCGCCCGCTGAATCCGGCAGCCCGGGAAAGACAACGCGGGGCGCCGAACGCGCCGCGTCCTTCACGTCGACCGGCTGCTCCTCGCGGGAGACGACCTTTTCGCCCTGGGCGGGATCGCCGACGCGGTCATAGATGAGCTTGTTGGATGCCTCGCTTTTTGACGCGGGCGCGACTTTGCTGGGGCTGCTCTCCGCCTTGATGACCGGCGGCGGCGCCGAACTGCTGCTGCCGAAAAGGACGCGATAGCCGAAGGCCGCGCCCGTTCCCAGGAGCGCCAAGCCGACCAGCACCATGACGGTCCTCAGACCGCGGCGCGAGGGGGTCTCGAGGAATTCGTCGTCATAAATCTCTTCGCCTTGCGGCATATGCGCCACGCCTTCGTAACCAGTCTGAGGACCGTAGCCGCCGGCGGGCGGAGCGCTGCCGTAAATCGCCGGGTCATAGGCCGGCTGAAATCCGCCCTGGCGTGGCTCGATCGGGGCTTGGTTCTCGAACGGCGGAGGATTGAAGTGTTGCGGCGCAGGCGGAGCGCCAAAGGAATTTTGCGCGTAGGGCGCCGTGGCGGGGTCGGCGTGGCCCGGATGGTGAGGCATGCCGCCTTCGGCCGCTCCTTGACGCGGCGTGTACGGCGCGGCGCCGGATGCTCCACCGCGCCCCAACTCGGCGAAAGGATCGGTCTGCCCAATCAGCCGCGCCAACTCCGCGAGCGGATCGCTGCCGCCTTCCCGGCCGCTCGGCGTGGGTGCGGCGGGACCGCGCCTATGGGGATCGCCTTGCCGGTAGGAGCGAAAATTGGTGTCGTCCGCCATGCTAGATCCGCCACCGTTTCTGGATTGCCCGGCTGCGAGTCACCGCATTTCCTGCGGCGCCTCGACACCGAGCACTGCAAGCCCGGACTTCAGAACCGTAACAATGCCTTGCACCAGCGCAAGGCGGGCCAGGGTCATTTGTGGATCATTCCGGATAATGAAGCGTAAATGTGGCGCATCATTGCCGCGCGTCCAAAACGTATGAAATTCGCTTGCAAGTTCATAGAGATAAAAGGCCACCCGGTGGGGTTCATGCGCCAGCGCGGCCGCCTCCGTCAGCCGGGGATAAAGTGCTACCCGCCGCATCAGGGCAAGCTCGGCGGCGTCATCGAGTCGCTCCAGCGGAGCCTGCGCCAGAACCGCGGCGCGGGCGCGATCATCAACCGGCAGGTCGGGCAGGACTTCTCCGGCATTGCGGAAGATCGACTGGCCGCGCGCATGGGCATACTGGACGTAGAAAACCGGGTTATCGCGCGACTGTTCGATGACCTTGGCGAGGTCGAAATCGAGCGTCGCGTCGTTCTTGCGGAAGAGCATGTCGAAACGCACGGCGTCGCGGCCGACCTCGTCCACCACCTCGCGCAAGGTGACGAAGTCCCCTGCCCGTTTTGACATTTTCACCGGCTCGCCCGCGCGCAGAAGTTTGACGAGCTGAACTACTTTGACGTCGAGATCAGCCGCCTGGTTGCCGCTGATCGCTTTCACCGCCGCCTGCATGCGCTTGATATAGCCGCCGTGGTCGGCGCCCCACACGTCGATCATGGTGCGGAAGCCGCGGTCGAATTTGTTTTTGTGATAAGCGATGTCGGACGCGAAATAGGTGTAGCCGCCGTCCGACTTCTTCAGCGGCCGGTCCACGTCGTCGCCGAAGGCGGTGGCGCGAAACAGCGTCTGCTCGCGGTCTTCCCAGTCCTCGACCGGCGCGCCTTTCGGCGGCGGCAGGCGGCCTTCATAGACGTGCCCTTGCGCGCGCAGCCAATCGATCGTTGCCGCAACCTTGTCGCCGCCTTCGGTCAGCGAGCGCTCGGAGAAGAAGACATCGTGCTTCACGTTGAGCGCGGCGAGGTCATCGCGAATATTGGCCATCATCATCTCGACAGCCTTCGCGCGCACGACGGGAAGCCAGCCGCTTTCCGGCATTTGTTTCAGCGCGGGCCCGTGTTCCTTGGCGAGCGCTTCTCCCACCGGCTTCAGATAGTCGCCGGGATAGAGACCTTCGGGGATCGCGCCGATGTTCTCACCGAGCGCCTCGCGGTAACGGAGAAAGGCCGAGTGCGCGAGCGCGTCCACCTGGGCGCCGGCGTCGTTGATGTAGTATTCGCGCGTGACCTTGAAGCCGCTGAGGGCCAAAAGATTGGCCAGCGCGTCGCCGAACACGGCGCCGCGGCCATGGCCGACATGCATCGGTCCGGTCGGGTTGGCGGAGACATATTCCACATTGACCGCTTGGCCGCCGCCGATATCGCTGCGGCCATAGTCCGCGCCCGCGCGCTCGGTCTCCAGCCGCGGGTATTGGCCACGGATCGCAGTAATGATGCCGCCGGCGAGCGGCACGGCCGCAATGTCATCGACGGAGAAAAGCGCCGCGCGCAATCCATCGTCGATGTCATGGGCGTCATAGGCGATGTCGTCGGCGATGGCCGCCACCTGCGCCTCCGCGCTGGGATAGCTCCACAGGTCGAGGTCCTGCACCGCGCCGTAGAGCCGGATGCCTTCCGGCAATCCGTCCTCGCGATAACGTCCGGCCGGGCTGCCGTCGCGGCCGGTGAGCGGGCCGTTGTGCTTGACGATGCCTTCCAGCGTTTCCCAGGTAAGATTCAGGCCGTCGAAATCCGGATAGCGCCGCTCCAGCTCGGTGACGATGCGCAGCGTCTGCGCGTTGTGGTCAAAGCCGCCATGCTTGCCCATGCAACCGGCGAGCGCGCGCTCGCCCGCATGACCGAACGGCGGATGGCCGAGGTCGTGCGCCAGCGCCAGCGCCTCGCTCAAGTCCTCGTCCAACCCGAGCGCGCGCGCCAGCGCCCGCGCGATCTGCGCGACTTCCAGGCTGTGGGTCAGCCGGGTGCGATAATGATCGCCTTCGTGGAAGACGAAGACCTGCGTCTTGTATTGGAGCCGGCGGAAGGCGGTGGCATGGATGACGCGGTCGCAATCGCGGCGGAAAGCGTTGCGCGTGGCGCTCGGCGGCTCGGCATGCAGGCGCCCACGGCTTCGGCCGGGATCGGCAGCATAGACGGCGCGCGCACAACCGGCCTCGATTGCCATGAGCTTTCCTACCACCTGCGGTAGACTTTGGACGACTTAACTATCGCGCTGCCGGCTGATAAACAATGCGCTCTGCGGCTGGTGCAGACAACGACAACGAGGAACGCCCGGCAATGACCCTGATCATCAACAACCATGAAGTGGAAAAAGTGCTGACGATGGGCGACACCATCGAGGCGCTGGAGGAATCTTACCTGAATATCGCGTCTGGCGAGGCGGTCTGCCGGCCGCGCATCGACATCCGCATCCCCACCAGCGATCCGGCGAAGAAGTATCAATGGGGCACCATGGAGGGCGGCTCCACCGGCGGCTATTTCGCCATCCGCATGAAGTCGGACATCATTTATGAGCAGCGCTATAACGGCGTCGTCACCCAGGAGAAATACTGCACCAAGCCGGGCCTCTATTGCGGGCTGATCCTGCTCACCTCGATCGAGAACGGCGAGCCACTGGCCTTCATCAACGACGGCGTCGTGCAGCATATGCGGGTGGGCGGCGACGGCGGCATCGGCGTCAAATACATGGCCAAACGGCGCGCCGCCGCTACCGCTCGACGACGAGAACATCGCCTGGGAAGCGCGCCCGAACGCGCGCAAGCATGGCGACGGTCGTCACGGCAAAAAGCGCGCGCATGGCATCATGCTTCCGGAAAAACGCGTCACGCTTGCCGACCTTGTCAACGGCAAGGTGAAGGGCCGCACCTCCGCCGACCAGATCACCTGGTCGGAGCGCGGCAATCTGCAAGGCGCGCAATTCTACGCGGTGGCGGGACGGGTTTATGAGGCGGTCAAGCGCGCCGGGCTGGGCCACGAAATCCCCACCAGCTTGTTCTTGCAGGATATTCGGAACTGATTTCCGCTATGGTATGAATGCAGTGATAAACTATTCAAAACTCGGGTCGAGGTAACGACAATGGCAACGTTGAGAAATATCGCAGCGCTGCTCTTGTTGCTCGCTTTCACGTCCGGCGCGCAGGTGCAATCTGCCGATTGGCAGAAGACCTGGGACGAGACCGTGGCCGCGGCGAAAAAAGAAGGAAAGGTGGTCATCGTCGGCTCGCCTGATCCTGTGATGCGCAATGAAATCATCCCCAAATTCACCGCCCGTTACGGCATCCCGCTCGAGTTTATCGCAGGGAGTTCCAGCCAGCTCGCCGGAAGGATTCAAACAGAGCGGTCGTCGGGCATCTACGCGGTCGATGTATTCATGTCGGGGGCGGACACCACCATCAACGTGCTGCATCCGCAAAAAATGATTGACCCGCTGAAGCCGCTGCTGATCCTGCCCGAGGTCACCGACGGCGCCAAGTGGAAGCGCGGCAAACCCTGGTTCGTGGACAAGGAAGGGCAATACATTTTGCAGTTGTTCAGCAGCGTTGACAGTCTGATTTTCATCAATACCGATTATGTCAAACCCGAAGAGATGCGCGCTGCAAAAGGTCTGCTCAATCCCAAATGGATGGGCAAAATTGTTACCGATGATCCGACTGCCTCCGGCAGCGGAGGCGGAAGCGCCGTGCATTTCTATACGCAACTCGGACCAGACTTCGTAAAAAAATTATACGTCGACCAGAAGCCGGTGATCAGCCGCGACCGGCGGCAGACGACCGATTGGCTGGCGCGCGGCGTCTACCCCATTTGTTTGACCTGCCGTCCGGACGACGTGAAAATGCTGCAAAAGGAAGGTTTCAAACTGGTAGGGCTCTACGAGTTCTCGGACATGCTCAACCGCGTGAAGTTGTCGCCGTTCGTGCTCACGGTGGCTAATAAGGCGCCGCATCCGAACGCCGCGCGTGTTTTCATCAATTGGATGGCCTCCAAGGAGGCAATCGAAGTCTATTCTCGCGACAACGGCGTCGCGTCTTTGCGTACCGACGTAGACGAGTCGTTTCTCAATCCGGGCACCATTCCGCGCCTCGGCGTGACATATCCCGACGGCACCAATCCCGATTGGGTGGCATCCGGGAGAGTCGAAGCCGCCAATAAAGTACGCGAGCTACTGAAAAATCCTTAAAGCAGCCATGGTGTCCCGGAAACGCGGGCAAAATGACCCTGATCATCAACAATCATGACGTCGATAAAGTGCTGACGATGGGCGACACCATCGACGCACTGGAGGAGTCATTCCGCAACCTGGCGTCCGGTGAGGCCGTCTGCCGTCCGCGCATCGATATCCGCATCCCCACCAGCGACCCGGCGAAGAATTATCAATGGGGCACCATGGAGGGCGGCTCGACGGCGGGCTATTTCGCCATCCGCATGAAATCCGACATCATTTATGAGCGGCGCTACAATGGCGCGATCACCGAAGAGAAATACTGCACTCAGCCGGGACTCTTCTGCGGGCTGATCCTGCTCACCTCCATCGAAAGCGGCGAGCCGCTCGCATTCATCAATGACGGCGTGTTGCAACATATGCGAAGCGGGGCAGACGGCGGCATTGGCGTCAAATACATGGCCAATGAAGGCGCCGAAGTCGTCGGCATGTTCGGTTCCGGCGGCATGGCGCGAACGCATATGCAGGCCTTCATGCACGTGCGCAACATCAAGAAGCTTCAGGTGTTCAGCCCGACCAAGGCCAACCGCGAAGCCTTCGGCCATGAAATGGCGCGCAAATATAATATCGAGGTGAAGGTCTGCGATAAGCCGGAAGATGTCTACAAAGGCGCGCACATCGTGGCCGCTCTCACCGACTCTGTTGTGCCGGTGACGGACGGCAGATTGCTGGAGAAGGGCACCCATATGATCGTTGTCGGCGGCAGCGGAGAGCCGGACGCTGAGAGCGTAAAGCGCATCGATGTCTATCTGCATTTTGGCATTGCCCCTGCCCCCGTTGGCCACCCGGAGCTTGCCACCGATGCCGGGCGCCTCGAATATCAGGCGAGACGGAAACCGGAAACGGACAAGCCTGCTGACCGCCGCAGGGCCCGAGATGCGCTGGCGGAAAAACGCATCAGCCTCGCGGACCTCCTCAGCGGCAAGGCGAAGGGGCGTACCGCCGCCGACCAGATCACCTGGTCCAAGCGCGGCAATCTGCAAGGCGCGCAATTCTATGCCGTCGCCGGCCTGGTCTATGAAGCGGCCAAGCGCGCCGGCTTGGGCCACGAAATCCCCACCAGCCTGTTCTTGCAGGATATTCGGAACTAATTTTCGCCATTAGGGGAGAAGGAGCAATGATGAAAACGGTGAGAAATATCGCAGCGCTGCTCCTGTTGTTCGCTTTGACGCCTGGCGCGCAGGCGCAATCTGCCGATTGGCGGAAGACCTGGGACGAGACCCTGGCGGCGGCGAAAAAAGAGGGCAAGGTCGTGGTCCTCGGCCAGCCTTCTCCGGCGATGCGCAACGAAATTCTGCCGAAATTCACCGAACGTTTCGGCATCAAGGTAGAGCATGTAGCGGGACGATCCAGCGAAATCGTGGGGCGGCTGCGCTCGGAGCGTGGTTCCGGGATCTATTCCATTGACGTGTTCATGTCGAACGCCAACACCAGCATCAACGTGCTGTATGGCGAGAAAATGCTCGATCCGCTGAAGCCTTTGCTGCTGCTTCCTGAGGTCACCGATGGCTCCAAATGGAAACGCGGCGAGCCCTGGTTCGGCGATCCGGAAAAGCAATATCTCCTGATCCTGTTCAGCAGCGTCGATAGCCTGCTCTTCGTCAACAGGGATTACGTCAAGCCGGAAGAGATGCGCTCCGCGCAAGATCTGCTTAATCCAAAATGGAAAGGCAAGATTGCGACCGAGAATCCCAGCGGCGCCGGCGGCAGCGGCCTGCAAAGCGCGGTGCATTTCTACACGCAGCTCGGAGCGGAATTCGTCAAAAAACTTTATGTCGATCAGGGGACGGTGGTCCAGCGTGACCGCAGGATTTTAACCGATTGGATGGCCCGCGGCAGCCATCCGATCTGCCTGACCTGCCACGTCGACGACGCGCGGGAGCTGATAAAGGAAGGCTTCAAGCTGGAAGAAATTTTCGAGCTGCAAGGCATCAAAAATCGCATCACTCCGACGCCGTCTCTGTTGAGCGTCGCCAACAAGGCGCCGCATCCGAATGCGGCGCGCGTCTTCGTCAACTGGATGGCGTCCAAGGAAGCGCTGGAACTCTATTCCCGGGAAGCCCAGGCCGCGACCTTGCGCACAGACGTGGACGAGTCGTTTCTTGACCCGCGCATTATTCCCAAGCCGGGCGTACAATATGTCGACAATACCGACCTCACCTGGGTGGCGAAGGGACAGAAGGAAGCCGGCGACAAAGTACGCGAATTGCTGAAATCGCCCTAGCCGCGCCGGCATGGCGCCGTCTTGAGAACGCGGGCGGAAGCCTTATATATCGGCTTACGACAACAAGGGCAGTGGTGAATGTCCACAATGACTGCGGCAGTCACGGTCACCGAAAATGCGGCGCGGCGGATCGGCGAGATTCTCGGCTGCGAGCCGCAAGGCGCCAAGCTGCGCTTGAGCGTGGAAGGCGGCGGCTGTTCGGGTTTCCAGTACAAATTCGACGTGGATCGCGAGCAGGCCGCAGACGATATCGTGGTCACGCGCGAAGCCGCCATTGTGCTGATCGATCCCGTTTCGCTCGGCTACCTCGTCGGCGCGGAAATAGATTTCGTGGACGACCTGATCGGCGCGTCGTTCAAGGTGAACAACCCGAACGTCACCGCCTCCTGCGGCTGCGGGACCAGCTTCTCGCTCTGACGCCGATCAGCGTGTCCCGGGTGCAGCGCAGCACGAAGCGGAGCGAAGTGATGCGCTGCAGACCCGGGACCCAAATCACGACGGAAGCTCTGGACCCCGGCTTTGCGCTGCACCGCTACGCGCTGCAGCGCATCCGGGGAACGCAGATTACGCCGCCGCTTTCTTCCTGTTCGCCTCCAGCCGCGCATCGACCAAGGCCCGGCGGACCCGGTTGCGGCTGCACTTCCATTTTTTGGAATTTCGTGCCATGCTGCGGCAATGATCGTCATAGGCACGGAGATTGTCGAAAGATACTTCGTGAATCACTCCGGCCATAAAGGAATCAAAGCGGCGCGGAACCAATATGACGCCTGGCTTGCCATTGCGGGCTGCGCTCAGTGGCGCAATCCGGAGGATGTGAAGGCGTCATATCCAAAGGCGAGCATTCTCAAGGGCAGCCGAGTGGTGTTCGACATCAAGGGCAACGACTACAGATTGATTGCGGCCTTGCAGTATCGGGCAGGAGTTCTGGCGATCCGATTCTTCGGGACCCATGCCGAGTACGATAAGATCAATGCGGAGACAGTGTGATGGATGCGACCCTAATCGTGATCGATAGCGATGTGGAGCTCGCCCGCGCCCGCGCGCTCGTTGACCGGCTGTGGGATTCGGACGATCCGGCCGACATCGCCCGGCTGGAGGCGCAAGCGCGCCTGATCGCCGCTTACGAGGAGACGAAATGGCCGCGCCGGCCGCCGAGCACCGCCGATCTGATCCGCCACCTGATGGATCAGCACGCCCTCACGCGCGCGGACCTGGTGCCGATCCTGGGTACTGCAAGCCGCGTGAGTGAAGTCCTGCGCGGCAAGAAGGGATTGAGCATGACGATGGTGCAACGCCTGCGCGCCCGTTTCCGCGTGCCGGCCGAATTGCTCCTTCCGCCTCTGCGGAAAGCACCGGCGCGCCGCTCGACGAAACGCGCCGCAGCGTGACACCGGAAGCGCGTAGCGCGTAGTAGCGCGTAGGATGGGTTGAGCGAAGCGAAACCCATCACTCACGCTGCGAAAAACGACATAATGGGGTTCGCTTCGTTCAACCCATCCTACGGGCTCATGCGAAGGGCGGATTGCCGGATCCGAGCTGCACAAGGTCCCTGCCGTGCGACGTCCTGAGCCACTCGCGATAGCGTCTGTCGAACTCCTCTCCATCCAGTTTCTTTTGTGGCCAATGCGGGAAATCGGCCGTCTTCCAGCCACTTGGTAGCTTTGTGTCGCCATCGCCAAAACCTGACGCGACTTGAGCCTTGTCAAGCCTCTCAGCATCGGTGAAATCAGCAGATTCCAACGAGGCTCCATGAAGCGAAGCTCCAGCAAAGTCGGCTGACCGAAAATTAGCCCAGCGGCAGTCAGCGGCGTCAAATTTGGCGTACCAAAGATTAGCGCGCTCCAGGTTTGCTTGGCCGAGGTATGCTCGGTCAAATTGAGCCATCGCTAAATGGGCACCCTCGAAGCGCGCCATACCAAGATAGGCACCGACAAGACTCACCTTTCGCAAAGTTGCTTTGCGGAGACTCGTCTGGGAAAGGGATGCATTTTCAAGTTCCGCAGAGTCCAAGTCAGCGCCATCTAGCCGCGAGTTGGCAAGCTTCGCGCGATCTAGCCGAGCGCGATAGAGATTTGCGCCTTGAAGGTTGGCCCATCGAAGATCAAGACAATACCCAAGATCGTCGGGGTCATCGCTTTGAATTTGTTGCCGTTCATACTCTATGCGGCCACGAGATCGCCGGGAAATCACGTCAAGCGCTGCCTGTATGTCAGCGCGTGGCAAGGGCGGAGGTCCAACATGATGATGGATATCATCTTCGCGAGCTAATTTTCTCCAAGGCTCAACGTCGTCATTTGCACTTTTAGTTTCCAAGAGAACCCTTCGATCAAATAGAATCTTGTTCACATGTTGTTTGATGTAGTCATCGTTGATTGCTGACGAATCTGGAGCATTCTCACGGATGTACGCACAAAGAATCTCCATAATAGGGATGTGGTCTCGCTCCGAATCTTGCGCAATTCGTTCCAGCGCGTAGATTGCGCCGACGCGGACTCCGATGTTTGGCTCTGTGCCATCACCATCTTCTTTATGAACGCTGCGCTCGGCGCTAAGATTCTCGACTGCCTTGTTGATCCGATCAGTAATGCGCCCCTGTTCGGCTGTGCGCGCTTGAGACTTTGCCGCTTTGGTTTGACGGTCGTGATTGATCTCCCTCCAGATCAAAAGTACGCCGCCCACAATAGTGGCTAGTACGAAAATAAAATCACGGACAGATGCGCTGTCTTTGGTCCAAAAAGCGAGCGTCAGCCAATCAGGATAAGCGGCGGGATCGAGCATTGCTGATTACCATTGTGACCTCAAGAATAGCGAGCCGTAGCGACGGATCACGGCTCCGGCTACCTGCGATTTGAAGCGAAACGACAATGGCCGCGCTATCACGCCGCCGCCTTCTTGCGGTTGGCCTCCAGCCGTGCGTCCACCAGCGCCACGATCTGATCGATCACCGGGTGGCTCAGTCCCTTCTGCTTGGCGATGAGCTGCACCAGCTTGTCGGCGCGTTCGATATTGGTGGCGCCGTTTTGCAGCGCGCGCGCCGCCGAGGCCGGACGGGTGAGGCTCTGGGCCGCGGCGGCATATTTCTCGAACGGCACGAGATCGCTGGGCGAGGCACCGAGCTTGACGACGAGATCGTTGACGAAATTGTAGACCGACCTCGCCTCTTCGAGATTGGAATGCACGGCCTCCTGGGCGGTTCGCATGCCGTCCTTGGTGATGCAGCGATAGTTGCCGGCGAGCAGCATGGCCCATTTGGCCAGCGGCACAAAGATCGAGTCGTGCACTTTGAGCTTCACCGGCAATTCGATCTTGCCCTCGGGCGCGTCGAAGCGGATCGCCTCGATGTCGGCCTGCAACTTGCGCAGCATAGCGGTGTACTTGTCGGAATCAAAACGCGCGACCTTGAAATTGGTCGGCAGCGTTACCTGCAGCACATTGACCTTCTCCTCCGGCGGACGGATTGCCTGCGGGTCCGGGCTGCACAGGGTCAATAAGCCCGGGTCGAAATTGTCCCAGACCGTCTGGTCGGTATAGGCCGGCTTCAATGCGTCATAGTTCAGACCGGGGATTCGTTTCACGTAAGGCAGCGGCGGCATGTTCATGATCGACATGCAGGGCACTTTAGATTTCGCCACGGCATCCAGCAGCTCGCGCACGCCGGGGGAGCGGTATTGCGGCTCCTGCATCGCCAGACCGACGAGGTCGTAATCCTTTGGATTCACGTCGGCGGGACCGGCGGCGCTCACCTTCCCCGGCAGCTTGCGCGAGTCGATCTCGATCTGATCCTTGCGACCCCTGACCGGCATGCGCACGCGAAAGCCCTCCGTGTTGATGAGGTCTGCCTCGGCCGGCAGGCACACTAATTTCACCGAGTGCCCGCCGAACAGCAGCTTGGAAGCGAGCAGCGATCCGTAGGACGCGCCCAGGATGAGGATGTTGTAGGTCGCCGCCATGGCTCAGCCTGCCTGTGTCATGAGTGGAAGGTGGCAGATGCTATTCGGCTCGCCCGCCATGTGCAATCCGATCGCGGCGCCAGGCCGCGGCATACGGCTCTCGTGGCGGTGGGACAGCGCAAAGATCGAGGCCGCCGGAGGCGCGCAGCCTATTCCGCCGCGACGGGCCTCGGGCCCATCGGCTCGGCCTCTTCCGGCATCTCTTCCTTTGGCGGATCCAGACGGCGCTTGAGCATCCGGTCGAACCGATCGAGATAGATGTAGATCACCGGCGTGATGTAGAGCGTCAGCAATTGCGACAGGCACAATCCTCCAACCACCGCGATGCCGAGCGGCTGGCGCAGCTCGGCGCCGGCGCCGGCGCCGAGCGCGATTGGAAGCGCGCCGAAAATCGCAGCGAATGTGGTCATCATGATCGGCCGGAAACGCAATAGCGCGGCTTCGCGGATCGCGGCCTCCGCGGCGAGGCCCACACGCCTGCGTTCGATGGCAAAGTCGATCATCATGATGGCGTTCTTCTTGACGATGCCGACCAGCATGATCACACCGATCATGGCGATCACGGACAAATCCATTTTGAATATCATCAAGGTGAGCAAAGCGCCGACGCCCGCGGATGGCAGACCGGAAATGATGGTGATGGGATGGATGAAGCTTTCGTAGAGGATACCGAGCAGCACATAGGAGGCAAATATCGCAGCCAAGATCAGCACGAACTGGCCTTTCAGCGAATCCTGGAACACCTGCGCCGTTCCCTGGAAGCCGGTGGAAACGGTCGCAGGAACGTTAGACTCACGTTCGATCTGGTGAATGGCGTCGACCGCCGAGCCGAGCGAGAATCCCGGCGCCAGGTTGAACGAGATCGTCACCGCCGGCTGCGACGCCTGATGGTTGACGAGCAGCGGTCCTACGGTCGGAGTGATGCGCGTCACCGCTTCGAGCGGGATGGATTGGCCGCTCGACGTCTTGATATGGATGCGGGACAGGGCCGAGGTGTCGATCTGGAATTCCGGCAAGGTCTCCAGGATGACGGCATAGTCGTTGTCCGATGTGAAGATGGTCGCCACTTGGCGCGTGCCGAAGGCGTTGAACATCTCCTGCCTGATCTGCTCGATGGAAATGCCGTAGATCGCCGCCCGCTCGCGATCGATCTCCACCGTCATCTGCGGATTTTTAATCGAGAGATCGGTCTCAACGTCGAGGATGCCGTCGACTTGCGCGATCTTCTCCTGCATCTCCGGCGCAACTTTATAAAGCGCATCCGTGTCGCTCGATTGCAACGTGTACTGATACTGGCTCTTGGAAAAGCGGCCGGTAATATTGAGGTTCTGGACGTTTTGGAACGTCACCTTGATGCCCGGAATGGCATTAGCGGTCCGCCGCAGGCGCTGAATGATAGCCGTTGAGCTTTCTCCCCGCTCCGCTCTCGGCTTGAGCTTCACGAACATTCGCCCGGAATTGGCCGCGGCATTGGCGCCGCTCGGGCCCACGGTGGAATTCACGGTTTCGACGGCGCGGTCTTCTCGAACGAGCTTGGCCACTTGCCGCTGCAACTCGACCATGGCTGGGAAGGAGATGTCGGAGTTTCCCTCGGTGCTGCCGGATACAAAGCCGGTATCCTCGTTCGGGAAGAAACCTTTGGGAATCGCGATGTACAGTGCGATGGTGCTAACAAGCGTCGCAGCGGTGACGAGAAGAACGAGGGGCTTGCGGGCCAGTATCTGGTCCAGCGACCATTCATAGCCGCGCCAGGCCGAGCGGAACGCCGATTCAAACGCGCGCAGCACGGCGTTTTCCTTTTCGTCGGCGCCATGGTGGCGCAGCACGCGCGCGCACAGCATCGGCGTCAGCGTCAGCGACACGAACCCGGAGATGAAAATGGCGACGGCGACCGTCACCGCAAACTCACGGAATATGCGGCCGACCATGCCCCCCATCAGCAACACCGGGATGAACACCGCGATCAGCGCAAAGGTGATCGAAATAATGGTGAAGCCGATCTCGCGCGAGCCCTTCAACGCGGCCTCGAACGGGCGCATTCCGCCTTCGATATGCCGGACGATGTTCTCCAGCATGACGATGGCGTCATCGACCACGAAGCCGACGGACAACGTCAACGCCAGCAGCGTCATATTGTTGATCGAGAAACCGAGTGCATACATTGCGGCACAGGTGCCGATCAGCGACACCGGCACCGCCAGCGCCGGAATGATGGTGGCCGAGAACGAGCGCAGGAACAGGAAGATCACGAGGATGACCAGGGAGACGGCGATCATCAAGGTAATCTGCACGTCATGAACGGAGTCGCGAATCGAAATGGATCGGTCATTCAGGATTTCGAGTTGGATCGCCGCAGGAACCTGCGCGCGGAAAGCCGGCAAGCGCTCGCGGATAGCATCCACGACGGCAATCGTGTTGGCGCCGGGCTGCTTTTGAACCCCCAGCACAATAGCCCGTTCGTCGTTGAACCAGGTTGCAACCTTGTCGTTCTCGACCGCATCCACGACGCGGGCGACCTCGTCGAGCTTCACCGGTGCGCCATTGCGATAGGCGACCACCACCCGGCGGTATTCCTCCGCCCGCCGCATGGCTCCGGTAGCGACAAGCGTGACATTTTGGCGGGGACCAAAAAGCGTGCCCACCGGCGAGTTGGAGTTGGTTTGGATGACGACCCGGCGGATCTCTTCAAGTGAAATATTGCGCGCCGCCGCCGCTACCGGATCAACCTGCACGCGAACGGCGAATTTCTGCGAGCCGTTGACGTCGACCTGCGCGACCCCCGGCAGCTGCGATATCTGCTGCGCAAGCACGGTCTGGGCATATTCATCGACCGTGGACAGCGGCAGCGTCGGCGAGCGCAGGCTAATCACCAGAATCGAAAAGTCGCCCGGATTGACCTTGCGAAACGCGGGCGGCGAGGTCATTTCCGGCGGCAAGCGCCGGTTGGCCACCGATAGCGCCGACTGCACGTCGAGCGCAGCTCCATCGATATCGCGCTCGAGGTCGAACTGAACGGTGATCCGGGTTCTACCCAGCGTGGATGTGGACGTAATCGACCGGATTCCGGAGATCGTGGACAACTCGCGCTCGATCACCGCCGCCACTGAAGCCGCCATGGTTTCAGGACTGGCGCCCGACAAGTTCGCGTTGATGCTGATGGTCGGGAAATCGACGGCCGGCAGCGCCGCTACCGGCAAAAGCCGATAGGCGAAAACTCCGAAAACGATGATTGTCATTGTCACCAGCGACGTAAACACGGGCCGGCGAATGCAAAGTTCTGAAATGCCCATTGTTTAAGCGCCTGCCTTGGCGTCGCGCACCGCGACCCTGGTCCCATTGGACAAAAGAAGGTGGCCGACGGTCACCACGGTCTCACCTCCGCTCAATCCCTTTGCGATGACGCTCTCGCCGTCGATACTCCGGGCGACGCTAATCGGCTGGACCGTCGCCGTATCTTCCTTCACGACGAATACGAACGATCCCGTCTGGCTGACCTGAACGGCCGCCGACGGAATAGTGACCGCATCTTCCTCGCGCAATGTGAGCCGCACAGTCACCAGCGTGCCGGGCCAAAGGACTTCGTCGGTATTCGGCATGGTGGCGCGCACCGCGACCATACCGGTTGTCGCATCGACCGTGTTTTCGATCATCGACACTTGACCCCTCGCCTGCCGCGTATCGCCGGGAACAACGGCTTCGATGGTGGCGCTACCGGCCGCCAGAGCCTCGCGCAGACCCGGCAGGCTGCGCTGCGGAAGCGGGAAAGTGACATAGACCGGCGCCGCCTGAATGATGGTAGCGAGAGGGGTGGAATCCGCCGGCCTGACGAAATTTCCGATCTTGACCGCCGCCATGCTGGCACGGCCGGAGATCGGCGCGCGGATCGTGCAATAGCTGATCTGCACCTTCAGGTTCTCGACCGCGGATTCGTCGGCCGCCACCTGCCCGCGCAGCACATTCGCCTGCGTCGTCGAATTGTCCACGTTGAGCTGGGTCGTGGCGCCTTTCGCGATCAGCTCGGTGTACCGCCGCATGTCGCGCTCGGCGCCGTCCAGCGCGGCGCGATTGCGCGCGAGAGTGCCCTCCTTTTCCCGCAGTTGCGCTTCCAGCGCGCGGCTATCGAGCGTGAACAGCAGGTCGCCCTTCTGCACGTAGGCGCCGTCAGCAAAATGCACAGCTAAGATTTCCGTGTCGATGCGTGTCTTGATGGCCACGCTGGCCATGGGAGTCACGGTGCCGAGCGATTCAGCACGAACCGGAACCTTCTTCTTGACAGCGATGGCGACTTCAACGGGAACGGTGCGGGAGCGGCCTTCCCGTTGGGACTGGGCGACAGCCCCATTGGGGCTCCAAAACCCACTGATCAGCCAAACGAGAGCCACTGCAACAAGCGCGATGGCTCCACCCGCCATCAGCTTGCGCTGCTGCACCTCTTTGACCACACGAGGCCAATCAATGCCCCGTATTTCTTTGACCACACGAGGCCAGTCGATGCCCCGCATCGAGTTTCGCTCCCTATATATGCCGCCTTCGCCGGTTATCCCCCGGCGTTCAGGGGGATGACCTTCTACCATATCGCCGCAAACCGCGCATCTGCCGCCGGATTTAGGTTAAGCTTGTTTTTAGCCCTTACGGGGAGGGTCAAGCTTTCCCGGAGGGGTTAGCTGTAACGCCCCTTAACAAGACCCCGCCCCATGCGCATCGCCACCTGGAACGTGAACTCGATAAAGCAGCGTTTAGACAATGTCGTGACATGGCTTTCCGCGCGCCAGCCCGACATCCTGTGCTTGCAGGAAACCAAATGCGTCGACGAGGCCTTTCCCCGGGAAGCTTTTGAATCGCTGGGCTATAACGTGGCCATTCACGGGCAAAAGGGCTTCAACGGCGTGGCCCTGCTGTCGAAGCTTCCCCTCGACGAGATAACGCCGGGACTCACCGGCAACGACAGCGATGGGCAGGCGCGATTCCTTGAGGCCCTGGTTTCCACCGGCACGGGCGTGGTCCGCGTGGCCTGCCTTTATCTGCCCAATGGCAATCCCCCGGAAACAGACAAATATCAATATAAAATCAATTGGATGAATAGACTTCTTGCCTATTCACATGAGCGCCTGCCCTTGGAGGAGCCGCTCATTCTCGCGGGCGATTTCAATATCATTCCCACCGAGGCGGACGTTGCCGATCCAGCCGCCTGGACGATGGACGCGCTGTTCCTGCCGCAGACCCGGCAGAAATTCCGCGCCCTCGCCAATCTCGGCCTGACTGACGCCGTCCGCGCGGTGAGCGACGCTCCCGGCCTTTACACCTTCTGGGATTATCAGGCCGGCGCCTGGCAGAAGAACAAGGGCATCCGCATCGATCATCTGCTGCTGTCGCCGCAGGCCGCGGACCAGCTCACCGGCGTGGGGATAGACCGGCATGTGCGCGCCTGGGAGCGTCCGTCGGACCATGTTCCGGTCTTCATTGATCTGGCGATCAATCCACCCTAGCGCTCACGGCGCGGTTAATCCGGCGCTCGATCAGCGCCAGCGCCAGCTCGCGCTCATCCTCGCTTGCGTCCTTGAAGGCGGATTCTCGGGCTTCGGTGATCCATGCGACCTGGCCGCCAGACCCGTCGCTGGCAAGCGTGAGCCACATCAGGCCGAGCGGCCGCTGACGCGGCACGTTTTCGCCTTTGAATAGAATCCGGCCGAGTATCGCCTGCGCCTCGTAATGGCCCTTGTTGGCCGCAAGCGCGAGCCAGCGCATCGCCTGCTTCGGATCGCGGCGAACACCGGTCCCGCTCAGATAGAGACGGCCGAGATGAAATTGCGCGTCCGGGTCACCAAAATAAGAAGCCGCATAGGCGAACATGTCACGCGCGCGGCCAGGGTCGGGATTCACGGAGGAGTTTGGGATGCCGTCCCGATAATATTGCCCCAGCGCTACAAAGGCATTGGCAACAATACGTGCCTGCGGCTGATTGGGACTGTCGTCACCGTGGCTGTTAATGATGCGCTGGAAATAATCGAAGGCGCGCAGGTCGTCGTGGGGGACGCCGTCGCCATCGGCATACATGCGCCCGAGCTTCCATTGCGCTATGGCGTGGCCGTTCTCCGCCGCGTATTGCAGCGACGTCACCGCCTTTTCCGTCTCGCCCACCTTGAGCGCTTGCGTTCCGCTGCGGAAGGCTTCCAGCGGTGACATGGAGGTATCCGGCGAACGACTGCCGTCGAATCCCATGGTCGGGCCGGCGCCCAGCATGAGGCCGATGGCTAAGACGCCGGCGATACTAGATGTCCGCATAACACGCCTTTTCCGCCGCCCCGCCGGGATGCGTCACCGCGCCGTTGAGCGCGGAGCCGACCTGCTGGGCGTATTTCCACAAATAGCCGGAGCCAAAATCGCTTTCCCGCGGCTTCCAGTCACGCTTTCGCTTTTCCAGCTCGGCGGCGGAAAGCTTGACGTTGAGCGTGCCGGCCTCGGCATCAAGCTCAATGATGTCACCGTCGCGAAGGAGCGCGATCGGGCCGCCAATTGCCGCTTCGGGGCCGACATGACCGACGCAGAACCCGCGCGTCGCGCCGGAGAATCTTCCGTCGGTGATAAGCGCGACCTTGCCTCCCATCCCCTGGCCGTAAAGCGCGGCCGTGGTGGAAAGCATTTCGCGCATGCCGGGACCGCCCTTCGGACCCTCGTAGCGAATGACGAGAACATCGCCTTCGCGGTATTTCTTTCCCTTCACCGCCTCGAAGCAAGCCTCCTCGCCGTCGAAGCAGCGCGCCGGGCCGGAGAATTTCAGCCCCGACATGCCCGCGACTTTCACGATCGCTCCCTCGGGCGCAAGATTGCCCTTCAAGCCAATGACGCCGCCGGTGGGGCTGAGCGGGTTGTCCGCCGGGCGGACCACGTCCTGGTCGGGATTCCATTTCACGCTTTTCATATTTTCGGCCATCGTGCGGCCGGTCACGGTCATGCAGTCGCCGTGCATGAAGCCGTGGTCGAGCAGCGTCTTCATCAGCAGCGGCACCCCGCCGGCCTCGAACATGTCCTTGGCCACGTAACGGCCGCTCGGCTTGAGGTCGGCGATATAGGGCGTGCGCTTCATCACCTCGGCGACGTCAAACAGATCGAACTTGATGCCGCATTCGTGCGCAATCGCCGGCAGATGCAGCGCGGCGTTGGTCGAGCCGCCGGAAGCCGCGACTACGGCCGCTGCATTTTCCAGCGCCTTGCGGGTGACGATGTCGCGCGGCCGGATGGCTTCGGTCACGAGATTCATGATCTGCTCACCCGCCGTCATGCAAAACGCATCGCGAATTTCGTAAGGCGCGGGCGCGCCTGCGGAATAGGGCAGCGCCAGTCCGATCGCCTCAGACACGGTGGCCATGGTGTTGGCGGTGAATTGGGCGCCGCAGGCGCCGGCCGAGGGGCAGGCCACTTGCTCAAGAGTTTCGAGATCGGCGTCCGACATTGCGCCGACCGAATGCTTGCCGACCGCCTCAAAAACATCCTGGACCGTGACCGGTTTGCCCTTGAACGTGCCCGGCAGAATCGAGCCGCCATAGATGAAGATCGACGGCACGTTGAGACGGCACATGGCCATCATCATGCCCGGCAGTGATTTGTCGCAGCCGGCAATCCCGACCAGCGCGTCATAGGCATGTCCCCGGATCGTCAGTTCGACGGAATCCGCGATCACCTCGCGCGAGGGTAGCGAGGACTTCATGCCCTCATGGCCCATGGCAATGCCGTCGGTGACCGTGATGGTGCAAAATTCGCGCGGCGTGCCACCGGCCGCGGCCACGCCCTTTTTCACCGCCTGCGCCTGGCGCATCAGGGCGATGTTGCAGGGAGCCGCCTCGTTCCAGCAGCTCGCGACCCCGACGAAAGGCTGGTGGATCTGCCCGCGGGTCAGGCCCATGGCATAGTAATAGGACCGGTGCGGAGCGCGTTCGGGACCCTCAGTGACGTGGCGGCTTGGCAGCTTGGCTTTCAGATTGGTCTTGGCGTCCATCAAGTTCCTGGGCCCCTACCCCATCTCACTCAGTCTCAGCCCGTTTCCTGTCCGGATTTCAATCCGGAAGCATCGCCATGGCTTAAGACCCGTCCGATCTCATTGAACGGTGTGGCCAAATCGCGGCGCGGCAATCATCATCGCCCGGGAAGGCTTAAATCTTCTAAACGTGTTGCCGCAGGGACACAGATGGGCCACGGGAGACCGGCCTCGAGGGGCCGGCAACGCCCTTTATGATCCTGAAAGGATTGAATGGCAGCCTGTCTGCGACGCAATCGCGAGTCCGTCGGGGTCGTTGTCCGCATTCGGCCACCTGAAGCCTCCTGGGTAGAGCCAGAGGGGCGGCATTATCTCTTAATCTCTTAGAGTCCGCATGCTCCGTGATGTCCTCGAACGCTTGACTGCCTGGCAGACCACAGAGACGGCTCCTTTCTTGCCGGTCGTGGATGCCCCGCCGTCTGTTCCGCCGGCCGAAGCCGCGCCGACGGCTGGGGGGCGGCTGGACGGCATCCGTGAAACCATCGGCCTGCTGGAGGCGGATCTCGTCGCCATGATCCGGGCGGTGCAAGCCGCCGCCAATTCGGTGCACGAGGGCACCACGGCTTCGGTCAAAGGTCTTGATGCCATCCGCAAGCGCAGCGAACACCTCGCCGGGCTGTCACGCGGCGCGAAGGAAGATGCCTCTCAGCTCGCCACCGCGACCGAGGAATTCGCCGCGTCTTCCAGCGAGATCAGCCGGCAGGTGAACGACGCGGGATCGCTAACCGACGAGGCCCACCGCGTGGCGGGCGCGGCCGGGCGCAGCCTCGACGGCCTGAAGTCGTCCTCCGGCGAGATCGGCAACGTGGTCAACCTGATCGCTGCCATCGCCAAGCAGACCAACCTGCTGGCACTCAATGCCAAGATCGAGGCGGCGCGCGCCGGCCATGCCGGGCGCGGCTTCGCGGTCGTCGCCGACGAGGTGAAGGCGCTGTCGGTCGAGACGCAAAAGGCCACCGACGAAATCGCGCGCAAGATCGGCAAGCTGCAGCAGGACGCCGCTGAGTCAATTACTGCCGTCAACCGGATCACCGAAGTGATGGAAGCGATCCAACCGGTTTTTCTTGCGGTCGCAGGAGCCGCGACCCAGCAGACGGCCACTACCAATGACTTGGCCCGCAATGCCGGCCAGTCCTCCGGCTTCGTCGCGACCGTGGCCGACGGCGTCATTGAGATCGAAAAGGCCGCTACCGGCGCCAGCGGGCACAGCGACGCCGTCGATCAGGCAAGCCAGAAAGTCGTCGAGCTGGTCTCGGAGTTGAAGACGCGATTTGTCATTCTTCTGCGTCAGACCGAAATCGGCGACCGGCGCCGCTATGACAGGCTGCCGTGCGAATTGGCTGTTACGATTCCTCAGGCCGGCAAGGCGATCCATGGACGATCCATCGACCTGTCCGAAGGCGGCCTTCTGATGAAAACAAGCGAAGCGGAACGCATCGCGGTCGGCTCAACCGTACAGGCGTCCATCGCCGACATCGGATCTGCCGAGATTCGCGTGGCCAACCGTTCGTCGCGCGGGCTGCATCTCGCCTTCGCGCAGATCGACCCGGCCGTGCGTGCGGCCGTGGACGCCAAGCTTGCGGCGATCCGCGATGAAAATAAGGAATTCATCGAACGCGCGATCGCGGCGGCGGGGGAGGTTTCGGCGACTTTTGAGGAAGCAGTCTCAAGCAAGAAGATTACGTTCGAAGACTTGTTCGACAATAATTACATCCCGATCGAAGGCACGAACCCAGTTCAATACCGCACGCGGTTCCTCGATCTGATGGAGAAAATCCTGCCTCCCATCCTGTATCCGCGGACCGAGACCGACCAGCGGACGGTTTTATGCGTAGCGATCGATCGCAACGGTTATATTCCCGTCCACCGTCCGCACCATTCCCAGCCGCAGCGGCCAAACGATCCTGAATGGAACACCGTGCACTGCCGCAACCGCCGCATCTACAATGACCCCAAAAGGCTCGCGGCCGCGCGCAACACCCGCCCCTATTTGATCCAGCAATATTCCCGCGAATATGATGAAAAGACGCAGGTGCTCCGCCCCATCGCGGCTCCAATCCGCGTGTTCGGCAAGCACTGGGGCGCGGTGCGCGTTTCCTATGTAATCTAGGCGTCATCCGCGGTATAAATGCCGCACCAAGATGGCGAAGTCTCCGCTCATCCGTCGCAGCTTTTTCGCGCGCAGCGTCCACGGGGTCGCGCCCGACCTCATCGGCATGACCTTGCTGGTCAACGGCGTCGGCGGCCGCATTGTCGAGGTCGAGGCCTATCACCACACCGACCCGGCGGCGCATTCCTTTCGTGGGCGCACCGAGCGCAACGCGGTGATGTTCGGCCCGCCGGGATTTGCCTATGTCTATCGCTCCTATGGCATCCACTGGTGCCTGAATTTCGTCTGCGAAGAGGAAGGCAGCGCCAGCGCGGTGCTCATTCGCGCGCTTGAGCCGACCGTCGGCATTCCCCTGATGCGCCGCCGCCGGGGGATCAAGGACGAGCGCCTGCTTTGCTCCGGCCCGGGAAAATTAGGCCAAGCTCTCGGGATCACCCGCGCGCGCAACGGCCTTCGGCTCGACAAGACGCCGTTTGAACTGCGCGCGCGAACCGGTGCCGTCGAGATCGTGACGGGCCCGCGCATCGGCATCACCAAGGCGGCGGAAATGCCCTGGCGCTATGGGCTCGCGGGATCGCGATTTCTGAGCAGGCCGTTCGGAACGTAACTCAACCTGTCATCACCGGGCTTGTCGCCCCAAGTCGGGTTTACCCGACTTGGGCATTGTAAATTCGGAAGTCGGGCAAGCCCGACTTCCGGTGATCTCGCTTAGGTGAGCACGGTGCCTTCCTAAGCGGGATGGCCGGGTCAAGCCC